>Ga0137409_10000330_pt1 | contig 51318 bp, 42 predicted proteins | sample CZODoug1_16funga_FD_122059 | JGI IMG/M metagenome (GOLD analysis project Ga0137409, IMG submission 122059) | Vadose zone soil fungal communities from Angelo Coast Range Reserve, California, USA - CZODoug1_16fungal (Hybrid Assembly) | ecosystem: Environmental > Terrestrial > Soil > Vadose zone... | reverse complement strand
CTTCATCATGTACTTCATCGGGATCGGGTTGGTGTCGAAGAACACGGCCTTGTTGATCTCGAGCAGCTGGTCGTGCAGCGCGCGGCCGGTGTCGAGGTCGCCCGCTTCGACAGCCTCGCACATCTGCGCGAGCACGCCGGGCCGCAAGTTGCCCACCGCGTTCATGAGCCCGCACGCGCCCACGGCCATCATCGGAAAACTGAGCTCCTCCAGGCCGACGAACACCCTGAAGTCGGCGCCGAATTCGTGGAGGCACTCCGACACGAAGCCGAGGTCGTTGACCGCGTGCTTGATGCCGACGAAGGTCGGCGACTTGTCCTTGCACGCCTTCAACGTGTCTAGCGTGACGCCGACCGCGGTGCGTCCCGGGATGTGATAGATCATCCACGGCAAGTCGTGACCCTTGGCGAGCTCGAGGTAGTACGCTACGAGGCCGCGCTGCGGCGGCTTGATGTAGTAGGGCGTGACGATCAACAGCGAATCGGCGCCGGCGGCCACCGCGTGCTCGGTGAGCACGTGGCTTTCGGCGAGCGACTGCGAGCCCGTGGCCGCGACCACCGGCACGCGGCCGGCCGTGACCTCGATCGCGAGCGTGACGAGCCGGTTGCGCTCCTCCGTCGTGAGCGTCGAAGGCTCGGCCGTGGTGCCGTTGACGAGGATGCCGTGCGAGCCTTCGTCGATCTGGAAATTCACGAGCGCGGCGTACGCATCGTAGTCGACCTCGTCGTTTTTGAACGGCGTGATCAGCGGCGGGATCGAGCCGCGGAGCTCGGCCCGGGCAAGAAGGCGGGCGGCATCCGCGACGACGCGTTCGCGCTCGTCGTCCGTTTGCTGCTTCGTTACGTGCGGTTTCGCCTTGATGCCGGCGGCAGCCGCGCGTTCTTGTTGCTTCTGGGTTTCTTTTCGTCGGGCCATTCGAGACCTCGTAACGTGGTGTTCGGCCGGTGAAATTGACAGCCGTCGAAGCCGTCATTTACCGTGTCTGATCGGCCTCGAAGTCTACGTCATGCCGTTACGGTATTCACCTTGCCCCACCTGATCGTCGAGTATTCCGCGAACGTCGAAAAGCTCATTGCGCTTGACGACCTGCTCGACAAGCTGCACGCGTGCGCGCTCGAGACGGGCGTGTTTCCGCTCGGCGGGTTGCGCGTGCGTGCGCACAAGACGGAGCACTACCGCATCGCCGACAAAGCCCCCGATAACGGCTTCGTGCACGTCACCGCGTTGATCGGCCACGGCCGCCCGCTCGACGTGCAGCAGCGCGCGGGCGAGCAGCTGTTCGCGGTGCTCACCGAGCATCTCGGCCCCCTGTTCGCGCGCAGCCCGCTCGCGCTCTCGCTCAACATCCAGGAATTCCATCCGGTGCTGAACTTCAAGAAGAACAACCTGCACGAGTACGTGCGCAAGCGCGGCGGCGCCGCGGCGGAAGCCTGATGAGCGGCGGCAAGAGTCTCGCGGAAAACCTCGCGAACGGCGAGCGCTACCTCGAGCGCTTCGCCCGCGACGGCGTGCGGCACTTCATCGACGGCGCCGCGGTGGCTGCGCGCTCGGGCCGCACGTTCGAGACGCGCACGCCCATCGACGACCGCGTGCTCGCGCGCGTGGCGCAGGGCGACGCGGCTGACGTCGGGGCCGCCGCGAGCGCGGCGGAGCGCGCGTTCCCCAGGTGGCGCGACGTGCCGGGCGCCGAGCGGCGCGACCTGCTGCACGCGATCGCCGACGCGATCGAGGCGCGCGCCGACGAGATCGCGGTGCTGGAGTCACTCGACACCGGCCAGGCGATCCGCTTCATGTCGGCCGCGGCCAAGCGCGGCGCCGAGAATTTCCGGTTCTTCGCCGACAAGGCGCCCGAGGCGGACCGCGGTCTGTCGCTGCCGGCGCGCGAGCACGTGAACTACACGCTGCGCCAGCCCATCGGGCCCGTCGCCGCGATCACGCCCTGGAACACGCCGTTCATGCTGTCGACCTGGAAGGTTGCGCCGGCGCTCGCGGCCGGCTGCACGGTCGTGCACAAGCCGGCCGAGTGGAGCCCGATCACGGCCACGCTGCTCGCCGAGATCGCGCACTCGGCCGGGCTGCCGGCCGGCGTGCTGAACACGGTGCACGGCTTCGGCGAGACCGCCGGCAAGGCCGCCACCGAGCACCCGGCCATCCGCGCCGTGGCGTTCGTCGGCGAGTCGGCCACCGGCAGCGCGATCATGGCGCAGGCCGCGCCGACGTTGAAGCGCCTGCACTTCGAGCTCGGCGGCAAGAATCCCGTCGTCGTGTTCGCCGACGCCGATCTCGACCGCGCCCTCGACGCCGTGGTGTTCATGATCTACAGCTTGAACGGCGAGCGCTGCACGTCGTCGAGCCGCTTGCTGGTCGAGCAGTCGATCGAGCGCGAGTTCACCGAGCGGCTGGTCGAGCGCGTGCGCCGCATCAAGGTGGGCCACCCCCTCGACCCTGCGACCGAGGTCGGGCCGCTGATCCATCCGACGCACGTCGAGAAGGTGCTCGGCTACTTCGACGTGGCGCGCGGCGAGCGCGTTGCGATCCCGGTCGGCGGCGCGGTAGCCGCCGCGGGCGGCAACTACGTGCAGCCGACGGTGTTCGCGGGCGCCAACAACTCGCTGCGAGTGGCGCAGGAGGAGATCTTCGGGCCCGTGCTCACCACGATTCCGTTCAACGACGAGGCCGAGGCGCTGAAGCTCGCGAACGACGTGCGCTACGGCCTCGCCGGCTATCTTTGGACCAACGACGTTGGCCGGGCGCATCGCTTCGCGCGCTCACTCGACGCCGGCATGGTGTGGGTGAACTCGGAGAACAACCGCCATCTGCCCACGCCGTTCGGGGGCATGAAGGCGAGCGGCATCGGCCGCGACGGCGGCGACTACAGCTTCGACTTCTACATGGAGACGAAGAACGTCTGCGTCGCGCACGGCACCCACAAGGTGCCGTCGCTCGGCAAGTGAGCCGCCGGCTCAGTCCCGAGGATCGCCCAGCTTCTCGAGCGCCGCCGCGATCACCGCGGCGTCCATCTGGTCCTTCGGGCGTGCGCCCTGTTTCGTCTTGAGCAGCCCGCGGAGATCGAGCAGCCGGACGACGACATCGTCGATCTTCGTGGACGCGATGTGAGGCTTCATCTCTTCCCAGGACAGGCCCGCGATCGACGGCATTACGTCGATGGTGAATTCGTCGTTGATGCGAATCGCGTAGCGTTTGTCGTCGGCGAACACGTCGCTCTCGGCGGCGAGCTCCGCTGCGGCGGCGTCCGGCAGGCGCGACAGCGCCAGTATCCATCGACGCGAATTCTCGGCGGAAGGATTCACGAGAATGTCGATGTCCTCGGTGAATCGACTGAACCCGTGCGCCGCGAGCGCGTAGCCTCCTACCAGCGCGTACTCGACTCTTTGCTCGTCGAGATAGCGCGCGAGCGATTTCACGTCATCCCAAGTCGCCGGGCGGGTGTATTCCGTCAACGGTCTCGCTCGACGATCGCGTCCACCGTCCAACTCAGCCGATCGCGGTCCATTTCCTCGGCCGAGTAGTAGACGAACACGCCTTTCGGCGCGCGCGTTCGGTAACGGGCCATGCTATCGAGCGCGGCGCGATCCCCGGGCCCCGGAGGGCCGCCGTCGCGCGCGACGCGGCGGCCTACGGTGCGTCGTATCGGCTGCTGATTCGGATCGCCCGGCAAGTCTCGTACTCCGCGATGAATCGCGACGAGCGTAGCCAATTGCCCGCGCGCCGGCAACGCGGCCGCGCCAAGACGTCACCGGACGCTTCGCCCCGCGCCCTTGCTGGATCTTCTATCGTTGACGTAACGTTGGTTCACGGGCAGCCGATGCGGCATCCCGATCGTCGAGTGTTCGTCACGAGCCGTTTAGCGATGAGTCTCTACTACGTCCAAAAGCTGCTGTATCAGCTGAACCGCGATCCGCTGGTTCGTAAGCGCTTCGACGCGGACCGCGACGAGCTGCTCGCCGAGTACGACCTCACGGACGAGGAGCGTGCCGCGCTCCACGACGGCGACGTCGGCTTGCTCTACGTAATGGGCGTGAATGGCCAGATCCTGATGCACTACGCGGCGCTGCTCGGCATGCCGTGGGATGCCTACATCGCCGCGATGCGCGCTGGAGTGGACGAGCACGGCCCCGTGCGCGCCGGCCTCTACAGCATGCTGAAGGACCGCGCGCGGTGAGGCTCGGGACATGAGTCTCGCCCCATGAGTCTTGTATTCGCCGGCGTCTGCAGCCACGCGCCCGGGATCACCGGCCGTGCCGCGCGCGCGGACGCGAAAGTCCGCGACGCGTTCTACGCCAAGCTCGGCGAGCTGCGCGCGCGGCTCGAGGCCGCGAAGCCCGACGCGCTGATCGTGGTCGCGGCCGAGCACTTCGCCAACTTCTTCATGAACAACATGCCGGCCTATTGCGTGGGCATGGCCGACGGCTACGAGGGGCCGATCGAGGACCCGCAGTGGCTCGCGATCGCGAAGCAGCACGTGCCCGGGGACGCGGATCTCTCCCGCCGCCTGATCACGGCGCTGATGAGCGACATCGATGTCGCGTACGCCGAGGAGTGGAAGTTCGACCACGGCATCATGGTGCCGCTCCATTTTCTGACGCCGCGCTACGACCTGCCGATCATTCCGGTGAACGTCAACTGCCAAGGCCCGCCGCTCACGCCGCTACCGCGCGCTTACGAATTCGGCCGCGCGCTGCGCCGCGCGTGCGACGCGCAACCCGAGCGCATCGCGCTGGTCGGCACCGGCGGCATTTCGCATTGGCCCGCGACGCCGGACTCGGGCGTCATCAACGAGGCCTGGGACCGCGAGTTCTTGGACCGCTTCATCGCCAACCGCCGCGAGGACCTGATCTCCTACAGCGACGAGGAGACGTTGCGCGACGCCGGGCAGGGCGGATTCGAGATCCGCACGTTCCTCGCGGTTGCCGGCGCCACCGAAGGCGCCAGCGGCGAGCTCCTCTTCTACGCCCCGATCCCGATCTTCGCGGTCGGCTGCACCGTAGCCACGATGACCGTCAAAAAATAGGGACATGTTTGATTTGCGGCGCTGCCCCCGGCGCGGCGGGCGACCGCTGAAAAAATCAAACATGTCCCTATTTTTCCCCTTGGTCCGACGGCGGGTCCCGGGCGATCCAAGTAGACTCGGGCGAGTGCGTGGAAAAAGTAACCTGTCCCTATTTTTCGTCGCGCTGCTGGCGGTTGGGCCCGTGGCGGCCGACGTCAAGCTCGGCGGCATCGACGGGCCGCTCGCGGAGAACGTGCTCGCGCATATGTCGCTCGACGAGGAGCCGTGCGACGCACCGCGCTGGCGCATCGAGCAGCAGCAGCAGACGGCGCTGCCGCGGATCCGCGAGGCGCTCGAGGCGTTCGGCTACTACTCGCCGAAGATCGACGCGAAGCTCGAGTTTGCGCCGGAGTGCTGGCATTCGACGTTCGACGTTACCCCGGGCGAGCCCGTGTTGCTGCGCGTGGCCACGATCGACATCACGGGCGCCGCCGCCGCCGACGGCGACTTCACGGGCGCGATCGAGCGCGACGCGTGGCGCACGGGCGAGCCGCTCAATCACGGCGTCTACGAGGGCCTGAAGCGCCGCTGGTCCGACCTCGCCCTCGAGCGCGGCTATCCCGACGCCAAGTTCGTCGCGAGCCGCATCGACGTCTATCCCGACGAGCGCGTGGCCGATGTGGAGCTGCGCTTCGATTCGGGCGCGCGCTACACGTTCGGCGCCGTCGACCTGCATCAGGACGTGGTGAGCGACGAGCTTGCGCACGCGTATCTGCCGTTCAAGCCCGGTGACCCCTACGACGCGCGCGTGCTCACGATGCTTTACGTCGCGCTCGCCGACAGCGGCTACTTCCAGACGATCGACGTGCGGCCGCTCGAAGCCGACCGCGACGCGCACGCGATCCCGGTCGAGATCACGCTCACCGCCTCCCGCCGCAAGCAGCTGACCTACGGCATCGGCTACTCCACCGACACGGGTCCGCGGCTCCGCTTCAGCCGCACCTACCGGCGATTCAACGAGCGCGGCCATCAGTTCAGCGTGAGCGCGCAGATTTCGCCCGTGATATCGGAGTTCGGGGCGAGCTACCGCATTCCGTTCGGCGACCCGCGCAAGGAATGGGTGGCGTTCGACGCCGGCATCAAGACCGAGGATACCGACACGTCGACGAGCGACAGCCTCGAGCTCGGCGCGCGGCGCGTGGCCGTGCGTCCCGGCAACTGGACGCGCACCCAGCTCCTGTCGCTGCTCGTCGAGGACTTCGAGGTCGGCGCACAGGCGGGCCGTGCGCACCTGCTGATGCCGGGCATCGACTGGACGAGGATTCTCGCCGACAACAACATCCGGCCGCGCACCGGGTCGAAGATCTCGCTACGCGTGCAATTCGCGGCCGACGAGCTCGGCTCGGACAACAGCCTCGTGCAAGCAGTCGTGCGCGGCAAGTGGATCTGGTCCACGCCGAAGATGTCGCGCTTCATCGTGCGCGGCGAGCTCGGCGCCATGGCCGAGGACTCGTTCGAAGATCTGCCGCCGTCGGTGCGGTTCTTCGCCGGGGGCGACAACAGCGTGCGCGGCTACGACTTCGAGGCGCTCGGGCCCACGGACGCGACCGGCCAGGTAATCGGCGGGTCGTCCCTCGCCACCGCGAGCTTCGAGTTCGAGCATCCGATGCGCGCGAAGTGGCCGAAGTGGTCGATGGCGATGTTCGTCGACTCGGGCAACGCGTTCGAGCGCCACTCGTTCGACACCAGGACCGGTGCCGGCCTGGGCGTGCGCTGGCTGTCGCCGCTCGGGCCCATCCGCATCGACATCGCGCATCCGTTCGACGATCCGACCACCAGCTGGCGGCTGCACATCAACTTGGGGCCGGACCTGTGAGGTGGCGCTGGCTGCACCGGACGCTCGCGGGGCTGCTGGTGCTCGGCACGCTGGCCGTCGCGGCCGTGGCCGCGCTCTTCTGGCTGCTCGGCAGCCAGTCCGGGACGGACTGGCTCCTCGCGCGCGTGCGGCCGCGAATCGAGCCGGCATTTCAGATCGGCCGCGTCACCGGCACGCTGCTCGGCGGCCTCGCGATCGAGGACGTGCACGTGCGGCTCGCGCGCGACGAGGTCGACTTCGCGCGGCTCGATGCGGAGTGGGACGTCGGGGCTGCGTTGCTCGGCGTGGTCGGGTTCGACGCCGCGCACGTCACGCCGGTCGAGTACCGGCGTCTGCCGCCCGGGGCGGCCGACAACCGCTCCGCGCCGTTCGAGCTGCCGTTCACGCTCACCGTCGACGATGCGACGGCCGACGGCCTCACCCTGCACATCGGAGATACCACGACCGCGTTCGGCGTCTCGCGGCTGTCGCTGCGGATGGCCGGGCAGCTCGTCGAGCTGCGCGACGTGACCGCCGACTTCGCCGGCGTAGTGCTGAAGGGCGACGGCGCCGTGACCATCGCCGACCCCGTCCACGTCGAGACGCGCGCCGAATGGGCCGGCCCGGCGCTCGGCCTGAACGGCGCCGCCCGTTTTACGATCGCGGGCGACTGGCCGAAGCTGCGCGTGCACCACGAGCTCACGGCGCCGTACGCCGTCGTCGCGGACGGCGACCTCGACTTCACCGATCGCATGCGTTTCGACCTCGCGATCTCGTGGCAGGACGTGGGCATCCCCAACGCGGAGGAGTACAAGACCCCGCGCGGCGAGCTCAAGATCGCCGGCACGCTCGACGCCTATCGTTACACGGGCAACGGCACGCTCGACGTGGACGGCCGCGCGGCCGACTTCACGCTCGCCGGCAGCGGCGCGGGCGCGATCCTCGACGCGCAACCGCTCACCGTGGCCGTCAAGACCTGGGACGGCGCCGCGCTCGGCGAGCTCGACGGCCGGGGACGCGTCGCGCTCGACGCGCGCGTCGCCGATCTCGACGTGACCGCCCGCGACCTCGACCCGCGCTGGCTTGTCGACGGCTGGCCCGGCGGGCTCTCGGGCACCGCCAAGCTGCACGCGACCGTGCAGCCGCTCGAGGCGCAGTTCACGGCCGCGGACTTGAGCGGCCTGCTGCGAGCCTATCCCGTGACGATCCGCGGCGGCGCGACGCGCTCGGCGCCCGACCGCTGGCAGCTCGCGGCGTTGACGCTCACGTCGGGCGACGCGAACAAGCTCGTGCTCGACGGCAGCGTCGACTCGAGCACGCTCGCGTTGAAGGTCGACGCAGACCTCGTGCAGCTCGGCGTGCTCGTGCCGGGCGCGAGCGGCTCGCTCGCGGGCAGCGTCACTTTCGACGGCGCGTTCGACGCGCCGATCGCGCGCGGCGAGCTCTCGAGCCGCGGGCTCGACGTCGCCGGCGTGCAGTTCGCGCGGCTCAGTGTGTCGGGCGAGGTGGGCTTCCCGCCGGGCACGCCGCTCGCGCTCACGGTCGACGCCGAGGGCGTCGCGCGCGGCGTGATCGAAGCGGACAGCGTGCACGCGCGCCTGAACGGCACCACGGGCGCGGCGCGCATCGGCGTCGAGGCGCGCGCCGCGGATTGGACCGCGATGCTCGCGGCCACGGGCGGCCTCGACGAGGCGCGCGTTTGGCGCGGCACGCTCGAGACCCTCGAGGTCAACGAGATGGTGCTCGGCGGCTGGCGCCTCGAGACCCCGACACGCGCAAGGCTCGGCCCGCGTACCGCCGGCCTCGCGACGAGCTGTCTGCTGCACGAATCCGGCGCGCGCTGGTGCGCGGAGCTCACGCTCGACGGCAAGCCCGAGGATCGGCTCGTCGTCTCCGCGCAGAACTTCGAGCTCAAGAGCCTGCGGCCGCTGTTGCCGCCCGCGCTCGAGATCGACGGCGTGTACCAACTGTCGGCTTCGATCCTCGACCTCACCGGCGCGCCGCACGGCGCGCTCGCGCTCACCGGCGGGCCGACGCGGGCGCGCGTGGCGTTCGGCGGTGAGCAGGCGTTCGCGACCGAGCTCGATGACTTCGTCGCGACGGCGACCTTGGCCGAGGACGGCCGGCTCGAGCTGACGGGCAACGTCCGCGGCGCCGGCACGGGGCAGATCGGCGTCGACGCCCGGATCGACGACGTTCGGGCGCGCGACTCGACGATCGGCGGGCACGTCGGCGTGCGCTGGCCCGACTTGGGATTCCTCGCGCTGCTGTCGCCGGAGCTGGGCCAGGTCGGTGGCTCGCTCGCGGTCGATCTGGGCATAGGCGGCACGGTGAACGAGCCGACGGTCGAGGGCAGCGGCGCCTGGAACCAGGGGCGGGTCTCGATCCCCGGCTGGGGCCTCACCGTCGAGCAGATCGAGGCCACCGCGGTGAGCCGCGACGGCCGCGCGCTCGAGTTCGACGCGAACGGCAAGGTCGGCGAAGGCACGCTCGCGCTCACGGGCAGCACGGCCCTCGATCCGCGCGCCGGCTGGCCGACGCAGCTCAAGCTCCGCGGCACTTCGATCGAGGCGGTGCAGTTGCCCGACGCCGAGATCTACGTGTCGCCGGATCTCGACCTGCGCGTCGAGCTGCCCGACATCCGCGTGAGTGGCACGGTGCACGTGCCGCGCGCGAACGTGAAGCTCTCCGAGCTGCCGGCTCAGGCGATCGTGCCGTCGCCCGACACGGTCGTTCACGGCGCCGTGGAGACGACGCAGGTCCGGCCGCTGCGCCTGCAGGCGCAGCTCCTGCTCACGCTCGGCGACGACGTCCGCTACTCCGGCCTGAATCTTGCAACCAAAGTCACGGGACAGTTGCGGATGAACCGGGATGCCGACCGCTCGACGACGGCGACGGGCACCTTGACGCTCGCCGGCACGTACAGCGCCTACGGTCAGACGCTCGAGCTCGAGCGCGGCCAGCTCTTGTTCAGCGGGCCGGTCGACGACCCCGGCCTCGACGTGCGCGCGGTCCGCAGCATCGAGGGCACCGGCGCGGGCCTCGAGCAGACGCGAGTGGGCGTGGAGCTCACCGGTACGATCATGGCTCCACGCACGCGCGTGTTCTCGACGCCCGCGATGAGCGAGGCCGACGCGTTGTCGTATCTCTTGCTCGGCCGGCCCGTCTCGGGCAGTGGCGCGGAGCAGTCGGCCACTCTGCAGACGGCCGCGATCTCGATGGGCCTTCAGCAGGCGCTGCCCGTGGTGCAGAGGATCGGCCAGACGATTGGCTTGGACGAGCTGTCGGTGCAGACCACCGACACCGACGCGGGCGCGCTCATGGCCGGCAAGTACCTGAGCCCGCGTGTCTACGTTCGCTACAGCTACGGTCTCTTCAATAAAATCGGCGGCTTGCTGGTACGCTTCAAAATGAACGACCGCTTCAGCCTCGAGACACGCTCGGGCGACCAGAAGTCCATGGATCTTCTTTACACCGTCGAGAAGGACTGAGCTCCCCATGTCGAACGCGATGTTCCCGTTGCTCGTGGCGCCGACGCTGCCCGTTCCGTTGCGCCGGCTCGGCGACCTCGCGGACAACTTCCTGTTCAGCTGGCAGCCGACCACCGGACAGCTGTTCCGCCGGCTCGACTCGGTGCTCTGGCGCAAGTGCGAGGCCAATCCAAAATTGTTTCTCAAGTGCGTGGACCAAGGGATCCTCGAGCGCGCGGCCGAGGACCCGGGGTTCCTGCGCTCCTACGAGGAAGTGCTGAGCGACCTCGACCGCTACCTCGCGCCGCGCGCGCCCGGGCAGAGGGCCGACGAGCGACGGGACGACGAGCTCGAGCCGACCGACCTCATCGCCTATTTCTGCGCGGAATACGGCTTGCACGAAAGCTTCCCGATCTACTCCGGCGGCTTGGGCATCCTCGCCGGAGATCACTGCAAGACAGCCAGCGACCTCGACCTGCCGTTCGTCGCCGTGGGGCTCCTCTATCGGCAGGGCTACTTCAACCAGCGCATCGATCGCAACGGCCAGCAGGTCTGCGCGTATCCGCCGATCGAGCCGCGCAACACGCCGCTGCAGATCGCGCGCGACGGAGCGGGCAAGGAGCTTCGCGTGAGCTGCCCGTTCGCGGATCGCCAGGTGGCGGTGCGCGTGTGGAAGGCCGCCGTGGGCCGCGTGCTCGTGCTGCTGCTCGACACCGATGTCGAAGAGAACGCGCCCGACGACCGCAGGATCACGCACGTGCTCTACGGCATCGGCGGCGACCTACGGATGCATCAGGAGACCGTGCTCGGCGTCGGCGGCGTGCGCGCGTTGCGGGCGCTCAAGCTCGAGCCCACCGTTTGGCACATGAACGAGGGGCACGCGGCCTTCTCGGTGGTGGAGCGGCTGCGCGAGCTCACGACGCAGGGGGTGCCGTTCGCGCCGGCGCTCGAGGCGACGGCCGCGAGCACGGTGTTCACGACCCACACGCCCGTGAGCGCCGGGCACGACGTGTTCCCATTCGATCGCGTCGCGAACCAGTTCAAGGCGTTCATCGCCGACCTCGGGGTCGGCGTCGAGGAGCTCTTGGACCTCGGCCGCTCGGCGGAGCAGCGCGAAGGCTTCGGCATGACCCAGCTCGCGATCCGCGGCGCCGCGGCGATCAACGGCGTCAGCAAGATCCACGGCCGGGTGTCGTCGCGGCTCTACCAATCGAGCTGGCCCGACGTGCCGCCCGCCGAGAACCCCGTCGGCTACGTGACCAACGGCGTGCACGTGTCGACCTTCCTGCGCCAGGCGTGGGTGGTGCTGCTCGACCGCCATCTCGGCCCGAGCTGGCGCGAGCGGCTCATGGATCGCACGTTCATCAACAAGATCGTCGACATTCCCGACGAGGAGTTCTGGGGCACGAGGCAGAAAGTGAAGGCGCAGCTTCTGCGCGTGCTCCGCGAGCGGCTCGCGCGCCAGCACACGCGCAACGGGCTGAGCGAGGCGCACATCCATCGGGTCTTGAAGCTCGTCGACCCCGAGCAGCCGAACGTGCTGACGATCGGGTTCGCGCGGCGGTTCGCCACCTACAAGCGCGCGACGCTGCTGATGACCGACTTGAAGTGGCTCGAGACGCTCGTGCAGAACGAGGGGCGGCCCGTGCTGTTCGTGTTCGCCGGCAAAGCCCATCCGGCCGACGAGCCCGCGCAAGCGATGATGCGCGAGATCCAGCGCGTCTCCACGCTGCCGCCGTTCGTCGGCAAGATCCTGCTGGTCGAGGGCTACGACATGGGGCTCTCGCGCCTGCTCACGTCGGGCGTCGACATCTGGCTCAACACGCCCGTGCCGCCGCGTGAGGCGAGCGGCACCTCGGGCATGAAGGCCGCGATCAACGGCACGGTGAACTTGAGTGTGCTCGACGGTTGGTGGGCGGAGGCCTACGACGGGCGCAATGGTCACAAGAACGGCTGGGGCATTCCGCCGACGGTCGACGTGCAAGCCGACGTGGATCGCGATCGTCAGGACGCGGAAACGCTCTACGAGATCCTCCAGGACGAGGTGATCCCGCTCTACTACGCCCGCGACCAGGGCGCCGAGCGGTCGCCGGAGTGGGTCAAGCTGTGCAAGCGGTCGATGGCGTCGGTGCTGCCGCACTTCAACAGCGAGCGCGTGCTGCGCGACTACCTCCAGCGCTTCTACGCGCCCGCCGCGAAGAAGGGCCGCGTCGTCGCGGCCGACGGCTGCAAGGTCGCGCGCGAGCTCACGGAGTGGAAGACAAAGGTGCGCGCGGCTTGGCCCGGCGTCGCGCTCAAGTTGGCGCAGGCCGCGGCGCGCGAGGTCACATTCCACGATCGCGTCACGCTCGAGGTGGACGTCACGCTCAACGGTCTCGCGCCGCAGGACCTCCGCGTCGAATGCGTCGTGCATCGAGCGCTCGGGTCGGACCTCGCGGTGCCGATCCAGGGCTACGCCGAGAACCGCCGGACGCAGCTCGGCGTCGGCTACGTCGAGGGCGAGACGGTGCTGCTCGAGCAGTTCGAGCCGCTTTCGGCAGAGGCCGCGGCCGTCTGCCGCTATCGGCTCGAGTTCCAGCCGCCGTGGGCGGGCTCGCTGCTCTACGAGATCCGCGCGGTGCCGCAGCACCCGCATCTCACCCAAGCGTACGAGCTCGGCTTGATGCGCAAGCTCTAGGGTCTTACGGCCACGTGAGGAACAAGCTCGAGATCGCCGCGGGCTCCCGCTTCCCGATGGGTGCCACGGTTGCGCGCGGCGGCGTGAACTTCTCAGTGTTGAGCCCGCGCGCGACGCGCGTGTGGCTCAGGCTCTACCGCGGCGCCACGGATGCCGAGCCGGTGACGGAGATCGAGCTCGACGCCGAGCGCAACCGCACGTTCGCGTTCTGGCACGTGCTCGTTCGCGGCGCCCAGCCGGGCTGGTTCTACACCTGGCGCGCCGACGGCCCGCACGAGCCCGAGGCGGGTTTGCGGTTCGACGCGAGCCGCGAGCTGCTCGATCCGTGGGCGCGGCTCGTCAGCGACACGACCTGGCGGCGCGCCGCGGCGCACCGCGGCGAGCACACCGCGATCCGCGCGCAAATCGCGGCGCCGGACGCGTACGACTGGGAAGGCGACCGGCCGCTGCGGCGGCCCCTGCACCAGTCGATCATCTACGAGCTGCACGTGCGCGGCTTCACGCGCCACTCGTCGTCCGGGGTCCAGCATCCGGGCACGTACCGCGGGCTCATCGAGAAGATTCCGCACTTGCTGGCGCTCGGGATCACGGACGTGGAGCTCCTGCCCGTCTTCGCTTTCGACCGGCAGGAGGTGCCGCCCGACTGCTCCGCATTCGGACTCACCAACTTCTGGGGCTACAGCCCGTTCGCGCCGTTCGCGCCTCACCCTCACTACGCGGCATCCGCCGACGTGCGCAACGAATTCCGCGACCTCGTGAAGGCGCTGCACCGCGCGGGGCTAGGGGTGATCCTCGACGTCGTGCTGAATCACACCGCGGAGGGCGGCAACGACGGTGTCACGATCGGGCTTCGCGGCCTCGCGAACGAGGTGTTCTATTTGCTCGATCCCGAGGATCGCTCGAAGTACTCGAACTTCACGGGCGTGGGCAACACGATCAACAGCAACCATCCGCTCGTCGCGTGGTACCTCCGCGATTGCCTGGCGTACTGGGCGCGCGAGATGCACGTCGACGGCTTCCGCTTGGACCTCGCGAGCATTCACGCGCGCGGCGAGGACGGCGAGCCGCTCGAGCATCCGCCCGCGCTCTGGAGCATCGAGCTCGCGCCCGAGCTCGAAGACGTGCACTTGATCGCCGAGCCGTGGGACGCCGCGGGCCTCTACCAGCTCGGCTCGTTCCCGGGCTTCCGCTGGGCCGAGTGGAACGGCCGCTACCGCGATTCGGTGCGGCGCTTCCTCTGCGGCGAAGGAGGTCAGATCGGCGAGGTGGCGACGCGGATTGCGGGCAGCAGCGACCAATACGCCTTGGCCGGCAAGGCGCCGCAGAACGGCATCAACTTCGTCACCTGTCACGACGGCTTCACGCTCTACGACCTCGTGGCCTACGACCGCAAGCACAACGAGGCGAACGCCGAGCACAATCGCGACGGCCGCGACGACAACTACAGTTGGAACTCCGGCTTCGAGGGTCCCACCGAGGACGCGACGATCGTTCGGCTGCGCGAGCAGCGCGTGCGCAACCACGTCGCGATCCTGCTGCTCTCCCAGGGCGTGCCGATGCTGCTCGGCGGCGACGAGGCGCTGCGCTCGCAGCTCGGCAACAACAACGCGTATTGCCAGGACAATCCGCTCTCCTGGGTCGACTGGTCGTTCTCGCCCGCCGCGCGGCAGATGCTGCGCTTCACGCGCGAGCTCGTCGCGCTTCGCAAGCGCCATCCGAGCCTGCAGCGCACGCAGTTTCTCGATCCCGCCACGGACGAGATCCGCTGGTACGGGGAGAACGGCGAGGCGCCGGAGTGGGGTGACGCCGAGGCGCGCGTGCTGTGCTTCACGCTCGCGGGGCTCACGCGCGACGAGCCTGCGCTGCACGTGCTGATGAACATGTCGAAGACGCCGAAGCTGCTGCCGCTGCCGCGGGTCGCGCCGAGGCAGTGGCGGCGAGTGGCCGACACGACGCTCGTGCCCCCGGAGGACGTGACTCCGGCGGGCCTGCCGGTGCCCGGGGCGCAATATCGGCTGCCGGCGCACGGCGTCGCGATCTTCGAGGCGGGTTAGGAAGAACCCGGCCGCCGCCACCAACGCCAAACGGCCAAAGTGAGCCACGACGGTCGGTGGCGCCGCTTTATGCCATGATCCCGTGCCAAATCTCGGCGGAGGCACCCCGTGACCCTCAAACCCGTAGGCCCGCTGTGCCAAACGAAGGATTGGTACGACTACGCGCCCGACGGGCTGCTGCGTCGGCGGCAGGCGATCAGGCCGGGCACCCTCGGCATGGCGTCCGCGCCAAGCGCACAGGGCGGCAAGAAGGCAGTCGCGCTCGGCAAGTGCTCGTTCTTGAATCGGGCGAAGACCGAAACCGTTGCCGCGCCGAAGGCGGTTTTCGACCGATTGCGCGGTTTGAGCGGCGGAGCGAAAGTCTCGGCGCCACGGCCCAAGACGTCGCACACGTGGCCCGACGGCTCGCGCTCGGCCGCGGTCGAGCAAGAGATTGCGATCGACGGGCAGACGATACAGGTGACGCGTCCGACCGACACGGATGCCAAGGGCAAGAACCTCCCTACGACACAGCAGCTCGCGGAAGCTCTGCGCGCCGTTCCCGCGGATCAGCGGTTGTTCACCAAGACGGTCGTTCTTTCCCCGACCCCCGCCAAGGGCAGCACGCCCAAAGCGACGGTCGCCGGCGAAGGCGGTTCAGGGGAAGTCTTCTTGTATCCGCTCCTCAAGAAGCAAGACCAGCAGGACTTCGACAATCGCGTCATGCACGAGGCAGGGCACAACCTTCAGGGAGATCTCTGGAACAGCGGCGGTGGGCAGGCGGTCGTGGCCTGGGGGGTGGCCGCGAAGGCCGACGACACTTCGCCGTCGCCCTACTCGGATGGGGTTGGGCAGACGGGCGATGACTTCTGCGAGTTCAACATCCTCTACAACGCGGCCAAGGGCACGCCTTGCGAAGAGGTCGCGAAGCAGATCTACCCGCAGCGCTGGGCGAAGCGTGAGAGCTACTAGGTCGTAGCCGTAGCCCTCGGTCGTCGTGGGCTCGGAGCGTCTTCCGGGATCGCGACGACGTTCGCCGTCCCCTGTTCAAGGCCAGGACGCCGGCGTTACGATCGCGCGGCATGTCGAGCTCGATTTCGGAAGCGCTGGTGCGAGCGCCGCTCACGGCGCGCGCGGGGGATCGCCGGTTCTACACCGGCATGGCCCTCGCCGCCGCGGCCACGGTGTTCCTCGGCTTCTCGCGCACATTTTTCCTGCGCTCGTACTTCGAGCCCATGCCGCTCGCGTGGCCCTTTATCGTCCACGGCGTGGTGTTCACCGCCTGGATCGCGCTGTTCGTCGCGCAGACGTCGCTAGTCGCGGCGCGGCGCTTCGAGGCCCACCGGCAGCTCGGGTGGGCGGGCACCGGGCTCGCGGTGGTGATGGTGGGCGTCGCGCTCGTGGCGGCGGTCACGGGCGGCCGGCGCGACATCGCGGCGGGCCACGTCGAGGAGTCGCTCACGTTCTTCGCGACGCCCGTGTTCTCGATGATCATGTTCGCGTCGCTGCTCGGCGCGGCGATCGCGCTCCGCGGCCGCCCCGAGACGCACAAACGGCTCATGCTGCTCGCGACGCTGAGCTTGCTCGACGCGGCCGTCGCGCGCTGGCCGTTCCCATCGCTCGTCGGCACGCCGCTCGGCTACTACGGCATCACCGACGCATTCATCCTCGCGGCCATGCTCTACGACTTCGTGTCGCGCCGCAGCGTGTCGCCCGTGTACGTCTGGGGCGGGCTCGCGATCGTCGCGGGACAGTGGCTGCGCGACGTGCTCGGCGCGACGGCGCCATGGCATGCGTTTGCGAGCGTGGTGCTCCAGTAGGCCCGAAGATGCGCGCGACGCGCCTGCTCTTGATCCTGGTTGCGCTGTCTCGTCCTGCGTTCGCGCAGATTGCACCGCAGCGCGTGCAGGTGCCTTACGCCGGCACGAGCAAGATGCCCCCGAGCGGCGGCAACGTGATCACGATCGAGTGCGGCTGGCCCATGGACGGCACGGGCTCGGTCGTCACCACGACGTTGCCGACGTTCGAGCCGCCGTAGTAGCTCGAGTCGGAGTTGAAGATCTCGCGGTAGCGGCCCGCGGCCGGCACGCCGACGCGATAGCCGTGGCGCGGCACCGGCGTGAAGTTCAGGATCACCGCGACGTGCTCGTCGCCGGCCTTGCGGAGATAGCTCAAGACCGAGTGCGGGTCGTCCTGCCACGAGAGCCAGCTGAAGCCTTCGCCCTCGTGGTCGAAGCGGTGCAGGGCGGAGACGCCGCGGTAGGTGCGGTTCAGGTCCCTGATCAGCGCGCGTATCCCCGCGTGCCGCGGCTCGTCCGCGAGATGCCACGGCAGCGATTCGTAATGCGTCCACTCGCGCGGCTGGCCGAACTCCCCGCCCATGAACAGCAGCTTCTTGCCCGGATACGTCCACTGGAACGTGTAGAGGAGCCTCAAGTTCGCGAACCGCTGCCAGTTGTCGCCCGGCATCTTGTCGAGCAGCGAGCGCTTGCCGTGCACGACCTCGTCGTGCGAGAGCGGCAGCACGAAGTTCTCGGTGAACGCGTAGATCGGGCCGAACGTCAGCAGGTTGTGATGGAACCCCCGGTGGACGGGGTCCTTCGACATGTACAGCAGCGTGTCGTGCATCCAGCCCATGTTCCACTTGAACGTGAAGCCTAAGCCGCCGCTGTAGGTCGGCCTCGATACCTGCGGCCACGCCGTCGACTCCTCGGCGACCGTGATCGTGCCCGGGGCCTCGCCGTGCGTGACCTCGTTCAGGCGCTTCAAGAATGCGACCGCTTCGAGGTTCTCGTTGCCGCCGAATTGGTTCGGCGTCCACTGGTGCGGCTTGCGCGAGTAGTCGAGATAGAGCATCGACGCGACCGCGTCGACGCGCAGGCCGTCGAAATGAAAGTCGTCGAGCCAGCAGATTGCGCTCGACAACAAGAAGCTCTGCACCTCGTTGCGCGAGTAGTTGAACACGAGCGTGTCCCAGTCCGGGTGCTCGCCCTTGCGAGTGTCGGCGTATTCGTAGAGCGCGGTGCCGTCGAAGCGTCTGAGCGCGTGGTCGTCCTTCGGAAAATGTCCGGGCACCCAGTCGAGCAGCACGGCAATGCCGGCCTTGTGGAACTCCGCGATGAACGCCCGCAGGTCGTCGGGCGAGCCGTGCCGGCGCGTGGGCGCAAAGTATCCCGTGCACTGATAGCCCCACGACTCGTCGAGCGGATGCTCGGTCACCGGCAGCAGCTCGACGTGCGTGAAGCCCAAGTCCTTCACGTAGGGAGCGAGCTGGCGCGCGAGCTCGCGGTAGTTCAAGAAGTTTCCGGTCGGGCCGCGCCGCCACGATCCCAAATGCACCTCGTAGATCGAGATCGGCTCGCGGTGCCAATCGCGCTGCGTGCGCGCGCGCATCCACTCGCCGTCGTCCCACTCGAACTTGCTCGGCGCCGTGGTGACGGCGGCGGTTGCGGGGCGGTACTCGAATTGCGCACCGAACGGGTCGGTCTTCAGCCTCAGCTCGTGCGTCTCGCGTCCCAGAACCTCGTACTTGTACAGCTCGCCGGCGCGAAGCTCGGGGATGAAGAGCTCCCAGATTCCGGAGTCGCCGCGCACCGTCATCGGGTGATGGCGGCCATCCCAATGGTTGAACGTGCCCACCACGCTCACGCGCTCGGCATTCGGCGCCCACACGGCGAACCGGACGCCGGGCACACCGCTCACGACCAGCGCTTGCGCCCCGAGAAAGCGGTGCGCATGGATGTGGTCGCCGCCCGCGAAGCGCCCGAGGTCGCTCGCGTCGATGTGCAGCGGGAAGCAGTAGGGATCGTACTCCTCGTGCCAGGAGTCGTCGGGGCCTTGCCAGCGGACTCGATACGGCACCGCGAGCGCGCGCCCAGGCCCGCTCCACTCGAACAACGGCGTGCCGGGCACCCGCTCGAGCTCGCCCTCGTGCCCAACGAGCATGACGCGCTTCGCGTTCGGCTTGAGCACGCGAACGACGACGTCGCTTGCTCCCTTCGCATGCACGCCGAGCACTCGCCGCGGATCATGCAGCCGCCCTTCGAGGAGCCGCACGACGTCCTGACTCTTGGGGTCGGTACGGGCGGCGTCGTTTTTCGAGGTCGAAATCATGCGTTCAAATTCCGGCGCGCGTCGTTAGACACGCGGCGTCCAGTAGTAGTAGCTTGTCCCGGATGAGGCAGATGTCACGCCGACGCTTGGTCAGTCAGCTCACGCGCAGCACCGTTGCTGTGGTGATGGCCGGGGGACGCGGACAGCGGCTCATGCAGTTGACCGACAACCGTGCGAAGCCCGCGACGCCGTTCGGCGGAAAGTACCGAATCATCGACTTTTCGCTCTCCAACTGCGTGAACTCCGGTATCCGCCAGATCTTCATCCTCACCCAGTATAAGGCCCACTCGCTGATTCAGCATGTGCAGCGCGGCTGGGGATACCTCCACGGCGAGCTCGGCGAGTTCATCGACATCGTGCCGGCGCAGCAGCAGGTCGGCGAGCACTGGTATCGCGGCACCGCGGATGCCGTTCACCAAAACCTCGAGATCATCGACCAGCGTCGCCCCGAAATGGTGCTCATTCTGGCGGGCGACCACGTCTACAAGATGGACTACGGCCCGCTGCTCGCGTTCCACAAGGAGAGCGGCGCGGACATCACGATCGGCGGCGTCCAAGTGCCGCTGTCGCAGGCGCACGAGTTCGGTGTGATGACGCTCGGGCCCGATCACCGCGTGGTGGGCTTCGACGAGAAGCCCAAGGACCCGCAGCCGATGCCGGGCCGCGAAGGTGTCGCGCTCGCGTCGATGGGCATCTACGTGATCGACCCCGAGTTCCTGCGCGCCACCCTCGAGCGCGACGCGGCCACGTCGGACAGCCAGCACGACTTCGGCCGCAACATCATCCCCGAGGCGGTGGTCTCACGGCGTGTGTTCGCGTATCCGTTCGAGGACGTCGAGACCAAGGCGCAGCGCTACTGGCGCGACGTCGGAACCGTCGACGGTTACTACAACGCGAACATGGAGCTCATCTTCGTGAGCCCGGAGCTCAACCTCTACGACGAGGAGTGGCCGATCTGGACCTATCAGGAGCAGGTGCCGGGCGCGAAGTTCATCTTGGACGACGAGCGCCGGCGCGGCCTCGCGATCAACTCGATGGTTGCCGGCGGCTGCATCGTGTCGGGCGCGGTGGTGCGCGAGTCGCTGCTGTTCTCGGGCGTGGTGGTGGACGAGGGGACCGAGATACGCCGCTCGGTCGTGCTGCCGCGCGTCGAGATCGGCCGCAGCTGCTACATCTCGACCGCGATCATCGACGAAGGCTGCGTGATCCCGCACGGCACGGTGATCGGCCGCGACCGCGCCGCCGATAGAGAGCGTTTCCACGTCACCGACAACGGCGTCGTGCTCGTCAGTCGCGACATGCTCGCCGCGCTCAGGCGCCATCACGGGAACTGATGAATCCCGTTCTCGCCGAGCGCCGCGCCGGCGTCCTGCTCCATCCGACTTCGTTGCCCGGCCCCAAGGCAAACGGCACGCTCGGCGTCGAAGCTTGGCGCTTCGTCGACTGGCTCGCGGCCGGCGGCTTCAGCGTCTGGCAGACGTTGCCGCTGGGGCCGGCCGACGCGTACGGCTCGCCCTATACCCTGCGCTCGGCCTATGCCGGCGACCCGCGGCTGCTCGACGCAGAGCATCTCGCGACGCTGCGCGCGCTGCCGCGCGGGCTCGACGTCGGCGCCGTGGGCGGCGCGCGCGACGCGGTGTTCGCGTCGTTCGCGGCCGGCGCGTCGCGCGAGCAATGGGGCGAGTTCGCGCGGTTCGTGCGTGCGCATCGCCGCTGGTTGCTGCCGTACGGGTTGTTCGAGCTCTGCAGGCTGCGCTTCGACCAGGCGCCGTGGTGGGGGTGGCCCGAGCCGTTTCGCGGCAGACAGTCGCCGGCGCTGTTCGAATTCATGGCGGAAGAGCACGAGCAGTTTCGCGCGATTCTGTTCGAGCAATACCTGTTCGACCTCCAGTGGACCGCGCTGAAGCGCTACGCGAACGACCGCGGCGTGCATGTGTTCGGCGATCTGCCGTTCTACGTGGACCTGAACAGCGTCGAGGTCTGGTGGGAACGCGACCTGTTCGCGCTCGACGAGAGCGGCAAGCCGCGCGCGGTTGCCGGGGTGCCGCCCGACTACTTCAACGCCGACGGCCAGCTGTGGGGCAATCCGCTCTACGACTGGGACGCGATGCAGCGCCGCGGCTTCGATTGGTGGCTCGCGCGCTTCGAAGCGCAGCTGCACCGTTTCGACCTGATCCGAATCGACCACTTCCGCGCGCTCGAGTCCTACTGGGCGGTGCCCGCCGGCGCGCGCACGGCGCGCGAGGGCGAGTGGCGGGCCGGCCGCGGCATGGAGCTCCTCACCGCGCTGCGCGAGCGTTTCCACGATATCCCGCTCGTCGCCGAGGATCTCGGCATCATCACCGACGACGTCCGCGCGCTGCGCGACCTGTTCGAGCTGCCCGGCATGGCGGTGCTCCACTTCGCGTTCGACGGCGACCCCAAGAACCCGCACCTGCCGCAGAACCAGTTGAAGAACTCGGTCGTCTACACCGGCACGCACGACAACGACACGACCGTCGGCTGGTGGGCGGGCCTGGATGCGCATGCGCGCGGCACGGCGCAACGGATGCTCGGCTTGCAAGGCGAGCCGAAGGTGCCCGACTTCCTGATCGACGCCGCGTATGACGCGCCGGCGCAGCTCGCCGTGATCCCGCTCCAGGACCTGCTCGCCCTCGGCCCCGAGAGCCGCATGAACGCGCCGGGTACGACCATCGGCAATTGGCGCTGGCGCTTCACGTGGGACCAGTTCGACCCGACCGTCCCGGCGGTATCGCGCGCCCGCGCAACCCGAAGCTCGCGCCTCGCCGGCGGCGCGTCCGTGCACGCAACTCCGGGAAACTCCAGCCGCGGACGTTGACCTGGTTGTAACCTCCGGATACGGTCTTCTGGGCGTTTCCTGGGGGGAGGGATGGCCGGAACAGGGCGAGAAGCGCGACTGACGACGCGGCGGCGGCACACGGCGGCCGTCGGGCCGGGCGTCGTGCTCGCGCTGGCGACCGTCGCCCTCGCGGGTTGCGGGCCGTCGCCGCAGCAAATGGCCGCGCAGCAACGAGCGACGGTCTCGCGGTATTGCTTCGACTGCCACGACAGCGCACAGCGCGAAGCCGACCTGTCGCTGCAGTCGCTCGACTTCAACGACGTCGGCACTCGCCCGGAGATCTGGGAGCACGTCGTGCGCAAGCTGCGCGCCGGTATGATGCCGCCGCACGATGGCGGCCCGCGGCCCACGGCGGCCGAGACAGGAGCGCTGGTCTCGTGGCTCGAGGGCGAGCTCGATCGTGCGGCCGCCGCGTCGCCCGATCCCGGCCGCACTGTGCCGTTTCACCGTCTGAACCGCAGCGAGTATCACAACGCGGTGCGCGATCTCGTCGCGGTGGACGTCGACATCGCGAACTTACTGCCCGGGGATGATGCGAGCTACGGCTTCGACAACATCGGCGGCGTATTGAAGCTGTCGCCGACGCTGCTCGAGCGCTATCTCGCCACCGCCGAAAAGATCAGCCGGCTTGCCGTCGGCACGGCGTCGCCGTTCGTCACCGTCGACTCGTTTCATATTCCGGACGACCGCTCCCAGGAACAGCGGCTTGCCGACATGCCGTTCGGCACGCGCGGCGGCATCCGCATCGACTACACGTTCCCGCAGGACGGCGAGTACTCGTTCTCGGCGGCGCTCGCGCGCGACTTGAACGAAGGCATGCCGATCTACGTCGAGCCGCAGGTGCTCGAGGTCAGCATCGACCGCAAGCGCGTCGCTATGTTCACGCTCGACGCGGCCAAGGTGCTGCCGCCGGGCTCCGCCCAAGAGCCCGACGACTTCGGCGGGCGGCAGAACAGGAGAGTCGCCCGCGAGGAGCAGCAGGCGCGCAATCGCGGCGACGAGGGCTGGACCGTGCGCGTGCCGGTCGAAGCGGGCCGCCGCGAGGTGACGTTCGCGTTCCTCGACAAGGCCGCCTCGATTCCCACGGGCAGGCGGCAGCCGTTTCTGCACCCGTTCCCGCGCGGCCTCAACATCCCCGAGGGCCGTTACGGCTCGTATCTGCGGAACGTGGAGATCAGCGGCCCGTACGACGCCAAAGGACCGGGGCAGACCGCGAGCCGCGACCGGATTTTCACCTGTCGTCCTACGGGTGACGTCGCGGCGCGAGAGGCCGAGGCGTGCGCGAGCGAGATCCTGGCGAGCCTTGCGCGCCGCGCCTACCGGCGGCCGGTGCGCGACGACGACCTGGCTCCGCTGCTTGCTTTCTATCGCGCCGGCGCCGGCGATGGTACGCAGGGCGGATTCGACGGCGGCATCCAAGTCGCGCTCAAGGCGCTGCTCGTGAGCCCCGAGTTCCTGTTCCGCGTGGATCGCGATCCGCCCGGCGTGGCGCCCGGCTCGCTGTACAGGGTCGGCGACGTGGAGCTCGCGTCGCGCCTGTCCTTCTTCTTGTGGAGCAGCATTCCGGACGACGAGCTGCTCGCCGCCGCCGAGCGCGGCGAGCTCGGCAAGCCCACCGAGCTCGAGCGCCAGCTGCGGCGCATGATCGCCGATTCGCGCGCCGACGCTTTCGTCGCAAACTTCGCCGGCCAGTGGCTGTACCTGCGGAACCTGGAGGCGGTGGTCCCGGTTCAGAGCATCTTCCCGAACTTCGACGACACGCTCCGCGAAGGCCTGCGGCACGAGACGGAGCTGTTCTTCGCGAGCGTGCTGCGCGAGGACCGCAGCGTGCTCGATTTGCTCAACGCCGACTACACGTTCGTCAACGAACGCGTCGCGCAGCACTACGCGCTGCCGAACGTGAAGGGTAGTCACTTCCGGCGCGTCCAGTTGCCGGCCGACAGCCCGCGGCGCGGGATCCTCGGCCAAGGCAGCATCCTCGCGGTCACGTCGCGCGCCGATCGCACGTCGCCCGTGGTTCGGGGCAAATGGGTGCTCGAGAACCTGCTCGGCGCGCCGCCGCCGCCGCCGCCCGCGGCGGTGCCGCCGCTCGAAAGCACGAGCGTGACGAACGGGCAGGGCACGATGCTGTCGCTGCGCGACCGGCTGGCCGAGCACCGCAAGAATCCGAGCTGCGCGTCGTGCCATCAGCTCATGGACTCGCTCGGCTTCGCGCTCGAGGGCTTCGACGCCGTCGGGAGGTACCGCACGATCGACGAGCTCGGCGACCCGATCGACGCGTCGGGCGTGTTGCCCGACGGGCGCCGGTTCGAGGGTATCGACGAGTTTCGCGCGGCGCTCGCGTCGTCGGAGCTGTTCCGCACCGTGCTCACGGAGAAGCTCATGGTGTATGCGCTCGGGCGCGGTCTCGAGCCCCATGACATGCCGGCGGTGCGCGCGATCGTGCGCGGCGCCGCGGCCGACGACAATCGTTTCTCGCAGTTCATTCTGGGCGTCGTGAACAGCACGCCGTTCCGGATGAGGAGGGCGGCCGAGTGAGCAGACCCAAGGTATTACCGCGGCGCACGTTCCTGAAAGGCGCGGGCGCGGCCATCGGCCTGCCGCTGCTCGATGCGATGGTGCCCGCGTTCGCGTCGGACGCGCCGAAGGCGAAGCGCCTCGGCTTCGTGTACCTGCCGAACGGCGTCGCCAAGAATTTCACGGGCATCGACTATTGGACGCCGAAGGCTGTCGGCAAGCTCACCGAGCTGACGCCGATCTTGAAGCCGCTCGAGCCGTATCGCGACCGGATCACCGTGATCAGCGGCCTCGCGGCGCGAGTGGCGGAGGCGAACGCCCAAGACGGCGCCACGGGCGACCACACCAAGGCAACCGCGGCGTGGCTCACGGGCGTGCGCTGCAAGCGTACCGAGGGCGCCGACATCGAGGCGGGAGTGTCGATCGATCAGATGGCCGCGGCCGTGCTCGGCAAGGACACGGCGCTGCCGTCGCTCGAGCTGTCGATCGATTTGAGCGTGCTCGCGGGCATGTGCGATAGCGCCTACAGCTGCGTATATCTCAACACCTTGTCGTGGAGCACGCCGACGGCGCCGCTGCCGAGCGAGAACAATCCCCGTGTGGTGTTCGAGAGGCTGTTCGGCGACGGCGGCACCAACGCGCAGCGAGCGGCGCGCGCGCGCCAGGATCGCAGCATCCTCGACTTCGTCAACGCCGACTTCGGGCGCCTCACGCGCGAGCTCGGGCCCAAAGATCGCGTGCAGGTGGACGAGTACCTCGGGGCCGTGCGCGAGGTGGAGCGGCGCATCGAGGCCGTGGAGCGGCTCGGCGACGACGCGGGCTTGCCGGCGCTCGATCGCCCGATCGGGATACCCGAGATCTTCGGCGACCACGTGAAGCTCATGTACGAGCTCCAGTGGCTCGCCTTCCAGGCGGACCTCACCCGCGTCGTCACGTTCATGCTCGGACGCGAGCTCAACTTCCGCACCTACCCCGAGATCGGGCTCACGCAGGGCCATCACACGATGTCGCACCATGGCGAGAAGCCCGAGAACATCGAGCGCTACGCGAAGCTCAACACGTATCAGACGGACCTGTTCGCCGGGTTCCTGAGCAAGCTCGCGTCGACCCCGGAAGGCAACGGCACGCTGCTCGACCAGTCGCTGTTCCTGTACGGCGCGTCGCTGGGCAACCCCAATCTGCACGCGCACATGGACTTGCCGCTCTCGGTAGTGGGCGGCCCGGCGGGACGCGCGGGCGGCGGGCGGCACATCGTCGAGCCGAGCAATACGCCGATGAGCAACCTGCTCGTGACGCTGCTCGATCGCGTCGGCGTGCCCGTCGAAAAGGTCGGCGACAGCACCGGCAGGGTCGAGCTTGCGAATGGCTAGCTACCGGACCGCGCTTTGCTTGCTGGCGTCGTGGGCGCTCGTCTCAGAAGCGCTAGCGGACGATTCCGGCGCATTGCTCGCGGCGAGCAAGCAAGGCAGCGCGGTTGAAGTGCGGAAATTGTTGGCCGCCAAAGTCGACGCGAACGCGGCCGACGCCGACGGCACGACCGCGCTGCACTGGGCCGCGCACCGCGGCGATCTCGACAGCGTCACGGCGCTGCTCGCCGCGGGGGCGGCGGGGGACGCCGCGAACCGCTACGGCGTGCGGCCTTCGTACCTTGCCGCGGAGAACGGGGACGCTCGGGTGTTGCGCGAGCTTCTGAAGGCGCACGCGGATCCTCGCGCGACGTTCGCCGAGGGCGAAACGCTCCTGATGACGGCCGCGCGCACGGGCGACGTCGCGACGATCGAGGCGCTGGTCGCGGCCGGCGCCGACCTCGACGCGAAGGAAGCCCGTGACGGGCAGACCGCGCTCATGCTCGCGGCGGGCGAGAACAACGGCCCCGCGGTCGCGGCGCTGCTGAAGGCGGGCGCCGCCCGTGACGTGCGCGAGGCCACCGGCGAGTTCACCGCGCTAGCGTTCGCCGTGCGCGCCGACGCCGTCGCCGCGATCGAGGCCCTGCTGAACGCGGGCGCCGATCCCAGCGCCACGCTGCCCGACGGCATGAGCATGCTCGTGCTCGCCGCGCTCAACCAGAACTACGAGGCCGCGAGTGCGTTGCTCGATCACGGCGCGGATCCGAACGCTGCGGTCCAGGGCTTCACGGCGTTCCACCAGATTGCGCGCGTGCGCCGCTGGACCCGCGGCTTCAACCTGCCCGGTCCCGAGCATCACGACCAGCTGTCGAGTCTCGATCTCGTTCGCAAGCTCGCAGCGCACGGCGGCGACGTGAACGCGCGGCAGACTAGCGAGCGCGACGCGGGCACCACGCCGTTCCTGCTGGCGACCAAGTCGCTCGACCTGCCGTACATGCGCACGCTGCTCGAGCTCGGCGCCGATCCGAAGCTCAAGGCGGACGACGGCACCACGGCCGTGATGGTCGCCGCCGGAGTCGGCCAGGGCCAAGGCTCGGCGGGTGCGGCCCCGGGCTCGGTGGAAGAGGCGCTCGCGGCGCTCGAGCTCACCCTCGGGCGCGACGCGGGCACCGTGAACGACGTGAACAAGCGCAACGAGACGCCGCTGCACGGCGTGATGTATCGCGGCGGGTCGTTCGCGCTCATCGACTTCCTGGTCGAGCGGGGCGCGACGCTCGAGAGCGTGGTCAACAGCCGCGGCTGGACCGCGCTCCGGATCGCCGACGGCGTCGCGCTCGACGGCGTGGCGTTCATCCGCTATCCCGAGTCCGCCGCGCACCTGCGCGAGCTCATGCAAGCCCGCGGCCTGCCGGTGCCCCCGATCCAATCGGACGACCCGACCGCGGGCGCGACCGCCGGAAAATAGGGACATGTTGGATTTTTCGCGCTGACGCAGCCGCGGGATTGGCTGGCGCGCTAGCGCGAAAAATCCAACATGTCCCTATTTTCCGGCTGCCAGCAGCGCGTCGGCGGCGGCGCGGACTTTGCGTTTGGCTTCGAGCAACCAGTGCGGGCAGCGCTTCTTGTCGGCGTAGAGGATCTCGCAGTCGTCGCAGCGTACGCATTCCGCTAGCACGATCTTGCGCTTGCGGATCGCTCCCCATTCGCACGTCTTCTCGCAGAGCTGGCACTGGCCGCACTCCGACCAGCGCTTGATCTTGAACACGGTGAGCAGCGACGCGAGCCCGAGCGCGGCGCCGAGCGGGCACATGAACCGGCAGTAGAGGTTGCGCACGAAGACGCTCGCGACGAGTAGCACGCCCACGCCGATCCAGAGCGCGGTCGTCCCCTCGCGGCTGAAGAGCCAGAACGGCTCGATGTAGCGGTAGAACAGGTTGTCGTCCGTCGCGAGGAAGTAACCCACGGCCGCGACCAGCACGACGTACTTGACGAAGCTCAAACGCCGCTCCAGCGCCGGCGGAACCGTGACGCGGAAGCGCGCGGGAACCACGGCGTCGATGAGCTGCGTGAGCGCGCCGAACGCGCAGATCCGCCCGCAATAGACGCGGCCCCAGAGCACGGTCGTCACCACGCCGAACACGACGAACGCCGACCAGCCGAGGTTCGACAGGAACAGCGGCGGGTTGCCCTTGAGCGTGCTGAAGATGTTGACGATCGACAGCAGCTGACTCTTGTAGAAACCCAGGTAGAGCACGGACACGACGAGCGTGACGTATTTCAGCCGCGTGCTCTTGCGCAGGAAGCTCGTCATCGCGAGCGTTGCGAACGCCGCGAACAGCGCGACGTCGAGCGCCTGGCTGCGCACGACGTCGGCGAGCGACGGCGCGGCGTCGTCGACTTCCTCGAAGCCAAAGCCGGCGTCGTCGGGCGGCTGCGGTTGCGCCCCGGCCGTGCCCGCGAGCAGGGCGCAGACGGCGAGCGTCCGCAATAGCGCGCCGCAGAAGCGCTGCCAACGCGCCATCGCGCTCACTGGCTCGGCGTCGCGGGCTGCGGGTCTGGCTTCGCGGGCGCGAGGTAGGTGCGGGCGACGCGCCGCGAGCTGTTGCGGATCGCGCGGCTCGAGCTCGTAACGCTGATCGTGGCGCGCGAGATCGCGTCGACGTCGCCACCGACTTGGAACTTGTCGCGGATGTTCTTCCCCTTGAACTGCGCCGCGAACTCCGGCGTGTCGACCGAGAAGTAGCCGTACGGCTCGTGGTGCTCGGTGACGATGATGCCCTTGAGCACGCCCGCGGTGTCCATGCCGACCAGCATCTTGATCGGGCCGTCGAAGCCCCGCTCGAGCGGCTCGAGCTCCGTGGTCCAAAACGCGTATCCCAGGAGCGCGGGCTCCTGACCCGACGCAGCCGCTCCGAACGCCTTGAAGGCCGGCGGATTGCCACTCTTGGCCGCGAAGCTCCCGGCGTCGGGGAACAGCTGCCTGAGCTGCTCGAGCAACTGCGGATCATCGACGACCTGCCCGTCCGCCATCGGCAGAACGAACAGCGCGGCTGCGATAACGAGCGCGGCAGCGCGCGCTAAGAATTGCCTACTCACGCGTCAGATTATCGAGGCCGCCGTCGCCGCGGGTCAATTCGCACAACCGCTCGCGTCGTGTCTCACTTTGGCGCTTAGCCTCATCGTGGCGGCGGCCGCACCTCGAAGGGCCTCCCCGAGACACGCCGGAAGACCATCCCTGGGGCTCCGCGCCGCACATCCGACCGCCATGGATGGCGGGAGTGCCGCAATTGCAGGATGCAAATTGCGGCCCTGTGCGGCGAGGGTCTCGGGGAGACCCTTCGAGGTACGTCCGCCGCCGTCACGCGCATCGCATCGCCAAAGTGAGACACGACGCGAACGTCGGCGCATGGCGCCGGACCTCGCGGTCGTGCTAAAAACTGGGCGTGCTGCACCGCCTCGTCGCCACGCTCGCAATCGTCGCCGCCGCGCTCGCGTTAGGTCAAACGCGCGACGCCGCCGGTCAGGCCCAGGCCAACGAGCGCGAGCTCGGCCGCAAGCTCGCCGCCGCCAAGCGGCTCGAGTGCAAGTTCACGACGCTTGCCACCGGGACCTGGGATGGGGCCAAGACCAGCGCGGCCGTGACCAAGGCCGACATCTCCGTGACCTTCACCGACATCGACGTCGACGGCGGCACCGCCGAGGCCGATAGCGGGTTCGGCAACACGTTCATCTCGGTGCGCTACTCACAGGGCTATCTGCACTTCATGCAGATCAGCGACACCGGGCCGCTCTACGTGACCACCGTGCTCGCGACCGAGACCGCGCCCGGCCGCCTCAAGGCCATGCAGAGCCGGCACGAGTACTCGCCCACGGTGCTGCCGGGGTTCACCTCGCGGCCGGAGCTCTACGTCGGGGAGTGCGTGCTCAAGTGACGCCGCGCCGCGCGGTGGGGCGACCTCGAGCCGACACGAGCTCGCGGTAGAGCTCCTCGTACGGCCGCACCTGCTCGCGCCACGAGAAGTCCGCGGCCATCGCGTTGCGCATGAGCCGTGACCAGACGTCGGCCTCCTCGAACCAGCCGAACGCGCTGCGCACGCCCCAGAGGAGCCCCCCTAGGTCGGCGTCGCGAAACACGCTGCCGTTGCCGGTGCCTGCCCGCGGGTCGAAGTGCGTGATCGTGTCGGCGAGGCCGCCGGTGGCGCGCACGACCGGGATGGTGCCGTAACGCAGCGCGTACATCTGGGTGAGCCCGCAGGGCTCATAACGCGACGGCACGAGGAACACGTCGCTGCCGCCGAAGATCTGGTGCGCGAGGGGCTCGTCGTACGCGTCGGTGAACGACACCCGCTGCGGCTGCTCCGCGGCGATCCTGCGGAGCTCCGCGACCGTGCTCGCGTCGCCGTTGCCCAGGAACACGAAATTCGCCCGCGTCTCGAGCAGCAAGGTCGGCAGCGCCGCGGCGACCAGATCGATGCCCTTCTGCGGGACGATCCGGCTCACGACGCCCACGAGCGGTGCGTTCTGACCGGGCACGAGGCCGAGTCGCAGCGACAGCGCTTCCTTCAGCCGGTACTTCGGCGCGAGGCGATCGACGTCGTAGTGGGCGTCGATGAACGGGTCGACGCGTGGCCCCCACGTGTCGTAGTCGACGCCGTTCAAGATTCCGACGACGTCGTCGTCGCGCTCGCTGAGGAGACCCTCGAGCCCCATGCCGTAGGCGGGGGTGAGGATTTCCTTTGCGTAGGTGGGGCTCACGGTGGTGACGACGTCGGCGGCCCGGAGGCCGGCCCTCAAGAAATTCACCGCGTCGCCGGCGAGCGCGTCCGGCGCGAGGGCCGGGCGCAGCGCCGCCGCGCCGTACAGCTCGAGGACGTCGGCGTCGAAGATCCCCTGGTAGCCGATGTTGTGGAGCGTGAGCACCGTCGGCGGCGGCTTGACGCGCGTTTTGAGCGCCACCGGCACGAGCGCCGCGTGCCAGTCGTGGCAGTGGACTACGTCCGGCTTCCAACCGAGGGCCGCGCACAACGGCTCGACGGCGAGCGACAGCTTGAGGAAGCGGCCGGCGTCGCTTTGGTCACCGCTGTAGATGCCTTCCGAGCCGAGATCGCCCAAGTCCACGGCGTAGACGCGTGGGGCGGAGCTCGCGCGCCGGCGCGGCCGAGTCGCCGCGGCCGCGACGCCGGCCTCGACGGACCCGGCTTCGACGGACCCGGCTTCGACGGACCCGGCTTCGACGGACCCGGCTTCGATGAACGAATAGTCGCCGCCCGGCGCCCGCAGCGGCCGCCCCGACGGCGCCGGCAACCGCGAGTAGCGCGGCAACAGCACCCGGACGTCGTGGCCGCGCTCGGCGAGCGCGCGGGAGAGGCCGGTGACGGCGTCCGCGAGTCCACCCGTTTTCGCCAACGGGGCGAACTCCGAGCAGACCATCAGGACTTTCATCGCGCTACTTGCGCTGCTCCACGGGCACGAACGAACGCTTGGTCGAGCCCGTGTAGATCTGCCGCGGCCGGTCGATTCGCGGCCCGCTCGCGACGCGGACCTCGCGCCAGTGCGCGATCCAGCCCGGCAGCCGGCCGATGGCGAACAGCACCGTGAACATGTCGGTGGGGATGCCGACGGCGCGCATGATGATGCCGCTGTAGTAATCGACGTTCGGGTAGAGCTTGCGCGCCACGAAGTATTCGTCCTTGAGCGCCACCTCTTCCAGCCGCATGGCGAGCTCGAGCAGCGGGTCGTTGACGCCGAGCTTCTTGAGCAACGCGTGGCAGGCGTCCTTGATGATCCGCGCGCGCGGGTCGAAGTTCTTGTAGACGCGGTGGCCGAAGCCCATGAGCCGGCTGTGGGCGTCCTTGTCCTTGACCTTCGCGATGAACGTCTCGAGCTTCTCGCCGCTGTCCTTGAGCCGGGTCAGCATGTCCATGACGGCGACGTTGGCGCCGCCGTGCAGGGGGCCCCAGAGGGCGCAGACGCCGGCCGCGACCGAGGCGTGCAGGTTCGCCTGCGACGAGCCGACCATGCGGACCGTCGAGGTGGAGCAGTTCTGCTCGTGGTCGGCGTGGAGCAGCAGCAGCTGGTCGAGCGCCCGGACCACGACCTCGTCCGGCTGATAGAGCCGGTGCGGGTTCGAGAACATCATGTGGAGCAGGTTGGCCGTGTAGCGCAGGTCGGTGCGCGGGTAGTTGATCGGCTTGCCGATCGACTTGCGGTAGCTGGCCGCCGCGATCGTCCGGACCTTGCTCATGAGCCGCGCGGCGGGCTCACGGAAGTTGCCGCTGTCCTGGGGTTGCATGAACACCGGCTCGAAGCAGCCCACGGCGTTGATCATGGCCGACAGGATGGCCATCGGCGGCGCGTCCGAAGGGAAGCCGTCGAAGTGGTGCAGCATGTCCTCGTGGATGAACTCGTGCTCGCCGAGCAGGCGGCGGAAGTCCGCGAGCTGAGGCGCGGTCGGTAGCTCGCCGAAGATCAGGAGATACGCGGTTTCGACGAAGGTCGACTTCTCGGCCAGCTCCTCGACCGGGTAGCCGCGGTAGTGGAGGATGCCCTTCTCGCCGTCGATGAAGGTGATGTCGCTGGTGCACGCGCCGGTATTCGCATAGCCGCTGTCGAGCGTGATCAGCCCCGCTTTCGCGCGCAGCGTCGAGATATCGACGGCCTGCTCGGCCTCGGTGCCGACGACGACCGGTAGGTCGTAGCTCTTGCCGTCGAAGCTCAAAGTTGCGTTCTTCGTCATGGGGGAGTCTCCGAAACTCGCGGCGTATTCTACGCTCGACGTTGCGCCGAAGTGTGTTCCCTAAGTCACGGTTGCGACGCTTCGCTCGCGCGTTCGACTCGATCGGGGTGGCCGAAAAAAATACTTGCAATCTCACGAGGGCGTTCTATATTTACGCCGTTTTCGTTGAGCGGCAGATGGTCTGCCCAGTCGGGTAACGACGGAATTGCCCGGTTAACGAATAAATAATGGGCCCCGTGCCCGTGGACGTCTGCTTCAGGTGAACAAGCTGCAGCCTCTGGAGGAAGAACCTCCGAGTTCGGCGCGAGCCGAGCAAGCGTCTGTCCTGACACCCCCCCCTCTTCGAGAAAACAACGGTCGAGAAACCGCTCGAGCGCTCAACGGCCTTCGCCCGCCGGTGCAGCTCGCCGGCGGCTCGCGTCCCCGCTTCGTCGTCAGCGCGGCGAGCAACGAGTTCCGCCGTCGCCATTTCCCCGGCGTGAAGACGGCCGAGTGGAACGACTGGCGCTGGCAGAACAGGAGCCGCGTCAGAAGCCTCGAGCAGCTCGAGCGAGTCATCCAAGTCACCGACGACGAGCGCGCGGCGATCACCCGTCACTCGGGCCCCCTGCCGATCGGCGTCACGCCGTACTACATGAGCCTGATCGACCCGGCCGACCCGATGCAGGGACTGCGCCGGACCACGATCCCGACGCTCGCCGAATTCGACCGCGGTGCGGGCGAGGAAGAGGATCCGCTCGGCGAGGACGGCCACAGCCCCGTGCCCGGGCTCGTGCACCGCTACCCCGACCGGGTGCTGCTGCTCGTCACCAATTTCTGCTCGGTCTATTGCCGCTACTGCACCCGGGCCCGGCTCGTCGGCGCGAGCGGCGAGCGCGCGCTGCGCAAGGCCGACATCGACCGCGCGATCGAGTACATCGAGAACACCCCGGCGGTCCGCGACTGCCTGATCTCCGGCGGCGACCCGCTGTCGCTCGACGAGGACCGGCTCGAGTACGTGCTGTCGCGCCTGCGCGCGATCAAGCACCTCGAGTTCATCCGGATCGGCTCGAAGCAGCCCGTCGTTCAGCCGATGCGCGTGACGCCCGGTTTGGTGAAGATGCTGCGGCGTTACCACCCGCTGTGGATGAGCCTGCACTTCACGCATCCCGACGAGATCACGCCCGAGGTCGCCGAAGGCTGCGGCCGGCTCGCCGACGCCGGCATTCCGCTTGGTAGCCAGACGGTGCTCTTGAAGGGCGTCAACGACGATGTCGCGACGCTCAAGAAGCTGTTCCACGAGCTCTTGAAGATTCGCGTGCGGCCGTACTACCTCTACCAGTGCGATCCGATCAAGGGCTCGGCGCATTTCCGGACGACGGTCGACAAGGGCCTCGAGCTGATTTCCCAGCTCCGCGGCTACACCACCGGTTACGCGGTGCCGAGCTTCGTGGTCGACGCGCCGGGCGGCGGAGGTAAGATCGCGATGCTGCCGTCCGCCGTGCTCGGCCGCGACGGCGACGACCTGCTGCTCCGGAACTTCCGCGGCGCCGAAGTGCGCTACCCGGACCCGGGCGGCACCCTCGGCAAGCAGCCGTAGCCGTTAGGGACAGACTCCCACAAGTGCGGATCGGCCTCACGTACGATCTGAAGAGCGACTATTTGGCGCTCGGCTTCTCCGAGCACGCCGTCGCCGAGTTCGACTCCCCCGCCACGATCGACTCCGTGGCGGGCGCGCTCGAGTCGCTCGGCCACGGGATCGTCAGGATCGGGCACGTGCGTGCGCTCGCGGCGCGGCTCGTTGCCGGCGAGCGCTGGGACCTCGTCTTCAACATCGCCGAGGGTGTGGCGGGCTTCGGCCGCGAGTCGCAGGTGCCGGCGCTGCTCGAGGCCTACGACCAGCCGTACACGTTCTCGGACCCCCTCGTCTGCGCGCTGACGCTGCACAAGGGCATGGCGAAGCACGTCGCGCGCGGCTGCGGCGTGCCCACGCCGGACTTCGCGCTCGTGACGACCGCGGCCGAGGCGGCCGCCGTGACTCTGCCGCCGCCGCTGTTCGCGAAGCCGGTGGCCGAAGGCACGAGCAAGGGCGTGACCGCGAAGTCGCTCGTGACCTCGCGCGAGGCTTTGGTCGAGACTTGCGAGGAGCTGCTCGCCGAATATCGCCAACCCGTGCTGGTCGAGACGTACTTGTCGGGGCGCGAGTTCACGGTCGGCGTGCTCGGCACCGGTTCGGGCGCGCGCGCGATTGCGGCGCTCGAGGTCGTGCTGCGCGACGGGGCCGACGAGGGCGTCTATTCGTATCGCAACAAGGCGCAATGGCGGGAGCTCGTCGACTACCGGCTGCTCGAGCCCGGGAGACTGTGCGCGGAGGTCGAGGACGTGGCGCTCGCGGCCTGGCGCTGCCTCGGCTGCCGTGACGCAGGCCGCGTCGACGTGCGCCTCGACGGCCGCGGCCGGCCGCAGCTGCTCGAGGTGAACCCGCTGGCGGGCCTCTCGCCCGAGCATTCCGACTTGCCGATCATGGCGGCGCTCGCCGGCATGGACTACCGCACGCTGATCTCTGAGATCGTGCGCCACGCCTCCGCGCGCTTCGCGTGAACGCTTCCCGCACCGTCGCGCTGCTCCACGACGCCGCCGCGGCCGACGGCCGGCCCGACGCGAGCGACACGCTGCACGAGGCCGCGGCGATCGCAACCGCGCTCGGCGAGCTCGGGTTCGAGCCGGTCACGGTGCCGGTCGGGCTCGACCTCGCGGCGCTGCAACGCCGGCTCCGCGAGCTCGCGCCGCGCGTCGTGTTCAATCTCGTCGAGTCGCTCGACGGGAACGGGCGGTTGCTGCAGGTGGTGCCCGCGCTGCTCGCGGCGCTCGAGGTGCCCTTCACGGGCTGCTCCGCGACCGCGCTCGCGCTCACCTCGGACAAAGTGCTGGCCAAGCGCGCGCTGCGCCGCGCCGGCCTGCCGACGCCGCCGCTCTTCGGCGAGGGCGCGGCCGACCGCGCGCCCGACCAATGGATCGTGAAGTCGCTGCACGAGCACTCGTCGCTCGGCCTCGACGACAGCTCGATCGTCAGCGGGCCGGCCGTGGAGGCGGCGCTGCAAGCGCGGCGGAAAGAGCTCGGCGGCGAGTGGTTCGCGGAGGCGTTCGTGCCGGGGCGCGAGCTCAACGTCGCGCTGCTCGCGGCCGGCGACGCGCCGCGCGTGCTGCCGATCGCCGAGATCCGCTTCCGGGACTTCCCGGCGGGGAAGCCGCGCATCGTCGGCTACGCCGCCAAATGGGACACGTCGAGCTTCGAATACCGCAATACGGTGCGCAGCTTCGCGATCGAAACGGGTTTGAGCGAGCGGGCGAGGGATCTCGCGCTCGAGTGTTGGGACGTGTTCGCGCTCGCCGGCTACGCGCGCGTCGACTTCCGCGTCGACGAGCGCGGCGAGCCGTGGGTTCTCGAGATCAACGCCAATCCCTGCCTGTCGCCGGATGCCGGATTCGCGGCCGCGGCGGCCGAGGCGGGCATCGACTTCGAGACGATGGTCGCCGCGCTGCTCGAGGACGCGCTACGCGGCGCGGGAGCGCGGCGATGACGCCGCCGCGCATCAAATTCCGGAGCCGGGCGCGCGCGGCCGATCTGTCCGCGCTGCGCAAGCTCGTGGCGGCGACCAAGGTGTTCCATCCCGAGGAACGCACGATCGCGCTCGAGCTTCTACAAGAACGCCTCCGGATCGGCACGAGGAGCGGCTACGAGTTCATCTTCGCGGACCTCGACGGCGAGCTCGTCGGCTACTGCGCCTGGGGCGCGGTGCCGCTCACCGAGCGCAGCTACGACCTTTATTGGATTGCGGTGGCGCCGCGCCGCCAAGGGCTCGGGATCGGCCGGCGGTTGCTCGAGCTCGCGGAAGGCGCGGTCGCGCGCCGTGGCGGCGGCGGTCTGTACATCGAGACCTCGTCGCGCGGCATCTACCTCCGTACCCGGCGGTTCTATCGATCGGCGAGCTACGCCCAGGTTGCGCGTCTGAAGGATTTCTACGCCCCGGGCGACGACAAGATCGTTTTCCGTAAAGCGATCCGCGGACTTCCGGGTCGCCGCCGACGCCCTCGGAAGGTGGCTCCGGGGCACGCATAGCGACCATAAGGATTCTTCATAAAAGGCTGATTTAACAAGCCATTTTCTGTCTTGACAGAGTTGCGGAACAGCCTATAGTTGCGCAGCCCGGTGGGTTCTTGATCAACGGCACAGGCTGAAAGATTCGCTGTCTAACGGTCGTGAACGGGGCGGAGATCCGGGTTCGAGAGACCGATGGTTTGCAAGGAGGGTTACGATGCGTAAGCCCAAAGAGCACGACGAGGAAAGCGACGAAACCCAGTTCTTCGATGACCTCGAATCCGACGACGGCGACGACGACGACGAATCCAACGAAGGCGATCCGCGCAAACCAAAGAAACCCGCACGACAACGCGTCGAGTTGCGCGCCGAGCAGCAAACCTTGCGACGCCAGCTGTCCGACTGGGACGATTACGGACAAGACGACTTCGACACCAAGCTCTAATCGCTGGCCGCGCACGGAACGCCGCGGCTCCCCTCCAAAGTAATCGAACCGAACGAGATTTAGGATGCGCGCGGCGACCTGGGAATGCCCGGGTCGCCGCGACTCTGTCTGCCCTACAATGGCCGCGGCGAGTGTCCTACTTCTCCTAATGAACAACCCCAAATCCAAGCGGCGGCCGAAACGCAAAGCGCCGGCCAGGCTGGCCGAGCCCGGCTTGGGCTTCGTTCTCGAGCAGCAGCCCGACGACGTCACTTGCGGTCCCGCGTGCTTGCACGGGATCTATCGACACTACGGCGACGACGTCGCGCTCGACACCGTGGTTTCCGAGCTCGCGATGCTCGATCGCGGCGGCGGCACGCTCGACGTGTTCCTCGCCAATCACGCGCTGCGACGCGGGTACCGCGTCACGCTCTATACCTACAATCTGCAGCTGTTCGATCCCACCTGGTTCGAGCTGCCCGTCGACCAAGTCCGGGAGCGACTCGCGGCGCAGGCGGCCGTGAAGCAGAAGTTTCGGCGGCTGCAAGCCGCGTGGCGCGGCTATGACGAGTTCCTGGCGCTCGGCGGCAGCCTGCGCCTCAAGGATCTCGAGCCCAAGCTGCTCCGGAAGTTCTTGAAGCGGGGCGTGCCGGTGATCACGGGCTTGAGCGCGACCTATCTCTACCGGGCCATGCGCGACATCCCCGAGACGAATGCCGACGACGACGTGCGCGGCGAGCCGGTCGGGCACTTCGTGGTGCTCACGGGCTATCGGCGGCTCACGGGCGAGATCCTGATCGCCGATCCGCTGCAGAGCAATCCACTGACGGGTTCGCGCTATTATGCGGTCGACACTCACCGGTTGATCGGCGCGATCCTGCTCGGCGCCGTCACTTACGACGCGAACCTCCTCGTGATCGAGCCCGGAACCGACCCGCGATGACCGCGCTCTTGATCGTCGACCACCCCGAGCAGTGGCCGCTTCGAATTCCTTCGGCCGAGGTGATCAGCGCCGACGCGTATTTGCGCGAGCGGCGCTTCAGCGAGACCCGGCAGGCCCGCGTCTACAATCTTTGCGACTCCTACGGCTACCAGACCGCGGGCTACTACGTCTCGCTGCTCGCGGCCGCGCGCGGGCATCGCACGATGCCGTCGGTCGCCACGATCCAGGACATGAAGTTGCGGTCGCTGCTGCGCGCCGACGACGAGCTCGAGGAGCTGATCGGGCGGTCGCTGCACAGGATCGCGTCGAAGCGCTTCGACTTGAGCATCTACTTCGGTTGCAACTTGGCCGAGCGGCACGGCGCTTTGAGCCGCGCGTTGTTCAATCTCTTTCCGGTGCCGCTGATGCGCGCGGTGTTCTCGAAGTCGTCGACTACGGGCAAGTGGCGGCCGTCGAGCTTGACACCGATTCCGGTCGGCGACCTGCCGGCGAGCCATCGCGCGTTCTTGCGCGACGTCATCGAGAACCACTTCGCGCGGCGCGGCCCCGCCGGCCGGTCGGGCAAGTCGATCCAGTACGAGCACGACCTCGCGATCCTCGCGAACGACGACGAGCGCTCGCCGCCCTCGAACCGCGAGGCGCTGAAGCGCTTCGAGCGCGCGGCCCGCGCGCAGGGATTCGACGTCGAGGTTCTGGATCCCGACGACTACGGCCGGATCGCCGAGTTCGACGCGTTATTCATTCGCGAGACCACCAACGTCAACCACCACACCTACCGGTTCGCGAGCCGGGCGCGCGCGGAGGGGATGGTGGTGATCGACGACCCCGAGTCGATCATCCGCTGCGGCAACAAGGTGTATCTCGTCGAGCTTGCGAAACGGCTCGACCTCGCGATTCCGCCGACGATGGTGGTCAGCAACGCGCGCACGGACGACATCGTCCGCGAGCTCGGCCTGCCGTGCGTGCTCAAGCAGCCGGACAGCGCGTTCTCGGAAGGCGTATTCCGCGCCGATACGCGTGAGCAGCTCTCCACGGGTTTGCAGCGCCTCTTGTCGCGCAGCGACCTGGTGGTCGTGCAGTCGTTCATGCCCACGGAGTTCGACTGGCGCGTCGCGGTGCTCGACCGCCAGCCGCTGTTCGTCTGCCGCTACTACATGGCCGACGGCCACTGGCAGATCTACCACCACGGCGAGAAGCGCACGAAGGAGGGCGAGCACGAGACGCTCGCCGTGCAGCACGCCCCGCGCGAGGTCTTGAGTCTCGCCCTCAAGACCGCGAACGCGGTGGGCGACGGCTTCTATGGAGTCGACATCAAGACGGTGAACGGCCGCCACGTGCTCATGGAGATCAACGACAACCCGAGCGTCGACCGCGGCGTCGAGGACGCCGTGCTCGGCGACGAGCTCTACACGCGCGTGATGAAGGTGTTCAAGGCCCGCGTCAATGCCGGCAAGCAATTCAAGCCCGCCGACTGACGGCCGACCCGGAGACGGCGCGCCGCCGGCCCCCCCGGCCGCGGCGAAGCCGCTCGGCCTGTTCGACGCGTACGGCGTCGAGATCGAGTACATGCTTGTCGACGCGGAGACGTTCGACGTGGCGCCCGGCGCGGACGAGCTGCTCGAGGCGGCGGCGGGCGAGCACACCGACGAATTCGAGAACGGCCCCGTCGCCTGGAACAACGAGCTCGCGCTGCACGTCATCGAGTTCAAGTGCAACGGCCCCCGGCCGTCGCTCGACGGCTTGGACGCGGACTTCGCGGCGAACGTTGCGCTCGCGAATTCCAAGCTCGACGCACAAGGCTGCCGGCTCATGCCGACCGCGATGCACCCGTGGATGGACCCGAACGACGTCGAGCTCTGGCCGCATGGCACGCGCGAGATCTACGACGCGTTCGACCGGATCTTCGGCTGCAAGGGCCACGGCTGGGCCAACCTCCAGAGCATGCAGATCAACCTGCCGTTCGCGGGCGACGAGGAGTTCGGGAGGCTGCACGCCGCGATCCGCTTTCTGCTGCCGATCCTGCCGGGCCTCGCCGCCAGCTCCCCGATCCTCGACGGCCAGCGCAACGGCATCCTCGACAACCGGCTCGTCGTCTATCGCGGCAATTGCGCGAAGATCCCGTCGATCACGGGCGACGTCGTGCCGGAGCCCATGGGCTCGATCGGCGAGTATCACGAGCGGCTGCTCGAGAGGATCTATCGCGACCTCGCGCCGCACGACCCCGAGCGGGTGCTGCGGCACGAATGGGTCAACGCGCGCGGCGCGATCGCGCGCTTCGATCGCATGGCGATCGAGATCCGCGTGCTCGACGTGCAGGAGACGCCGTTCATGGACGTCGCGTACGCCGCGCTGATCGTCGAGGTGCTGAAGCTGCTCGTCGAAGAGCGCTGGGCGGATCGCAAGTCGCTCGACAAGTGGCCCACGGAGGAGCTCGGCAAGCTGCTCGGGCTCACCGAGCGGCAGGCCGAGACCGCGGGCGTAGGCGACCGCCGCTATCTCCGGGCGCTCGGGCTCGACAAGAGCGGCGCGGAGCTCAAGACGCTCTGGGAGCACTTGATCGAGACCGTCTCCGCGCGCGGCACGCTGTCGCGGCAGCACGGCCGGTTCCTCGAGCACTACCTGCGCCACGGCTCGCTCGCGACGCGGATCAACAAGGCGGTCGGCCTGCTGCCGACGCATGCCAAGCTCCGAAGGGTCTATGAAGAGCTCTGCGAAGCCCTCGCGAGCGGTGCGCCGTTCGCGCCCCCGCCGCCTCGTCGTTAGCTGCGAGCACGGCGGCAACGCCGTGCCGGACGAATACTCGGCGCTGTTCGAGGGCGCGCGGGCAGTGCTCGACTCGCACCGCGGGATGGACTTCGGCGCGGGCGACTTCGCGCGCGCGGTCGGCACGCGGCTGCGCGTCGAGCCCGCGATTGCGACGACCTCGCGGCTCGTCGTGGATCTCAATCGCTCTCTTAGGCATAGCGCGCTGTTCTCGCAATACACGCGCTCGCTCACGCGTGAGCAGCGCGAGGCTGCGCTCGAGAAGCACTATTTCCCGTATCGCCGCACCGTCGAGCGCCGGGTCGCGCGGGCCGTCGGCGCGGGCGCGCTCGTGTTGCACGTGTCGTCGCACAGCTTCACGCCGGAGCTGCACGGCGAAGTGCGCAACTGCGACGTCGGGCTCTTGTACGATCCGCGCCGCCGTCACGAGCGCCGGCTCATGGACCTCTGGCACGACGCGCTGCGTGCGCGCGCGCCCGAGATCCGCGTACGGCGCAATTATCCGTACCTTGGAGTGTCGGACTCGCTCGTCACCTACCTGCGCCGCATGCATCCCGAGCGCGCGTACGCCGGCGTCGAGCTCGAGGTGAATCAGAAGCACGTCGGCACCGCCGCATGGCCCTCGCTCGTCGCGACGCTCGCGGAATCCCTCGCGGCCGTGCTGCGCGAAGTGTAGAGTGACGCGAATGACAGACCCGATTCTTCGCGACGAGCTGACCACCGCGGTATTCGTCGACTTCGAAAACCTCGCGCTCGGCGTCGAGCAGGACAAGAAAGGCCGCTTCGAGATCGAGTTGGTCCTGAAGCGGCTGCTCGAGCGCGGCCGCATCGTCTTCAAGCGCGCCTATTGCGACTGGAGCCGGTTCCAGAACTTCATGCGCGAATTCCACGTGTACGGCTTCGAGATGGTCGACATCCCGAGCTCGAAGGTCTCGGGCAAGAACAGCGCGGACATCAGGATGGTCGTCGACGCGATCGACCTCTGCTATTCGAAGTCGCACATCGACACATTCGCCTTGCTGACCGGCGACAGCGATTTCTCGCCGCTCGTCTCGAAGCTCAAGGAGAACAACAAGCGCGTGCTCGGCTGCGGCGTGCGCAGCTCTACGTCGGATCTTCTGGCGGGCAATTGCGACGAGTTCATCTTCTACGACGATTTGATCCGCGTGCAGAAGCAGACGCAGACGCGGCAGAAACAGCCGAAGAAAGAGCACGACAAGAAGCAGCAGGAGGCGTTCGATCGGATCACCGCCACCGTCGCGTCGCTCGAGAGCGACTACGATCCGGTCTGGGGCTCGCTCGTGAAACAGACCGTCAAGCGCGTGTACCCGGGCTTCAACGAGAGCTACTACGGCTATCGCAACTTCGCCGACTTGCTCGAGGACGCGGCCAAGGAAGGCGTCATCAAGCTCGAGCTCGACGAGCAGCGCGGCAACTATCGCGTGAGCTTGGCGTAGCGACGCGCTAGGCGTCGGGCTCGCAAGCTCCCGCGACCGTGGTCGCGACGCGCACGAGCCGACGTCCGCGCATCCGGGACATTTGTTGGAGCTCCTTGATTTCCCTGGGATTCGGTTGTCCGCCGAAGCGCCCCCAAAGCTAACACCTGACTCGCGTCGCGGTAAACGTCGGCGGTTTCGGTACCTGGATCACAGCATCCCCGCGCCCCACTGGCGCACACTTTGCGACGGCCAGGGATAGGCGGATTCGCGGAGGGCTTGGGCGATGGCGCAGAAGGGCTCGAAGCTCGTCAGGGACGGAGTGCAGGTGATCCAGGGTACCCCCACGGAGCCCATCACCCACGCGGTGCTCTTCCTCAAGCTCTGGCGCGTCACCCCCCCGGGCGGCAAGCCCGAGAGGACGCTCGCGTCTCTATATATGGTGCGTCCGGGTCGCACCGAATACGTCGTCAAAGAGTTGATTCCCGACATGGAGCTCGGCCCGGCGGCCGCGCTCGACAAGGCGGTCGCGATCGCCAAGCGCGGCGACGTCACCACCGTCTATCTGAACGCCGACATCGCGAGGCTGCCGAAATTCCGCGCCGCGGCAAACGGTTGATGCGGCGCTGAGCCGCGACTCGTAGCTCCTGCGGTAGAGTAGTTGCCGTCATGGCAACCGCCGCGTCCGCGCTTCGTTCCGCGTCGCTCGCTGTCCTCGCGAGTTGCGGCCTCACGCCGACGGCGAGTCCGCAGCCCGCGCTCCCCGCGCAGCCCACGAGCCCCGACGTCCGGGTTCGCGCAGAGGTTCTGGCCGACGAGGCGGAACGAGGGCTCGCGTGCGACCTCGCGATCCACGGCGACCCCCATCTCGAATCGGACGGCAAGTGGCTCGTGGCCTACTCCGCGGCGGGTGAAGCCTGCGATGCGGCGGGCGACGCGCTGCGCGCGAAGGGTGCGGCGCTCGACGTCGTGTTCTTTCGCCGCCCGAACCAGGAAGAGGCCGTCGTGCTGATCAACCGGATCAGACGGTCCCTTGCGGGAGCGTTCGGCTGCCGGATCTCGGTCAGAGACGATCTCAAGCTCGACGAGAGCACGAGCTGGTGGTCGGTGTCGTACGTCGCCTCGGGGTCCAACTGTGGCGACGCCACGGGGGAGCTGAACCACCAAGGCAGAGAGGTGATGATCTCGTTCGCGCCCGTCCCCGGAGCCCGGGAGCTGTTGCGTTAGTCGCTCAGGCGACGAGCTGCTTGAACAAGCTCGACTCGCGCTTGAAGAACCCCTCGGTGTGAAACGAGTCGTCGAGCTTCAGGAGCTCGTAGTCGAGGTGGTGGCAGATCTCGTGGAGCAGTGTGCGCAGGAACGTGCGGAACGCCACCACGCGCTTGTGCTGTGCCGTCCTCATCCACACTGTGATCACGGCGAGCGCGCGCGGCTCGCCGGGCTCGTACAGGCCTTGCAGCTCGCTCGCGCTGGTGCTCGGCCGCCGCGACAGCACCTTCACCCGCACCGGCGCCGTGCCGAACCGCTCGAGCAGCGCGGTGCCGAGCGTTTGGGCAGCGCGCTCGATGGTGGCACGATGCTCGGTCGCGAGCGCCGCCTCGAGCGCGGCCGCGAGCGGCTGCAGCGTCGGGCCCACGGGCAGCGGCAGGACGACGATCTCATCGCTGCGGCGGTAGATCGCCTTCTGCCGAGCCTTGAGCTTGGCGTAGTAAGCGTAGGGCACGGGCGTGATGGGAACGACGCGTTGGACGATCAGGGCTCTCGCCGCGTGCCCGTGTCGGCGACGACGCCGCCCGCGGGTGTCGCCAGCTGCTCCCAAAGCCGCGCCGGCTCGGCGTGGAACACGATCTCGGCGGTGCCGGGCACGATCTGCCACGCGCCCTGTTGCACTTCGCGCGCGAGCTGGCCCGCGCCCCAAACCGCATGGCCGGCGTAGATCCTGAGATCGGCGGGCCCATCCGCGAGGCGCGCGAGGTCCGGCAGCGACTCGGGGTCGCCGCTCAAGAACACCTTGTCGAGGATCTCCGGCCCCTGCACGGCGGCGGCCGCGAGGCCGCGGACCAGGAACAGCACGCGCGTGGCCTCGACCGGCCCGCCACGATAGAGCTTGCCGCTGTAGCTCCCGAGGTCGGAGAGCTCCGGGAAGATCTTCGTGGGCTCGAGCGACGTGGGCCGATTGATGACGACGCCGAGCGTGGCGTTGTCATCGTGACGTAACACGAGGATCACCGTGTGAGAGAAGTTCGGGTCCTTGAGCTCGGGGCTCGCGACGAGCAAGGTGCCGTCGTCGACGGAATCGGCCGCGCGAGCCGCCGGCCCCGCGCAGGCGCCGAGCGCCGCGACGGCGAGCCAGCCCCGCGCGACCACCGCGAGCGAGCGCCGGCCGATGGACCTCCGCAACCGGCTGGGCGCGAGCCCGCGGTGACGACGGACGATGAGCGGCGACGCGATCATCGCCTCATCATACCGGTTTCGCGCACGGCAGGTGTCTCGCCCGCTTTCTGCGAGTATTATTCGCGACCCCGCGCCGCGGGCCGAAGGTTTTTGTTCGAGGTACCGACTCACGATGTCCGCCGACTCCACCGCCTGGCCGAAGGCTCGCGGCTATCGTCTGCCGGCCGAGTGGGCTCCGCACGAGGCCACGTGGATTTCGTGGCCGCACAATCGCGACAGCTGGCCCGGCGTGTTCGCGGGCGTCGAGCCGGCCACGGTGGAGTTCGTGCGCTCGCTCGCGTCCTGCGAGCCGGTCTACATCAATGTGCTCGACGCCGAGCACGAGCTCCACGTCCGCGGTTTGCTCGCTGCCGCCGCGCCGCCGGAGCGCCTGCGCTTCTTCCGGTTCCCCACGAACGACGCATGGGCGCGCGATCACGGCGCGGTCCTCGTCACGCGTGAAGGCAAGAAGGAGCCGCGGCTCGCCGTGAACTTCGACTACAACGCGTGGGGCGGTAAGTACCCGCCGTTCGACTTGGACCGCGAGATCGGCCGGCAGATGGCGGAAGCGCTCGGCGTGCCGCGGTTCGCGCAGCCGGACGTCGTGCTCGAAGGTGGCTCGATCGAGGTCAACGGCGTGGGCGCGCTCATGACGACGGAGCAGTGCCTGCTCAACCCGAACCGCAACCCCGCGCTCGGGATCGCCGACATCGAGCGGCTGCTGCGCAACACGTTCGGCGTCGACCAAGTGATCTGGCTCGGCGACGGGATCGAGGGCGACGACACCGACGGCCACATCGACGATCTCACGCGCTTTTTCCGCCCGGACGCCGTGGTCACCGTCATGGAGCCCAACAAGGGCGACCCGAACCACGTGCCTCTGGTCGCCAATCGCCAGCGCCTCACGGAGCTCAAGGTCGCCGGCCGGCCGCTCGACGTCGTCGAGCTCCCGATGCCCGAGCCCCAGTACCTGGGCGACCAGCGCCTCCCCGCGAGCTACGCCAACTTCTACATCGCGAACGGCGCCGTGCTCCTGCCGACCTTCGGCTGCCCCCAGGACGACGCAGCCCGCTCGATCCTCGCCGACTGCTTCCCCGGCCGCCGCGTGCTGCCGGTCGACTGCCGCGTCCTCATCGCCGGCCTCGGCGCGCTCCACTGCCTCACCCAGCAAGTCCCCGCGATACCGGAGACGCGCCCGTGACCGCGAAAAATAGGGACATGTTGCATTTTCGATCGGTGGTCGCGCGGAGCCTGGCGGCCCGTCGAAAATGCAACATGTCCCTATTTTTCGTCGCAGAGCGAGTGGCCCATTGTGGGCGGCGGCGCGATTTCCTAATCTTCACCGTTTCGACGGGCGCGTAGCGCCTGAGGACCACGCCCATGGGCGCGATCTCCGATTTCATCCGGCATCACTACCGGCATTTCAACGGCGCGGCGCTCGTCGACGCGGCCGACGGCTATGTCCGCCACGTGGACGGGGGCGGGCAGATGCTCGTCACGCTCGCGGGCGCGATGAGCACGGCCGAGCTGGGCCTATCGCTGGCCGAGATGATCCGCGAGGGCAAGGTCCACGCGATTTGCTGTACCGGCGCCAACCTCGAGGAGGACGTGTTCAACCTGGTCGCGCACGAGCACTACGTGCGGATTCCGGGGTACCGGTCGCTCACCGCGGAGCAGGAGGAAGAGCTGCTCGGCCGGCACCTGAACCGGGTGACCGACACCTGCATCCCCGAGTTCGAGGCGATCCGCCGGATCGAGGGCGCCGTGCTCGCGGAGTGGGAGCGCGCCGACAAGGGTCAGCAGCAGTTTTTCCCGCACGAGTTCATGTACAAGATCCTGCGCACCGGCGTCCTCGAGGAGCACTACCAGATCGACCCGAAGGACAGCTGGCTGCTCGCGGCGGCCGAGGCGGATCTCCCGATGTTCGTGCCGGGCTGGGAGGACTCGACGCTCGGCAACATCTTCGCCGCACACTGCATCGCGGGTGACATCAAGAACGTGCACACGGTGCGCACGGGCATCGAGTACATGATGGTGCTGGCGGACTGGTATCAGACGACCTGCCACAAGGGCTCGATCGGTTTCTTCCAGATCGGCGGCGGCATCGCGGGCGATTTCCCGATCTGCGTCGTGCCGATGCTGCAGCAAGACCTGCAGCTCGAGGACACGCCGCGGTGGGGGTACTTCTGCCAGATCAGCGACTCGACCACGAGCTACGGCTCTTACTCGGGCGCCGTGCCGAACGAGAAGATCACCTGGGGCAAGCTGTCGGCCTCGACCCCGAAGTTCATCATCGAGTCGGACGCGACCATCGTCGCGCCGCTGATTTTCGCTCACGTGCTCGGAAAGTAGCCTCGGCCGGCGGAAGCCGGGCCTTCGGAGAAAAACCTAGATGTCAACGCAACCCAACAAGAAAGCCGCGCCCGCGGAATGGACCGTCCAGGACGCGACCGATCTCTATCGGATCTCGAGCTGGGGCGACCCGTTCTTCTTCGCGAACCCGAACGGCCATATGGCCGTGCGCGCGCTCGACGAGGCGGGCACCACGATCGACGTCGTGGACGTCGTCAACGAGCTGCGCCGCCGGGGTGTGCAGTTCCCCGTGCTGCTGCGCTTTCAGGACGTCCTGCGCGCGCAGGTGCGGCGCGTGAACGAGGCGTTCCGCAACGCAATCGCGGAGTCCAACTACGGCAACGTGTACCGCGGCATCTATCCGATCAAGGTGAATCAGCTGCACGAGGTCGTCGACGAGCTGCTCGACGCCGGCCGCCCGTACGGCATGGGGCTCGAGTGCGGCTCGAAGGCGGAGCTCATCGCGTGCTTGCCGCAAATCGACGGCGACACGCTACTCGTGTGCAACGGCGTGAAGGACCGCACGATGCTGTCGCTGATGATCGCCGGCCAGAAGCTCGGGCAGAACATCGTGCCCGTCATCGAGAAGTACTCCGAGTTCAACGATTTGAAGGGCCTCGCGTTCAGCACCGGCTACATGTCGCAGCTCGGCGTGCGCGTGCGGCTCGCGACGCGCGGCGCGGGCCGCTGGGCCGAGTCGTCGGGCACGAACTCGAAGTTCGGCTTGAACGTGGCCGAGCTGATGCGCATGGTCAACGAGCTCGAGGCGAGCGGCCAGCAGGCGAAGCTCGTGCTGCTGCACTGCCACATCGGCAGCCAGATCGCCGACATCCAGGTGCTCAAGGAAGCGACCAAGGAAGTCACGCAGATCTACGCCGAGCTCGTGAAGCGCGGCGTGGGGCTCAAGTACTTGGACATGGGCGGCGGCCTCGGCGTGAACTACGACAAGGGGCACCTCGAGGAGGACGCCGGCATCAACTACTCGCTCGAGGAGTATGCGAACGCCGTCGTGTTCACGATCAAGGAGGTATGCGACTCCAACGAGGTGCCGACGCCGACGCTCGTCACGGAGAGCGGCCGCGCGCTCACGGCACACCATTCCGTGCTCATCGTGCCGGTGCTCGGCGCGCACGCGAAGGACGATCCGAATCAGGATCTCACCGTGCCGGAGAGCGCTGCGGAACCGGTACACGCGCTCAACAAGATCCTCACCGGGCTGGCGAAGACGCGCAAGCAATCGGACTTCCTCGAGGCCTTGCACGACGTAAACGAGAAGCTCGACGAAGTCCGGCAGCTGTTCACGCTCGGTTACTTGCCGCTCGCGGAGCGCGCGCTCGCGGAGAGCCTCTACTGGCGTATCTCCACGATGCTGCTGCGGTCGCTCAAGCGCAGTCCCGAGACCTCGCGGCCCGAGATCGTGCAGCTCGAGGATCAGCTCACGGAGCTCTATCTCTGCGACTTCTCCGTGTTTCAGTCGATGCTCGACCACTGGGCGATCGGCCAGCCGTTCCCGATCGTGCCGATCGACCGTCTCGAGGAGCAGCCCGACAAGCGCGCGATCCTCGTCGATCTCACGTGCGATTCGGACGGCAAGGTGTCGCACTACGTGTCGACGCGCGATAACCGGTTCCTGCCGGTGCACCCGACGGTGAACGGCACGCCGTATTACCTGGGATTCTTCTTGATGGGCGCGTACGAGGACATCATCGGCGATGCGCACAATCTCTTCGGCCGCGTCACGGAAGCGCACGTCTACGCCGACGCCGAGGAGCCCGGCGACTTCTGGATCGAGAAGATCATTCACGGCACGGCCGTGCAGGACATGCTCGCGCAGGTGCAGTACTTCCCGAACGATCTCCATCGCCGCATGAGCGAGCTCGTGCGCGCCAAGATTCAGGCGAACGTGGTGCGGCCGACTCAGGGCATGGAGATCCTCGATCAATACATGGCCTGCTTCCCGCAGACCACGTACTGCGATACCCGCGACATCGAGCGCGAAGGCCCGCGATGACCGCACGCCCGCTGAAGGTCGGGCTCGTGCAGATGGCGATGACCGACGACCCCGCACGCAATCTCGCGCGGGCGGTCGACGGCGTGCGCGAGGCGGCGAAGGGCGGCGCCCGGCTGGTGGTGCTGCCGGAGCTGTTCCGCTCGCGCTATTTCTGCCAGACGGAGGACGCGGGGTTCTTCAAGCTCGCGGAAGCCGTTCCCGGCCCGGGCACGGACGCGCTTGCGGCGCTCGCGAAGGAGCTTTCGATCACGCTGGTCGCGAGCTTGTTCGAGAAGCGCGCGGCGGGGCTTTTCCACAACACCGCGGCGGTGCTCGACGCCGACGGCGGCTACTTGGGTAAGTACCGGAAGATGCATATTCCGGACGACCCGCGGTACTACGAGAAGTTCTACTTCACGCCCGGCGACTTGGGGTTCAAGGTGTTCCACACGACCGCGGCTCACGTCGGCGTGCTCGTCTGCTGGGACCAGTGGTATCCCGAGGCCGCGCGTCTCACCGCGATGCTGGGCGCCGAGATCCTCGTCTACCCGACGGCGATCGGCTGGCATCCGGAGGAGAAGGACAAGTACGGCGAGCGCCAGCACGGCGCCTGGGAGACGGTGCAGCGCGGGCACGCCATCGCCAACGGTTGCTTCGTGGTTGCCGTGAACCGCGTGGGCTTCGAGCCCGACCCGGCGAGCAAGAACGGCGGCGGCATCGAGTTCTGGGGAAGGAGCTTCGTCGCTGCGCCCGACGGCCGCGTGCTGTTCCGCGCGGTCACCGACAAGGAGACCGTGCAGGTCGAGGAGATCGATCTCGGCGAGATCGACGCGAGCCGCGCCGGCTGGCCGTTCTTCCGTGATCGGCGCATCGACGCCTACGGAGACATCACGAAGCGGTTCAGCGACGGCGACTAGGAGCGATCCGCCCGATGAGCGAACGCTCGTGGGTCATTCGTCTGCTGCTCGAGTTCAAGCGACGCAGCGTCTTCAAGGCGGCCGGTTTACTTGAGGCGCCTCCATGAACATACGGAAGTCCGAACGCGCGGGAACGATCGGCACACTGTGCGCGGCCGGTCAGTTCGATGGTCGCCTGTTTTGAGCGTAAGTAACTAAAAGTTATTGGGAAATACCGCGGTACTGGACGTATGCTCAGTACCGGCTTCCATCCCATTTTCGGAGACGCTCATGACCGCACCCCACACGCGCGGCGCCGTCCCTTTCGCCGCAATAGACGATCTTTCCGTCGACGAGCTCGGCCGTGCCATCGCGAAGCACGAGCGCGGAATGAACGCCGAGTCGTATCGAGCGCTCTTGCTCGTGCGCGCGTTCGACGAGCGTTACGGCTGGGCGAAATGGGGCTGTGCGAGCTGTGCCGAATGGCTCGTGTGGAGCTGCGGCTTGTCGCTGTCCGCCGCGCGGGAAAGAGTCCGTACGGCGAATGCGCTGCGCGTGCTGCCGGCGATCTCGGCCGCGCTCGCCGACGGCCGGCTCTCGTATACGAAGGCGCGCGCGCTCACGCGGGTCGCGGCGGAGCACGACGAGGATCTGCTGCTTGCCTATGCGCTGAACGCGTCGGCGCCGCAAGTCGAGGAGCGTTGTCGCCAGATTCGCAACGTCGCGCCAGCATCGGTCGAAGGCGCGCGGCAGGTGTGGGAGCGCCGGTCGCTCAAGCTCTTCCGCGATTCCACGCACAACCGCGTGCGCATCGTCATCGAGCTGCCCGCGGCCGAGGGCGAGCTGATCAGCCACGCGATCGACAGCGCGGTTGCGGCGGGCGAGGCGGCGCTCGGCGTCGAGTTCGCGACCGCCAGGGATGGCGGGAGTGCCGCAAATGCAGGACGCAGTTTGCGGCCGACCGAACATTCGGGCGAGGGCTGGCACGCGCAGCAGGCGGACGCAGTCGTAGCGATCATGAAGGACTACCTCGGCGGTGGGTCGGCCACGCGAGAGCGCTCCGTGCCCGCCGCCGATCACTATCAAGTGCTCGTGCACGTCGACGAAAAGGCCCTCCGCGGAGGGGCGGGCCGCTCGGACTTGCCGATCGAGACCGTGCGACGGCTCGCGTGCGACTGCAGCCTCGTCACGATCGTCGACGACGGGCACGGCACACCTCTGGACGTCGGCCGCAAGCACCGCACGATATCGACGGCACTCAGGCGCGCCCTGCAAGCGCGCGACCGCGGCTGCGTGTTCCCGGGCTGCAGCCGCGCGCACTACGTCGACGGGCATCACATCCGCCACTGGATCGACGGCGGCGAGACGAGTCTCGAGAACACGAC
>Ga0137409_10000329_pt1 | contig 51345 bp, 40 predicted proteins | sample CZODoug1_16funga_FD_122059 | JGI IMG/M metagenome (GOLD analysis project Ga0137409, IMG submission 122059) | Vadose zone soil fungal communities from Angelo Coast Range Reserve, California, USA - CZODoug1_16fungal (Hybrid Assembly) | ecosystem: Environmental > Terrestrial > Soil > Vadose zone... | reverse complement strand
CGTAAGGCAATTGTGTCCAGCGCGAGCCGTTTGCCAAAGCGCTTCAGGACCGCCATTTGCGTAGTCAGCATATCGCCTTCGTGGACTGCAGCGACGGCGCGCTTGGCTTCGTGTTCCACGCGTTCCATAGCGTCGCTGATGAAAACCCGCGCGGCCTCGATCATAATTTTATTCGTGGCCTCACCTCTTGCGGAAGCGGCTTTCTGCGCGCGGAGCAAACACGACTCCATCGCGTAAACTTCCAGCACAACGTTGGCCAGCGCCGCGACAAGTTCTTGTTCGTCGGCAAGTTTTTCGCGGAATTTCTGTACCGCGCCGCCAGCCGCCTGCAGAAACATTTTCTTGGCGTTGGCTACAACGCGAGTTTCTTCAGCGAGCACGCCTTCGGGCGATTCTTCGAACGACGGCCCGGACAGAATTTCGTCCGCGAGTTTCATGGCCGCAGGAATCAATGGCAATTGTCCGCCCATGGCCCGTTTCATCAGCATTTGCACGATCAACATGCGATTGATCTCGTTGGTGCCTTCAAATATGCGATTGATACGCGAATCACGGTAGGCGCGACAGACCGGGTATTCTTCATGGAACCCGTAGCCACCGAAAATCTGCACCCCTTCATCCACTACATAATCGAGCATTTCGCTGCCATAAACTTTCGCGATGGAACTTTCGATCGCATATTCCTCAAGAACTTTCATGGAGTGAGCGACCTTGTCACCCACCGCTGCGGACATCATGGTCTCGATGTTGCCGGCGCTGCGGTATACCATCGATTCGACCGCGAAAATCTGAATGGCCATCTCCGCCAGTTTTTCTTTCATCAAGCCGAAGTCGCCAATCTGCTTTCCAAACGCTTTGCGCTCCTTCGCATATTTCGAAGAGGTCATCAGCACGTGCTTCGAACCGCCCACGCAGGAAGCGCCGAGCGTAAAGCGCCCGGCATTCAGGATATTGAACGCCACGATGTGGCCGCGGCCGATTTCGTGCAGCAGGTTTTCTTTCGGCACCTTGCAGTTTTCCAGGAAGATCGGCGTCGTCGAGCTGCCGTGAATGCCCATCTTGTGCTCTTCGTTGCCGGGCTTGAATCCTGGAAAAGTGCGCTCGACGATGAAGGCCGTGAATTTTTCTCCGTCAATCTTCGCAAACACAATATAAACATCGGCGAAGCCGCCGTTAGTGATCCACATCTTCTGCCCATTGAGGATGTAGTGCGTGCCTTCTTTATTCAGTTCCGCGCGCGTCAGCGAATTTTGCGCGTCGGACCCCGCTTGCGGTTCGGAAAGGCAGTAGGCGCCAATCCATTCGCCCGTCGCCAGCTTCGGCAAGTATTTTTTCTTCTGCGCTTCCGTGCCGAAGTAAACGATCGGCAGTGTCCCGATGCCCGCGTGCGCACCGTGGGTCACGGCGAAGCCGCCGTAAATCGAAAGTTTCTCGGTCAGCACCGTGGTGGAAATCTTGTCGAGCCCCGCTCCACCATACTCCTCGGGAACACCGCTACCCATCAAGCCGACTTCGCCGCCCTTTTTCACCAGCTCGGCCATCAGCCCGGGCTTCTTGTTTTCGAGTTCCTTTATGAATGGGAAAACTTCCTTGAGGACGAATTCCTCAGCCGTCTGGCCGATCAGCTTCTGATCGTCCGTCAGATCGGCAGGCGTGAAAACGTCCCCCGGCTGCGGCGATTCCAGGAGGAAGCTGCCTCCCTTTGCTGCGGGCTTGGTGAGAGTAGCGGTGGCCATCTTGGTCGCTCCTAGAGGGAAGTCTTGTAACTGGGTTTCAGCCAAACGGCTGTGTGAGGCACTCAACGCAATCAGTTCACCTCATTTTACTCTCGCTCCCCGATGCAGTAAACACCGTTAAGTACGAGGTTGCCGTACTAGTTTCCGGATTCCACGTTCTGCATCCACTTGGACGCGGAAAGTGGCGTGCACAGTCAAAGCAGGGATATAATCCACCCTCATCCCATGCATTACTGGGGTCTCAGATGAAGCCGATCTACTGCGTTCGCGCGCTAACTTTGCTCGCGCCGGTGCTGGGCGTCCTTTTGTTCGCCGAACCCAATGCCGCTCAGGCTCCGCCGCCATCGAGTCCTGCGACCTCGTCCAACGAAACGCCGGCCCAGATCACACCCGTCACCGATAGCTTCGATTACACCCGGCGCGACGTGATGATCCCCATGCGCGACGGCGTGAAGCTGCACACTGTCATCCTCGTGCCCAAAGGCGCCAAGAACGCGCCGATCTTGCTCACCCGCACGCCCTACGACGCCACCGATCTCACCTCCCACGCGCGCAGCTCCCACCTCGGTCCGATCCTGAGCGGCTACGACAACGCTACCGAAGTGATCGTCGAAGGCGGTTATATCCGCGTCGTCCAGGATGTGCGTGGCAAGTACGACTCGGAGGGCGACTACGTGATGAACCGGCCGCTGCGCGGGCCTCTGAACCCCACGCCGGTCGACCACGCCACGGACACCTACGACACTATCGACTGGCTGGTGAAAAACATTCCGGAAACCAACGGCAAGGTCGGTATTCTGGGCATTTCTTACAACGGTTTCACCCCGTTGATGGCCCTGGTCAATCCGCATCCGGCCCTCAAAGTGTCCGTGCCGATGAACCCCATGGTCGATGGCTGGATGGGTGACGATTGGTTCCACTACGGCGCCTTTCGCCAACAAAATATGGGCTACATCTACGAACAGGAGGCCACGCGCAACAACAAGGCCAAATGGTGGACCAGCCACTTTGACGACTACGACGAATTCATGCAGGCGGGCTCAGCTGGCGAGCTCGGCCGTCGTCATGGCCTCGAACAGGTCGGCTTCTGGCGGAAAATTCTCGAGCATCCCAGTTACGATGCCTTCTGGCGCGATCAGGCCGTGGATCGCGTGCTGGCGACCCAACCCCTGAAAGTGCCGGTGATGCTGGTGCACAGCCTCTGGGATCAGGAGGACATCTACGGCGCGATGGCTGTCTACAAAGCGATCAAGCCGAAGGACACGGACAACGACAAGGTCTTCCTGGTCATGGGGCCTTGGCATCACGGGCAGGAGATCGATGACGGCAGCACGCTGGGGGCCTTGAAATTCAACAGCGATACTTCGCTCTACTTCCAGCGGGAGATCTTGCGGCCCTTCCTCGACCAATACCTCAAGGACGGCGCCCCCAAGGCAGACGTCCCGGCCGTCTCTGCTTATGAGACGGGGACGAACAGGTGGCGGCGTCTGCCCGCCTGGCCGTCAGGCTGTGCAAGTGGCTGCACACTGCGACCCACTCCGCTCTATCTCCACGCTGGTTTGAAGCTGAGCTACGCTGCACCGGCGGCGGGCGATACTGCCTTCGACGAATACGTCTCCGACCCCTCCAAGCCCGTGCCCTTCCGCGCCCGCCCTAGCCAACCCATGGGCTACTCCAACGGCTTGACCTGGTCTCAGTGGCTGGTGGACGACCAGCGGGAAGCCTCCGGCCGCCCAGATGTAGTGGCGTTCGTCTCCGATGTCTTGGGCGCACCGGTGAAGATCAGCGGGCAACCCGTTGCCAATCTGGTTGCTTCCACCAGCGGTACGGACTCGGACTGGGTGGTCAAGTTGATCGACGTCTATCCCGACGAGGTGGCCGGCCAGCCGGCCATGGGCGGCTATCAATTGATGGTTTCAGCAGATATCTTCCGCGGCCGCTACCGCGAGAGTTTTGAGACGCCCAAGGCCATTGCGTCCGACAAAGCGCTCCTTTATCGCTTCGCGCTTCCCACGGCAAATCACGTGTTCCTCCCCGGCCACCGCATCATGGTCCAAATCCAGTCTGCCTGGTTTCCGCTGTACGACCGCAATCCGCAGACTTTCGTTCCCAACATTTTCTGGGCCAAGCCGGGCGACTATCGCAAAGCTACGCAACGCATCTACCACGCTCCCGGCCAGGCCACTTTCATCGAGTTGCCGATCGTCTCTTCACCATGAGGCGCCGATGCGGGAGCCTGAACTACTCCACCGCGTCCCGCGTGACTCTTTCCCTTTGTCCCTGCTATTCTCTAGCGTCTCATTTCATTAACGGGGTGAATCTCATGCGCAACACTCTGTCGCTGTTCCTGTTCCTTGCCTTTGCCGCCATTTCTCTAGCCCAGCAAACTGGGCCCGCGTCTCACTTCGACGGCAACTCCTGGTGGTCGCAGGTCAAATTTCTCGCGGACGATTCTCTCGAAGGCCGCGACACCGGCAGCGAAGGTCTCCGCAAAGCGCAGGCCTACGCCGTCGAGCAATTCCAGAAAGCGGGGCTCCAGCCCGCCGGCTCCAATGGTTTCTACCAGCCGGTGCATTTCAACCAATACGAAGTTGACGAAGCCAAATCGTCGCTCGCCCTCGTCGCCAATGGCCAAGCGAAAACACTCTCCTTTGCCGATGATGCCTTCATTGGTACCCGCGCCACGCATGCCTCCGTTACGCTTTCCGCGCCCTTAGTCTTTGTTGGCTACGGGTTGAAAATTCCCGAGAAAAATCTCGATGAGCTCGCTGGCCTCGACCTCAAGGGGAAAATCGTCGTCTATCTCGCTGGCTCGCCATCTGATATTCCTACGGCGCTCGCCTCCCATTATCAAACTCCCGCAGAGCGTTGGAAATCGTTGCGCGCCGCCGGGGCCATCGGCACGGTCACCATCATGAATCCCGCGTCCATGGATATTCCCTGGTCGCGCATTTCCATAAACCGCAATCATCCCTCCATGGATCTCGCCGACGCCGAGTTCAATGAAACTCCGGGCCAGCAACTCGGCGTGACGTTTAATCCGGCCTCAGCGGAGCAACTCTTTGCTGGCTCCGGCCACACCTTCGCGGAAATCGCCGCCCTGGGCAAAGACCGCAAGCCTCTTCCGCACTTCGCCTTGGCCACTTCGTTCAAAGCCAAGGCCGTCATTCTCACCAAGATCCTCGAATCCTCCAACATCGTTGCCAAACTCAGCGGCTCCGATCCCGTTCTCAAAAATGAATTCGTTGTCCTTTCCGCGCACATCGATCACGTCGGCATCGGCGCGCCCATCAACGGCGACCGCATCTACAACGGAGCCATGGATGATGGATCGGGCAGCGCCCTCGTCATGGACATCGCCGCAAGCCTCAAAGCGCATCCGGAAAAACTCCAACGCTCGATTCTCTTCCTCCTCGTCACCGCTGAGGAAAAGGGCCTCCTTGGCTCCAAATATTTCGCCGCTCATCCCACCGTCGTGCCGAAATCCATCGTTGCCGACGTCAACGTGGACATGTTTCTCCCCATCGTCCCCCTGAAAATCCTCAAGATTGAAGGCATCGAGGAATCCGATCTCGGCATGCATGCCGCGGCCATCGCACAATCCATGGGCCTGAAGCCCATCCCCGATCCCGAGCCGCTCCGCAACGCCTTCATCCGCAGCGATCAGTACAGTTTCATCAAGAAGGGTGTTCCCGCCGTCAAAGTCGACGTCGGCTTCGAACTTGGCACGGCCGAGCAAAAAATTTTCAAGGACTGGCTCACCAACCGATATCACGCCCCATCCGACGACGTGAACCAACCTGTCGATCTCCAAGCCGCCGCGGGCTACGAGGAGTTCACGCGCCGCCTGCTCCTCGACACCGCCAACAGCGCCGCACGCCCCCGCTGGAAGCCCGACTCCTTCTTCCGCCGCTACGCCGCCGACTAAATTCTGATTTTTTCTTGGCAGGGGCAGGGCTTGCCCGTCTGTTTCTGCGCTGCCGCACACCTGCACCGCTTCGTGAAGGAATGGGCCGCTGCTTCCCGCGAACCTGAACGAAGAACGACGTCAGCGCCAGGATGACGTTTGAATTTCGAGTGAAGGGAGTGATTACAAACTGTTGTCGTTCTAGCCGCGCGCCAGCTGCTTCAGAAACGTCCCTTTTTCCAGTTCGTTGAAGGCCTGGCGGAGCTGCTCCTGCGTATTCATTACAATCGGGCCGTACCACGCCACGGGCTCCTCGAGGGGCTTGCCCGACACCAGCAGAAACCGTATTCCGTCGTCGCCCGCTTGCACCATCAGTTCGTCGCCGCGGTCAAACAGCACCAGTGAACGGTTGTCCGCCTCAGCGGGAGGCTTGGTGTCTGCCCAGCCCACCGGCTCCGTGGGCACCGCGAGGGGTTCGGAAGCGTTGCAGAACTTTCCGTTCCCGGCAAAAACGTAGGCGAACGCATGCCGTGTGATTTCCACCGGCAACGTCTTCCTCCTTCCCGGCGGCACGGACACATCCAGATAAATGGGATCGGCAGCGATGCCGTCCACCGGTCCGCTCTTTCCCCAGAAATTCCCGCATACCACGCGCACGTGTGTGCCGTCATCGTCCTTGACCTCCGGAATATCCAGCGCTTTCACCTCTTGATACCGCGGCTCGGTCATCTTTAGAGACGACGGCAGGTTCGCCCACAACTGAAACCCGTGCATCCGTCCGGCGTGGTCGCCCTTGGGCATCTCCTGGTGAATAATTCCGCGGCCCGCCGTCATCCATTGGACGTCGCCAGCCGCAATCGCCCCGTGGTTCCCCATGCTGTCGCCGTGCTCCACCGTTCCCGCGAGGACATACGTAATCGTCTCGATCCCGCGGTGCGGATGCCACGGAAACCCCGCCAGATAATCCTCCGGCACATCGTTGCGAAAATCGTCCAGCAGCAGAAACGGGTCAAAATCCGAAGTGTTGCCGAAGCCAAATGCGCGCCGCAAATGCACGCCCGCTCCTTCCGTCGTTGGCTTGGACTTGATCAGCCTCTTCACCGGTCGTATGGACATAGCCGTCTCCTTCCCCGAGAGTCTACCCATTGGATGCACCAACGCCAATGGTTTGTGACACAAAAACGGCCGAGCCATAGGTAGGGCGTTTTCGCGCTGTCGAGAAGCAGATCCGCTGGAGACACGGCCAGCTGCCCGACGAACACTCCGCTCCGATTGAGAAAGCATCCCCAGGAGGTATTATGCGCGGGCCCGGAATCGGCCACGGAGGCACTGAGGGTCCGAGAGGAGTGCTCATGAAACACATGCGAAGAGTCCGGATTGCGACGATCTCGATTGTGCTTGTGCTATGCGGTCCGCTGTGGGCGGAGCGGCAGGAAAAAACGGCTGAGAAGCCGGCGGCCGCTTCCGTGGCGCCCGCGGTGAAACCGGGCGCGGCGGAGATGGATCGGCTGAAATTTTATCTGGGCGAATGGGAGTACACAGAGACATACCCAAAGTCGGGGTTCTCTCCGAACGGCGGGAAGAACACCGGTGTGTACACCAGCAAGCTCGGACCGGGTGGGAATTCGCTGATCAACACGTTCCATTCGCAAGGGCCCGTTGGCGATTTTGAAGGATTGTTAGTCATGACCTGGGACGCCAGGGAAAAAGCGTACAAAGCATATGCGTTCGGGAATGATTTTCCCGGGGCCCTCGTGGAGACCGGCCAGTTCGAAGGCGACGAGCTGGTGTACCGCTCGGAATTTCCCGTGGAAGGCGCGACGCTTAAATTACGAAACGTTACGCGAATTACTGGGCCCGGAACGCTTGTGAGCGAAGAATTCATGACCATGAAAGACGCGCAGGAAAAGTTGTTCGTGCGCGTGGAAGCCAAGAAGCGATAGCAGTTGCGGCTGCCTACGGTGTTGCGCCTGCGCCACTATCCTTGAAACTGAGCTGAAGATAGCGGGAAGGCTTTTTCCCTGGAATGGATAGCGTTTCGAGCGAGCCCGCCTCAAGCCAAATCACTTCGCCTGCGTGGAGGGTCTTTGTGGACTTGCCTTCGACCTCGATTTGAATTTCGGATTCGTTCAGCGCGATAAGCAGAGATTCTGTTTGCGGAATAGTTCCGAGCTTCCCTGCCTTCGGACTAGTTTGGATTTGATCCAGGGTAATCTCCGCGGTTTCAAACTGCGGCTCGATAAAATAACTTTTTTGTTTGTCCGCAGGCGTCGTCCTGCAAGGAGCGGCAAGGCCGTCTGGGACGATCTGCGCGCAAAGATTGCGGGGTTCGCCCTGAGGCTTCAATAGTTCGATAGTTACATTGTTGTGAGAGACCCCGGAATCTGTGCGGGCAATATGCGCGAAGCCGCCGCGGGAGTAGCCGACTTGTCCGTCCGTCATTACGAGATGGGCTTCGGGTTTTCCGGCGACGGCGTGGATGACGTCAGTGGGGCCTAGCGCCACGTAGATGTAGGGCAAGTCGTGCTGGTGAAGAAGAGTGGCCTCGTGTGGTGGGATGTTCACGCGGAATACGCGGACGTAGGAGTTTTCAAAGACCAGCTGGTGATGCGGCTCCTTCGGGATGGGGACGGCGACCGGGGCCTGAGCGCTGAGAGAAAATGCGAAAAGAAGCAGGAGCGAGCAAAGAAGCGGCTTCATTCGTGACCTCCGTCGGAAGCACCCACAGCGAAAAGAAAGATGGCGAGATAAACCCGCAGCTACAAGAGCAATGCCTGCTGGGCTAAAGCAGTCGTTACAAAATCAAACCCCACCGGTCTAAAAGACCGGCCGCTAGATTGGACAAATTTCAAAGGCGCTCGAAGATGCCGGCGGCGCCCATGCCGCCGCCGATGCACATGGTGACCATACCGTAGCGCGCGTTTTTGCGCTGAAGTTCGCGGATGACGGTGGCGGTGAGTTTTGCGCCGGTGCAGCCGAGCGGGTGGCCGAGGGCGATGGCGCCGCCGTTGGGGTTGACGCGCGAGCCGTCGAGGCCGGCTTGCTGGATGACGGCAAGGGATTGCGCGGCGAAGGCTTCGTTGAGCTCGATGACCGCGATGTCGTTGAGCGAGAGGCCGGCGAGCTTCAGGGCTTTGGGGATGGCTTGAACGGGGCCGATGCCGAACTCTTCGGGAAGAACGCCGGCGGTGGCATAGGCGACAAAACGCGCGAGCGGCTTGAGGCCCAGCGATTTGGCGCGGGCGTCGCTCATGATGACGGCTGCGGCCGCTCCATCACTCATCGGGGAGCTGTTCCCGGCGGTGACCGTTCCTTTCACATGAAACGCGGGTCTGAGCTTGGCGAGGATGTCGAGGGAAGTGTCGGCGCGGGGGAGTTCGTCGGTGGCGAAGACGAAAGTTTGCGTTGCCGGTTTAACTGGCGCCTTTGGCTCGGAGGAAGCGCCATTCCCGTTCGGAAGCGAGGTGATTTTTACTTCGACGGGGATCGTTTCGTCCTTGAAATTACCGGCGGCGATGGCAGCAAGAGCTTTCTTGTGCGAATTGGCGGAGAACTGGTCGGCCTGCTCGCGGGTGATGCCGAATTTGCGCGCGATATTCTCCGTGCCGAGTCCCATATTGATGTAGGCATCGGGATAGTTGTCGACGAGCCAGGGATTCGGCGAAATCTTGTTGCCGCCCATGGGCACCATGGACATGGATTCCGTGCCGCCCGCGATGATGACTTCGGCGGAGCCGGCGCGGATGCGCTCGGCGGCGAGGGCGATGGCCTGCAAGCCGGAGGAGCAGAAGCGGTTGATGGTCATCGCGCTGGTTTCGACGGGGAGGCCGGCGCGAAGAGCGGCGATGCGCGCGACGTTCATGCCCTGTTCGCCCTCGGGCATGGCGCAGCCGAGAATCACGTCGTCAATTTCTTTGGCCTCGAGGCCGGGGACGCGGGCGAGCGCTTCCTTGATGGCCAACGCGGCGAGATCGTCGGGGCGCGTGGCGCGGAGCGAGCCTTTGTACGCGCGGCCGACGGGAGTGCGGACGGCGGAGACGATGACGGCTTCGGGCATGGCGGAACCTCGCAGTCGAGATACAAAGTTCATTGTTGGGCGAGAGTGAGGAAAAAGCAACTCTTGGCGACTGGTGGTTGGTGCCTCCTAGCGAGATGGTGTTCAGTTATAAGTATTCGGTGGGAGGCTATTCGGCGCGGAGGGCCTCGACGGGGTCGACGGCGGAGGCGCGGCGCGATGGCAAGTAGCTGGCCAGGAACGCCGTCGCAATGAGGCCGGCGGATACGGCGGCGTAGGTTAGCGGGTCAGTGGGATTGACCTTGAAAAGTAACTTGGACATGAGCCGCATGATGATGACAGCGACGACGAGCCCGCAGAATACACCAATGCCGGTCAGGAACAGGCCGTGGCGGACGAACATGCCGGTGAGAGTGGGTTGTTGCGCGCCGAGCGCCATGCGAATGCCGATTTCGCGGCGGCGCTGCGAGACGGAATAGGCGATCACACCGTAGATGCCAACGACGCCGAGTAACAGCGCCATGGCGCCCGCCACGCCGAGCATGACCAAGGTGAATGAAGTGCGCGCCATGGAGCGCTTGTAGAAATATTCGAGGGTGTGGACATTGGCAAGGGGAAGATTAGGATTCACCGACCACACGGACTGGCGGACTTCCGTCAGAAGATTTTCCGAACCAGCGCGGGATGTGCGGAGAACGAAAGCTACATCGCGGCTAACCCGGGTCGTATCGCTTTCGAAGTTATCCAGCATGAGGGGCCAGTAGGCAGAGGTGGTGGCTGGCTTGCTGACTCCGTCGTCGTACATGTTGGCGACGACACCGATGATTTCGCGCCAATCGTCCTTGGTGCTGACACGGATGCGCTTGCCCAAGGCAGAGGAGGGGTCGTGCCAATACTCACGAGCGATGTTTTCGGAGACGAGCGCGACGGGAAGTTTCTTGTAGGTCTCGTTCCAGGTGAAATCGCGGCCGGCCACCAGCGGAGTGCCCATGGTGGATAAGAAGCCGGGCGAGACGAATTTGAAGGCGCGAAGGGGAGGAAGTTCGCCTTCGGCGTAGGTGCGGCCTTCGACAAAGATGGGATCGTGCCAGCCAAAGCCATCCATGGGGAGTTTGGTGGTGATGGCAACGGAAGAAATTCCAGGGACCGCCGCTACTTTGTGCAGGATTTCCTCTTCCATGCGGAGAACGGGTTCGTTCTCCTTTACCTGCGCTTCGGGAATTGAAATGCGAAAGGTCTGCACTTCGGCGGCGCGTAAGAAACCGGGATCCACTCTGGTCATGGCGCGGAAGGTGCGGATCATCAGGCCGGAGCAAATGAGCAAAACGAGGGCGAGCGCGACTTGTACGACGACGAGAACGCTGCGGGCGCGATGCTGCTCGCGGCTCTGGCTGAGCGCGCGCCCGCCTTCGCGGATGCCGGTGCTCAACTGCACGCCGGCGTATTTGAAGACGGGGATAGCGCCGAAGAGGAGACCGGTGAAGACGGAGATAGCTACGGTGAAGAGCAGGACTGGGCCATCGATTCCGATTTCATGAATGCGCGGAAGTCCATCCGGCGCCATGACCACGAGAACGCGCAGGGCGCCCCAGGCAAGCCCCACACCGAGCAAACTGCCGAGTAAGCCGAGAGTGAGGCTCTCGAGCCACAATTCGGAGGCGATGCGTGCCCAACTGGCGCCTAGCGCGGCGCGCAAAGCCAATTCCTGGCGGCGGCCTTCGACGCGGACGAGAAGAAGATTTGCCACGTTGGCGCAGGCGATCAGCAGCACCATGCCGATGGAGCCCATGAGAACCCACAAGAGGCTGCCGGCGTCCCCCACGACATCGCGCTTAAGCGGACGGACGTTGGGTCCGATGTGGGCGTCTTGGAAAAGCTTGAGGCTGAACCCAGGGGGAGCCGGGAAAGTGTTCATAACGATGGGAAGCATGCGGGCGACGTCGGCATTGAGCTGCTCGAGGGTGGCACCAGGCTTGAGCCGGCCGAGGGCCTCGTAGCTGAAGTTGCCGAGGAAAACCTTGTTGCGCTCAAACTGGAAAGGGGTGAGGAGGGCAAGGTCGTCCTGGTCGAGAAAACGAAATCTTTGGGGCATGACGCCGATGATTCGGCGGCCTTTGCCATCTACGATGAGGGTCTTGCCAATAGCGGAAGGATCGCCGCCGAATTTGTGGCGCCAGTAACCATAGGTGAGGATCACAGTTTCGAGAGCGCCGGGCGAATCGTCTTCTTTAGTGAAGGTGCGGCCGAGAAGAGGAGGGACGCCGAGGAGCGGAAGGGTGCCGTCCGTGACGCGCATCGCCGGGACTTGTTCGGGTTCGGCGACTCCCGTGACGCTGACTGAGTCGCCCTGATACATGCCGATATCCTGGAGAGTCTTACCTTGCTCACGATAGATAAAGTAGTTGGAGGGGGACATGTTCAGATCGGTGATCTGAAGGCCGGGGGCATTGTGCCAGACGCCCACGAGTTCATCGGGGTTGGGATAGGGCAAGGGCCTCAGAAGAACTCCTTCGAGTACGCCAAAAACAACGGTGTTGGCCCCCACGCCTGCGGCTAGTGTGATGAGGGTAATGGCCGTGAACATCGGTGTACGACCGAGCCTGCGCAGCACCTGTTTGAGCTGGTTCTTGAAGGATTCCATCGGCCATCCCCTTCGTGCGTCTGCCGGCTGAAGAGGCACGCATTCTTTGATGATCTTACAGAGCTTACAGAGTGATACGGCAGGGAGCGGCATAAGTTCCCTGGAACCTTGCGCGCGGCGGCGGATATGGACAGTGGAACGCGGTCAGGAACGAGGGTGCGGGCGCAGGGAGCGGGCGATGAGGCCGAGTCCGCCGACGAGCAGGATTAGCATGAGGAGAGTGTTGAAAAGGCTGGTGGAGCGAAAATAAATGTGCATGTTGGCGATCACGCCCGCGAGGATGAAGAGTGCGCCGACACCCGTAAGAACCAGCCGGCGAGGCTACGACCGTTCCAGAAGAGCAGGCCAACGCCGAAGAGCATCGGTATCAGAGTGATACCGATAGTGTTTGCGCTGTAAAAACTCCAGTAGGAACCGGAACGCTGACTTGATTGGCCAGGAAGTAGCCTCCGAGGCAAGCCATGATGATGCCGATCAGGAAATGCCCGAGGCCGCCGGGTGTGCCACCGACATCGCCGAAGGAACGGTTCTCCATGGTGGGAGGATAGCAGAGACTCGGCTGACGATGGAGGCCTTACTTATCCTTGATGGGAGCGCCTTTGCGCGGAATGAAGATAGCGCCGGGAGGCTCGACGTTGAACTTCTTCGAGTAGTTGCCCTGGTTGACGGCGATGCTGACGCGGCCGCGAGAATCGACGAACAGAAGCGAATCGCCGACGGAGACATCCATGAAAGTTTTCACGTAAGGGAGGGTCACCGATTTCTTGTTGATTTCGATCCTGAGTTTGTCGCCGAGGTTGTAGCCGAGCTGCTTGAATTCATCTCCGGGAATATCCGTGAGCAGGGAGCCGAAGGGGTCGTCGAGGCCAATGATGTCGCCGGAGATGCCCTTGTCGGTGGTGGTGGAAGTCTTTGGAGTGAGGCGGACGAGTTGGGGAACCTCTGGGCCGACGAGATTGTAATCCCATCCGGCGGCGAGGTGCGCGGCTGCGGGAGAAAAAATATCCCGGCCATGAAAAGTGGAAGAAATGGCGGACTGTATCATCCAGTTTGGATTGGTGATCTCGCGTGCGGAATCCAGGCCGTCACGATCAATCACGGGGGTGATCAGGCCATTGTCCGGAAGAACAAAAAACTGAGCCTTCTTTGACTTGACGACGATCGCTTTGCGCGAGGTACCGACTCCGGGGTCGATTACCGCCACAAATACTGTTCCGCCGGGATAGTAAGGGGACACCGCCTCCAAGAAACGCGAACCTTCCTCGATCGAATACGGCGTCACCTGGTGGGTGATGTCCATGATACGGGCATCGGGCGCGATGCCGACGATGACGGCCTTGCAGATGGCTACGGCGTCATTGGCTGTGCCGAAGTCGGTCATGAAGATGATGGTAGGACGCGCACCGGATGGGGAGAGCGTGGAAGTTGAATCATTCCGCCCCGGAGCCTTCGAGCAGGCGGCACCGACGAGAGCGAGTACCAGCAGCGGAAGAACGAATGAACGAATGCGAGAAACCATCAATCTCCCCTAAACCTGGAAGAAAAAAGTATACAGGAAGGGCCAAAGGAAAGTGCGCAAATCCCCGCGTCCGGCGCTGGTTCTTGATGGATCGGATTCAGAGTATAGTTTCAGTAGACTTAACTGACTTCGCGGGGTAGCTAGCAAGAAAAAGCGATCCTGCCCCCTTCCCGAAAAGGCCCAGCACAATGGCGTAAGTAAAATTTGAACAGAGGAGAACTATTGTGCGCCGAAGCATAAGTGTTACAGGGATGTTGTGTTTCTTCGCGGGGAGCGTGGTGGCGGACCAGGTAACGCTCAAGAATGGAGACCGGCTGACAGGAGCGATCGTCAAATCGGATGCCAAGACACTGCTCATCAAAACGGAATTCGCGGGCGAAGTGAACGTGCAATGGGACGCCGTGAGCGCCATGGTGTCCTCCCAGCCATTGCACTTGGCTTTGAAGGACGGACAGACGATCGTCGGGACAGTGAGGCCACGGACAATAAATTCGATGTCGCGACCAAAGAGACGGGACCGGTTACGGCTTCCAAGGATGCAGTGGCCGCCGTGAGCAACAATGCCGAACAGAAAGCCTACGATGAGCAGGTCGAGCGCTTGCGCCATCCTCACTTGCTGGATTTCTGGAGCGGGATGCTGGACACCGGCCTCAGCTTGACACGAGGAAATTCTGATTCTTTGACGTACTCGCTGGCCGGCAAAGCCGTGCGTGCTACGGAACGCGACAAAATTACGGTTTATTCCGGCGCCATCTATATGAAAAGTATGGTGAATGGCGTGAGCAGCACGTCAGCGCATGCGATTCGCGGGGGCGTCCGCGGAGACCTGAACGTGAGGGAAAAATGGTTTGTGTTCGGGTTCACGGATTTCGAGTACGACGCTTTCCAGCATCTCGATTTGCGCAACGTGCTGGGTGGCGGCCTGGCGTACCACGTGGTCAAGACGGAAAAAACGACGTTCGATCTGTTCGGGGGCGGTGACTTTGAACAAGAATACTTCTCGCCCAATCCGCCAACGGTGCCCACCAGCCTGACTCGCAAGAGCGGAGAAATCGTGGTTGGGGAAGAGCTGAACACAAAACTGAGTAGCCGGATGACGCTGAGCGAGCGGTTTGCGTTCTATCCAAACCTGCGCAACACCGGGAGCTACCGCTACCAGTTTGACACCAGCGCGGCCACGAAGTTGAAAAACTGGCTGAGCTGGCAAATCACCTTCAGCGACCGTTTTCTCAGCGATCCGCTGCCGGGCTTGAAGAAGAATGATTTGTTTCTCTCGACCGGCGTGCGGTTGACATTTGGCAGGGGCGCGTTCTAAAAGAGACGCAAGCAGGGTCTCTATCCTTAACAAAGCAAGAGAAAAAGAGGAGGCGACTATGGGATTGATTTACTGGATCGTGGTTGGGCTGATCGCCGGCTGGCTCGCCGGAAAAGTGATGAAGGGCGGCGGATACGGCGTGCTGGTGGACATCATCCTTGGCATTCTTGGCGGCATCGTCGGTGGCTGGCTGTTTGGGATGCTCGGCATTTGGCCAGGCGGAGGCATAATTGGCTCGATCATCGTTGCGTTTGTCGGCGCGGTGATTCTGGTGTGGATCACGCGGCTGGTGAAAAAGGCATAGCTCAACATCGAGAGAAATTAAAGCGGTTTCGGATGGCCAGAGGCGCCGGCGGAGCAAATCACTATTGAGATGAGAAAACCCTAGTGAGATTTGCCGGTGTCTGGGTGCGTGACCAAAAACCACTCGACGGCCGGTCCCCGCTGGTACTTCAGGAGCGTGCGAGTTGATTGCGATGCATCGGGTTTTCCCAGTTTTTCCTGGGTGATGGCAAGCTGCTGGAGCGCCAGCGGCGAACGGGAATCCGCGGCCAGTCCGTCGGCGGCGCTTGGAAAATCACCTTGCTGAAAAAGGGCAAAGCCGCGCGCGGACTCATAGGCATTTTCGACCACAAGATCGCGGGAAGATTTCGCAAGGCCTTCGAGTTTAGAGATCGTGTTGGCCGCAAGGTCCGAGAGGCCCTTAAGCGCGGCCACTCGCACGCGTTCGCGGAGAACTGTGGCGCGGGCGATCCCGCGGTCCGATTCGCTCATGCCGGCTAGAGGCTGTTCCAAGAAAGCAGCAAGAGCGCCGAGCTGCTCGAGTTCGTCCTGAGCATTGTGGGCAAGCATGGCGCGTCCCAAGGCGATGGCAAATTGCATGTTGGGCTCTTTCTTGTCAGCGGCTTGTTCAGAAAGAGCGGCAAGCTCCTTGCGGCCCTCGGCAGCGTTTCCTTCCCAGAAATAGACAAGCCCTTTCTGATATTTGGCGTTGAGTTCGTCGCGCGGATTCTCCGCGATTTGAAAGGCGCGGTCATATTCTTTTCGTGCGCTGTCGAAATCGCCCATAAGAGTTAGCGTGTCTCCCAGTCCAATCTGGGAGGCGAAGTAAGTGGGATCGATCTGCAAAGCCGCACTATAGTGCTCCAGGGAACCGCGATCATCACCGGAGGTTCGCAGAACCTCGCCGAGCGAGTCCTCGGGATTAGGCGAGCCGGGTTCCACCTCCGCGTAGCGTTTCATGGAGGCGATTGCGTTTGCGATCTCACCGGCTTCGGCGTACACATAGCCGAGTCTGTTCAGGACGGCCGGAAAATTTGGATCGATTTGCAGAGCCGTCTCCATCATGGTTCGCGCCCGATCGTAGTCCTGCTGGAAATATAACCACTCCGCAGTCAGGTAAAGGACATGCTTGTCCTTAGGGTAATGCTTCAGGAGGTCGTTCATGTTCATGATCGCGGGAAGAAGGTCGCGGTCCTGAATGCTGGTCATCCAGCGGACAAGGAGTTGCTCGTCAGATGTGGTACGAGGGAGAAGAGATTTGGCTTTCGCCAGCGCCGCCGAGTTGGGAACACCGCGCCGGGCAACGAAGGAAAGCAGCGCATAACTCAGAGCTGATTGCGGGTCCTTTTCCGTGGCGTGACGGGCATTCACTATCGCGTCGTCATACATTGAGTTTTCGTATTTGTCCCACGCCAGCTCGATGAACTTGCGGGCCTCTCCGGATTGCGTGGAGAGAGGGATGGCGCCGAAGAGGTGTTGCGCAGCGGGCGCCACGGGCGGGGTTTTCCTGGCCGCGCGATTTGCGGTTTCCGCGACGTGAGAAGCGGGAGCTTGCGCCATAGCACCGGTGCCAAAGAACAAAGGGAAAATCAGAAGGAAATAGCGCTCCGCGAAACGTTTCATGGCAAGACAGTCTCCGTTTCCGAAAGGAACAGCATGAGCCCTGATTGAGAACGTAGCGCGGAGTATGGGCGCGGGGATACTGGCCTTTAGTACAGGTGTGCATGATGAGAAAGAAGCGGTTAGCTGATTGAGGACAAAAAGGGGAGGCGCATAGTTGGACACAGGGCGAAAACAGGTACTTGCTCCGCACAACGACGCTTGAACATACTGTTGGTAACCTGCCTGAAAGCGAGCGTGGGAGTTATGAAGCAGAACACCCGCGGCAAATGGCTGCTAATCGCGGCCCTCCTAAGTATTGCTTCGATGCCCGGCGGTTCGACCGTTGCAGCAATCAAGAATTTGGCGGTGGTCATTTCCGCGGGGAGCAAGCTCTCGGACGTGCCACTGGCCGACCTCATCAAGCTGTGCAAGGGCATCCAGAAGGCCTGGCCGGACGGAAAGAGTTTCACTCTGGTAATCAAGAATCCCGAGTCTCCTGAGATGCGCGTGGCGGTGCAGAAACTTTTCGGCGACCCCAGTGGCGACCCCAAGGCGGCGATTGCGAAACTGAACGAGTCGCACGTGATGGTAAAGATCGCGGGCAGCGACGAGGAGCTGCTGCGAGTGGTGGAATCCACGCCAGGGGCAGTGGGAATTCTCGACGTTTTTTCCATAAACAGTTCGGTGAAAGTCCTCCGCGTGGATGGCAAGCTGCCCTTTGATGTGGGCTACGCTCTAAAAGGGAATTAGCGAGCTTGTCGCCAGGAGTACCTGAAAACAGCCTTCCTTCTATCGGCTGAAGTCGCAGTAACCCCCAGCCCGAAGCCTTCATTGTCGATTGCCAAATCCGCGCATCCTCGTTAACCCTGGCAAGACCTAATGGGAACCATTTGCCCTGCGAGCCGTTTCAAGCATGAACGCGTACTCACCCGTGGGCGTACGTAATAGGGGAAACTGAGACGCTTGCCCAGTCCGGGTTAGGCAGCCCGAAGGAAGTGACCACGGGAGAGGGAGGGCCTGAAAGCTAACTGATAGGCAGGCGATGAAATGTGTGGGTGCAGGGAGTAATTAGCGATGAAGACCGGAAAGGCCTGTACATAAGGACAGGTTTTCAACAGCCAGTACAGGGAAAAAGGGGCGAATACTGGGGCGAAAATCGAGTCTCGTGTAACATGTTTGTTTTGTGTTCTTTAGAAAAGCTTAACCTAGAAACTCGTGGTACTAGGAGACTGGTTTAGACTCCAAAATGTATCTTCTGTACCATCGCTTTTGGGGCTCGGAACCTGTCAAATAGGACAGGTACGAGGGATCCCATCAGAACCTTGGGACAGTGTCGAGCATCTAAGAAGTGGCAAAGAACCGATAAAGCGAAACATAGCTTAAAGGCCAGTGTTAAATCGAGCGGGGAACGGGAACAGAGGGAAGATGAAGACCAAGGACGAGAGCCGAAAGTGGATGTGGATGTTCCTGGCAGCGCTGGTTTCGCTGCAAATGTATTTCGTGTGGGAATTGCTGGCAGTGTTCGCACTGTTTGCCGTCGGATTTGCGGCTATCGCTTTTGCGATCGGAAGCCTGTACATGCTGCATCGTGGCTGGGCGTTAGCCGTGGAGCGCATCGCGGACAGCCGGCACCCGGTTATGGTGGCCATGCGGCAGGGCATCTACACGATTGAAGACCTGGCGCGCAGGACGATTCGGCGTCCGGGTTCTGCGCCAGCCCGTTAAGTTTTTGACGACCTTCTGGCCTTGGCCAGAGCACACCCAGAGCTTGTCGCCCTGCCTCCTTCAGGGCTGACACAGCTTCGGCGACAATAGGAACGAAGAAAAAGAGCCAACCGTCCTGAGAGAGCGGTTGGCCTTTTTTCTTTTGGGGGGAAGGCAGATTTCGTGCCGCAGCCGCTTCGTTATCCTTCGGCTGAGCCAAGTTGAATCAACCCGTCGCTCAATTTGTTGAAGATTGACCGGTCCCGACGACGTGCTGGCAACGCCTTGGTCTTCGGGCCATTGCCCATCAATCAATGAGTCAGAGGATCGATGTCGGGATCAGGAATAATTTCCTCTTCATCCTCAGTGCGCGAATCGCTGTCCGCTTCGAACAGAGTCTTCCCGTTGTCTTTGATGAGCCCGTCCAAGGTGGATTTCGAATGTTCATCCACGGCACTGACGGCGGCCACCAGGCAGGAGTACAGGAAAGCCTTCATTCCTTTGCGGAATTGCTCCGTGGAACGCTGTGCGGAACGGGCAACTTCTGTCTCCAACGCCTGGCGACGAGCATCACAGGTGGCGCGGCTCTCCGCGTCGAGTGAGGAAAGGGCAGAAACCGCCCGCTCCTTGGTCTCCGTGAGGACGGCATTCGCAAGCTGGTCCGTGTGCCGCTGGAAGGCCCCAAGAGCGGAATTCACCGCGCTCTGCATCAGCGCTTGCACTTCCGCGGAGCGCACATCGAGTTTCAGGAGCGCCTCCTGCATTGCGGCCTGGGTATTCTCCAGCATGAGCTGGTAGCGGCGGTCGGCGGAGCGAGAGGTCGCCGTTTCGAATTGGGATATAGCCTGGGTGACCGCTTCGTTCAGGCGCGCTTGGATCCGGGGCTCCCTTTCGCGCGTCATTCGTTCCACAAATTCCTGCGACCTCGCCAGTTCGTGCCGCAGCTCCGCCGCTTGTTTCTCCAGCCTCTGCGCCATCTCCTCCGCCTGGCTGCGGTACTTTTCCATTTGTTCTTTCCACTGCGAGGCGATCTCCCCGGTGAATTCCTCCTTCGAGGAAAGCCGCATCGCCTCCACCCGCGTGGGGAAAAGTTCTTGAATCTCGCGCACGCTCGAGTTGCGTACGTCATCAATCGAGCCGAGCGCCTCGCGCACCGCTTCATCCACTTGCCGCGCTATCGCCCCTTGCGCTGCTTTCTCTGCCGCGTGCTGCAGTTTTCCCTGCAACGCGGCGATGAGTCCATCCGGCGTGACGACGACGCGTTTCGTTTGGGGGGCCTCAGCCGCCCTCGGAACCTGCGGCTTCGAAGCGATCGGCGAAGGAGAAGGAAATGTAGCGACCTCGGCCATCTTGTGCTCGGCATTCACCGGCAGTTCGTCGATTTTAAGCGTCTTGGGCGGGGGATCCAGCGCAGGCGCGACCGCCGTTGCGAATTGCGCCACGGCCATGTTCGATCCTGCCACCTTCATCCAATCCTGAGGGGGCGTAACGATTCCCCAAACATTCCCCGGGTTTTCCAATTCCACCCCGACTTGGTGCAATTCCCGCGTACTTTGCGATGTGTGGAGCGAGCGCACTCTTGCGCGCACCGCCGGGGGCTTCGGCTCGACTTCCAATCCCACCACCTGTAACGTAACCCACGATCCAACGCCGTAATCGTGACGCGAGGGATACCGGCACCCATGCAGGTTCAGGCTGGTCGAGACCGTTCTTTCTACAAAGGGCTCGCCCAGGCGGTTCTGACCGAAAACGATCAGGGGGATGGAACGCTCGACGCGCGTGCTGCGCCGCGCGTCTTCTCCCACGGAATTGCGATCAATCAAAGACGATTGGCTCACGTCTGCTCCATAGAGATGCCTCCTGATGCCAGTAGCTCCACAAGACTTTCGTCAGCCAAAGACATCTTTTCCGCAGCGAGGCAAAAACTCGATCTAAGCGCGAACCAGCTTCCGGCACATCTATGCGCCGCTCACGGAACCCCAGGTGGCAAATGTTAGCCGAAGCCCGCTCCATTGTCGATATTTGCGTGGAGGGTTCCCGGATTCCGGCAGTTCAAATCCTTCGAACACTTTCAGGAGGCGACGAAACTTCCTGATTCTGATACCCTCTGGCGTTCTGAAGGAGGAACTCTCTGATGCGCCGTCTGCTTATTGCGTTTGGTTTGAGTCTCGTAATGTCAATGCTAGCCGTTTGTCAGACCCCACACCGCGTTGCCATCCGTGCGGGAAAGCTGATCGACGGGAAGAGCGATAAGCCGCTCGAGAATGTGCTGATCGTAATTGAGGGCGACAAGATCGCCTCCGTCGTGCCAGGAGGAAGTGCGCCCGCTGGTGTGGACGTGATTGACCTTGCGAAGGCCACAGTTTTGCCTGGTTTCATCGATACCCATACGCACGTCCTGCTGCAAGGTGACATCACAGCCGAGGAATATGACGCGCAATTGCTGAAGGAATCGATTCCGTATCGCGCGATCCTAGCCGCGCGCAACGCAGATCGCGCTTTCGCACGGATTCACGGCCATTCGCGACCTGGAGACGGAAGGCGCGATGTACGCGGACGTGGACGTGAAGATGGCGATAGCCAACGGCGAAGTGCCTGGCCCGCGCATGCAGGCGGCCACACGCGCGATGGCTCCCACGGGGATGTATCCGCTGCTTGGCTATTCCTGGGAGCTAAAGGTTCCTACTGGCGTGCAGTATGTGGATGGAACTGACGGTGCACGCAAAGCCGTGCGCGAACAGGCGATGTACGGCGCCGATTGGATCAAATATTACTCCGACCGCCGCTACCACTTCGAAGCCGACGGAGTCCTACACTCGATGGTGAATTTCACAGATGAAGAAGCAAAGGCCATCGTGGACGAAGCGCATCGCATCGGCAAGAAAGTGGCGGCGCACGCGATCGGCAGTGACGGGATCGCCGCTGCGCTGCGCGCCGGCGTGGATACGATCGAACACGGTGACGGGCTTACCGACGTGCTGTTGGACGAAATGGCTAAAAGAGGGATTTATTGGGTACCAACGATCACCGTCGGCATGTACGTGGCCCCAGGCCGCGGCGGCAACTGGCCGAAGATGGCGGAATTGCAGCGCGAAAACTTTCCGAAAGCGATCAAGAAGGGCGTGAAAATCGCGCTGGGCACGGACGCCGGCGGCTTTGATTGGAAGGTGCTCAACCAGGCCAAGGAATTCGAATACTACGTGCAATACGGTATGACCCCCCTGCAGGCGATTCGAGCCGGCACTTCAGTCCCCGCCGAGCTTCTTGGCTGGGGCGACAAAGCGGGTACCATCGAGGCCGGCAAGTGGGCGGATATTGTGGCCGTCAGCGGCGATCCACTGAAAGATATCAAAGAGTTGGAAAATGTGAAATTTGTGATGAAGGGCGGGTCTGTTTACAAGAACGAAATGCACTGATTGCGCGTCTTCCTAGTAGAATGCAGCGCCGCCATCGACGTTGATGGACTGGCCGGTCATCGCGCTGGATTGCTCTGAGCACAGGAACAGTGCGGCGCGTGCAATCTCCTGTGCCGTCTGTGCGCGGCCTTGCAGCAAGCCGTTCAGAAAGCCGGCCAATTGTTCTTTCTCGTTCACAGCCATTTTCTTTGCGAGCACGGCGCCCAGGTCCTTCGACATCTGCGTTTCCGTCACCGGTCCTGGGCAGATGGCGTTCACGCGTACGCCTTTTCGCGCTCCTTCCGCGGCGGTGACCCGCGTCAGCCCCAGGATCCCGGCCTTTGCAGCGGCATAGCCCGAGCCCCACGCGTAGGCCGCCTTCGCCGATAAACTTGAGATGTTCAGGATCACGCCGGACTGCCGCGCGTACATTTCCGGCAGGACTAGTTTCGACAAGAGAAACGCGGCACGAAGGTGAACGGCAATTACTTTGTCGAAATCCGCCAGCGGATAATCTTCAACGGGAACCACAGGGCCATAATGTCCCGCATTGTTCACCAGGATGTCGATCCTGCCGAACTTTTCTCGAGCCGCTTCTACCGCTTGCGCGCATTCGGATTCCCGCGACAAATCTGCCTTGGCGTATCCGCTCCTGCCTCCGGCCCGCGAAATCTCCGCCGTTGTGGAGGCAAGTTCCTTCTCCGTGCGCGCCGTAAGAAACACCGCAGCGCCTTCTTTCGCAAAAAGATGCGCAATGGCGCGGCCAATTCCCCTGCCCGAACCAGTGATGAGCGCAATCTGATCTTTCAGGAGCATAAAGAACCTGAGAATAGAAGGAAGGAAGCGCCGGTGCAAGCAGGCCAGCCATCGCGATCCCCAGTCTGCTCCCAACGCGCTGGCCAAGAACTGTACCGCAGTTCACGTGCAATTCCCCAAGCGCGAATCCAGTATGGCCTTACAGTTTTCTTCTAGGCCGTATTTCAGGTATTTTTTTCCTAGGCCGCATTTTATGTATTCGCTAGACTGGGTCAATCTGCCCTGGCGTCTCGTTCCCAGCTTAGCCCAGCCGCTGAGTCCAATATCGAGGGTAATGCTAATGCGGCGAATCCCCATGTCATGCTCAATCATAGTCGTTCTCATTGTGTTCTCTTTCGCGGGGTGTGGCGGCTATTCCAGCACCGGTTCCGTAAATGGGGGCGGACCCGGTGGCCCCTATTCAGGCGTGGACGTCCTCACGTATCACTACGACAACCAGCGTGCTGGCCAGAATCTGAATGAAACAGCGCTGACTCCGGCGAACGTGAATTCCACGAAATTCGGAAAGCTCGGCGAATTCCCCATGGATGGCAGGGTGGATGCCCAGCCTCTCTATCTTTCCCAGGTGACCATCGGCGGACAAAAGAAGAACGTTCTTTACGTCGCTACGGAACACGGTTCCGTCTACGCAATCGACGCCGACTCGGTGAACGCGTTGACCGCTTCGTTTTTGTGGAAGACGTCAACTCTCGGCAACAGCGAAACGCCGAGCGATCCCGTGGGAGGATGTACCCAGGTTTCGCCGGAAATTGGCATCACCGCGACGCCGGTCATTGACCGCATGCGCAATGCCATCTACCTCGTGGCTATGTCGAAGAACACCGCTGGAAACTATTTCCAGCGTTTGCATGCGCTCGACTTAACTACCGGCAAGGAGCTCTTCGGCGGCCCGCAGAGTATCACGGCAACCTATCCCGGAACGGGCGATAACAGCTCCGGCGGAAACGTCCTCTTCGATCCCAAACAGTATAAGGAGAGGCCCGGCCTGCTGGAGATCAACGGAAAGATTTACACCACTTGGTCCTCTCACTGCGACAATCGCCCTTACACCTCTTGGGTCATGGCCTTCAGCGCGGACAACCTCGCCCAAACGAGCGTTTTGAATCTGGTACCAAATGGGAGCGAAGGCGGAATTTGGATGTCGGGTTCCGCTCCCGCGGCCGATTCGTCGGGGAACATCTTCTTCCTGGAGGGTAACGGCGACTTTGACACCGCTCTGAACGCTCAGGGGTTCCCATCCAATGCAAATTGCGGAAATTGTTTTGTGAAAATTTCCACCGGTGCGGGACTCAAACTGGTGGATTATTTTACTCCACACAATACCGTTTCTGAATCGAGCGCCGACTTGGATCTCGGCTCTGGCGGCGCGATTCTCCTGCCGGACGTTCAAGACGCGGGGGGCCTCACGAAGCACCTCACCGTCGGCGCCGGTAAGGACGCTGTCATTTACGTTGCGGACCGCGACAACATGGGCAAGTTCAACTCAAACTCGGACCAGATTTATCAGGAGATCTCGGGCCAGCTCGGCGGACAGGTTTTTTCTATGCCCGCCTATTTCAATGGCGCGGTTTACTATGGCGCCGTAGGCGACGCCCTCAAAGCATTTCCGATCGCTAACGCGAAACTTGCGCTTGCCCCGGCATCACAAACATCTCACAAATTCACTTATCCGGGAACGACGCCGAGCGTCTCCGCCAACGGCACCACCAACGGAATCGTCTGGGCCATCGAAAATAGCGGCGCCACCCTTTTTGCCTATGATGCCACCGATCTCACCAAGGAACTCTACGATTCCGACCAGGCTGCAAATGGCCGCGACCACTTCAGTGGCAATGGAAAATTCATCACTCCGGTAATCGTGAACGGAAGAGTTTACGTGGGCACACCGAACAGCGTCGCCGTCTTCGGTTTGCTGCCTTAGCTGATCAGCTTTTTCTGCTCGTGCGAGTGTAGGATCTAGCCGGCTCCGCGGGCGTGCGGGTTGAATTTTGTCAGTGCAGTAATGCTGAATGCTTCGAGAAGTGGTCCTTGAATCTCATCCGTAAGTGCCCGACGAAAGTGGATCGACCCTAACCGTTGGTCTTCAACTTCCCGAGCATGTGGTGGACGAATTCATTGATCTCATCTTGATTGAACGTATCGCGGTGCACCGGCTTTTGACCGGTCGCGCGATACGCCAGCCGCTTCGTCGATTGCTTCACAAAATCAAAGACCACCGTGCCTTCGCGGAAGCGAATATTTTCGTAGCTGACTTCCGGCGGCCCCCAGCCCCACGATTCCCAGCATCCATAAAGGCCACAAACGAGGCCCGGGTATCCGCCCGGGTACACACGTTCGACCGTCACGTCGTGCCTCCGCACCGCGACGTGATAGTCCACCAGGAACTCCGCGTCTCGTGGCTCGCTGACTTGCCGCAATCCCTTGGACGACAGGGTCTGCTCGATCGCCGCGCGGATACGCTGGCGAACGATTTCATTATTGGCGCCGGGTTCGCGTGCGATGGGTTCTCCATGTGAGATCACGTCACGCGATACAACGGGACGCCGCTCCGCGTCCTTGGGTGGCGCGACAGGCTTCCAGGTCCAGGTGCTCCCTTTAGCTATGGGGATGTTCGAATCGCGAATCACGGTGACGCGGTCGTTGCAACCGGCGAGCAGCAGCCCGCAGATCAAAATGGATGCCGCCACTTGCGGCGATCTTCCAATGCCATTCATCCGATACTTCATCAGAGCGTCCTCCAAAGCGGACACTGTCTCCCGCTTTTGTTGAACCCTGAATTCCTCGAAGAGTTGCGGCCGCCAAAGGGTTATGTGAACGATTCACAACGGAAAGCAGGTAATTCCGGCTCGCCTATGCTGCATAGCACAGCATCAGGCGCGCGAAGCATCCCAATCCGACGGTGGAAAAACGACCGGCCAGAACTTTGGATTCGGTTTGTCGAACTCGAACGCCACGGAGAAATATTCCGGTGACGTATCTTCCACGCGAACGACCCGGCAGTTTTGCTCCACACTTTTCTGCGGGTTTACGAGAAGCATAGGCTGGCCGACGTGCACCTCCATCTTCATCTTCAGCAGGCCGCCATGAGCGTTGACGACCAGCGTCAGCGCTTCTTCTTGACGTGATTTACGCTGGACGTCTTCCGCGATCACTGTGACCTTCATCTGCAGCATCACGCGCTCGCTGCGCCGGCGGTTCATCGGGTTGTCGGGCGTAGCCACGATCCTCCTTCAACTCTGATTGTTTGCGCGCTGAATTTTACCTTAGTTGATGATGTTGGAGTGCTGCTGAATCGCGAGCCGTTGCGCAAGAGGTAGGGCCTCACTCCGGCCCGCGCGGCTCTAGCGCTTATGGGAACTCAGTATCGCTTCGAGGCGCGCTTTCACCGCCGGCCACTCGGAATCAATAATGCTGAAATAAACCGTATGCCGGATGCGCCCGCTCGCGGTAATCATGTGGTTCCGGAAGATGCCTTCTTCCCGAGCGCCGATGCGCAGGATCGCCGCGCGCGAGCGCTCGTTCAGCGAGTCCGTCTTCAACTCCACGCGCATGCAGCCCAGGGTTTCAAAAGCATGCCTCAGCAGCAGATACTTCGCTTCCGTATTCACAGCTGTGCGCTGCCACTCGCGCGCTACCCACGTCCAGCCGATCTCCACGCGATGATGCGTATGGTCGATATTGCCGTAACGCGTGCTTCCGATGGCGCGACCGGTGGCCTTCTCGACGATCGCAAAAGGCAGTGACACTCCTCGTTTTTGTTCCCCGAGCGCAGTCTCGACGTACGCTGCCATTTCATCCACCGTTCGAACCGGCACGGGAATCCAGCGCCACAACTCCTCGTCCAAGCCGGCCTCGGCCAGTGCCGCCAGATGCGCCTTCGCCAGCGGCTCCAGCCGCACGTGCTCGCCCTGCAGCATCACCGGGGACAAGGCCATGTCCGTTGCCATGATGGGCGAATCTTACGGCTGAACGCATTGGTTCAGCGAGCGCCAATTTGGATATGGATAGAAAACTTTTTCAATGTGCGGAACTACCGGACGAACGATATGCCGCTACGCGTAGTAGGAAGCCAGCATGGATCTTCCTTTTACCGGGAGGTATTCGCCGTATCTGCAGATCTGCGAGAACCTCACCACGAGGGTATCATCAAGCCAGCCGTACCCAGCCTCCCGGTTGAGAGTTTCCAAGGCTTCCTCTGAAGAAAGCGCATCCCGATAAGGGCGATCCGTGATGAGCGCATCGTAGATGTCTGCGATTTGGAGGATTCGCGCCATCAGCGGAATTTCATGCCCGTAGAGGCCATCAGGATATCCACTCCCGTCCATTCGCTCATGGTGATGCCGGATTACCGACAGGATGCGGCGCAGCGACTTCAGCGGCGCGCAGATGCTCTCCCCAATGACGGGATGCTGCCTGACGATCTCGGTCTCTTCCGCGTTCAGCGCCCCGGGCTTGAGAAGAATCTCATCCGGCACAGCTACTTTTCCGACATCGTGAAGCAAGCATGCGATCCGCAACTCCTGCAAATCTTCTTCCGGCAAACCTACACTGCTGCCGAGATGCACGGCGTAATTTGCTATCCGGTCAGAGTGCCCGTTCATGAGCGGATGTTTGGCTTCGATGCTGCGGGCCAGCGAAAGCACCACGGCCTTCGCCTGTTCATCGATATACGTCTTGAGCCGCAAGAGCGACTGCACGCGGCTTAACGCTTCCGCGAGCGAGCTGCAAGTTCCCCAGAACTCGGCAGCGCCTGCTTCCTTTCCACGGGCGACATCCACTGGCTGCGGCGAAGACTTGATCAACACAATGGGGAGCTCGTGATTGAGCGGGTTTCCCTTCATACGGCGACAGACGTCGAAGCCATCGACATTCGGCGGAGCGTCATAAAGCAGAACCAGATCAGGCTGGAGCTGCAGACACTCCCGCAGAGCAGACTCCCCGTCCTCCGCAGTAAATACTTCGTAGTTATGACTCTGTAGAAATAATTTCCAGGAATCGCGGCTCGCCGAAGCAACATCCACAAGTAAAATGGCTGAGTTCATGGGGCCCTCGTTATTCCTCTGCCCGTTAGCTAGCGGTGTCTTGCAAAGGATTGGACTTGCTTCCGATCTCCAATCCCTGACTTCGGAGGATTCTGCCTCCGCTTCCAGGGACGAGCAGGAACGAAATGGCTCGGCAGTATTGCGCAATGCTTATGGAATGCCAAATTGAGTGCCCCCATAAGTGACTAAGAATTAGAGTCTTGCGGCGCGGTTGGCAGAGGGGTGCGCAAGCCGCTAGCGATTATATTCATAGTACGCGCTAAGTTTACTTGGTGCCGCGCGTCCTCCCTGCCTCCTTTCGATCCCTCTTCGCCATCTGCAAAGAAACCTCACGTAGATTTACGAAAATAAGCGACTGACGGTCGGCGGTAGCTCTGGTCTTCCTCTTTCATGCTGAACCCAAGAGCGAGTGGAATACTCGGAGTTAGGTGAAAGGGAACTTTTGGGAAACGGGATGCGGGCGAGGCGCGCCGTAAGGTATGATAGAGTCTTCGGAAATCAACCATTTAGGACAAAAATGCCGACTGCAGCGAATGGAAAAGTATTGCTGAGGGTAAGGCCGCGGGGTTTCTGCGCGGGCGTAGTGCGCGCCGTGGATATCGTCGAGCTTGCGCTGGAAGCGTACGGCGCGCCGGTCTACGTACATCACGAAATCGTCCATAACACTTACGTGGTCGAGCAGCTACGCCGGCGCGGCGCGATCTTTGTAGAAGCCATCGAGGAAGTGCCGCATGGTGCCGTCCTGGTTTTCAGCGCCCACGGCGTTCCGCCGACGGTTCGTGAGGAAGCCAAGTCGCGAGCGCTGAAAGTGATTGACGCCACCTGCCCGCTGGTGACCAAGGTGCACCTCGAGGCCCTCAAGTTTGCGCGCGAAAAGAGGACGATAATTCTGATCGGTCATCGTGATCATCAGGAGATCGTCGGAACCTCGGGCGAAGCGCCGGACCGTACCATCGTCGTGGACTCCGTCGCCGCCGTGGATGCTCTTGAAGTGAAAGACCCCGGCAGGCTCTCGTTCCTCACGCAGACGACCCTAAGCCTCTACGACACTCAGGAGATCGTGGCGCGGCTGCGCCAGAAGTTCCCCTTCATCCAGGGTCCTGCGAGCGACGACATTTGCTACGCTACGCAGAACCGCCAGGAAGCGGTTGAGCAGGTGGCAAAAGACGTCGACCTGATCCTGGTGGTGGGTTCGCCGAACAGCTCGAATTCCAACCGCCTTGTGGAAGTCGCCCAGCGCAGCGGCGTCAAAGCGCAATTGATCGATTCGGCAAAGGACATCGATGTGAAGTGGCTCGAAGGCGTTTCCCGCGTGGGTTTGACCGCGGGCGCGTCCGCCCCGGAAGTCCTTGTGGAGCAGGTTAGCGAACGGCTGGCGGAGTTCGGCTTCACGGATCAGCGGGATCTGGATTTGATCCGCGAGGACGTACGCTTCACGCTGCCTCCGGAATTGGCGACCATTGCGCCGGCGCCGCGACGCTAAACAGTTTGTAGCGCCCGGCAGGGAAACGCGCAGTACATGGCTGGGGTGCTTTGCAGGCCTGAGCTCTACATGATCCAGTCATCGGTGGCCTAGCGCGGTAGATGGGAAATACAAGACAAGGAGCCAGCCCTTGGCGGTCAAAATCGTCCGTCAGCCGAAGAAGATTGCCTTGATTGGCGCGCCCTCCAGTGCCGCGGCATTTTCCGCGGGAAGCGAGAAGGCCCCGGCGGCGCTGCGCGCGGCGGGACTCGCGGAAAAGTTAAAGGGCGCCGGCTATGAAGTCGTGGATTATGGCGACTGCGCCCCGCGCCTCTTCGCCAACGACGAAGAACATCGGCGCGCGCGCAACCTGACAGAAATCGTCGCCGGCCTTAACGATTTGAAGACGCACTCGGAACTCGCGGTGAAAAGCGGCGCGCTGGTGCTGATCCTGGGCGGCGACTGCGCTCAGGTTATCGGCTTGCTCACCGGCGCGCGGCGGTACTACAAGCACGTGAATCTTCTGTGGTTCGATCGCGACGCGGATCTGAATACTCCGGCAAGCACTCCCTCCGGCCGCATCGACGGAATGGTTGTGGCCCACATCATCGGCAAGGGTGCGCCGGAGCTGGTGCGCTTCTGGAGCGAGGCGCCGCTGGTGCGCGAGCCGGACGTTACTCTCTTCGGACTCGAGAGGCTCGATCCACCGGAGCAGGAGTTCCTCAGCAAATCGCCGATGCGACATATAGGCGCCGCGGATATCCAATTCAAAGGCGGCAGCAAAGCGGCGCGCGAAGCGCTGGCGCAAGTGCACGCCGACGCGCGCGAGTTCGTTCTCCATCTCGATACCGATGTGATCGCGGAGGAAGATTTTCCTGCGGTGAACGTGCCGGGCAGCGGCGGCATGCGCTTCGACGACGTCCGCGCATCCTTCTTGGAGTTTGTGAAACACAAGAACCTGCTGGGTCTCGATGTGGCGCAGTACAACCCCGACAAAGATCCCGGCGGGAGCGGCGCAAAGAAGCTCGTCGATCTGCTCGTCGAAGCGCTTTCTGCTCGCCTCGAAGCGCTGGCCGCAGCCGCAACCGAGTCCGCCACGGGTTCGGAAGAAGTCTCCCCTTCTGGAACGGCCGCGTAGTCCTTCCGCTCCATTTCGAATAACAAGAATCCAGTGTGCAGTTTAGGAAACGGCTGCAGCACGTTTGCGCAGATACCGCGCGAGGCCGAGGAACGAGAGATTCAGGCCGGCGCTGAAGGCGTAATGCTCGGCTTCACCGGCAGAGAGATGCTGAGCGATTTCGGCACACGTGGCGGACATGAAGGAATCCATCGCGGCGGACTCGCTGGCGGCGCTGCGCAGGATCTCCGCAGTGAGCGCGGCCCAGCGATGCAGCCGTTCACGGAACAAAACGATGTGTTCGGAAGGATCATCGGAATAACCGAAATGGGTGAGGAAGAGCCGCGCTGGCTTGCGCTCCAGGATGGCGGCGAAGGAAGTATCCCAGATGCCGAGATCGATGTCCGGCGGAGGAGTGGCGGGCATGACGAAGGAATTTCCCTCGATGCGCACGCCCGCGGTATCGCCGACGAAGGCAACGCCTTCCGTCTTGTCGAAGTAGCTGACGTGGTGCGAAGCGTGGCCCGGCGTGTAGACGACCTCGAGTTGGCGCAAGCCGAGCGTGAGATTTTCTCCTCCCTCGAGGATGCGCAAATTTTCCGCCGGAACGGAAAGAGTTTCGCCGAATAGACGCTGCAGATCGTTGGGCCAGAGCCGCTGGGCGCTGGCGAGGAGTTTGGACGGATCAATCATGTGGGGCGCGCCGTTCTTGTGTACGTAGACTGCAAGCCGTGGATTTTCGCGGACGAGGGAGCCGGTAGCGCCGGCGTGGTCCAGGTGGATGTGCGTCAGAAGAATGGCGTCGAGATCGCGCACGCCGATGCCACCGGCCTGAAGCTGTTGGTGCAAGGTGCCGAGCGTGGAACCAGGCCCGGGGTCGACCACGGCGCGGTGGCCGTCTGACTCGAGTAGCGCGGCAGCAATGGAACGCGGCCGTCCCATCCAGAGGTTGTCGAGTGTGGCGATCGAGTTCATAAGAAGAGAAGTGTAGCGCAGGATCGGAAAGTTGACAGTTGGCAGTTGAGAGCAGTGCCAAGGAACGCCGCGACGCATGAGCCGTGCTCTGTGATTCGTGACTTCGTGCGACCGCTGAAACCATGCGGCCAAGTAGCCTGCCCGGGGTGCTAGGAAGTAGTTGCACCGAAAGCGAATTGTGGAATAACCTTACTGCGCCGCGTCCTTTTGCTTCTTCAGGTTTCTCCCTTGGTCGGACAGGGGTGTGGGGAGATGTGGGTGCCTGCGGAGGAAGGAGCAACAAGTTCAAGAGCTGCGATACGCCCAACGGGGCCCGCCAAGAGCAGCGAGCGGTCAGCAGGCGGGCGCGTAAACCAAACGGGATTAGCTGGATAAAGCTCAGGAGGAATGAGATGCGTAATTGGTGTGCAGCACTGGCGATGAGCGCGCTTTTGGCTTTGCCGCTGTGCGCTCAGCAAAAGAGCGGCGGAACGGGCGACGATGCTACGAACGTGGCAACGGCCGCGGGAAAGAGCGCGCCTTCCAGCAAGGCCGCGGGGAGCAGCAAAGCGGCGGCGGTGAAGGGTGTATTCGCGTTGCCTGCGGCGCCGCAGCCTGCCCCCTTCCCGGGACCGGCAGCAGTTGCCGCGGACGCGCGGACACCAGGCCAGCTGGTGCCCCGGTACGAAATCGCCGGAATGTATGACTACATCAATTTCGCGCCTGGCGACCCTTTTGCGAATTTCAATACCCATGGCGGGTCAGCTTCGTTCACCTACAACGCGTCAAAGTGGCTGGGACTTACCGGCGAGTTGGCCGGTTACGATTTCAAACGCAATCTCTTCCCCCTAACCGGCAGCAACATAGATACGAACGGCAGTCTGATCACCTATCTGTTCGGTCCGCGGCTGAACTTGCGCAAGTTTGACCACTTCGTTCCCTTCGGCGAGTTCCTGGTCGGCGGAGCCAACGGTGGCATCGAACTGGTGGGGGTAAGTTCGCAGAGCGCCTTCGCCATGGCCGCGGGTGGCGGCGTCGACATGGTCCTGACCAAGAACCTCGCTTGGCGCGTGGCTCAGTTGGACTACCTCATGACCAGTTTCTCGGGCCCCGCGGTTACGGCCACCGGGCGCCAGAATAACTTCCGCGCTGGTACCGGCCTGGTGCTGCGGTTCGGGATTCCGAATCCACCGCCTCCGCCGAACCACCCGCCAGTGGCGGCGTGCTCGGTGAGCCCGGCGTCGGTGTATGCCGGCTCGGGCGACATGGTGGCCGTGCACGTGAACGCCAGCGACTCGGACAACGATCCACTGACCTACAGCTACACGGCGACGGGCGGCGCGGTGGAGGGCACTGGCCCGGAAGCGCGCTGGAATTCGTCTGGCGTTGGCGTTGGTTCTTACACTGTCACCGTAAAAGTGGATGACGGGAAGGGCGGGACAGCATCCTGTGCGGCGGACATCAAGGTCGAAGAAAAGCCCAATCATCCGCCGACGGCGACGCTCTCCATCGAGCGCAGCCCGATTCTGCCGGGCGAGCGCACCGGCGTCACTTGCAACGGCAGCGACCCGGACAACGATCCGCTTACCTACAGCTACACGACGACGGGTGGACAGATTGTGGGGAGCGGTTCGAATGTTCAATTTGATTCCACCGGCCTTCAGCCCGGCACGTACACCGTGAAGTGTGCGGTGAACGACGGCCGCGGCGGCGCCGCCGATGCTACCGGTAACTTGGAAGTGAAGGAGCCTCCGCAGATCAAGCAACTGGAAGCCAAGCTGGCGCTGCACAGCGTCTATTTCCCGACGCTGCAGCCCACCGTGGCGAAGCCAATGGGAGGGTTGCAGCCCAGCCAGGCAGCGACGCTGGATGCGCTGGCAAGCGATTTTCTCCAGTATCTGAAATACCGGCCGGACGCCCGCTTGATTCTCGAGGGCCACGCGGACATTCGTGGGGCCAAAGACTTCAACGTCAAACTCTCCGAGCGGCGCGTCGAGCGCACTAAGAGCTACCTGGTGGACAAGGGCGTACCCGCGGACCATCTCGAGACTCGGGCGTTTGGCTTCGAAAAGAACATGACCTCCGAAGAAGTACAGAAGTTGATCGAAGCCGATCCGGACCTGAGCCCGGCCGAAAAACAGAAGATTCTGAAAAACCTGCTGACCGTGCGCCTGGCCAACAACCGTCGCGTCGACGTCACTCTGAGCACTACCGGTGAACAGTCCGTTCGCCGCTTCCCCTTCAGTGCCAAGGACGCCTTGACGCTGCTTAGCCGGAGCGGCGGTGAAACAACCAAAAAGAAGACGACAGCTCCAGCGCCGGCGAAGAAGGCCAAGCCGTAGCGGCCAAGGCGTGGCAGAAGGCCATCCTCGCCGGGAGCGGTTCGTAACTCCTGGCGAGTGAAGTCAAAAACAAACGAGATCGAACAGGCGGGCTCTTCGAGAACGATTCGAGGAGCCCGCTTCCTTTTGGGGAGGACTTTTGGCTTGTTCTCACTTCGCCTCTTCCCAAATTGGGATGGGTTAGGCGGGAAAATGGGGACTGAGTCCCAAACTAGGACTTGCCAAGTAGGTTGTGATTTAACCGAATGTATTGATTTATGAATACATTCAGATGGGTTTCCTGAAACGAAACGCATAATCCGCTGACGGGGATTCTGGGAAATACGGAGCTCCTGCTGGCAGAGGTTCACAGGAAAAAGGACGGCAAACTCCCGCACGGCGGAGAACTGCGCCTCGAAACGATCGCCGCGCTGGCCGTGTGCTTGTGGGAAACCGTGCGCCGGCTGAGCCAGGAATGGGAAGCGCGGCAGCACCCCGGGCACCGAGCGGAAGAAGGTCCAAACTCAGAAATCAGAAATCAGAAATCAGAAATCAAATCAGAACGAACCTGTCCGTACAACTTTTCGAGAACTGCAAGTTGAGAACCAAAAACCAAAAGCCAAAAACTTAGAGCTTAAAACTAAGAACTGAAAACGCACTCTCGTGTCCGCAGGGCGGCGACCGTGTGCCGATTGTTTTGACTAGCGGGCGGCGGCGGAGGATGCCGCGAAGAAAGAGAGGACGCGGCGGCGGAATTCTTCGGGCTGGAAACCCAGCGCGGCGGTGTGGAAGGCGCGAGGGACGACCCAAAGCTGCCTGGGGCCACGGGCGGCGGCGTAGATCATTTCCGAATGGCGGCAGGGCAACGCCACATCCATCTCGTCGCAAATGAGCAGGACGGGAAAGGCGCGGGAGGCGACGGCTCTTACCGGCGAGACCTCGGCCACAGGAAAACCCGCGAGTTTTTCGTCGCGATACAGCAGCGTCCAGGTGCCGGGAGCAAAAAGAGTCTTGCCGAGCCAAGGATATTTTCTCAGTCCGGCGTAGTCATAGGCAGCTTCGCGAAGATTTGCGAAAGAGGCTTCGGCGACGACGGCTTCGATGCGGGGATCGGCGGCCGCGGATTGCAGCACGATGCCGGCGCCCATGGATTCGCCGAGAGCAAAGAGATGTTTGGGGTGTTCGTTCGATTCGAGAGCGTCGATGATGGCGCGCGTGTCGTTGCGTTCGAGCCAGCCGTAGGTGGCGATGGGGCCGCCGCTCGCGCCGTGGGCGCGGGCGTCCATCATGACGACGCTGTAGCCGGAGCGCAGCAGGAATTCTGAATGACTAACGATTCCTATGCGATTGTCAGCGACCCCGTGGAAGAGCAGGACCCAGTTGCCGTTGGGGTTTTTCGGGCGGACCTTCCAACCTCGGAGAAGCACTCCATCTTGTGCGCGAACCTGGAAATCTTTGCGGCTTGCCCCGGTAGTGGCGAAGGAGGCATCGGCTTCGCGGATGAGGTCCGGAGTCAACTCGCGGCGAATGGGATGGAGGAACGCAGGGCCGGCGAACCATCCGGCCACAGCCGCCAGCAGCGGCGGGAAGATTAATAAAATCAGAGCGATGCGAAGGAAACGGCGGCGCATGGGTGGATATCCAAAGATACGAGAATGTGGTCGATAACGTTCGGGCGATGCTTCAGAATTGTGCCCAGCCGACATGGGTACCCTCTGTTCTCTGCGAAAGAGTGCGGAATCGATTGAAAATAAAAGAGTTAATTCTTGCAAGATGCAAAAAAGTGCCAAGGAGTGCTCAAGAATATCAAACAAAAGTCGAGAGGGTGGGAGAGTTAGAATTGGGCCAGTCTCCGATCACTTGATTTATCGCCCACTGAGACGGGGGTAGGGATCACGCGACCAGGGCGGTGCAGCCAAGCAACTACCCGATGGGACACATAGGGGCCAGGAACCACCTGAACCGAGATGATTTGACAGTATCGGCGCAGCACCCTACGATCTTTCCGGGGATAAATCACCTACTTATGAGCTCTGCCCCAACCAAAGAGAGAGGCGATTTGAGCAGGAGCTGGGGACAGGCCCCGTTGCTCGTTGCAATTCTTGCGCTGTCGCTGATAGCCGCCGATACGCCAACTACAGTTGGCACCGCCGACGAGCAACGCTTTCTGACCGACATTAAATCACTGACCGCTCCAGCAATGGAGGGCCGCGGCGACGGCGCCAAGGGCCTCACTCGAGCAGCGCACCTCATCGAACAGCGCTACAAGTCCCTCGGCCTCCAACCTGCTGGCAAGAACGGTTTCTTCCAGCCCTTCGACGTTATCACCGGCCGACACCTCAGATCGGGGAATCGCCTTCAAGAAGCTCCCCACCTGGAGGACGCCTCCGCTGAGCCTAGGAATTACAAGCTCCTTGAAGAGTTCATCCCGCTGAGCTTTTCTGCCAACGGTTCGGTGGATGCTCCACTGGTCTTCGCGGGCTATGGGATCACCGCTCCGGAGTCTTCGTACGACGATTATCAAGGGCTCGACGCCAAAGGCAAAATCGTCCTCGCTCTGCGGGGTGAGCCTGGCTCCCTATCGGCAAAGTCCACGGAGGGCGGCCACTCGCCGCACGAGTGGGTCATTTCCAAAGCGATAAACGCCAAGAATCACGGCGCCGCCGCAATCATCGTCGTCAACGGAAAACTCCCCACCGGAGAAGAGGACGTTCTGCCGCGGTTTGGCGAAGTAGAAGGCCCCGAAGACGCGGGAATCCTCTGCCTGCAAGTGAAGAATTCCACCGCCGATAACTGGCTTCGAAACCAGGGAATGATTCTCAGCGAAGTCCAAACAGAAGCTGGCGGCGCCCTCCACGCTGGCGGCTCGCTCAGCAGCAATTCGACAAGATCAATTCTTTCCCTTACTGTGGACATCGAACGAATTCACGCCCCCGTCAACAACGTCCTGGCCTATCTTCCCGGAAAAACCGGCGAATACGTCATCCTCGGCGCCCATTACGACCATCTCGGCCGCGGCGAAGCTCATTCGATGGCTCCTTCACAGATCGGCCAAATCCATCCCGGCGCGGATGACAATGCCTCCGGCACCGCGGGGGTCCTCGAACTCGCCCGCCTTTTTGCCCCGCTCAAAGGCCAGCTCCAACGAGGCATTCTTTTCGCGAACTTCGCCGGCGAAGAGCTAGGCCTGCTCGGCTCCGCCGAATGGGTCAAGAATCCCACTCTGCCGCTCGACAAAGCTGTCGCCATGCTCAATATGGACATGATCGGCCGCATCAAAGACGACAAGGTTTACATCGGCGGCCTTGGCACCGGGACGACCTTCCAACCCATCCTCGATCAAGCCGAATCCAACACCACCTTCAAGTACGAAAACTCTCCCGGCGGCTACTCCTCCAGCGACCACACTTCCTTCGTCACCAAACGCATTCCCGTCCTTTTCTTTTTCTCTGGTCTCCATAGCGACTATCACAAACCATCGGACACCTGGGAAAAAATCAACGCCGCTGGGGCCGCCCATCTGCTCGATCTGGTCTCCAACGTCGCCTTGCGCATCGACACCGCTCCGGATCGCCCCACCTACGTCGCCGTCGAAAATGCCAATCCCCATGCAGGCACGCCGAGCGGTGGCGGTGGCGGCTACGGACCATACTTCGGCTCTATCCCCGACTTCGGACAAACCGAAAATGGAGTGCGCTTTTCCGATGTAAAGCCCGGTTCTCCCGCCGCCAAGGCAGGCTTCCAAGCCGGAGACGTGCTCATCCAATTTGGCGACAAACCCATCAAGAATCTCTACGATTTCACCGACGCACTGCGCCGTAGCAAAGTCGGCGACACCGTCCAAGTCACCGTCTCGCGCGACGGCAAGCCCGTCACCGCCGCTGTCACTCTGGAGCAGCGGAGATAGGCAGGGAGACGAAATGATAGGTTCAATAATCCGAAGAAGCGCGGATGGGTTGTCTTTGTCATTCGTCCTTGCCGCCTCCGTGCTCGGATGCCGGTTGATTGGAGACCCGACTCCGCCACCGCCACCGCAGTCAACCTCCGGCCCTCTGACTGTCCCGGAAGAGACAAAGCATCTGAAAAACGTGCGGCAGCTCACTTTCGGCGGCCAAAGTGCCGAAGCCTATTTCTCCCTCGACGACAAATATCTGATTTTTCAGCACCAAGGCGAAGGCGTTCCCTGCGACCAAATTTACACGATTGCCGTGGACACGCCCGACGGAAAGCCCGCGACACCCAAGCTCGTAAGCACCGGCAAGGGCCGCACCACTTGCGCCTATTTCTTTCCCTCCGGCGACCGCGTCCTCTTCTCCTCGACTCACGCAGCAAGCCCGGACTGTCCGCCGAAGCCCGATTACTCCCATGGCTACGTCTGGCCGATTTACGATAGCTATCAAATCTATACGGCCAAGCCGGATGGCAGTGATGTGAAGCAGCTAACCCGCGCGCACGGCTACAATGCCGAGTCCACCATCACGCGGGACGGCAAGCACATCGTCTTCACTTCCACGCGCAATGGCGACCTCGACATCTACACCATGAATGCCGACGGCTCCAACGTGAAGCAGCTCACCAACGAGCGGGGTTACGACGGCGGCCCCTTCTGGTCTTACGATGGCAAGAAAATCGTCTACCGCGCTGAGCATCCCAATACGCCCGAGGAAATCTCCGACTACAAGGATCTGCTTTCAAAAGGTCTGATCCGACCGGGCAATCTGGAAATCTGGGTTATGAACGCGGATGGTTCGAACAAGCACCAGGTGACACGCAACGGCGCCGCGAATTTCGCGCCCTATTGGCATCCCGACGGAAAACGCATCGTCTTCGCGTCGAACATGGCCGATCCGAAGAACGGCCGCGATTTTGATCTCTACCTGATCAACGAAGACGGCAGTGGCCTCGAGCGCATCACCTACGCACCCGATTTCGACGCCTTCCCGATGTTCTCTTCCGACGGCAAGCGGCTCGTGTGGGCGTCCAATCGCAACAGCAAAGCCCCGCATGAGACCAATCTCTTCCTCGCCGATTGGTCCGAGTGACGATCGAGCGGCTCGCGGCTCTTACGCTTCTACTTGGGGGTTGTGACGAGCTTGTCGGCGGGGGCGGCGCGCTGCTCCGCTCGCCTTTCTTGTTCTACGTGCTGGGTGTACTCGGCAATCTGGTCATCGATCTCTTTGATTTCCCGGGCCAGGTGAAAATTTTGCGGATCCTTTGCGTACGTCTCGAATAGCAAGTTCCTCTTGGCTTTCAAATCGTCGCGTTTTTTCTTCCAAACACCTGCGGCAGCAACCATGGGTTTAGCCTCGCCACCAGTATGCGCCTTTTTACGGTTTGCCGATACAGGCACGAAGGGATGTGAAAGGGATGTGCTTAGATTTGTACGCTGTCCGTTTTCGGGCTCGGTAATACGGAATTGCGCAAAAAGGTACATGGCCCCATCGGCAAGCTCGGGGCAAGCAGGAATGGCTGTGTCAAAAACTCGAAAAGCGGTCAGGGTTGAAAAGAGAGCGCAACGGCGGAGCGCCCTTTCAAGGAAGCAGAAGAAGATCAGGAGCGGAAGAGGACAGATTCCCGCTGGAACATTTTGATGGCGATGAAGAGGGCGGCGGCGGCATAGACGCAGGTAGAGGCAAAGATCACCGCGATGTAATTCCAGTGATAGGTGCCGGCGACGAGTTCTTTGCAGAGAAGGCTGACATTAAGGATGGGAATGAGCGAAAGCTTGGGAGTGAGTTCGACGCCGGGAAGCATGGCGGCGATGGCGGGGAAGATGACGAGGAAAGTCATCGGCGTGAGATAACTCTGAGCCTCTTTGTAAGTCTTGGCGAAGAGCGCGATGGTCATCAAGGTGGCGGAGAATAGCACGGCAACGGGGAGGGCCATGAGGAAGACGGAAATCACCGTCTTGGGGCCGAGCTTGAGGAGGAATTCGGCAGCAGCAGCGCGGCCGCCGGCAGATTGGGACGTGTAGTGACCTAAGACGGAGAACGAAACGCCCATCGACAAAACGGAGAGAGCGGCCGTGCCCAGCGCCGCAGTGAGGATCAGAAAGAATTTGCCAAGGACGAGATGCATTCGGGAGATGGGACTGGAGAGAATGGTTTCCATAGTGCCGCGTTCTTTTTCGCCGGCCGTAAGGTCCATGGCGGGATACATGGCGCCGGTCATGCACAGAAGGATGACCATATAGCCGATGATGCCGCCAAAAGCGGCTCCGCTGACTTTTTCCGGAGGAGCGACGTTTTCCCTGTTGACCTCAAACGGTTTGAGCACGGTTTCCGCGAGGTTCTTCGCAGCAAGACGCTCCTTCACCACTTTGTCGCGATATTCCTTCATGTATGATTCGATCTTATCGGTCGCAAATTCAGATTTCATTTCTCCTTGATAGTTGAAGATTTTGACGGTGTCTGATTTCTGCTGAGCCACGTCGGCTTGAAAACCAGCGGGAATCTCCACAGCGGCACGGATTTCCTTGTTGATGATCTGGTCTTTCCAGCCAGGTGTCTCCGGGACAATTTCGATTTTGTCGAGCTTCTTGAGCCCTTCGACGACGGCAGGAGAATCTTCGCCGCCACGAAGCATGACTTTGGGAGTCTCTTCCTTGGCCTTGCCGACCAGGGCGACAGCGAGCGAGCCAAAGCCCACGCTAAGAACGGGGAAGAGCAAGAGAGGCACGAGAATCGTGGAGATGAGCGTGCGGCGGTCGCGGACGGCCTCAGTGAGTTCCTTGCGATAGACGATGCCTACGTTGCGCAGGGACATGTCAGTTGGCCTCCTCTGCGGCGAAGTGGGGCGTGACGACTTTAACGAAGATTTCCTCGAGGTCATGCTCGGCATATTTATCGCGGAGTTGCGCGAGTGTACCTTCGACAAGGAGCTTGCCAGACTGGATGATACCGATGGTGTCGCAGAGCTTTTCGACTTCGGACATGATGTGGCTGGAGAAGATGACGGTTTTGCCACTATTACGGCATTCACGGATGAAGGCGGTGATGGTGCGGGCGGTCATAACGTCGAGGCCGCCCGTGGGCTCGTCGAAAATCATGACCGGGGGGTCGTGGACGAGAGTGCGGGCGATGGAAGTTTTCTGCTGCATGCCGGTGGAGAGCTTGTCACAGCGGCGGTCGCGGAAGCCGTTCATGTCCAGACGGATGAATATGGCATCAACGCGCTTTTTGAGGGTGGCTTCGTCTAAGCCATTGAGGCGGCCAAAGTATTCGACAAATTCCTGGGCGGTGAGCCTGCGATAGAGAGCGGTGGCGGTGGAAAGGAAGCCGACATTGGCGCGCACTTTTTCCGGTTGCTCAACGATGTCGTGGCCGCAGACGACGGCGGTACCGTCAGTGGGCTCGAGGATGGTAGCGAGCATGCGAAGGGTAGTGGTTTTGCCGGCGCCGTTGGCGCCGAGGAGGCCATAAATCTTCCCGGGCTGGCAGGTGAAGCTTACGTTATCGACGGCGCGGATTTCACCGCGCTTTTTGTCAAGGAAGCGCTTGGACAGGCCACGAGCCTCAATCATCGGTAGGATCCCTCACTGGGAGTTCGTAGGACAGGGCACAGAGCGTTCACAGTGTACTACGCGGGGAGCGGCGGATTGTTACAGGGAGGGAAAGGGGAAGTGGATAGGGATTAGGGAATAGGGAAATGAAGAAAAGCGGATTGCAGCCCGATCTGGTGGCTTCGAAATGCATGAATTGGGTATGGGAGTTCAGCCCTTGTGACAGATGGGGCACTGCTTGGCATCAAATCGATCGGGAGAGACGCGGAACATATTGTTGCACTGGATGCAGACCCGATGGATGACAGGACTGATGACGGCGCCGGGCTGGATTGGTTTGGCCAAACCACCCGAAGGTGGAGCGGCGGTTTTCTCAGGGATGCTCTCAGCAGACATGAACGAATTCTAGCACGCCGAGGTCTGCCTTCTATAGGAAACTGACGGCATCCCGGGGATGCAGCGGCGCATCTCTTAGATGCGGGAGCTGCTCGATTGGGAAAATCGGTCAAGCATGAACAGGATGAGCAACGAATGTGGAGAAAGCCGCGCTGCTCTTGGTAGAATGAAGTACCTTGGCGCCTTCCTGACTGGGGTCAAGCAAGCCACGGACAAGTGAGAGAAACGCTGCGCCGGAGGGATGCGTCCTTGCGCCTTGCGGAGTGCGAAGTGCAGGACCGCGCAGAATAGGAAAATATGGATCGCAGGCTGCGAAACCGAATCTTGCTCTACCTGCTGCTGGCGGGAGCGCTGGCGTACGTCCTGGTGGGGTTAAGCGGGCGAAAGCCGGTGCCGAAGATTTCGGCGGTGACGCCGATGCGGGAAAACCTGGTGTCGTCCATCAGCAGCAATGGAAAGGTAGAGCCTATTTCGCCGTATGTGATGCGAGCGCAACTCGATACGTTTGTGGAAAAGGTGCGGGCGACGGAGGGACAGACGGTCAAGAGAGGGCTAGTGATTCTGGAATTGGACGTAAAGGACGTGGCAGCGAAGCTCTCCGAGGCGAAGGGCAAGCTCCTGCGAGCGCAGGATGATCTGCGGGCAGCAAAGGCAGGGGGGAGAGCAGACGATGCGGCGAGGGTGGCGGGCGACTTGGCAAAAGCACAAGCGGAGCGCGACCGGCTGCAGAAGAATCACGAAGGGCTGCAGCGGCTGATCAAGCAGCAAGCCGCGACGCAGGACGAACTCGCGGCGAACGACCTGGCCTTGACGAAAGCGCAAGCGGAAGTGACACGGCTGGCGGCGGCGAAACAGGAGTTTGACCGGAGCGTGAAACTGGACACGGACCAAGCAGCGCTCCACGTGCAACAGATCGAGAATGAAGTGGCAGCGTTCGATGAAAAGGTGCGGCAAGGGAGAATCACCGCGCCGGCGGATGGAACGCTGTACTCGTTGCCAGTGAAAGCCGGGGATTACGTGAAGCTGGGGGATCTGCTGGCGGAAATGGCGGACCTGCACAAGGTTCGCGTGCGGGCGTTCATCGATGAGCCGGAGCTCGGCGCGCTGGAAGAGAATGAGCCGGTGAAGATCACCTGGGACGCGTTGCCGAGCAAGACGTGGGTGGGGAAAACGGAGATCATCCCGAAGCAGGTGGTGCCGCACCAGAACCGCAGCGTAGGGGAATTACTTTGCGCGGTGAACAACGACAAGCTGGAGCTGCTGCCGAATATCAACGTGAACGTGCGCATCAATTCGCGGGAGCGGATCGGCGTGTTGTCGGTACCGCGGGGCGCCGTCGCCGCGGAGGGCGGAAAGCGGTATGTGTTTGTGGTGAAAAGGAATCAGCTCAGCGTGAACAAATCGATACTGGAGAAACGCGAGATTCACGTGGGCATAGCGGACGCCACCAACTACGAAGTCGTAAGCGGGCTGCAAGAGGGGGAGCTGGTGGCCTTGCCCGGGGACGTCGATCTACGCGATGGGATGACCGTGACCGTTATTACCACAGAAGTTTTCCATTTCCAGGAACGCTGGAATGGTTAGGCGCATGAAGCGGTTGCTCGCAGCACTTTGCATCGCCAGCACGCTGATGGCGGCGGCAAGTGCGAAGCAGGAAGCGGGTCTCGAAGCGGGACGGCGTGCGTACGAGGCTAGCGATTATGCCAAGGCCATCCAGGTGTTGCAGGCGGCTGCGGCCAATGATCCGCAAAATGGCGACGTGCAATTGCTGCTGGCGAAAAGTTATCTCGAACTGCTGGAGTATGACCCGGCGATCAAGAGCGCGGAGAAGGCGGTGGCCATCGACTCGCAGAATTCGGTCTACCACGAATGGCTGGGGAGGGCGTATGGAGAAAAGGCCGATCATGCAAGCTTGTTTTCGGCGATGTCACTCGCGAAGAAGACGCGCAAGGAATTCGAGACGGCGATACAGCTCGACGGAAAGAATTTTTCGGCGCGGCAGGCGCTGATCGAATTCGACTGCAGCGCTCCGGGCATCGTGGGAGGCGGCGAAGAGAAAGCGTTGCCGCAGATCAAGCAATTGGCGGAGATGGACGCCGCCGAAGGGCATTACGCGGCTGGGAATTGCCGGCGGCAGAAGAAAGACTTCGCCGTGGCGGACGAGGAATTTGCGAAAGCGCTGGAGAGCAATCCAAAATCGGCGGTGTTGATCTACGACATCGGGGATTACGCTGTGAAGCGCGGCCAGCCGGAGCGGCTGCTGGCGGTCGCGGACATGGGAGAGCGCGTGGCGCCCGACGACCCAAGGGGAAAGTTTTACCGGGGCGTTGCGCTGGTCTTGAAGAAGGAAAACCCAGAGGAAGCCGAACGATTGCTGAGGGAATACGCGAAGAAAGCGCCGCTGCGATCGGGATATCCGCGGCCCGCTGCGGCACACGCGTGGCTAGGACGCCTCTTCGAAGAGCAGAACAAGATGGAAGAGGCAGTGAAGGAATTTGAGAGCGCGCTGAAATTAGATCCCAAAAACAAAATGGCGCACGAGGCGTTGAAGCGGCTGAAGAAGGGTTAAGAGCTTCAGCAGCGGCCGCCTGGAAGAGCTAGCGAAGAATTCCGGACAAAGGGCGATCATGGATATCCGAGAAACGGTGTCGGTGGCGATCGACGCGCTGCGATCGAATAAACTGCGCGCGATCCTGACGTCCCTGGGCGTGATCATCGGAAGCGCTTCCATCGTTCTGGTGGTCACCGTGGCCCTGACCAGCAAGCAATTCGTGCTTTCACAGATCGAGAGCATCGGCTCCAACCTGATCCAGGTGGAGCTGGTTACCAGGCCGGAAGTAGCGCACCCACTGAGCTATGAAATAACGCTGGAGGACATGGAGGCCGCCAAGTCTATTCCCAATGTGATCGAAGTGGCGGGAACGCGCGAACTACCCATGACCGTCGTTGTCAACGGGGTGGAGCGCCCCGTGAACCTGGTTGGAGTGACGGAGGGATACCAGACGATTCGGCGGCTGCTCGTTTTGCGCGGGCGCTATCTCGATGCCGCGGATATGGAGATGCGCAGCAAAGTCTGCTTGATCACCACGCAACTCGCGGAGCGGATTTTTGGGCAAGAGAATCCGATCGGGAGATCGATGCGCATGGGAGAGCTGACGTTTACGGTGATCGGCGTGTTCCGCGAACGCGTCGAGACGTTCGGCCTTTCGGATATTCAGGAAAACACGGTCATCCTCCCCTTCACGCTCATGAAGTATTACACCGGAATGGAAGTGGTGCGTCTGTTGGATGTGCAAGCAGCGCGGGCGGAAGATGTTCCATCCGTCGAGCGACAGGTGGGCCGATTGCTGAGAAGCAGGCATCCGGCGGAAGCGGAATACAAGGTGCTAACGCTGACGGCGATTCTGAACGCGGCGAAGAATATCTCGCTGGCGTTGACGATTGTGCTGATCATCATTGCGTTCATCGCACTGGTGATCAGCGGAATCGGGATCATGAACATCATGCTGGTGACGGTGACGGAACGGACGAGGGAGATCGGGATCCGCAAGGCGATTGGAGCGGCGCGGCGGGAGATCATGTATCAGTTCTTGATCGAAGCGTTCGTGATAAGCGGAGGAGGGGCGGTCATCGGGATTTTGATCGGGATCGCCATACCGGTGGGCGCGCAATTGTTTTTGCCCGGAAATCTGCGGGTTCCGGTTTCGAGTCTCAGCGTGGTGATCGCGTTCGTGGTGTCGTGTTCCACGGGACTTTTCTTCGGGTACTTGCCGGCGAAGCAAGCGGCGAGTCTGCAACCAGTCGAGTCGTTGAGATATGAATGAAGCAGGGAGGGGATAGGGGTTAGGGAATAGGAGGCAGGCATGGAAAGTGAACTCGGGGGCGGCGATTGGCGGCCCTTTTTGTTTTTCGAGAGAATGAGCGAAAAGTCCGGAAATGCAGTGGCCGAACTCCGTAAGTTTTTGTTGAAACGGGCTGGTGGAAATTGAGTGGCAACGAAGGAGCATGAAAATGCAATCACTGGGACGTGTTGCGGGGATGACTGCGCTGTTGGTGTTGTGCGGCGACGCCGCGCGTGCGCAAGAGACTTCCGCGCCGAAATCGAGTCAGACTGCGGCACCGGAAGCGCCGAAGGATGGGGCGGCGGTGGCGCTGACCTTAAAACGCGCGATTGAGTTGGCGCTCGAGAACAGCAAAGAAATTCAAGTAGCGAAGATTCAAGCGAGCGTGGCGGATCGCGCCGCGCAGATTACGAAAGCACAGTTCATGCCCAATCTCTATGCGGGCTCCGGCGCGGGGTATACCTACGGCATACCGGAAACGCCGGGCGGGCGCGCACCATCGATCTTCAACGTGTCGTACACGGAGCAGATTTTCAACGAACCGCTGAGGGGCCAGGCGAAAGAAACGCAGGAGCAGTCCAAAGCGCAGAAGATTGCGCTCGAAGATGCAAAGAGCAGCGTTATCACGCGAACGGCGATGGCCTATCTGGAATTGGGGAAGGTGCGGCATTCCCTCGAGCTATTGCGCAAGGAGCAGGAAAGCGCGGAGAAGATTCTGCAAGTGACGCAGGATCGTCAAGGGGAAGGATACGAACTGCCCGTAGAAGTGACGAAAGCGCAGCTCACGAAAGCGCAGGTGATCCAGCGAATCTTGCAACTCGAAGGCCGGGAGGATGAGCTGGAAGTTTTTCTGAGGTACCAGCTCGGATTTCCGGAGGCGCAGGCCATCGAGGTCACGCCCGAGGAGCTGCCGGGGGAAGCCGAGCAGGCGGGAGACAACCTTGTGACGATGGCGCTGACGCACAATGGCGGCTTGCAACTCGCGGTGTCCGACGTCCGCGCGAAAGAGTTTCGACTGAAGGGTGAAAGGCGAGGGTATTTCCCGACGGTGGAACTCGTGGGCATTTATAGCCTGCTGGGGAAGTTCAACAATTACTCCCAGTTTTTCCGGACGTTTCAGCGAAACAATTTCAACGCGGGAATCGACGTCCGCATCCCGATTTTTAGCGCACCGACAAAGGCAGCGATCGGGATGGCGCGGATAAACCTGGAGGCGGCCCGGGTCAACCTGATAAACAAGAAAACCGAATTGACCGCGGAAGTCCGGCAGAAGACGCGGCGGGTGCGCGAGAGGGATGCGGCAAAAGAAGTGGCGCGGCTGGAATTGCAGCTCGCGCAGCAAAATGTCGCCGTGTTTCAATCGCAGTTTGCCGAGGGAAAATTGAATTTGCGTGAAGTCGAAAAGGCCAGGCTGGAAGAGAACGAAAAGTGGATGGCGTATCTGGATGCAAATTTTCAGAAACAGCAGGCGCAGTTGGAATTGCTAAAGACGGCGGGGCAATTGGATAAGGTTTGGCAGTGAAGAAGTGACTCGTGACAGGTGATTGGTGATGCTTGATTTGGAAAGTTTGCGCCTGTTCTCGGAAGTGGCGAGAAAGTTCGACAACGGATTCAGAAGACTGCCTGCTTTTCAAAACCAATCGCCGGGGATGGCGCGTCTTGCCGAAGTGCTTAACGCGACGGCCGAGCGACTGCAAGATAACTATCCCTATTTTCATCCATTGTATGCGGGACAAATGCTGAAGCCGCCGCACCCGGTGGCCCGGCTGGCGTATGCGCTGGCCATGTGGATCAATCCGAACAATCACGCGCTGGATGGCGGGCGGGCCACCTCGGCGATGGAAAAAGAGGCAGTCGCAGAGATCGCCGGCATGTTCGGTTGGAAGAATTTTCTGGGCCACCTGTGCAGTGGCGGAACGATGGCGAATCTCGAGGCCTTGTGGGTGGCGGGACAATTGCAACCGGGAAAGAAAATTCTCGCCAGCGAACAAGCTCACTATACGCATGGGCGGATCAGCGGTGTTCTGCAATTGCCATTCGAAAGCGTGCCCTGCGATGCGCAGGGCAGGATGGACGTAAATGCGCTGGCGAAGCGCCTGGGGCGCGGCGACGTGGGGACGGTTGTCGCGACGATGGGCACCACGGCAACAGGTTCGGTGGATCCGCTGCCGGAGATTCTCGCTTTGCGCGCAAAGCATGGATTCAGGATTCACGCCGATGCCGCGTACGGCGGCTATTTCGTGCTTACGGAAAATCTTGGAGAAGATGCGGAGCGGGCAGTTGCACGGATTGGAGAAGCGGACTCGATTGTCATCGATCCGCACAAGCACGGATTGCAGCCCTACGGGTGCGGCTGCGTGCTCTTTCGCGACCCCGAAGCCGGCCGATTGTACAAGCATGATTCGCCCTACACGTATTTCAGCTCCGCGGAACTGCATTTGGGCGAGATAAGCCTGGAGTGCTCCCGTCCGGGGGCGGCCGCGGCGGCCTTATGGGCGACACATAGATTGCTGCCGCTGAAAAAGGGAGGCGAATTCGCGCGCGGGTTGGAACGCGGAAGAAAGGCAGCGCTGGCGCTTTTCGGAAAGGTGCGCGCGGATGTGCGGTTTGTAACCGCCTTCTCTCCTGAACTCGACATTGTGGTATTTGCGCCGAAAGCCACGAGCCTCAGCGAGGCTTCTGTTTTGTGCCGCAAGATATTCGAAGCTGCGGCCAGACGCGATCTGCATCTGGCGGTAGCGGAATTGCCGATTCGTTTTTGGGAGGAGAACCTGGCAGCGACAAAGCGCGATCGCGAAACGATTACTTGCCTGAGATCGGTGCTCATTAAGCCGGAGCATTTCGACTGGGTAGACCGCATTTGGGGCTTGCTCTCCTCATCTGCCGACGAAATCCTTGGCGTTCGAAACTGATACCCCAAACGAACGCCCGTAAACCCCATTCAATGTGGTATTTAGTGTTTCCACGCACAATAGCACTCACCGATGGAAAGGTTTGAGGGGATACGACGAAATCGGGTAAACTACTATCTACTGATTGGAGGCCAAGCCACGCGTGTACGCGTGGGCCTTCCATTCCGTGGCCAGACGCAGAAGCCAGTAATTGGACACGGCCAAGTTGGTAACGTGAACGCTGAGGGTGAAGAATGCCGGATGTAATGAAGACATTGCTGTTGAATCCGCCGAGTTTTGAAAACTTCGATGGCGGTGCGAGTTCGCGTTGGCCTGCAACGCGCGAGATTGAATCCTATTGGTACCCGGTTTGGCTGACGTACCCCGCGGGAATGATCCCCGGCAGCAGGTTGCTGGACGCATCTCCTCACAAAGTCAATTGGCGACAGACGATCCAGATCTGCAAGGACTACGAATTTCTGATCCTTTTCACGTCCACGGTTGGTTTTGAGAGCGACGTCAAGCTCATCCGCAAAATCAAGGAAGCCAACCCAGGCATGAAGATTGCTTTTGTCGGCCCGCACGGACACATCAAGCCCGATGAGACGCTGAATGCCAGCGCGGACATCGATTTTGTGACGCGCGGAGAGTTCGATCACTCCGTGGTGGAATACGCGCACGGCAAGCCGCTGAACGAGATCCTCGGTGTCAGCTACCGCAAAGACGGAAAGATCGTGCACAACGCCGAGCGTCCGCAGTTGCACACGGAAGAGCTGGATGCGCTGCCCTTCGCCACGGACATTTACAAGCGCGACCTGGAAATCGAACGCTACAACGTGCCGTTCCTGCTGCACCCCTATGTGTCGTTTTACACCACGCGCGGATGCCCGGCGCTTTGCACGTTCTGCATGTGGCCGCAAACGATTTCGGGCCATGCCTGGCGAACGCGTTCGACGGAAAACGTGGCACGGGAAGTGAAGCAGGCGCTCGAACACTTCCCACAAATGAAAGAGATTTTCTTCGACGACGACACCTTCAACATCCGCAAGGACCGCGTGCTGGAACTTTGCGCCAAGTTCAAACCGCTGGACTTCCAGTGGTCTTCGACGGCGCGCGTGCATAGCGACTACGACACGGTAAAAGGGATGGCGGACGGCGGAGCGCGGCTCTTTATCGTGGGCTTCGAATCCGGCGACCCGCAAATCCTCAAGAACATTAAGAAGGGTGCGACGGTCGAGATGGGCCGCGCCTTCATGAAGAACTGCCGCAAAGTCGGAATCAAGGTACACGGCGACTTCATCATCGGCCTGCCTGGCGAGACCAAAGAGACGATTCAAAAAACCATCGACTACGCGAAGGAATTGGATTGCGAGACGATCCAGGTTTCGCTGGCGCATGCCATGCCGGGAACGGAATTGCACGACGCCATGGCGGCGCAGGGCTTCCTGAAGATCGAAGCCCTGGCGGATTCCGGGGGCCATCAATTGCCGCACATCGAATACCCGCACCTGTCGAAGGTGGAAATGATGGGCGGCGTGAACCGCTTCTATGATGAGTATTACTTCCGGCCCAGGGTCGCGTGGCGCATCGTGAAGGAAGCGCTCTGGGACAGCCACGAACGAAAGCGCCTGTACCACGAAGCAAGGGAGTTCCTAACGCTGCGCGCGGAGCGTTTGAAGTGGGCACGCAAGGGCGGTGATTACGACAAGCCCATGGTTTCCGTGCCTGGGACGTCTTCGGCTTCCGGAAACGACTAGACCCCTCGAAATGGCAAGCGAGAGAAGACTGCGAATCAAGACGCTGGTCATGGTCTTGGCAATGGTGGTGTGCGCCAATGCCGGGGACCTGATGCTGAAGCGCGGAATGTCACAGATCGGCGCGGTCCAATTGACGGCTTCAGGACTCGCGCAAGCCTTGCGGCTGACGGTGACGAACGGGACGATTTGGGTTGGGATATTCTTTCTGACCGGCTTCATGCTGAGCTACATGACGGCGCTGAGCTGGGCGGACTACAGTTACGTCATGCCCGCTGGGGCGTTTGGATATGCCTTGCTCACCTTGCTGGCAGTTGTTTTTTTGCACGAGTCGGTGTCCCCGCGGCGCTGGATTGGTGTTGTCTTGATCTGTGTGGGCGTGCTGCTGGTGGGCCAAACCAAACCACGGACAACCGCAGTGGCTAGTGAGGCAACGGCTTGACGCGCGTCATTCTTGCACTTGCCGTCCTGATTCTTGGCAGCACGGGAGGTGAGATCGCCATCACCCGCGGAATGAAGGCGACCGGTGAGCCGGCGCGGTTGCGGCCGTGGGCGTTACTTCAGTTCCTGGGGCGGGCAGTACGCAACGGGTGGTTCTGGGCGGGCGTTCCGCTGATGGCACTGTCATTTTATGCGCTGCTGATATTACTTTCCTGGGAGCCGATCAGCCTCGTGATCCCCGCATCGGCGCTCAGCTACGTTGTCGGTACACTAGGCGCCAAGTACATCCTGGGCGAGCAGGTGAGCCCCGCACGGTGGGCGGGCGTCGTGCTGGTTTGCGCCGGGGTTGCGCTGGTTGCGGCGGGTTAAGGACCTGTGGCACGCCAACTAAATATTCACCAAGAAATCAGAATGTAGTGATAGGGTCTAGGTAACGGGTTGGCGCCGGCGCAGGACTCCAGGTCTGGCCCGCGGCAACCAATCAAACCAAGGTGACATCTGAGTCCAAAAGGCAGACTGTAGATCAGGATTCTTACTTAACGGGCAGGATCTCGTTGCATCGGTTTTCGCCATGCGATGGGCCCTAGGGCAACTGGAATGCTGTTACATACCTTCTATTGGATCGCGCTTGTCCTAGCGGCCGCGCCGCTGGCTTATTACCTTCTGTCGTTGCACTGCGTTGTTAGCTATTT
>Ga0137409_10000328_pt1 | contig 51352 bp, 48 predicted proteins | sample CZODoug1_16funga_FD_122059 | JGI IMG/M metagenome (GOLD analysis project Ga0137409, IMG submission 122059) | Vadose zone soil fungal communities from Angelo Coast Range Reserve, California, USA - CZODoug1_16fungal (Hybrid Assembly) | ecosystem: Environmental > Terrestrial > Soil > Vadose zone... | reverse complement strand
GCCGCGCCGGCTTGCGCTGGTCGCCGTCGAATTTCGTCTACAACCATATCGGCCATTTCGCCGACGCGAACCACGCGGCCTGCAAAGCGATGTTCCTGGGCGGCGTGACCCGGCGCTTCCCGGGCATGAACATGGCCTTCCTTGAAGGCGGCTCGGGCTGGGCCTGCCTGCTCTACGGCGACCTGCTCGGGCACTGGGAAAAGCGCAGCCTGAAAGGTCTCGAAGAGGTCGACCCGCGCAACCTCGACCGCGCCGTGCTGATGGAGATGGCGGAGAAATACGGCGGCGCGGCGTTTGTCGCCGCGCTGAAGGAGCGCGACGGCCACCCCTATCCGGGCGACGAAAACATGACCGGCGGGGTCGCCAATCTCGACGATTATTCGGCCTGCCATATCAGCCGTAAGGAGGACTGGCACGATCTGTTCGTCGAGCCGTTCTATTTCGGCTGCGAGGCCGACGACCGCGGCAATGTGTGGGCGTTTAACGCTCGCGCCAACCCGCTCGGCGCCCGGCTCAACGCGATCTTCAGTTCCGATATCGGGCATTTCGACGTGCCCGACATGCGGGAGGTCGTGCAGAAAGATAAAGCAAACACAAACATTCGCATCACAACGTTGGAGGAGATCGAAAAGTCGTGGAAGCCCTATATGGCGGAATACCCTTCGCTTCGGTCAGGCGTTATGTTATTCCAATTTCTGGTCGGCGCAGGTATCGTTACATGGCTGTACACAGCTTGGGTGCTATTTCAACGAGAACCCGGTAGTCTAGGCCGAGCGCAAACAGGCTTAATTGTCGGAGCATTTCTACGCGCCGTGGGTGGCTGCAGCATCCTCCTGTTTGGCGGGTTGCCTGCCGCCCAAGTTCAGCGCCTCATCCCACAGACACTCTTGATGGCTGTGGTCATCCTTTTGTTCACTGGCATTTGGTACTTATACCTGGCGCGTTCGCAGAGAGTGAGAGCGATTTATGCCGACTAACCGGCGTGCTCCATAAGAGGGAAACCCCAAAAATGAATATAAACATCTGCAACGGCTCCTCAACTGGAAGCGGGTTTATTTCAGATAACAAGTCCTTTTGATGAACCACCCCAAACGTTTGGCCATTGTTGCAGTTTCAGGTTGCCTGATCCTCCTGGCGGCTTGGCTTCACTTTCGGCCTGCCTGGGAGTCGCAAGCGAGTATCCGGACTTCACTTCTTAAGCACACGCCACTGGGCAGTAGCATGGGGGATGTCCGTTCCTCGGCCGAGAGCAGAGGCTGGATCCAGTCGGATACCCGCGTCGTTGGTTACACGGCTTTCAGCACCGGCACCGGGATTGACGTCCGTGCCTTCTCGGGACAACTGAGGCACGATCCCTTTCCATATCACACTGCGGTTGCGGCCACTTGGGAGTTTAACCGGAGCAATCAGTTGGTGAACATTTCTGTGCTGAGACATGAGTGATCACGACTTCAATCGCCCATACTTAGACTCGAGCTCGATGGAGAGCTTCACCGCGCTCCCCAAGGATGTTGCTCTGAAATATGGAAAAACAGTCAAAGCCATGCAGCTTTCAAATCGCGAATACAAACACCGATTCAGTAGGTTAGCAGGACAGAATAACATGAAACCTCCCCCAGGAAGCGAGATTCATATCATGCCGGGGTATTTGGTTGTGAGAAAACTAGGGTCGCCAGAACAATACGAAACCTGGATGCCGGATCACGTTTTTGAAGAAATATATGAGAAGCAGATTTGAAGCTCAAAATGCCGATCACTGCCCATACATGGAATCCGGTGCTAAACATTTCCATCCTCTCCGTTATTGCAACTGCTCAGCGTGAACACGACACATCAATCCAGACGCGGCCCGCACAGCATCGTTCTCGTCGTTGTCGCAGTCGTCGCGTTCTACGTCGCCTACCGGTACGCGATGTCGTTCAGCCAGGCGACGGCCTCGCCGTTCTGGTTCCCGATCTCCGTATTGCTGTCCGCGCTCTTGGTCGCGCGGCCGCGCTGGTGGCCCGTGCTCGTGGCGAGCACGCTGCCGATCCGGCTGTTCAGCGAGGTATCGGCCGGCCTGCCCGTGACGTTCCTCGTCGAGACTTTCGCCATCGACTCGGTGGGCGTCGTGCTCACGGCCGCAACGCTGCGGCGCTACCTCGACCATCCGCTGCGGCTCGACACCGTCCGCGACTATATCCACATCAGCGACGCCGCCTCGGTCACGCTGCGCTGCCTCAAGCGGCTGGCCCGACGCGGACCCGGGCCGATGGTCACCAAGATCGTGGCGTCGGGCCGCTCGGCCTCGCTGGCCGAGATCATCGGCATCTTCGCCGACATCGCCCCGCATCATCCGAGGCTCATCACGGCGCGGACCGGCCACCAGCAGCCCTCGAAGCTCAAGTTCCGGTCGACCGTCTACCCCGACATCCTTCCCTCGTCTCCCACCCCGCTTCCCGCCGGGATCCGCTCCGTCTTTCTCGACCAGGTCGCGATGCTCCAGCAGGGGCGCCTCCCTCCCCCGGCGGATCCGCAGCCCCGCGCCTGACCCGCGACGGGTCCGGGGAATGCCGACGGAGCTGGCACGTTAACGGAGACAGAGACCTTCCCGCGTGCCAGTGAACTGGGGTGGACCATTCCGGTGTCGGGGACCTTGACGTCGCCAGGGACGTGACAAGGATGGGTTTCGATCACTCTTCAACACGGAATACTCTTATGGACTACAGTCTTCGCTTCGTGGCCGACGAGCATCGCGGTTCGGAAGCGTCGCCCTCCCCGGCTCCGGAAGCCGATCCCTCGGGCGCGCTGCTGGATGCTTATTCGAAAGTCGTGGTGGGGGTTTCGGAAAAAGTCTGTCCGTCGGTGGTGAGCGTCGAAGTCCTCCGGCTCGCCCGACGCGGCGGAAACCGCGGCGGGACGGGGTCGGGCTTCCTCTTCCGGCCGGACGGATACCTGCTGACGAACAGCCACGTGGTCCACGGCTCGGACCTCGTCCAGCTGACCTTCCCGGACGGGCGCCAGATGTCGGCGGACCTGGTCGGGGACGACACGGAGACGGACCTGGCCGTCCTGAAAGTGGACGCGGCCGGGCTGCCGGTCACGCCGCTAGGCAAAACGTCACAGATGAAGGTCGGGCAGCTGGTGATCGCCGTGGGCAACCCCCTCGGGTTCCAGTGCACGGTGACGGCCGGCGTCGTCAGCGCGCTCGGGCGCTCCTGGCGCGCGCGGTCGGGGCGGCTGATCAACGACATCGTCCAGACCGACGCCGCGCTGAATCCCGGAAACTCCGGCGGTCCGCTGGTGAACTTCCGCGGGGAGGCGATCGGCGTCAACACGGCGGTCATTCCCGAGGCCCAGGGGATCTGCCTGGCGGTGTCGAGCGACACGGCCGCGTGGGTGGCGGAGGGCCTCATCAAGGACGGCCGCATCCGCCGCGCCTACCTGGGCGTGGCCGGCCAGCGCGTGGCGCTGCCGAGCCGCCTCATGAAGGAGCACGGCCTGTCCCGCGAGACGGGGATGATGATCATGGGCGTGGAGGGCGGCAGTCCGGGCCGCGAGGCCGGATTGCGCGAGCGCGACGTCGTCGTCGCCTTCAACGGCGAGCCGGTGTCCGGAGTCGACGATCTGCACAAGATCCTTGCGACGCACGGGGTCGGCGTGAAGTCGGCGCTGACGGTGATCCGCGGCGGCAAGAAGATCGAGCTCGAGATCGTCCCCGACGATATGGGCAGCTGGGTGAAGGACTAAGGCAACCGGATCTTGAAGGGGCGGGCTCTGCAAGGGGCCCGCCCTTTTTTCTTTATCCGGCGTCTACCATCCGGGTCCGTCCTTCGGTAGAATCCACGCCGCCATGATTCGACTCGTTGCGGCATGTATCTTTCTCGCCCTGCTCGGCTGCGGGAAAAGCGAGGGCCCCGCTTCCCCGCCGGTGACGAGAACCGGCGACGCGCCCCCGTCTGCGTCCCCCGAAAAGCCGCTGCCGAACAAGACCGTCGACGTGCAGTCCGGCCGCTACTTCCGCTTCGCCATCCCCGCGGGATGGAAAGTGCAGGAGGAGGGGCAGTTCGCCGTCGTCCTCGTCGCACCCGACAGCGCGGCCCTCACGGTCATGACCGGCAACTCGGGTCTGCCCGCCAATTACGCGCCCGGACAGTTCCTGATGGACAAGCTGCGCCAGCTGCAGGTGCAGAACGTCCGCACGGGGCCCGCGGCCATGGCTCGGCCGATGGCCGGCTGTTCCACCGCATGGCAGGTCGACTATACGTACTCCGTCAACAACGTCCCGTGCCACGGCGTCGCCAAGGTCAGCGTCGCGCCCGTCTACGACATGTCCACCATGGTCGTCACGCTGGCGGCGTCGCAGGAGTCGCAGTGGGCCGGATACTCCTCCTGGCTGCCGGAGCTCGCGGAGCAGATCGCGGCGCTGAACGGCGCCGCGTTCGGCGCGCGGGGCGTCATGCAGCAGAACCTCGACAATTCGATCAACCTGGGCGAGCAGGCCCGGAAGAACCGCGATTGGTCGGCCTCGACGTGGGCCGAGGTGAACCGCGGCCGCGCCGAATCCCAGGACCGCAACAACGCGCAATTCCGCGAGAACCTCGGCGCCGTGCAGAGCTACACCAACCCGTACGACTCGAAGAAAGTCGAGCTTCCCACGACCTTCAGTCACTACTGGGTCGACCGCCAGGGCCGCGTCGTCGGCACGAACGATCCCCGCGAGGATCCCAACAGCGGCTCGACCGGTCAGTGGTCCCGGATGGAGCCGCAGAAGCGCTGACGCCCATGAGCGGCGACCTTCCTCTTCAGATCGCCCCCGTGCCCGGGATTTCCGACGCGGTCCGCGTCACGCCCTCCGGCCCGCTGGATGCGCGGAGCGTCCCGGCATTCCAGGCCGCGATCCACGAGCAGCAGCAGAAGGGGATGAAGCGCTTCATTCTCGACATGACCGACGTGAAGTTCGTCAACTCGACCGGACTGTCCTTTCTCATCAACCTCTCGGAGTCGCTCGGCGACGGACTACACGCGGTGACGCTGGTCGACGTCCAGCCCAAGGTGAAGATCATCTTCGATACGATGGGCGTCTCGGGCTTCTTCAAGACGGCGAAATCGGCCGACCTGGCGGTGAAGGACCTGCAGGCCGCGCCCGCGTCGAAGCCGGCGACCGTCGTGAAGCGGGATCACTCGTCCACGAAGACGGGCCGCGTTTCGCCGCCGACGTCGCACGAGCCTCCGCGCCACCCGATCGTGAAGTTCTTCCGGAAGCTGTTCGGCCGGAGCTGAGCGCCTCAGTCCGTCACGAGCGGATCGAGATACGTCACCGAATTCCGGACGAACGACGCCCGCAGATGCCCCTGGTCCCGGTGGCCCGTCGTGGGACAGATCCCCTCGGGGCAGAGCGGATCGAGCGGATCGATCACCGACGCCCCGGTCTTCCGCGCGACCTCCCGCAGGCGCGAGCTGGTGAAGCGGAGGCGCTCCTCGACCGGACCTTTCGGCACGGACTCGTAGAACCGGTAGGCTCCCCCGATGAGATAGAGACTCCGGGTTGCCAGCGCGCCGCGGCCGAACTCGTTCCCCGACGGGATGCCCAGCAGCAGCGTCACCTTCTTCTTCTTCGCAATCATTCCGGCCACCGTCTTCTCCAGCTGGTCGAAGGCCGCGGCCGCGCCTTCCGCCGTTTCCAGCGGCATGCCGCGCAGCCGGTAGGTGGTCTTGTTGAAGAGGCCGTAGGAGACCTTGTCCTCCACGAAGTAGCCTCCCCAGCCGGCGCCGATCACCACGCGGTCGACCTTCGGACTCTCCGCGAGCCGGAGGAAGGCGGCGAGGTTTGTCTCGGCGCCCGTATCGTCGCGGCGGACGCCGTCGATGGGACAGTCGCCGGCGCTGGTCAGGAAAATCGCCCCCCGCTGGGGACCGCTGTTCCTCCCGAGCAGCGCGCCGATCCGCGATGCATACTGCTGCACGTTCGAATCGCCGAAAAACAGGGTCAACGGACCGTCGCCGCCGACCGCATCGACGGTCACCCCCTCGAGTTCCCGGGGCTTCATCTCCGCCGACGGATATTCCCAGTCGGGCGACCGAGCCAGCACGTCGGGAATGGCCTCGTGGAACCGCTTCGGAATCCCGTTCAGGCGGTGGACGACGACGGCGAGGAGGCCGATCAGGGCCACCGCGGCGAACAGGACGCGGGCGGACTTCCGCTTGTCGAGGGTTCCGAAGCGGATCGGCGTCTCCACCACGCGGAAGGTGAGCCAGGCGAGGACGACGCTCGCCGCGAGCAGCGCGCCGCGGATCCACGGCCCGGGCGGGCCGCAATGGACGATGCGCGCGAAGGTCAGCAGCGGCCAGTGCCACAAATAGAGCGGGTAGCTGATCGTGCCGATCCAGACCAGGGGACCCAGGGAAAGCACGCGCCGGTTCAGCCAGGTGTCGGGGCCGGCGGCCAGAATCATGCCGGTGCCGGCCACCGGGAGCAGGGCCCACCAGCCGGGGAATTTCGACGCCGGGGTCAGGAGGACGACGGCGGCCAGCACGAGGAAGGCGCCGAAGTTGGCCGCGGCGGCGGCGATGGGCTTCGACGAGGCGCTGCCGGGCCCCTTCGAGCGCTCCGAGATCCGCGCGAGGGCGGCGCCACAGGCCAGCTCCCAGACGCGGGTGAAGGGCGAATAGAACGCCGCAACCGGGTTCGACCGGATCACGACGATGCCGTAGACGAACGAGGAGACGATGACGAGAAGGCAGACCCAGAGCGGCTCCCAGCGGCGCTTCCACGAGACCCAGAGGAGCAGCGGCCAGAAGATGTAGTACTGCTCCTCGATGCCGAGCGACCAGAGATGGAGCAGCGGCTTGGTCTCGGCGAGCGTGTCGAAATAGCCCGCCTCCTTCCAGAAGGCGATGTTGGACAGGAACCCCGCCCCCGCCGCGGTGTGCTTGGCCAGGGCCTTGTACTCCTCGGGAAGCAGGGCGACGTACCCGATCGCGAGACAGGCGGCGAGGACCACGAAGAGCGCCGGAAAGATGCGGATGATGCGGCGCAGGTAGAAGCCGCGGAACGTGAACTTGTTCTCCGCCAGGCCGCGGAAGAGGATCGAGCTGATGAGGAAGCCGGAGATCACGAAGAAGATGTCGACGCCGACGAATCCGCCGCGGACTTCCGTGGGAAAGGCGTGGTATCCCAGCACCAGGAGCACCGCGACGGCTCTCAGGCCGTCGATGTCCCTCCGGTAGCCGGGACCTGCGGGTTCGCCTGCTGAAGCGCTCAGATGGGCCGCCCTCTCCTGTCGCGGCCCTCCATGTATCACAATGACTTTGGGAGGGCAACCCTTAGATGGGCGGCGGCACATCCAGATGTTGCCTCGACCGGGCTCCGGAACTATCCTGAGAAGCGGGGGGCAGCCCACTCCGCGAGGAAAGGGAAGCATTCATGAAAAAGTGGGCCATCATCGGCGGAGGCGCCGTCGTCGCGCTGATCGCGATCATCGTCATCGTCAAGATGACGGGCGGCGAGAAGCCGAAGGAAGTCGTCAAGGTGGAGGCCCCGACCGGCCCCGACCCCGCCCGCCTCGCGAAGATCGCCGAGCTCGCCCGCCAGGCCGAGGAGGCCGAGGCCAAAGGGGAATTCAAGGAAGCCCTTTACTACCTCAAGCAGCTCGCGGCGCTGGAGCCCGGCGACGGCCGCATCGGCGCATCGCGTCCCCGTCTCGAGGAGAAGCAGAAACGGCTCGAGACCTGGCAGGCCCTGCACAAGCAGGTCGACATCGAGCGGAAGGACGCGCTCCGGGTCAACACCGTCGCCGCGTGGCAGAAGGTGCTCGACCTCCTCGCGGAGGCGGAGAAGAACGCGCCCACCGACAAGCAGCAGAACGTCACGAAGGGCGTCCAGGTCCCCGCACGGCAATATCACACTTGGGCGCGCGCGCGCGACGAGGAGGGCAAGGGCAATCTCGCGGGCGCGCTGGACCTCGTCACGCAGGCCATGGCCCTGGCCGAGCCGCCCGTCGAACTGACCGCCTACAAGGGCGAGCTCGAGAAGAAGAAGCGCAAGCTGGAGTACGACCGGGCCGCCGCCGCCGCGCGCAAGGAGGTCGTCCCCGCCAAGGCCTACGAGCTCTGGATGCAGGCGCGTGCGATGGCCGAGGATCCCAAGGACGCGGCCGAAGCGGATGCGAAGATCTTCCAGCTGAAGCCCTGGGCGGATCCGGCTGAGCGCGACAAGCGCTATGCCGAGTCGATGAAGGCGGGCGACGGCGCCGCCGCCGCAGGCGAGTTCGATGCCGCCGAGAAAGCCTACAAGGAGGCGCAGGCGCTGAAGGTCACCGAGCTCGCCCCCCGGCAGGCGCTGACGAAGCTCGGCGCCGCGCGGAGCCTGAAGGACTTCGACAAGGCGGTTGCCGACGCCAAAGCCTCCGAGGAGAAGAAGGAGTGGTCCGACGCGCTCGACGCCTACGACCGCGCGCTTCGCATCAAGCCCGGCGACCTCAAGGTGACGCAGCTGCGCAAGCAGCTCGAAGAGGCCCGGCGGCCCGCGAAGATCTCGGTCCTGCTCACCGAGGCCAGCGGCGTCAAGGCGGAGTTCATCCTCGTCAAACGCGGCTCCTTCACCATGGGGGACGCCCAGGGAGCGGGCGACGAAAAGCCGCACGCGGTGACCATCGCCAAGGACTTCTACATGCAGCCGACGGAGCTCACGCAGGCCCAGTGGGCCGCGGTGATGGGCACGAAGCCGTGGATGTCCCAGAGCGTGCCCCACCTGCCGGTCGAAGGAGTCAGCTGGGACGACACGCAGAAGTTCTTCGAGAAGCTCAACCCCCTGATCCGGGATCAGCTCGGCGGCCGCAGGGCCTCCCTGCCCACCGAAGCGGAGTGGGAGTATGCCTGCCGGGCCGGAACGCAATCGCGCTGGTCGTTCGGCAACGACGAGTCCCAGTTCGACGTCTACGGCTGGTCCTCGAAGAGCGGGGTGAAAGGCCCCCAGCCGGTCGCACAGAAGCCGGCCAACGCCTGGGGCTTCTTCGACCTGCACGGGAACCTCTCGGAGTGGTGCTCCGACCCGTATGCCCCCTATGGCGCGCTCGACGAAAAGGCCCCCCCCGACTCCTTCCAGCTCCGCTGCCTCCGAGGCGGAAACTGGAACGAACGGCCGCCCAACTGCCGCTCCTCCACCCGGGGCAGAGAGGGGCCGACGGTAGCCAATCTGTTCGTCGGCTTCCGGGTCGTCCTGCGCTGAGGCCCGGCCCTTACTGGCGGACCATCATCGCGCGCAGCGTCCCGGGCTGCTGGCCATTTCGAATAATTTTGAGGATTCCCGAGCCCGAAACCCATGAATGATGTATGATTATGCGGAACAGGGGATGGCGATGGCGAAGAGCGATGACTCCGGCGACCTGGCGAAACTGCCCCCCGCGATCCGCGAACTCCTCCAGAAAACCCAGACGCTCGTCCCCGTGGTCGACTCCCAGCTGGAGAACGCCGCCGCTCTTTCCGTCGAAGACCGCCTTCGCGCGGCCATGGGGAGCGAGACGGACGTCGTCCGCCTGCGCCAGATGGGCTACCTGCTGGGCGAGTTCGCGAAGCTGACGTCGTCGGCGGCGGAGTCCGGAGCCACGGAGGACGGCGCTTTCGCCGTCAGCGTCGACTCCCCCTTCGAGGTCCGCCTCACGCTGGTCCCGTCGCGTCCGCAGGGCAAGCCCGTGCCGCTGCGCGACGTCGTCTCGCGCCTCAAGGAGCTCGGCATCCATCACGGCGTCTCCAAGGAGGCGCTGCAGTCCGCCTGGGATTGCGCCGCGCGACGGCGCGAAACCGTCTGGCGGCTCCTCGTCGCCGCGGGAAGCCCGGCCGTGAACGGCGAGGACGCCTCGCTCACGTTCGCCGTGCGGGCCTTCGACAAGCGTCTGCTGCTGGATCCGACCGAGCCGTTCTTCGGGGACCTGGCCGCGATGATCGAGGAGGTGAAGGCCGGCGCGCTCGTCGCGCGCATCACGCCCGGATCGCCGGGAACCCCGGGCTATGACGTCCGCGGGAACAAGCTCCCCGCCGCTCCGGGGGCGCCCGCTTCCCTCGGCATCGGCGAAGGCGTCCAGCTTCCGGGGGACGGCCGCGAGGCTCATGCCGTCGTCCCCGGCAGCCTGGTCGTCGGCGAAGAAACGATCGATATCATCCCCTTCCACGTCGTCGAGGGCCAGGTCGGGGTCGGCCAGGACATCACGTTCGACGGCAGCGTGCTGGTCACCGGCCACGTCACCGGCCCCGTCCGCATCCAGGCGCGGGACATCTATATCGCCGGCAACGCGGAGACCGCGTCGCTCTCGGCATCCGGCGACGTCTGGGTCGGCGGAGCGATCCACGGGAAGTCGGCCATCGAGGCCGAGGGCCGGGTGTTCGCCCGATCGATCACCGATGCCGGCGTGCGCGCGATCGGAGACATCCGGATCGGCCAGTCGATCGTCGAAAGCCGCGTGTCGTCCGGAGGACGGGTCCTGCTGGATCCCGCCCGCGGCCAGATCGAAGGCGGCGAAGTCTCCGCCTTCCAGGGCGTGGTGGCCCACTCGCTCGGGTCCAGTTACGGGACTCCGACGGCGGTCCACGTGGCGACGGCGGATCTCCGCGGGCCGCTGCTGGGGGAGCTCGAAAAGAAGATCCGGCAGATCGAGGAGGCCGCGACGAAGATCGAGGACCTGAAGAGCCAGTTGCAGATCCCGAAGTCCGGGCCCTCCGGACTCGCCCCGGACCAGCTCGGCCTCTACGTCTCCCTCCTGCGGAAGGAGATCCAGGTCCTCGAGGAGTTGCGCATGCTCCGGCGCCGCCGCAACCGCCTCGATTCCAAATCGGTCGCCGGCGCGGCCTCGATCCAGACCTCCGGCGTCATCCACCCCTTCGTCACCGTCGAGATCGGCGAGGTCTCGGAGCAGATCGGGGAGCCGCTGACCGGCGTCACGCTGGCGCTGGGGCCGGACCGCAAGCTGGCGGTCGTCCGGCCCGACGCGGCGCGCAGCGGACCCGCGCGCCGAAAATAGTCCTACTTCTCGAGCTTCTTCCCTTCCTTGTCGTACACGTCCAGCGCCGCCTCGCCCTTGGTGATATGGAGCTTGGCCCGGACGGTCCCTTCCTTGTCGGCGACGCTGACGGAACGCGGCCCCGCCTTCTGCACGACCATCGAGAGGGCCGTCTTCTCCTTGTCGTCGTTGAGGACCACGCCGGTCTCGTCCTTCGTGTAGGCGAGCACGCAGCGCGGATTGCCCTCGCCGTCCTTGAGCGCCACGACGCGGGCTTCGGAGTCCTCCGCGAACGCGAACGCCAGCGCGGGGCTGCCCTTCTTGTCGTTGATCACCATGCCGACTTCGCTGGCGACGACGGCCATGACGAGCCGCGGCTTGCCGCTCCCGTCGAACATGACATAGACGGGCGCGCCGTCGTCGTTCACCGTCCAGACGCCCTTGACCTTCCCCTTCTTGTCGACGAGTTCGAAGCGGTTGCTCTGCACGGTCTTGGGCTCCTCCTGCTTCTCCTGCGCCTTCGCATCGGCGCGGGACGACGTCTGCAGGAACAGGAACGCGGCGGCGCCGCCCAGGAACGACATCACCGTCAGGATCGCAAAGCGGCCGAAGTTGCGCATGGTCGAATCTCCTTTTCCATCAATTCAGGGTGGGGATATCCTCTCCGCGCGAAGTATACCCGACGACCCCCCGTTGAATTGAGGTTAATCCGGTGCGGCCGGACCGGTATCATCGATGAAGGCCGATGACGATCCACGACCGCTTCCAGGCCTGGAAGGACCGCCCCGCGGAGGACGCGGCCCAGGCCGCGCTGATGAAGCTGCCCGACGCGCTGGCCCGGATCTCGGACGCGGACCACTTCAAGAACCTGGCCGCACGCATTGCCTTCCAGGTTGCCCTGAACGCGCTTGAAAAACGCCGCGCCCGCGCGAAGCACGAGGCGAGAACGCCCGCGAGGATTGCTCCGACGCTGACGCAGGACGAGGTCGTCTCCCTCCACCGCGCCATCGCGCGCCTGGAGGACGATCTTCGGACCCTGATCGTCGAGCGATCCTTCGAAGGCCGGCCGCTGGACGATCTCGCCGCCGAACGCGGCTGCTCCGCGCCGGCGGTGTGCAAGCGACTCGACAAGGCCCGGGAGGCGCTGCGTCTCGTCCCTGGAGCCGGGCTCGCCCCGTCGCTCGACGCGAGCCTCGAGGCGATGGCCGCCGTCCCCTGTCCCCGCGACCTCGTCCGGACGCCTCCGGTGATCCGGGCGGTCCGCGTCTCCCTTGCCGCCGGAGAGCGATGACGGGAAAGAGCGCCGGTGCCGGGCTCCTGATCCTGCTTCTCGCGATCCTCCTCGGCGGCGTCGCCTGGATCGCCCGCGTTCCCCGGGATTCCGGCGTGGCCGTCGCGCAGATGCCCTCGCCTGCTGCGGACACCAGGGTCGCCGGGGAGGCGTTGACGTCGACTCCGCTCCGCGCGGCCGCCGAGGTCTCAGCATCCCCGGAGTTCCGGTCCGGGCTGCGCCGGCTTGGCGCGCTGATCCGCGACGCGCGGGAGACGAACGAGCCCGACCGTTACGCCGACGTGCGCGACGCCTGGCACGGCTTGCGAAGCCGATCGCTTGCCGACCTGGACCCGTTCTTCGCCGTCCTCCGCGAGCCGGAGCAGAGGCCGGTCTTCAAAGACCTCCTGGCGCTGCTCCTGGGCCACGAGCTGAGTGCGGAGGGCTGGCGGAGGACGGACAGCGTCCCCGTCGCTGCAGAGCTCCTCGACCGGCTCCAGACCCTCCTGATCTCCGGAAGCCCCCAGGAGAGGGCGGACCTCGTGGATCCCCTCGTGGTCGGCCCGGCCGCGAAGGATTTCCTCTGGAAGGGCATCCGCGCAAACCTGACGGCCGAGGCGGATCCCCGCGTTCTCTCGATCATGCTGACGGCCTGCATCGCGAACGAGACGGAAGGCCGGACGCTGCTTGCCACGATGGAAGGCGACCTCGACGTCCTGCGCGCCTTATGGCGCCGATCGACGGACGAGCGCGTCCGCCAGGGCTGCCTGCTCGTGCTCTCGCACATGCCCGGGTCGCTGTCGGAGTCGCTCTTCATCGAGAAGGCCGAGGAAACGGTGCGGGAAGCGGACCCGGCCCTGCTCCGGATGCTGCCGCGCCTGCTCCACAATCGCCTGCGCTCCCTGCATCCCATCGGCGTCAACCCTTATCTCCCCGTCTTCCAGGTCGCCTTCCGCCGCACTCTCGGGGCGGACTCCTTCCGCGCTTACGTCGACGTGGCCGCGCTCTGCCTGTCGCCGTCCCAGCTCGCCGGTGTGCTGGAAGCCGCAGCACCCTGCTGTCCCGACAACGACATCGAGGACGGCGTGGGCCGCATGCTGGCGGCGATCCGGGGCGGCCAGGCCGACCGCCAGGAGATCCGTCAGGCCTTCGTCCGCAAACCTTAGGCGCTCACGGGCGGAACGGCTTCCGTCTCAGCTCTGCCGCGAGCAGCAGCGCGAGCAGCGATTCCAGCCCCGTCAACCCGCAGCCGCCGGAACCCCCTCCCCCGCCGCCTCCGCCGTTGCTGCCGGTGGATCCTCCCGCCGTCCCCGCAGGAGCTGGAAACAACTGGCTCGACGGAATCGTCCCCTTCGCCTGATGGGCGCTCCCCCACATCAGCTTCGCGACCGCGTCGCCGCCGTTCTCGAAATACTCCAGCTTGAGCGCGTAGCCTTGACCGGCGCCGAGCGCGATGCTGCCGCTGTCCTCCACCGAGCCGTGCTCGTCCCAGTGGTCGATCAGCAGCTGACCGTCCACCCAGAGGCGGACCCCGTCGTCGGAGACCGTATAGAACGTGTACGTCTCGCTGTATTGAGGCTGGATCGTCCCCGTCCAGCGCACCGAGAACGTGTCGGCGCCGACCGACGCGTCGGGGGAGCCCGCGCCCCAGCTGAAATCGACCGTCGCATCCGTGCGGACCAGCGCGGGCCCGGTGAAATCGATCGTGTCATAGTACTCCGCGCGGAGGCCGACGCCGGCGCCGGGCGGAGGGGGCGGCGGCGGAGGAGTAGTGGACTTCAGGTACAGGATCGCGTCCCCGCCGAAGGGCGCACTGAACGACACGGACCCGCCTCCCGAAACCTCCGCTCCGGTCGACGTCCCGCCCGTCGACGGATTCATCCACTCGACCGAGTAATTTCCGCCGCCGAGACTGACGCTGAAGCCGCCGCTGCCGGACTGGTAAACCAGGTACTCGACGCCCGGGTTCGCGAGCGCATAGCCGGTCGACGTCAGATCGCCGCGCGGCGTCATCATCGCGAGGTTCATCCGGTCGGCGTAGGACCGCGACTGTCCCATAGCCCAGCGGGCCGACTCGCGCCCGTCCGCGGTTTCTGGAAAAGTCTCGATCCCGCCGTCCATGAAGAGCGGCTGCAGACCGCGGGTGAAGCTCTTCCACACCCACGAGCGATCCCCACCCTCGCCGAAGATATGGTCGGTGTCGGTGAGGATGACTTTGTTGCCGGTCGCGGCCGGAGGATTCGAGTCGTATCCGCCGCTGCTGCCCGGCGAGATCCATTCGGCCGGGCTGTTGAAGAGCGCGGAGTTGTTTCCGTTCGGATACTGGAACGTCATGCCGACGGGATGGCGCTTCGGCTTTCCGGCTTCATAGGTGTGAAGAAGGTTGATCAGGTGATATTGCCAGTCGGTCGATCCCGGCACGGAGGCCCCGCTCTCATTGGCGACCTCGTAGAGGACGTTGTCCAGGTCGTTCACGGTGTCGACGACCTTGCGGACGTACGCGTCCTGCTTGGAGGTCACCGTTGCGTTCGCGAGCGTGTGGGACTCTTCGCCCTGGCCGTTTCCGTTGAGGTCGGCGTCGACGCCGTTGACGTTGTTGGAGCCGTTGAACGGATGGCCCGGCCACGGATTGCCGGAGCCCTTCCCCACGTTGTCGATGCTCCACCCTTCGAAGAGCATGATGGAGACGTAGATGCCGCGGTCGCGGGCGGCGATGACGCGGGAGCGGAGGCGGTCGAAATAACCCTGGTTGAACTGGTCGAGGTTGAACTTCGGACCGCCGTCGAGGGCGTTGCCGGGTCCGGTGCGGCTGAACGGCAGCGGCGTGGCGAACTCGTCGCCGGTGGTCCACGGCGCCCAGCGCGCCTGCTCCCAGTTCCAGAGGCGGATGAAGTTGTGGTTCCGGGACTGGAGGAAGTCGAGGTAGGCGCCGTAGTCGAAGGCGGGCGGAGGCGAGACGGTCCCGCGGTCCTGCAGGTTCTGCCAGACGTGGGAGCCCGTCAGATAGACCGCCTTGCCCGAGCCGTCGCTGAAGTAGCGCGGATTGGAGGAGAGCACGACCAGGGGACCGCCGGCGCCCGCGGCGGCGGGAGCGGCCCCGCGGAGCAGGGCGGGCGTCCCGCCCAGGATCAGGATCAGCGTCAGGCCGCGGCAAGCCGGGCGGATCATGGTCGTGCCTCCGATCCGATGGCTTGCCCCAAGCTCTACTCGGAGGGAGCGCTCGACCTTGCACGAAATGTTCCGGCGCGGCTCGAGGCCCGAACCATTAACGCGCCCTTTACATTGCCGGCCAAAACGGAAGGCGATTCTCCCAGTCAAAACAGCGAAATGACCCCCGTTCCACACCGGTGCTATGTCCTGAGAACCTCTTCAGGTATCATGTCAGCGTCCGGTCTCGGCAGGGAGGGTAAAGATGAGGCATAGGTCGTCGTTCCGGGCTATCTCCGCGGCCGCGGCACTGCTGCTGCACGACGGAGTCCGCGCCCAAGTCCAAGGAGATCGGACCGTCGCAGCAGGCCGCCCAGAAGTCGGGCTCCTGAGCGGTCACGGGATCAGGTCCGGTCGCTCCTCCCATTCGGTTCCCATGTTGTCGTCCGTCACGAGCGCGCCGGGCGGCAGCGACGACAGCAGGCTCTCGCGCGTCTGGAGCATCCCCTTCAGCTTCCCGATCGCCGCGTCCAGGACCGCGACCTCGTCGGGTTTGTCCCGGTCGATGACCACGCCGCTCCCCCGGGGATAAGCGAACAGGCGCTCCCGCAGGCGGTCCGCATCGAGCCCGAGCGGGACGTCGCTCACCGCGAGGAAGCCCGCGACGCGGAGCGCGTGCGGGAAGACCGTGCAGCCGGTGCGCAGGACGCGCGCGGAACTCGTCGTGTTGTAGTAGTACATGCCGCCGGGCTTGAGCCGCGAACGGACCAGCTCCAGGAACTCCTGAGACAGCAGGTTCGTCGCGTTCGAGCGCCAGTGGAACGTCGCATTCGCCACGATGAGATCGAAGCGGCGGTCCCGGTTCCTCACGAGCCAGCGGCGGCCGTCGTCGATCTCGATCGCCACTTTCGCATTCGCGGCCAGGCCGGCCACGTCGGAATACTTCGGCAGCAGCTGCAGATAGCCCGGGTTGATCTCGACGATCGTCAGCCGCTCGACGGAAGGATTCCCGGCGATCACCGTCGCCCACGAGCCCGAGCTGAGGCCGATCAGGAGCACGTCCTTGGGCGCCGGGTGCAGCTCGGCCAGCGCGTAGCAGCGCAGGATCAGATTCCGGTCGTCCGTGAGCGACGTGTTGAACGCGCCGTCGTAGATGCCCCCGCCGAAGATCTGACCCCGGTCGTTCACGGTGATGACGCCGCTCTTCGTCTCGACGACGTGGGCGAAGGGTCGGCCGGAGGAATACGACCCTTTCTCCTGGAGCCGTTCGTAGAGGTCGAGGAACGGGACGCGGCCGAAGGCGGCGCCCAGGGCCGCCAGCACGAGAAGGCCGCCGAAGGGAAGCCGCCGGGATTCGCCAAGAGCAACGACGACCGCCGTCAAGCCGAGACCGAGGAAGAAGAGCAGCTGGTGCATCGCGGCGAGTGTCAGGATATCCGCGAGGACGAACCCCGTCAGAAGACTGCCGAGGGTCGAGCCGAGGATATTCGCCAGGTAGACCTGGGACAGCTTGGAGCCGACTTTGTCATCCGGCTCGATCCACGCGTGGCTGACCATCGGGAAGACGGCGCCGAGCCCGGCCGCCGCGAAGCCGACGCCCCAGAGCCCGTGCTGCCACGCGACCCCGCGGGCCGCCAAGCCCGCAAGCGCCGGTACGACCAGGAAGCCGAGGAGATTGGACAGCGAGGTCAGCAGTGCCAGGCCCCGCATCGTCTGCCGGCGGTCGCGGCAATATCGCCGCACCGCCAGCGATCCCAGCGCGAGTCCGGCCAGATAGCCGCCCAGCATCAGCCCGAACGTCGACGCCCGGCCACCCGACGCGAACGAAAAAGCGCGATACCAGAGGATCTCGTACGAGAGCGCGATGAACCCCGACAGGAACGCGATGCCGAGCGCGGGAATCATGCGACTCCCCGCCGCACGAGATGGACACCGAGGACGACCGCGGCCACGACGAGATTGACGCCGGCCGCGAGGTGCACGGTGCCCGCCTGGCCCAGGAGACCGAGCAGGCCCCGCGCCGCCGCCAGAGATCCCAGCGCCGACCCCAGAGTGTTGACGAAATAGAGCAGCCCGACCGAGCGGCCGACGTTGCCCGAGCGCCGCACGCTGTACGTGACCAGAATCGGGAGCGTCCCGCCCATGAACAGCGTCGGCAGGAGCACGGCCGCGAGCGCGATGCCGCCGATCGCCGCCCCGCGCGCCTCCGAGCTCACCGAGGCGATCCACGCAAAGAGAGGCATGGAGACGAGACCGAAGGCGCCGATGCCGAGTTCGACCAGGCCGAACACGACGGGCAGCGGCCAGCGCGACCGCGTCGAGAGACTCCCCCCCGCCAGACTGCCCAGCCCGAGGCCGAGCATGAAGGCGGTGACGACCATCGTGACCGATTCGCTGCTGCTGCCGAGCAGGCGGAACAGCGAGCGCTGCCAGACCAGCTGATAGAGGATCGCGGCGAAGCCCGAGAGGAGGAAGACTGCGGCGAGGACGGGACCCGGGATCCTCTCCTGAGGCGCGTCCTTCACGCGGTTACTTCCGTTGGGTCTCGTAGTTGCGGCGGAGCCACTCCTTCTGCTCGTCCGTCGGCACCTGATGGTCGATCTTCACCGAAGGCAGCTCCGCCTTGAGCCGGGCGAGATCGTCGTCCGGGATCTCGTCGAAGTGCAGTTCCAGCAGCTTGAGCGCGGGCAGCTCCTTCATCTTCGACAGGCTCTTTTCCCAGCTCAGGCGCGTCTCCATCACCGACACGGTCTCGAGCGACTTGATCGCGGCGAGACTGGCGACGGACGCGTCCGTGATCCGCGGCGAGAACTGAGGTCCAAGATGGATGATCTTCAGGGTGGTCATGGGCGCCAGCTTCGCGACGCCCGCGTCGGTCGCCATCGTATGCCAGATCCGGAGCTCGCACAGATGCGGCAGGGCCGCGCAGGCCGCCATGCCCTCGTCGCTGAAGGACGAGCCGCCGCAGCCGAAGGTTTCCAGCCGGGGCAGGCCCGCGAGATGCGAGACGCCGGAGCCCGTGAACTTCTCCTTCATGAGCACGTGGAAGAAGGTGCACTTGCGCAGGCTCTTCAGGCCTTCGAACGCCTTCATGCCGTCGTCGGTGAACTTGGCCCCGTCGACCTGCAGTTCCTCGAGCGCCTCCAGCCCCGAGAGCAGCGCGAGCGTCTCGTCGCTCAGCGTGCAGCGGTTGTAGAGCGTCAGGACGCGCAGCTTCTTCAGACCGCCGATCGCGCGGTAATGATCCGCCGTCAGCGCGCTCGAATCCTTGAAGTAGACCTCGGTGGCGGCGCCGTCGGCGGCGGACTTGACGCGGCCGCCCGCCTGGGTGAGCAGCGCCGCCGCCTCGGCGTCGTCCGCCAGGGCCATCAGCAGGACGCTCAGCAGCGCGATCATTTGTTCAGGCAGCACTGTTTGTACTTCTTCCCGCTGCCGCAGGGGCAGGGGTCGTTGCGGCCGGCCTTGGCCTGCGTCGACTTGATCGGCGGCGGCCCCTGCCGCAACGCGCGCGTGTAGTACCAGACTCCGTCGATGCGCTGGAACTCCGCCTTCTCGTGGAGCGCCTGTTCCTTGTCGCCCTCCTGGAAGTAGGCGGTGAAATCGACGGTGGCGAAGTCGGGTTTGGGGCCGGTCTCGTGGGAGCGGATGAGCAGCCGGGTCCAGTTCGTGCCGCCGGCCTCGGGCTCCGGCTCGTAGGGCTCCTTCGAGGTCTTCAGATAGGTGCGATGGAGGTGCTCGAAGTCGTGCGCGACGTGGGCGGTGAAGCGGGAGCGCATGAGCTTCTCCGCATCCTCCGCGGGTTTTTCCCGCTTGAGGATGGGGTTGCAGCAGGCGGCGAAGGTCTGGCCGCTGCCGCACGGGCAGGGTTTGTCCAGCACCGGGGGGTGGAATTCGGCGGGCTTGGTGCTCACGGGAATCTCCTTTGGAACAGCCTCATGGGATACCTGAATCGTGAGGCGGAATCCCGACAAATTTGTCGGCTCCCCTTCCCTCTCACGACGGAACATCCGGTGGCACGGAAGCTGCTTATAGACCCTGGACTGAAGGCAGGAGGCGGCCATGTCGATCGCGGCGATGACGGCGATGCTGATGGGAGGGGTCCTGGGATCCCTGCTGGTCTATGAACTCGTGCTCAGCCGGCCTGCCAGGATCCTCAGCGGAAAACCCTTCGGCTCCGCTCCCAAAGGCCTCAGCTGCAGCTCGTGCGGACGGGCGGAGACGCTGTCGATCCTGACCACGTCGAGCAACGAGGACTCCTCCCCCGACCTGGCCGTCTACTGCTCCCGCTGCGGCGCCTCCCGCGGGCCGGACCTGGGGTCGTCCCACCGCATCAACGTCTGAGCACTTCCGCGAGCCGACGGCCGACGATCTCGTCCTCGCCGGCCTCGAGCATCCACACCCCGATCTCGAGTCCGTCCGCCAGCGACGCCCGGATCTCGATCCGTGGCTCGCCCTCGCGCAGCTGACGGACCGCGTCGGCGGGCGTCGGTGCGCCGGTCCACGTCACCTTCAGATGCGGCACCGCGTTCGCGAGCTCGGGGACGAACGTCTCGGCCTTCACCGCGGCCAGGCCGGCCAGCGACCGCGTGATCGCGGCGCAGCGGCGCTCCCACTCGCGCCAGCGCGCGTCCGGGTCCTGCTTCAGGAAGTGTTCCAGCGCGGCCCAGACGCCCACGATCTCCTCCTTGCCCACCTTGTTCGTGCGGCCGATCGCATCCGTCTGCGGACTGTTGTTCGCCGCGGCAGCCTCGACCAGGTCCTTCCGTCCGAGGAGGAAGCCCGAGCACTGCGGGCCGCGCAGCACCTTCCCGCCCGAGAACGTCGCGAGATCGTATCCCATCTTGAGGAAGCGGGAGTAATTGGAGACGGGCGGGATATCCGCGGCGGCGTCGATGAGCGACGGGACCTCGCGTTTCTTCGCGAGCGCCGCGAACTCCTCGACCTTGATCGGGCCCTCCGGCCCGTGCACGTTGAAGTACAGCAGCATCGCCGTCCGCTCCGTCACCGCGCGCTCGGCGTCGGCGAGCGTCCCGACTTCGACGAGCCGCGCCCCGGTCGCGCGGACGGCGTGGTCATAACCGTTGCGGTGCGCCTTCGGGATGACGACCTCGTTCTTCATGCCTGTCGTGTCGGGCAGCCGCTGGATCTTCTCCTTGTCCTTCCCGGCGAGGCAGGCCGCCGTCCCCAGGAGCAGCGCGGAGGCGGCGCCCGCGGTCACCAGCGCGGCCTCGGCTCCGACCAGCGTCGCGATGCGCTTCCCGACCGCCGAGTGCAGCTCGTTCAGGTGGACGTAGTGACGCGACGCCGACTCGACCGCCTCGACGACCTCCCGCGGCATCCGAGAGGCGCTGAGGTAGGTGTAGGTTCCCGCCGCGTTGATGAGCGGCCGGATGCCGAGCTCCTGATAGACGTCGCGCGGCGGAGTCTGCGCCTCGGCGCAGGCGGGCAACGACGCGGCGCCGGGCAGGGCGGCCAGCGATTTCAGGAAGCGCCGGCGGCTGGAGCTCATCGCGAGCGGCCGAACATGAGGAGAGCCACCGCCGTGCCGTAGCTCTTCCCGATTTCGTGGCTATCGACGAAGCTCCCGTCCCACTCGGCGATGGCGAGCAGCCGCTCCCGGAAGCGCTTCGAGGTCGACTCCAGGGTGGATCCGCCGACGGCTCTCGCGGCCTCCAGCGTATGGAAGCCCGCGTGGAAGTAGAAGAACCCCGCGAGCCGGCCGTCCGAATGATAGTCGCAGAGGCGGACCGCCTCGAGCCGGTCCACGAACTTCCAGTACGCCTCGACGCCGGCGCCCACGTCGATGAGATCCAGCTTCCCCGCCTCCTGAAGCGCGAGCTCGCAGATCGCGGTGCGCGACATCGAGCTCTTTTCGTTGTCCGGAGGCTGCCCATCGAGCCGGTAGGTCTGACGTCCGCCGCTGCCGCGGGTGGACAGCAGCGCCTCTGCCGCGCGGCGAAACACCGGGCCCGGCACCTCCGCGCCCGCCTTGCGCGCCACGGCCAGCGCGTGCACGACGACGCCCGTCACGAAGGGATTTGGATACTCGTGCTCCCAGAAGCCTTGGGGGTCCTGCATCGCGACGACCCGCGACACGATCCGGCCCAGCATCGCCATATCCTTCACCCCGGCGAAATAGTGCAGACGGAAGGCCTGCGCGTAGATCTCCTCGTGCTGGTCCGGGTTCAGGCGCTTGTCGTCGCGCAGGCAGGCTTCCGCCCTCTTCAACGCCGCGTCGACGCGGTCCGGGTCCAGGTCCCGCCACTCGCGGAGCGCCAGCGCCGACAGCGCCGTCACCGCCATCCACACGTTCGGGAGGATCCTGGGGTCCGGCCAGTAGGCGTACCGCGAGTCCCGCCACAGGCCGTCTTCCCACTGGGCGCGGAGCAGGAAGTCGAGCGCGCGGCGGACCGCGACGTCGCTGTCCGGCGCCGGCAGGCAGGTCGACGTCGGCGCGCCTTCCTGCGGACGATAGAAGAAGTCCTCGAAATGATGCGTGAGCGGTCCCTGCGGGAGGGAATCCTCCGCGACGACGAGGTTCGCCGCCGCGCGCCAGGCCCAGGGCGACTCCGGATACCGGAGCAGCAGCGCCTTCAGCCGGGGCCCGGGGGTTCTTCCGGTCCAGAGATCGACGGCCGCCAGGTGGTACAAGGCCTCGGGGCTGCTCTCTCCTTCCAGGGCGGCGCGCGCCTCCGCGAAGCGCTTCAACCCCAGCAGCGCGATTCCCCGGCTGGTCGCGGACGCCGCCACTTTCAGCGCTTCCTCGAAGCGGCCGCCATGTCTCAGGATCTGCGCCTTCTGTTCGTCCGATGCCTGACCGAAGGCCTGGTCGTCGTCGCCCCCGCGGATCAGGGCATCGACGCCGTCGCCGGCGGGACGGTTGTAGTCCGGATTCCTTTTCAACACCGCGATCAGCGCTCCGCGGAACCAGTCGGCGTTGAAGGTCCGGATGTGGTCGAGCTTGTGCACGACCTTGCCGTCGGGCGTCAACACGACGAAGCCGGGTTCGACGAAGTCGAAGGGCTTCAGGTTGAGCGTCTTCCCCATCTCCGCGTCGCAGCACATGCGAAGCGGCACGAACTTGCTGCGGATCAGGTCGACGACGCCGGGGTCGGTGAACGCCGTCGCCTTCATATACCGGTCCGTCAGCGCCGCGCGGTACATGTGCAGTCCGGTGATGCGCGGACAATACCAGAGGATCAGGCGCTTCTGGTCGGCCGCCGTCCGGCGGGCCTTCGCGAGCAGCGCGGCGCGATCGAACTCATACTTCGGCTGGTGCGCCTCGGGATACTGCGGATGATGGCCCGCCGCCAGCTCCATGTCGATGAGCTCGATGCCGTCCGTCATCCACGGGATCTGGCTGTCGCAGCGCCGCGCGGCCGCCTCCTCCGCAGTCTGCTGAAAGACCAGGACCAGGACCGTCGCAAGCAGGTTCACTTGTCGAGCGCCTCCAGGATCGAGCGGCGCAGAGCCTCGAAGCGGTCGGGGTCGAGATGGCCGTAGTCGATCTGGCCCGCGTCGCGTTCGGACGTCTTCACGAAGCTGCCGAGCAAGCCCAGGGCCGCCGCGAGGCCCGGCTTCACTTCCGCCCGGGTCGCCTTCATCCTCGAGAGCAGCATCCGCAGCAGCTCCACATCCTGCTCGCCGCGACGCAGACCCTTCAGGCGCAGCGTCGCGTACGGCCGCTTCTCCATGCCGGGCTTCGGAGGCAGAAGCAGCGCCGTATCCTCCGGCTTCTCCCACGCCTTGACCGTTCCCAGCGCCAGCCAGGGGACGAGGCCGTCGGCGCCGTCGAGGAAGACCTGGATCGCCCACGCGCGCGCGGCTTCGCCGCTGCCGCCCATCGGCACGCCGCCGTAGACCCAGACCTCCTCGCCGCGGTCGAACACGAGCTCCGGATACTGGCGATAGCTGCCGGCGACGACGTCGACCCCGAGGATGCCGTCCAGGAAGTCCCGGCGGCATTGCGGGCGGGAAAGATCGGCGCGGAACTTGATCTGCACGTTCTTCAGGTCTTTGACCGCGTCGACCGCGCGCTTCCCGAAGTAGCGCAGCGCCAGATGGTCCTCGCCGGAGACGGGCTCGTCGAGCCGCCACCACGAGCCCTCGGGCTGGTGACGTCCGAAACGGACATCGGGCTTGTTGTTGAGGAAGACGTGGAACTGCGTCTGCGTCCACTTCTTCGCCGCGGCATGCATCCCGAACTCGCGGACCATGGCGCCGAAGGCCTTTCCGTATTCCGGCGCGAAGGCCTGCTCCGGCTCCGGCGCGTCGCGCCAGTGATCCTCCGGCGTCCCCTTATAGGAGTAGTAGTCGTTGATCGGCAGCGGCCAGTTCTCGTGCATCGGCCAGTACAGGTGCTCCATCGGGACGCCGTCGCGGGGCAGCCCCTTGAATGCGGTGCCGTCGCAGTACGGACCGTAGCGCTCGTCGAAGGCCGCCCAGGAGGTCACCTCGACCGTCGACCCCGTGCGCCGGATCTCCGGCACGGTGCACCACTGCAGGTAGCCGCGGTGGGAATACGGGACGATGGCGAGCGTGCCGCGATGCTCGTGGGCAAGGCGGTGGAAGGCGCGCTCCATCTCCATGAAGCCGGGAGAGCCTTCCTTCTCGCCGGACTCCTGGCCGGGAGAGCCGTACGCGTTCAGCGACACCTGAAAGGACAGCGTGTCCGGGATCGTCGCGCCGTGGACGCGGACCGCGACCGGAATCCTGAGCTCCACGTCGCCGACTCTCAGCGTGAGCGCCAGCTTCCGTCCGCCGACCGGCGAGCCTTTGGCGACATAATGCTCGACGTGGAAGAGCCCCTTCCCCGCGACGTCGCCGGCGACCGGGATCAGCGGGTCGAAGATGCTCCCGACCTGCACGACGCGGCTGACGGCGAACTCCGCGCCCTCGAAGCGGACCGTCCGGGCCTGCGGCGTCTCGACCAGGATCTCGAATCCCACGTGCTCGCCGCGGGCGGCGTCCAGCGTCACGCCCTTCCCGTCCCAGATCCGCGAGGCCGCCGGCGCATCCAGGTTCGTCTCGCCCTCGAAGAGGACCCGGACCTTCGAGCCGTCGGTCAGCGCGACCGGCGACACGGCCGGGGGGGCCGACGTCTTTTTCAGGATCTCGCCCGTGCGGTCGGCCGCGGGCTTCGGCGTCGCGGCGACGTACTTTTTCGCGCCGGACGGCGGAGCAGCGCCCGCCTTCCATTTCGTGACCACCATATGGGGTGCCTTGGCCGTCTGCTCCCGGGTGTAGATGCTGTTGTTGTGCATGGTCTCCGCATGCTCGTCGGACAGCGCGAGACCGAACGAGTTGCCTTCGACCATGGCATGGATCAGCGCCGGCGGGACCTCGATCGACAGCCACCCGTCGGCCTCCGCCTTCAGTTCGCGCGAGAACCACAGAGAGCCGCCATGCCCGTAGGAGACGGCGTTGAAATCGGAGCCCGGGTGCGCCCAGGGGCGCTCGCCGTGGGCGGCCTCGGCGAAGCAGGCTTCCCCGGCCTTGGCCGGTGTCCCGGTCCCGGTGCCTTCCTTCCACGGGCTGGAGATCGTGGAGATTCCCAGGGAGCGCAGCTTGTTCGGTCCCGTCGGGGTGATGAACAGGCGGGCCTCCTCGACGGTCTTGCCCTTCACCGCAGTCACGTCGAAGTCGAGGATCGATAGATCCTCGATCCCCTTCAGGCGGATGTTGGAGCGGTCTCCGCCGTTGAGGTTCACTTCGCTGCCGCTGCTGGAGAGGACCGTGTCGGCGATGCAGGGCAGGCGCAGCGGCCCGGACGCCGGCGCGTCCTGGGGCAGGAGCAGGCACAGAAGCATCAGGTGACGCATGTCAGGGTCCCTCGTCCGTCCGATCCCGCGCCCATCTGTGCGCCGCGGCCCTCTTATTCTAACTCCCAATCCCGAATCCCGGCGATTCGGGGATTAGGCCTTGAGCGGCCGGGCGTTATCCCGGTATCATGAGGCCGATGGATGATCTGGAGGATGTGCAGCCGCCGACCTATCCGCCCGGCTTCGAGCCGCCGACGGACATCGACGTTCCCTGGTACGCCTGGGTGCTCTGGCCGCTCGCCGTCTTCGTCGCCCTCTTCCTGACCGCGGTCCTCTTCCACGGCTTCTTCGGCGCCCTGTCGTAGGCGTTTACAGCCCCCCGCCGGCACGGTAGACTTTCGCCCATGCCCTACCGCGACCTGCAGCATTTCATCGAGGTCCTCGAACAGAGGGGGCGCCTCAAGCGAATCCGCACCGAGGTATCCCAGGACCTCGAGATCGCGGAGATCACCGACCGCGCGACCAAGGCCGGCGGCCCCGCGCTGCTCTTCGAGAACGTGAAGGGCCACGCGATGCCGGTCGCGATCAACCTCTTCGGCTCGAAGGACCGCATGGCGCTCGGACTCGAGGTCGACTCGCTCGAAAAGCTCCCCGAACGCCTCGGCTCCATCCTCGCGCTCGCCCTGAACCCGCCCACCGGCGGCTTCCTGGAGAAGATCAAGACCCTCCCCAAGCTCATGGAGATGGCGAGCTTCATGCCCAAGTCCGTCGACGGCGGCCTCTGCAAGGACGTCGTCCTCAAGGGCGACCAGGTCGATCTCGAGAAGCTCCCCGTCCTGAAGTGCTGGCCCGAGGACGGCGGACGATTCATCACCTTCCCGCTCGTCTTCACGTACGACCCGGAGACCGGCAAGCGCAACGTCGGCACCTACCGCATGCAGGTCTACGACAAGAAGACCACGGGCATGCACTTCCACTGGCACAAGGACGGCGCGCGCCATCTCCGGAAATCCAAGGCGCCCCTGCAGGTCGCCGTCGCCATCGGCTGCGATCCGGCGATGTGCTTCGCCGCGACGCTGCCGCTGCCGCCCGACGTCGACGAATGCCTCTTCGCCGGCCTGGTCCGCCAGGAGGGCACGCGGCTGACGAAGTGCGAGACGCTCGACATCGAGGTCCCCGCGAACGCCGAGATCATCCTCGAGGGAACGGTCGATCCCGCCGAGCGCCGCCGCGAGGGGCCCTTCGGCGACCATACGGGGTACTACTCCCTCGAGGACGACTTCCCCGTCTTCCGCGTGAACGCCGTCACCCACCGCGCGAAGCCGGTCTATCACACCACGATCGTCGGGCCGCCTCCGCAGGAGGACGGCTACATCGGCTACGCCATCGAGCGCCTCATGCACCCGCTCATGAAACTGCAGATCCCCGAGATGGTCGACTACCATATGCCGATGGAAGGCGTCTTCCACAACCTCATGATCGTCTCGATCCAGAAGCGCTATCCCGGCCACGCGCGGAAAGTCATGCACACGATCTGGGGCCTCGGCCAGGCGATGTTCACGAAGACGATCGTCGTCGTCGACGAAGAGGTCAACGTCCACGACTACCGCGAGGTGGCGTGGAAGGCGCTGAATCACATCGACCCGGAACGCGACATCGAGTTCGTGATGGGGCCGATCGACATCCTCGACCACTCGTCGCGCCTCGCGGGCTATGGCTCCCATATGGGGATCGACGCGACGACGAAGACGGCGGGAGAGGGCTTCCAGCGCCGCTGGCCCGGCGAGCTCAAGATGAGCCCGGAGATCCGCGCGATCGTCGACAAGAAGTGGAAGGACCTGGGCCTCTAACGGGTCCGCGCCGCGATTTTCTTCTGCACGCGCCGGAGCCTCGACGCCGACGGCTGCAGCTCCGCCAGGCCGTTCGGATCCTCCTCGATCTCCGTCCAGATCGCGAGCGCTTCCTTCAGCCGCTTCAGCGCGGCGGCGGGATCGGCCGCGGCGTCCGCTATTCCCTCGATGACGTCGGCGCGCTTCCCCATGATCTCGTAGAGGGCCGTCATCGACGCAAGGCCTTCTCCGCCGCTCGTGGCGCCCGTCCCGATCGTCGACTGGCAGTCCTCCGCAAGCCCATACTGCCGGATGGCGCCCTCGGGATCCGTCGCCTTGATCGCCTCGGCCCACTCCAGATGGAAGTCGAGGAAGGCATAGGCATGGTCGAACGGGTTCGCGCTCTGATGCTCCCGCTTCAGGTCCGAGTACCGCTTCTCGAAGTCCATGCTCAGAAGCCGATCTGGACGCCGGCCTCGAAGTCCAGAGTCCAGAACGCCCCGGGATCCATGCTGATCGCGTCCCCCTCCGTCGGCGGCGCGATCAGGCGGCCGCCGAGCCCGAAAATGATCGCGACCGGGCCCGCGCGCCAGCCGAAGTGCATCCGGAGCTCCATCGCGAAGGTCCAGCGGTCCTGGAAGAACTCCCGATCGGTCTCCGGGAGGCCCGCCGGCCGGATCTTCGCCATCAGCGACGGATAATGCGCCGCGCCGAAGCCCACGCGCACGTCGCCGAAGAAGTTCTCCTGCACAGTTCCTTCGGCCTTGAATCCGACATAGACCTGCGGCAGGCGCAACGTCTCGGGGGTCACCTTCGTGCCGAAGTCGTCCGTCGCGCTGCCTCCGTCGAACCAGTCGATTTCGAGGGCGACATAGCCGCCCATGGCCGGCGTCCGCTCCCAGGGCGGCCCGCCGGGAACCGGCGGCGGCGGACGGACCATCAGGTCGGCCTCGAGCGTGAAGCCGAGGCCCGGGTTGAAGAGCTCCAGATAGCTCATCCGGTTCGCGATGACGATGACGTTGCCGCTGGAGAAGGTATCGCCGCGATCGGCCGCGCCCAGGGGAATGGCGACCCTTCCCTGCAGCGCCGCGGTCATGCCGAAGTGGAACTGCTCCCCCTGGAGCGAGACCAGGGAAAGGGAGACGGCCGGCTCCTCGAGACTCAACTGCGACGGGAGCGCGGCGTCGTCCCCCGACGGCGGGAGCAGGCTCGAGAACAGGACGACGACGACGATCATTTCACTTTGGCGCGCAGCAGCTCGGTCGCGCGCCACAGGTACCAGGCGGCGGCGGAGCGGTGCGGCTTCCACCGCTCGCCGAACGCCAGGAGCTCCTTCGGCGAAGGCAGATCCTTCTTCTTATACGTCAACGCGAAGCCCTTCCGGACGCCGAAATCCGTGGAGGGGAGCACGTCGGGACGGCCGAGCGAGAAGATGAGCAGCATCTCCACGGTCCACGGCCCCACGCCGCGGATGGAGGTCAGCCGCTCGATGATCTCGATGTCGGTCATCCTCGCCAGGGAGCGCCCCTTCGGCACCACGCCGGCGATGGTCTTTGCGGCGATGTCCTTCACCGCGGCGACCTTCGCGCGCGAGAAGCCCGCGGTGCGCAGCTTCCCGTCGGGCGTGGCGGCCAGGTCCTCGGGCGTCGGGAATTTCTTCCCGGGATAAAGCGCGATGACCCGCCCCAGGATCGTGTTGGCCGCCTTTCCCGTCAGCTGCTGGTGGGCAACGGCGGTCACGAGCGTCTCATAGGGATTGATGCCGCGGGGGAACGGAACGTCGCCGGGGCCCACCTTGCGGATGATCCGGGCGAGGATGCGATCCACCTTGGAAAGATGCGCAGCGGCCTTGCGGTTCATGCGGAAGATTATAATCAACCCGTGGGCGAGAAGCGGTTTACTATTCTGCTGGAAGACGATGTCGCGGTCGACCCGCGCAAGTACGGCGCGCTGGTCGCGCCGGCGCTCGGCGTCACCGTCGTCGAAGCGAAGATGGCCGTGCGGAAAGGGCGGGGCATCTTTCTCGAGAACCTCGCCGAGGATCAGGCCCGGCGCCTCGAGGAGGAGCTCCGGAAGGACTCGATCCGCGCTCGCGTCGTCGCCAGGGAGGAGATCCCCGCCCTGCCCGTCGTCCGAAAGTCGGCGATGCTGGACCACGGCGACGAGATGCTGACCTTCCAGCCCCCGGGGTCGTCCGAGCGCGAATCGATCCCCTGGGACGCGGTCCTCGTCGCCCAGATCGGCATCGTCGCCCGGCCGGAATTCAAGGAGCTCTTCGGCCATGTCCCGTTCGGCATGATGCCGGCCATCCACAAGATGGAGGGGAGCGAGCGCGAGCTGCTGCGCGAGAACCTCATCCTGAAGATGGAAGGCCGGCCCGCGGACAACCGGCTCAAAAGCGAGAAGCGCCCGGAATCGATCTTCGAGGAGATCGACCAGCGCTTCGGCACAAAGGTGAAGGTGTTCGCCGATCTGGTCACCGCCGATCTCGGACTCTGGCTGCGGGTGGCGATGGACGAGATCGCTTACGTCTATATGGAGGGGGGCGTCCGCATGGGCGGGGCCTGGGGGTTCCAGATGTTCGTCAACGATCTCCGGTCGAAGTGCGCCGCCTCGCTCACGGAAACGGCCTTGAAGTTGCTGGAGGCCACCGATATAAGGGAGCATGTCTTCCCGCAGATCGAGGAGTACAACCGCGTCACCCAGTGGGTCTCGCTGAAAAGAGTGCTATGGCCGACCGCCGCTTCGTCCTCGCCATCACCGGAGGCTCCGGCGCCGCCTACGGACGCCGACTCCTCGACTGTCTCGCCCGAACCGGGGCCACCGTCCACCTCGTCGTGAGCGAGGCCGGGCGGAAGGTCATCAACCATGAGCTGCAGGTTCCGCTCGACCTGAACGACGGCCCCGGCGTCGTCCGCGCCCTGCTCGGTGAGGACGCGCCGAACGTCCAATACCATCACTATAAGGATCTCGAGGTCTCCATCGCGAGCGGCTCGTACAAGACCGAGGGGATGGCGATCGTCCCCTGCTCCGGCGGAACCCTGGGCCGCATCTCGTGCGGGGCCTCGTCAAACCTGATCGAACGCGCCGCGGAGGTCTGCCTCAAGGAACGGCGGAAGCTGATCCTCGTCCCGCGCGAGACGCCGTACTCCGAGATCATGATCGAGAACATGCTGCGGGTCACGCGCGCGGGCGGAATGATCCTTCCCGCCTCCCCCGGCTTCTATGCCGGCGAGACGCGGATCGAGCAGGCCGTCGACTTCATCGTCTCCCGCGTCCTCGACCACCTGGGCGTCGAGAACTCCCTGATGCAGCGATACGGCGAGCCGGCGAGACGCCGCCATCCGGAGGAAGATTAGGCGCAAAGCGTCGTTCCGCCGCATTCCGTCGACAAACTCCGTCAATCCGCCGCGTTTCCCTCCCATTCATCATGGCACGCCGCTTGCACCGACGAAGCTGTGGAGCTGAGCCTGCCGGACGGAACCTTCGATCGGGGAGTGGTAGGCGGGGTGCTCCTGGCGATGGCGTTCTTCGTCTTCGTCTGCCTGATGCGGGCGCTGGTCTACATCCGCGAGTACGGACTTTGGAACTACCTGAAGTCCGCGTTCAAGATCCAGAACGATTCTCTGGGACTTTTCCTCGTCCTGCTGGTGCTGCTCCTCGTCGTCCTGCTGTTCTTCAGGAGCGGAGGGACCCCTTAGTCTTTCAGGAGTTCGCCGACGAGCAGGATTCCGCCGGCGTACCAGGTGCTTCCCTCGAAGTGCTTGGGATCGTCCATCTTCTGGCTGCCCTTCTGGAGAATCTTCTCCTTGTCGGGCTTCTCCGGCGAAACCTCGATCTTCACCCGATGCACGCCGTCCGGCAGCTGGGTGCCGACGAAGGTGGTCCCCAGACGGTGATAGGTGGAGAACCGGTCGAACTTCGAGACGGTGACGGGCGCGCGGTCGTCGAGCGTCACCACGATCTGGCCGCAGTCGGGGCCCAGCAGGTCGTAGACCGACACCGCCGTGCCCTTGAACTTGAAGGAGATCCCCTCACCGGCCTTCGTCGCGCGCCAGAACTCCGGCATACGTTCGCGGACCCAGGCATGGACGTTCGGGGGCACGGCCTCCCAGCCCTTCGTCATGGTCGTCTTGCTCAAGGGCGCCATGGTCGCGTTTTCCCAGTTGTCGGCCGCCAGCGGAGCCGGAAGGGCGTGGGGCTTCGCCACGCCCTCGTCCCCGATCCGCGCCATTCCGCGCTGGAAGACGTCGTGATAGACCCCGTGGCCGCAGTCTGCATAAGGATGGACGCCGTCCGGGGAGAACAGGATTTTGTCGCCGAAGGCCTGCTTCTCCGCGTCCGTCTTGGGTTTCGGGGCCGTATAGACCAGCTTTCCCTCGCCCTCCAGCCGGCCGACTTCCGCGCCGAAGTCGATCGACGGGATCCCGTAGTGCTCCGCCACCTTCTCCATGGTCTCGGCCGATTTCGGGAGCTTTCCCTCCCGGGCCCCCTGGAGCATCTCGAAGCAGGTCGTGTAGACGAAGACGATGTCCGTCGCCGGATTGTCCTTCCAGGTTTGACGGACCATCCCCTCCATGGCGCGGACGATCTGCTCGGGGTTCTCGTGGTTGTCGTTCACCGCAAACTCGACGAAGAGCAGGTCCGGCTTCTTTTCCAGGACGTCGTGGCGAAGGCGATAGGCGGCCAGACTGGATCCGGTGCCGCCGATCGAGGCGTTGATCTCGACGAATTTCGTCCTGGGATACTTCGCTTTGAACCACTCGAGGCTCTTCACGCGCCAGCCGGGCTGAGCCGTGATGCTGCCGCCGATATAGCCGACCCGGAACTCGGAAGCCTCCTTCAGTTTCGCGAACGTGTTCGGAAGTCCGCCGCGGGGACGGCAGTCGTCCGGGGCGGCGCTCAGCGTCAGAAGCGCCGCCAGCAGTATCGATTTCATCTCAGACTCTCCGCGCCTTGATGCCCATCGTCCCTAGCAGCTCGAAGAAACCTGGGAAGCTCTTCGAGACGCAGTCCGGATCCTTGATCACGATGCCGGGTGCCGCGACCCCGACCACCGCGAAGCTCATCGCCATGCGGTGATCCTTGTAGGTCTCGATCTCCGCGGCGCCGACCTTGTCGGGCGGCGTCAGGACGAAGCCGTCCTCCATCTCCTTCACGTCCGCCCCGAGCTTCGCGCACTCCTTCGCGATCGCGGCGATCCGGTCCGTCTCCTTCACGCGCAGGTTCTTCACGTTGCGCACCCGGGTCGGGCCCTTCGCGAAGAGCGCGACCGCGGCGAGGGTCTGGACGGAGTCAGGGCAGTCGTTCATGTCGACGTCGACGCCTTTGAGCGGCGACGCGGCTGTCACCTCGATCGCCTCGGGGAACATCTTCATCGCGCAGCCCATCTGCTCGAGGATCGCGGCGAACTTGAGCTCGCCCTGGTGGGAGCGCGAGCCGACGCCGCGGACGCGGGCCTTTCCCGCCGTCGTCGCCGCCATCGCGAGGAAGTAGTTCGCGCTGGCACCGTCGGCTTCGACCTTGAAGACTTTCGACTGGTACTTCGACCCGGCGGGGATGCGGAAACGCCGGTAAGCCTCGCGCTCGACGGAGACGCCCATGTCCCGCATCACGTCGAGCGTGATCTCGATATAGGGCTTCGACGCCACTTCGCCTTCGACTTCGATCTCAACCGCGCCCGACGCGCCGGGCGCCGAGAGCAGCAGGGAGGAGATGAACTGGCTCGACGTGTCGCCGGCGACCACGGTGCGTCCGCCCTTGAGGCCCTGGGCCTTGATGGCGAGGGGCGGGCAGCCCTCGGACATCTCATAGCTGATCGTGGCGCCGAGGGACCGGAGCGCCTCCACCAGGCCGCCGATCGGCCGCTCGCGCATGCGCGCCTCGCCGTCAATCTCGTACTGGCCTTTCCCGAGGCAGACGAACGACGTGAAGAAGCGCAGGGCCGTGCCCGCGTTGCCCATGAAGAACTCGCCGTCGGGCTTCAGGGGCATTCCGCCGTTGACGAGGATGACGTCGTCCTTCTCGCGCGTCTCGACCGGGATACCGATCTGGTTGAGCGCGGTGGCGAGGTACTTGGAGTCGTCGGAGAACGAGGCGTTCATGAGCTTCGTCATGCCGGGCGCGAGGGCGGCGGCGATGAGCGCGCGGTTCGTGAGGCTTTTCGAGCCCTGGATGGGAAGATCGAGAGACACCGACCCCGCCGGCTCGATCTGGATTTTTGCCATGAGTCGTTCAGCTTAGCAAATGGAACGACTTGCCGCCATCAGTCGGACCACGTCAGTTCGCAGCAGGGACCGCAGTCCGCCCCCCGCTCGAACCATTCGCGATAGGAGCCGTCGACGTATTTCCAGACGGTCACGAGGCCTTCGGAATTGGCGCCACAATGAGGACAGTTTTCGCCCTTGCCGGAGCAGCCCTCGACTTCCGGGATCCCGTCCCCGTCCCGGTCCACCAGGCTCGAACCGGCGGAGCAGATGAAGTAGAGATCGCCGTCTCTCCCGGCGCCCTGGAGGAGCAGGCGGATGCTCTTCCCCTGCCGGAGGAAGGGCTGGGCGCAATCCCCGGTTCCTCCGCCATGCAGCAGGATCAGTTGACCGTTCCACGCCGGGATATCCTGGATCTCCATCATCCAGGCATTCAGGTCGATCTCCCCGGACATGGCGGCGGGGATTTCGGGTTGATCGGGATCCAGGATGACGAGCCTGGCCTCCTGTTCCTTCAAAGGCCGTCCTGGGCGCTCGTCCGAGCGCCGCAGCAGCAGCACCAATTCCTTCGTCGGCAGCCAGGCCAGGTCCGCGACCCACTGCTCCGGAAAGCGGGCCCGATAACGACGCGTGGCCCATTCCGCGATCTCGTCACAATGGTCGGGATATCGCCGGCGGCTCAGACCGAAGCGCCGCACCGCGGGGATGAAGTAGCTGTCTCCGCCCCATCGCTCCACCAGGGAGAAGTTTCCGCGCCAGAGCAGAACGGAGATCAGAAGGCGGTGGGCTTCCCAGGCGATGAGGACGACCGCCGCGACGGCGCCAAGGACAACGAGCAAACGGCGGAACTTCATGACCTCTCTCCGGCGGAATCATAGCACCGAAACCGCCGAATTGACGTACTTACGCCATCGAGTTAGAGTGAGGCCTCATGCTCGCCGTTCTCGCCGCCGTCCTCCTGCTCCAGGACCCGACCTACGACACGATCCTGCTCGAGACGGGTCCCAGCACGGATCATATCGAGGCGAAGGACCTGAACGGCGACGGCAGACTCGACCTCGTCATCCAGAACGGCCGCGACCTCCAGGTTTTCCTGCAGGCCAACGGGACGTATACCGCGAAGCCCCAGCAGGTGCTGCGCCTCGATGCGAGCGTCTTCCTCTGGACGTTTGCCTCGCTCGACGGACAGAAGTTCCCCACGATCTTCACCGCCGGCTCCCGTGCCGTCCAGGCCATCCCCTTCGACGGAACCGCGTTCGGCCCTGCGCGCGACCTCGTCGTCCATCCTTCGATGTTTGAAGGCGTCGTCACCGACGGCCACGCGCCGCTCTATACGGAGTTCGCCCCCGACCTCGACCGCGACGGCCGCTCAGAGGTGCTCCTCTTCCAGGACGACGAGATTTTCGTCATGAAGCAGCTGGCCGGCGGCGAGTTCCGCTGCCTGCAGAAACTTCCGGTCCCCACGAGCGTTGCGACGACCGTCCCCTGGGCTCCGCACCAGAAACTGATGCAGACCATCGGGGTCCCGTTGCTCTCCTTCGGCGACACCGACGGCAACGGGCGCCTCGACATCGCCTACTATAAAGAGGAGTCCATCGGCGTCTTCAAGCAGCAGGCCGATGGGGGCTTCCTCGCCGCCGACAGCAAGGACCTCACCGCCGACAAGAAGAAGCCGCGGAAGACCCGCTACTTCCAGTTCGACGTTCCGCCGAAGGTGGCCGACTTCAACGGCGACGGCCTCCTCGACGTCGCCCTCATCTATCCGTCGAAGGGCCGCGTCCACGTCTATTATGGCCGTGCGGGCCGCACCGACTGGAAGGAGCCCGACCAGGTGATGCTCGTGGCCGACGGCTGGTCGACGGGCATCCATCTCGAGGACCTCTCCGGCCGCGGAAAGCTGGACCTCATCATGGGCGTCGTGCGCAAGCTCGGCATCTCCGAAGGGCTGCAGGTCTTCCTGTCCGGGAAGGTCGACCTCGAGCTGCACATCTATCCGATGGGGGCCGACGGCCGCTTCACCAAGGATCCCGTGCAGGAGCTGAAGTTCCCGATCCCCTTCTCCTTTCACGTGACCCGCGAGTCCGCGTCGCTCGACCTCGTTTTCCGCCCGAACTTCCGGGGCGACTTCAACAAGGACGGGCTGCGCGACATGCTGGTCCGCGTCGACGAACGGACGCTGAAGATCTATCCCGGGGTGAAGGACCGGGCGATCGCGGACGCGCCGACGGGGACGGTGGCGATGAATCCTCCCGAGGGGGTCAGCACGACGGAGCCGTTCGTCATGGACCTGAACGGCGACGGGGTGTCGGACCTGATCCTGAAGCACGTCCTGATCAATCCGCCGAGACACGTATTGGAGTTGAAGCTCTCGCGATAGCTCGCCATAATAGGCGCCGGAGAGGGGGGCCGACCGACATGGATGGAATTGCCAAGTCCCACGAGCCGCGACGCCGCCACAAGCGGTTCAGCCCGCCGCGGGCGCAGGTCACCTGCGTCCCCCGCGGGTTCTGGGCTCCCCTCATCAAAGGACGCAACGTCGCGCTCTATCTTCGCGACGTGAGCCTGGGCGGCGCGCAGATCGTCGCCGCCAAACCGCTCGCCACCGGCCTGAAGACCGACATCACCATCACCTTCGCCGGCTTCCCCGATCCCGTCCAGATGGAGGCCGACGTCCGCTGGTGCCGCCGCGACACGCTGTCGCTCGCGCCGAAGTACAACGCCGGGCTCACCATCAAGCAAATCGCGCCGGACCACGAATTCCGCCTCGCGAACATCGACCGGACCTATCTCGGATACCTCGGTTAGGATCCCCGCATGGGCCAGGAACGCCGCCGGCACCGCCGCGTCGACGCGAAGGACGCGTCCGTCGCGTGCACGACCGCCGAGATGGCCGTCCCCGGCTCCGACTCGTACAACCTCGCCGTCCGCCTCCTCGACACCAGCGCGAGCGGCGCCTGCCTGGTGACGAAAGGCCGGCTCCGCGAAGGCGTTCATGTCATCGTCGGCGTGATCCTTCCCCGCCTCGGCACGAAGGTGATGTCCAAGGCCGTGGTGCGCTGGGCGACGACCGTGGAGTCGAAGGGCCGAACCGCGCACGTCGCCGGTCTTCAGTTCGACAAACCCCTCTCCGTGCTCGGGGCGCCCAAGCCGCCGGACGCGACCTCGGACTCGGGACTCCGCGCGAAGGAGCCACAGCGCCGGCACCGCCGCTTCGCGCCCGAGAAGGTCGACATCATCTGCCTGCCCCGCGGCCTGCTGCGGGCCCTCGGCGTGAAGACCAACTCGGCGAAGTCGCTGCGGAACCTGAGCCTGGGCGGCGCGCAGATCATCAGCTCGGAGAAGCTCAAGCCCGGCGAGCTCGTCGACCTCACCCTCCAGTTCCGCTATCCCGCCACCGTCGTGAAGGCGGAGGGCGTAGTCCGCTGGTGCCGCCGCGATACGCTCTCCCTCGATCCGCGATGGAACGTCGGCGTCGTCTTCCGGCGAATGGATGCGGACTCGGACGGACGCCTGCGCACGGTCGAGGCCGTGTTCGTCGACGAAAAGCCGTCCTGAGCGCCTACTCGTCCGCGGGGCCCATCGCGTCGTAGACGACGCGGCCGGCCGCGTCCAGGGCCGCGACCCCGCGGTCCTCCTCCCCCGACGGTCGCTCCAAGACGTTCTCCAGGAAGACGGAGAGGATGTAGGGATTGCCGCGGACGCGGACCCACCCGACATCGTGGCGGCAGCCCGGCAGCGTCCCGCTCTTGTGGCCGACGGCGATCTCCCTCGGCACCCCGGCGGCGACGCGGCCGCGGGAGGTCCGCTCGAGAAGGACGATCATGTCGTCGCAGGCCTCGGGCGTGAGGATCTCCCGACGGAAGATCGCGCGCATCAGGACGCCCATCTCGCGGGCCGTGGTCCAGTTCTCCCGGCCGCTCCGCTGCGCGTCGAAGTCCATGAATTCGCGCTCGATGCGCGTCACGGTCAGCCCGAACTTCGCCGCGCGCTCGTTGACGTTCTTCGGGCCGACGCGGCGCAGCAGGATGTTGGCGGCGGTGTTGTCGCTCTCCGAGATCATCCGGCGGGCATATTGGAGGTAGGTCCAGCTGGACCCGACGGGCTCCTGCTGGAAGGTGCCGGTCCCGCCGACGACGTCGGTGGAGAGCAGCGTGTGGCTGTCGGTCCACGAGAACGACCGGTCCAGCGCCTGGGCGTGGGCCTCGACGAGGATCAGGACCTTGAGCACGCTGGCTCCGGGCACGGGACGGTCGGCGTCGATCGCCATCAGTTCGCGGCCGTCGGCCTGGGACAGCCAGACGGAGAGGTGGACGCCCGGCGACTCGCGCTGCACGGAGAGGCGGAGGTCCCGCTCGAGGCGCGGCATCTTCTCGAAAAGCGACGGCGGCGTGCAGCCGCCGAGGAGCGCCAGAAGGACGGCGGCTTGGATCTTCACACTTCCTTTGACGCAGCGCGCGGGCGCACCCCCGCAACGGGTGTATATTAGGAAGGATCATGAGCATTCTGGCCGCCGCGCTGCTGCTCGCCTTCCAGGAGAACGATCACCTTCTCATCAACGAAGTCTCCGAGAATTTCAACCGCCAGTGGGCCGCGGCCGAGGACAGCCGGAACTACAAGGAACTGCTCGACCTCTACGACGTGGCCCGCACCACGAAGCAGGGTCAGCTGGCCAGGCCCGATCCGGACGTCAACCGCTGGATACCCCTGGGCCGTGTCCTCGCCGCCCGGCTCGCCTCCCTGCCCCCCTCCGCGCTGGAGGCGCACGAAGTGATTGCCCGACAGGATCTCGAGGCCGTGCTCGAACCGCGCGAGCGCCGCAAGACCGTCGAAAAGTATTCCTACACCCACGCCGGCCGCGAGGCGCTCGACCTGCTCTCGAACGGCGACTGCGACCAGGGCCGGCTCCCCGAGGCGATGCGGGGCTGGTCGCGCGCGATCGAGGTCCGCCCCAGCGCCGACACGGTCGCCCGCCTGGCGTTCGCCCACGGCGCCCGTCGCGACGCGGTTGCGCTCGCCACGCTCCGCTCCCAGGCCGAGACGCGGGGCATCAAGGGGGAGCTGATCGTGGAGGGCCGCAAGCGCGAGCTCTTCGAGTACATCGACTCCCTGCGTCCCGCCGATGAGGCCCAGGGGCCGCTGCTCCAGGCCGCGGCGCGTCCGCCGAGCGACATCCCCCTGGGGCACTACGATCTGAAGGAGGACGGGCACTACGCCGAGAAGCTGGCCCTCTCCCTGCCGGCCCTGGCCCGCGTCAACGGTCACGACCTGGTCGTCATCAGCAACGGCCTGCGCGTCACGGGGCTCGACCCCGCCCGGGCCGAGGGGGGCAGCATCGACAACGCCATCGATTGGCGCTTTCCCAGGAACGGTCCGACCACCACCTGGACCATGACCGGCAGCACTATTCCGATCCTCCCGTATGTCGGCGTCGCGATCTGGGAGAACACCGCGATCTGCCCGATGTTCCCGTCCAAGAAGGACCCCAAGCAGCAGGTGGGGCGCCGCTCCCAGAAATTCCTGGGGCCCTCCGTGCTCCAGTCCGTGGACCTGACGACGGGAGAGCCGGTCTGGGACACGGAAACCCTGACGGTCCAGAGCGGGGGCGAGCGCGTCCCCCTCGTCGAATTCCTGAAGCTGGACAAGTCGGACTTCTGCTTCGGCGGACCGCCCGTGGTGCGGGGGAACCGGATCTATGCGCCGGTGATGAGCAGCCCCTATACGGGCCGGCAGTGCTGGGTGCTGTGCCTTGACGCCCCGACGGGCCAGCCGATCTGGTGCACCGACGTGGGCACGGCGCCCCAGTCCACGTACATGTCGGTCGCCCAGCTGGCGGAGGAGGAAGGGACCCTGGTCATTTCGACCAACTTCGGCGTGATTGCGGCCCTCGACTCCTCGACGGGGGCCTTCGAGTGGCTGGTCAAGTACATGGTCGGAGGCAGCCGGCCCGATCGTCCGCAATACCGGTTTGCGGCCAGTCCGCCGGTCATCGCGGGAAGCCTGGTCTATGTCCTTCCCCAGGATTGCGACGATCTGCTGGCGTACGACCGCTGGACCGGGCTGGAGGCGCCGCTGCCGAAGCTGTCCGGCATCCCGAGGTGGGACAGCATCGTCCACTTCATCGGACGCGCGGGCGATTGGCTGGTCTTTTCGGGCCCGAAAAATTTCGCGGTGCGGCCGCTCGACGGACGGGTGGCCGAACTCCCCGATGCCGAGGCCGGCCGCTTCGGGCGCGGGGTGATCGCCGGGGGCCGGCTGTATCTTCCCACCCAGGCGGACCTGACGGTTTTCGACACCACGACCTGGAAAGCGGCCGATGCCCTCAAGTGGCCGGAGACGATCGGAGCGGGCAATATCCTCCTGGGGGATTCCTGCATCGTCTACATGTCCGACCGCCTCGATCTATTCAGCAGCCTCGCCGATCTGAAGGTCCGTTTCGGACTCGAGAGCGGCGGGCCGGCGCGACCGCAGGACAGCCGCCAGCTGGCGCGCATTTTCGAAAGCGCGGGCCTGCTCAGGGAAAGCGTTCCCTACTATCGGCGCGCGTTGAAGAGCTGGGACTCCGATCCCGCGTGGCAGGAATCGGCCGAGGGCCTGAGGAAGAAGCTCGCCGACCTCGCCGAGAAGTTGGGCGCCGACTTTCCCAAGGACTAGGGTCCACGTTACGAAACGTAACGCGACGTTGGGAAACAGAACTGAAGATCCGCGCTGAAAATGCAGTTCCCATTCGGTTCGGGATGGACCTGGAGGCGGTCTAATGCTGGACGATTGAAAGGCACCCCCGGAGGAGTCCGGGGGTGCCTTTTTTTCTATTTTTAGAAAGGGCTCACCGTGCAACTATTAGCATGGCCCTATTCTGGTGAAACAATACGGCCTTTGGTCTCGGGTCACTTCGCCTTCATTTGACCCGCACGCTCTTTCTTCCATGCATCAACTAGTTCTTCAAAGTGCATTGTCATTCTGGAGAAAGCCAGGGTCACGATGACATTCTTAAATGGCGAAGGATTGTGCGGGTCGTCTCTAAAGCCGATTCTCACCAAGTTGTTCGGATCGGACGCGTTGTGCTGAAGTTCCGCGTCACTGTTCTCCCAAGGAGCTCCAGGATCGGGAGGAGGAATTTCATGACCCCTGGGATCATGACGAGCTTTTTTGTGAATCGCGTACAGTGCATATGTGGCGACGCTGGGTGAATCGTTTTTTATTATGAAGCTCCTGGCCCCGGGAAAATAGTTGTTGTACGCCCATACAAGAGGCCCTCCTCCCCCTATTGCTACTCCACAGGCATTTTCCCAGAATGCGGACATTTCCTGCAGTACGACTTGGCATTCCTGTCTTGGCTGTAGCGCAAAGCTGTACGGATTGGTTTCTTTCGGATAGTCCCCCATGCCTGAGTTCTCCTTATGTTGAAAGAGGTTCAAAGAGTAGAGGATCTATGGCTACAGACAAACTGTCAAGTTTATTGGACTGAAGATCCACGCTGAAAATGCGGTTCCCATCAGGTTCGGGATGGTTTTGGCGGGGTTGTAGGCTCGATCCGAGAATCCTAGGAGCGTGTCCGAGTAATCCAGGTTTTTGCCGCTAAATAAGGCGGAAGTCTGGAACAATCTCTCCAGCATTGGAACTCATCTCTCAATGAAGCTGGAGAGAGGCCATGTCCAAACAGTATCGACCCTACGAGCCGGATCAGAGGTTGCTTCTTCCCCCGAACTTGGACGAGTGGTTACCTGAGGACCACATGGCCAGGTTTGTGAGAGACGTGGTGGGAGAGTTGGACCTGGGTGAAATCACCAGGTTCTACGAGCGCGAGGATCGAGGCTATCCTCCTTACCATCCCCGGATGATGACCCAGATCCTCTTCTACGCCTACGTGGTAGGGGTGCCTTCCAGCCGCAAGGTCGAGCGCAAGCTCCAGGAGGACGTGGCCTTCCGGTTTTTGGCCGCCGGCAACCAGCCGGACTTCCGGACTATTGCGGAGTTTCGCCGGCGACACTTGGCGCCTCTGTCGAACCTCTTCGTGCAGGTGTTACGGCTGTGCCAGGAGGCGGGCTTGGTGAAGTTGGGGCATGTCTCCCTGGACTCCACGAAGGTGAAGGCCAATGCCTCCAAGCATAAGGCCATGAGCTACGAACGGATGGTGAAGTCGGAAGCCCAACTCGAGAAGGAGATCCGGGAACTCCTGCAGAACGCCCAGGAGACCGACTTGGCGGAGGACCGCCAATACGGCAAGAACAAGCGGGGAGATGAGTTGCCCGAAGAATTGTCCCGCCGCGTGAGCCGTCTGGAGAAGATCCGGGAAGCAAAGGCGGCGCTGGAAGCGAAGGCGAAGGCGGAAGCCGATCAGAAACGGGAAGCACGACATCAACTCGAAGAGGCTGCCCGGGAGGAAGGAAAGAAGGTCAGTGGGACTCCACCGAAGATCGAAGATACTCCTCCACCCAAGGCTCAGAGGAACTTCACCGACCCCGAAAGCTCGATCATGAAAGGTCGGGACGGCTTCATCCAGGGTTACAACTGCCAGACGGCCGTCGAGAGCTCCTCTCAGACCATCATCGCCTGCGAGGTTAGTGCGAGCGCCGCCGACACCACTCAACTGGAGCCCATGGTCGCGGAGATTCTGGAGAACGTGGGAGAGCTTCCTGAAATCGCAACGCTCGACGCGGGCTATTTCAGCGAAGCCAATGTCGAGGGACTGAAGAGCTTGGGAGTGGATCCCTACATCGCCGCAGGTCGCCAAAAGCACGGGGAAGAAACTCCACCCGCACCGCGAGGTCGGATCCCGCGGTCGGCCACCGCGAGACAACGAATGCAACGAAAGCTACGAACCCTCAAGGGTCGTCGAATCTACGCCCGTCGAAAAGCGATCGTCGAGCCGGTCTACGGGCAGATTAAGGGACGAGGATTCCGACAATTTCTTCTGAGGGGCGAGCGCAAAGTCCGAGGCGAGTGGAGCCTGATCTGCACCACCCACAACCTGCTGAAGCTCTACGGCAGGATGGGCGGACGCTGGGTCAGCAATTAGTCAGTGACCCGAGCACCACAAGAAGACTTTGTGCCCTCAGTGTCTCCGTGGTGATTACTCGCACGGGCTCCTAGGGCGCCACGCTGGAACTAGTCCGGCGTGGTTTTTTTTGTTTGTTTTCGGAGGGCGCCCCCCCCATGGCCAGCTCTGCCGCAAGATCCCAGATACAACTACTATTCCTCCGGGTTTTGCGGTGCTGGTGCGAACCCGTGCATCCTGGGGCCCTGCGTGGGCTAGTATTGGATCGGCCGGGGATTTAGAGAGGGTGACGATGCCTACATATGCTGACCTTCGCATAGCCGTTATGGACTGGCTGCGGGGGAGGAACAACGCACGCGACCAGCAGTTCAGTCTCTACACCGGCGAGTCCTGGGCCTTTCGTGGGTTCCTGATGCAGAAGTTCCCGGAGTTCCGCGAGGACGATTGCACTACGGTCTGCGACATTATGTACGAGTTCGTCAGCCAAGGGATCATTACGCCCGGTCAAGGCGGCCAGAGTTCGGGGATGGAGTGGCCCTGGTACCGCGTCACGCCATATGGTCGGAAGGTGCTGGAGGCGAGGGAGTACGTTCCCCATGATCCGGACGGCTACCTAGCGAAGCTGCAGACCGACATCCCGACCCTCGACCCGATCATCATTCGGTACCTAGGCGAGGGGCTCCGCTGCCGGGTGAGCGGGTACCTTCTGGCCGCGCCTGTCATGATCGGCTGCGCATCTGAGAAGGCGATGATGATCCTCATCGAAACCTTTCGGGACGCCATCACGGACGCGGCCAAGAAAGCGGTATTCGAACGCGACCTGAAACCATTCGCGATCAGCAAAAAGTATGAGGCGTTGTGGGAGCGGCTCAAGCTCGCACAGGCTATGCTGCCTCCGGCACTGAAAGAGGATCTCCAGGTGCTGCTGGATCAGGTCTTCGATTTGATTCGCACGGTGCGAAACGATGTCGGGCATCCCACGGGCAAGGTCGTCGACCGCGAGACGGTGCTCGCCAATTTCATCCTTTTCCCGGGGTACTGCAAGCGGGTGTACGGGCTGATCGAGCACTACCGGCACAACCCCGCGATATTCTGAGCTAACATGACTACCAAGCTCCGCCATAGCGCCCCATTCCGCCGCACCCAGACACCGTCCTTCCGGCGTGCTTTTCGCAGTCAAGCGGCCCTTCCTCTTCCCGCAGAACGGAAGATCCGCTCTGAACATGTAGTTCCGATCAGGTTCGGGATGGACTTGGAGTCCTGCAAGTAGGTCTACTGGAAGCTTGAGGGCCGGTATTGCTCGGTAATTATCGAGCAATGCCGGCCCTTTTTCTTTGGGCGCTATTGTCCGGACCGCCTAGAGTTTCGAGGCGGAAGGCCTACCAGGTCGCGCATCTACGACGATCGCCTTCAGGTCGAGCCCAGTCTCCTTCATGACCCCGGCGATGATCTTCTCAATCGAGGCCAATCGTTCCAGGTCCTTGTCCGTGTACACGATGATGATGTAGTAACCGATCTGGACCTTCTCAGCCTTGAGGTAGGTGGGGTGTTGTAACTTCACGCCTTTCCAGAACTTGGAGTTGCGGGCCAACTTGACCTCCAGAAGCGCCCGGAGGCGGTACCCCCTCGATACCTTGAAGTCGACTGGGCCGCGGCCGATGTTGGGCTCCTTGGAGACGTCGATGTCGTTCGGGCGGCAGTAATGCTTGATTATGCCGAGCATCAGAAGCTGCGCTGCTTTCTCGTTCTTCGCCGTGCGGTCGTCGTTCCAGAGCAACCTCCACCCGTCGTTCTCCTCGACGAAGTGCCGATACTCGCCGGTCATCTCGTCGATGGCCGCCTTGAGGTCCCCATCGGACTTGATGTCGAACTGCAAGGGTCTGGCCTTGACGCGATCGACGGAGGACTCGTACCACTTCACATAGCCTTTCTTGTCGGTCAGGAAGTCGTAGGGTTCGGAAGGGTTCTTTTCCAGGTCCGCGATGTAGTCCTTGCGGAACTCCGGATGCTTCAGGGCTACCGCAATGATCTCTCCCTTGCTGACGTGCTTCGAGAGGTCGTAGTTGAATTCGTTCCTGATGGTGTCGTTCTCGTGCGCCAGGCAGTAGTCCCAGAAGCCCGATGAGTTAATCGTGGGCAGATCCCTGAGGTAGTGCTGGGGGACGAGCAGCACGTGCTTTGTGTTGTTCGGGTTTTCGGGCAGCTCTGCCTCAATCGGCACCCAGGCGGACCTAGCCAGGTCGTACCGGCCACGGAGGTAATTGACCTTCGCCGTAGGGACCTTGTGCCTCTTGCAGACCTCTTCCGTGAACCGAGCCAACCTCTCCCGCAGGAGTCCGGCAGTGATGTCGCTGATTCGGTCAGCTCCGATCCTCTCGCGCAGGATCCCCACCTCTTCGAAGTGGGTGACCTCCTTCACCCCGGACTCGATCGCCTCCCAGATCGCCGCAGCGATCTCGCCTGCGAGGTCTCGCCCCGATCCCGAGCCCTTCGTCCCCTCGCCTGTGTAGCCCAGGCAGAGCTCTTGCACCTCTGGGAAGCGCAGATCGTCTACCGCCTTCTTATACCTGATCGACTCGGTCTTCCCGCCGCTCTCGGCGATGAGCTTGAAGATGTGATTGAAGAATGCGATTACCTCGTCATGGCTGCCCTTGAAGAAGCCCTCTTGGCGAGCGTAGACCAGGAAGGGGTCTACGAAGAGCAAGGTGTCCACCGTCAAGACCGGGTCGAACCATGTGTCCCGTGGAGTCCTCTTGACGCCGAATTGATCAGAAAACTTCATCTGGGCACTAGCCTACTTCGGAGCCCGGGGAAGCAACTGTGCATCCAATCTCCACAATCGCCGTCACGCCCCGGTCCTGCGTGAGATGGCTCACGTAATCGTACTCGGTCGGTTCAAGCGGCGATCAACAATTCGTTGAACATTTGTTGGCCTCGCCAATCCAACGAAAGTTCTACACAGCCTAGGGGCTTAGTGGTTATAAGGGAGCGATCGGCGAACACGTCACCCGCAACTAATCGAGCAAGTGCTATGCCTAAGATCGGCACCTTCTATACCGTCCCCCCCGACCAATGGCTGCTCGGAACTCACGGCGACGTGCTCGAAGCAAAGGCGAGAGCCAAGGAATGGTTGAAGCTAAAGGGGTCTTTCGACGGCGCCGAGAAGGTGATTGAGGAGTTTGTGAGGCAATGGGCCCTCAAGCAATTAATCGAAGTATACCGCTACCCTAAGGAGTGGCTGGGCGAGCGGATCACGATCGAAGAGCCAGTGAAAATGGGCTCGGGAGAGAAGGAAGCAGACATCGCCCTCAAGAACGAAAACAGGAGGCCATTCCTTTACGTCGAGACCAAGGTGCTCGACATACCTGAGCAGGGCTTTCACGAGGCGGAGCGACAGCTCGAAAGCTATCTGGCCTCGACGCATACTGCGACCATTGGCCTTCTGACGGACGGTAAGCGTGTGAAGTGCATCCGGAAGAAGGTCGATCCGAACGACTTCGACTACGTACCGGAAATCCCGGCCTACGGAACCGAAGGGATTTCGCTCACGAAATTGGTTCGGGAGATCCCCAAGACTAATCCCACATTGAAGACTGGACTTCAGGTTTTTAGCGATAGGTACGACCGGGTCCTGTTTGAGTGCCACAGCGTTATCAGGGACGTTGACGGACTTCACGACGATGAGGCGCTCGACGAATTGGCCAAGATCCTTTACACCAAGATTTACGACGAGCGTACGACTACCGAGAAGGCGGAGGGTGCCGCGTTCAGATGCCAGGTATATGGTGCGAGCAATCCGTCAGAGGCGGCTTCTAACATCCGCGATCTCTACGAAGAAGCAAGGACCAAGGATATCGAGATCTATTCCAAGCGGATCCCCGGGTACGAGCGTTCCCGTGGAGTCTTCAAAGCTCAGATCAAACTAAGTGACATTGCCCTCTACCGGGTCGTCGAGAAGATCCAGCAATTCTCTCTTATCGACAGTAAGACCGACATCAAAGGCCGGGCCTTCCAAAAGGTGTTGGGGCCGGCCATTCGGGCAGGGATGGGACAATACTTCACCCCTGACCCCATTGTCGAGATGGCCGTCGGGATCGTGCAGCCGAAGGCTTCGGACTTGATCCTGGACCCATTCTGCGGCTCCGGCCACTTCCTGACACGCTGCCTGGACTATGTCGTCGCCAATCAGGGCAAGCAGCTTGACGCCTACAACCTGCACCAATTCAAGTTCTTCCATCTGCACGGCATCGAGAAGTCCGACCGCATGGTTCGCATTGCGATGACCGACATGCTGCTCCATGATGACGGCCACTCGAACATCCGCAATCTCGACGCGCTTTTGAGTTTCGAGAACTACCCGGACATTCTGGCGCTTCGGGACGACGGTGTTAGCGACCCGGCCGTCTTTGATCTTATCGTAACGAATCCGCCGTTCGGCAGCATCCTGCGCCAGGAAGTAAAGGAGATGATTGGCCGCTTCCAGCTCGGCCACAAGAGAAAGTCTCTCCCCCTCGAGATCTTGGGCCTGGAGCGGTGCTTCCAGTTCCTGAAGCCGGGTGGCCGTCTTGCGATCGTACTCCCGGACGGACTCTTGAAGAACAAGAATGCGAGGTTTGTCCGGAAGTGGCTGGAACAACTGGCCCAGATCAAGGCGATGATCAGTCTGCCAGAGGAAGCATTCACCGCCTATGGCGCGATGGTGAAGACCTCGCTCTGCATCTTTAGGAAGTTGGCTGTGGGGGAGGCCCCGAACGAAAAGACTAAGACGTTCCTCTGCGAGGCCGAGAACTTGGGCTACGACGCCACGGGGCGTACCACCACAGGCTCCGAAGTGTCGAAAGTCGTCGACGCATTCCACAAAGAGGTTGGGTGGAAATGAAGACTCTGATAGTGACAGCGAAGCAGCTGAAGGACATTGGCCGATGGGACATCGACTATCACCTGCCTCCGGTCGGAATAATATCATTCCCGGAGGAACTCCGCGTCCAAGTCAAGAAGTGCGCGGACTTTATCAAGAAGAAGCGCGACCCAACTAAGAATCCAGATCGACCGTTTCAGTACATCGACATCGCCTCCATCGACGTCATAACTGGCGCAGTTTCGGCGGCGCAAGAGCTTACAGGTCTCGAGGCCCCATCGCGCGCTCGGAAAGTCGTCCACGCGTACGACATTTTGGTCTCCACTTGTCGTCCGACTCGGGGTGCGATCGCTGTCGTACCGGAGGCGCTACACGGTCAGATCTGTTCCACTGGGTTCAGCGTCGTCCGGGCGAAAGCAGGAGTCAATCCCTTCTACCTGCATTTTGCCCTCCGCCTGGGTAGCACATTGGAGCAATTTAGAAAATGGAGTACGGGATCGAGCTACCCTGCAATCTTGGACGATGACGTCTCGAAGACCCAGATACCGCTACCTCTTGCGAAAGTACAGGATCAAATCGCGAGGGTAGTACGCTGTGCCACCGCCGAACGCGACGCGGTGATCCACGAGGCCAACAAGACATGGAAAACTTCGATTGACGGGGTAATAGCCAATCTCGAAAAGAAGGTGGCTGTACGCGATTGGGCAAAGAAATCAGACTTGGTCTTTTCGATTGACCAGGTTGCCGAGCGGCTTGCGAAGCTGCCCCCGGTTGAGGAAGAAGCCTTCACTGGAGAAGAAGAGACGGGGGAACAAGACATGTTCGGCGAAGAGGATAAGTAAACTCGGGCGAACACCTGCAACGCTCTAACTTGGCAGGTCTTGTCTAAGACGGTTGGTCGCGTTGATACCAGGAGCGTTCCTCGATTTGATGCGACAGCGCCTTGAACTGCTTTGCCTTCATTCGGTCTTTGTGCAGATGCAGGAACTTCGGAATGAACTCCGTAGCGCATTCGCCCGCATCCCAAATTTCACCATTTCCAATAGATGCTTCGGCAAAGGCTTCAACTTCGGACTCATTGAAATCCCCGAAGAGTGGTACCAAGGGCCGCATCAAAGCTTCTGCGCCGCGAAAACTCCTTGCTCCGCTCATCCGCTTGATCAATAACGGTATGAGTTGCCGTGGGAACTTCTTTGCAATAGGGGCAATGAACCATTCAGACGCGATTGCGGTTGAATAGCGGTGTCCTTGCAAGTGGGAGATAAATCCAAACGGGAGGGTGGAGTCCAATATCAGTGGGACTATCAGCACTTCTGGGCGAGCAACGACAAATCCAAGCTCCTGCGGTGCCCACTGAGACTCTAGGAATGACTTGCTGAGTAGCGCAACGAAGATGTGAGCTGCTCTCAGCTCTTCAAGGATGCGGGCTTTCCATTCCTCGGACACACGGAGGTCATCGTGTGCGAGAAAGCACTCAACACCGAGTTCTGCAAGTGCCTCCTTCACCTTGCCACCTTCCCGTCGGTCCTTCGTGGAATAGCTGATAAACCCTCGAAGTGTTGTGTTCTTTTCAAATGACGTTGGGCTCATTAGCTAAATCTGCTCCAGCTGATGCTGAGTTTTTATAGAACCAGACACGTTCGAATCTACCATAGCACGGAGAAGAGATGCTGCGAGGATACAATGATTGCCCGAGTGATGGCAGTATTCAGCCCTGGGGTCTTCGTCCCAAAGGGAGAAGAGTTTTCAATCTACGAGGTCGAAGTTGAAGGCCAAAAAATAAGGCTTTACCCACCCCAGCGTAGTGGCCTCCCTGATAATGAGCAGCCAGGCGGGGCGATAAGCATCAATGATGTTCCGACATTGCTCGCGGATATGGTCTGGGTGGATTTTGTAAAAGACACCTTTGAAAGAAGGGATGGGCATCCTCCTGAGCCTTCTGATGAATTGATTGGCAACGTGGTTAATGACTTCTTGCTCCGACTCCGCCACGTTACCCGTAGTGGCTACATTCGCCCGCTGAAGTTTCCGTTTACCAAGTGGAAACTGACATACCTGAAGGACGATGGTTCGCCGCTCGATAAGGAACCTGGCCTTTCTGGCGGGCGCGGCTATGGGATGAACTCTTTTAGCTGGGTCGCTTTTACTAGGGATATGTGGCACACGATGATGCAGATCAAAGAGGATCCTCCTCCTTGGGACGAGCTGCTTCTTGATGCAACAGTTGAGCTGCCGAACATAGGTCCAGCAATCGTCTTAGCGGCGATTACATTGGAAGTGTTCATTTCTAGCGTGCTCGATAAACTAGCGGTCCACAAGGGCATTTCGCCGAACATGTGGTCGTGGCTGAACAATAGAGGGGACTATGACAAGAACCCTCATGTTGAGGAGCAGTTCGATGTTCTTCTCAAGGAGCTCACCGGGCATTCCCTGAAAGAAGAACAGGAGCTGTGGAAGCTCTTCATGGACTTAAAAAGCGCTAGAAACAAGTTTGTGCATGAAGGGAAGCCGAAACTTGGAAAGAAGGAAGTAAATGAGGATACAGCTAAGGTGCTGGTGGATGGGGCGAACAAGATTATCGCGAAGGTCCGTGAGTGGACTCCACAAGAACTGCAGTGGCCAGAGTATCGAACCAACTTCAAATTGACGATCTCGCAAACACTCGGCTAGGAACAAGTGCACTGGCATCTATGCCCGCCAGCAGAGGGCGCCCTCAGAATTACTACAAGAAGACCAATGATTCATTATCAGGAGAGGACTGGTGGAAACCTTTGGCCAACTGATTCGTCGGCGCCGTCAGGAGAAGGGGTGGACGCTCGAGAAGGCGGGACAATACAGCAAGACATCCAAGGGTCTTCTTAGTGGTCTGGAAAGCGGTCGGCTGAAGCCTTCTGCAAGAAAAGGTGCGCGTATTGCTGAGGGACTTGGCCTCGATGTAAAGGATGCCGTCCTTCGTCTGGTTATCGAGAAGGCGCCAATCCTGGTGCGCTCCGAGCTCGAGGAGCGCGTGTTTAGCCCTGAGAAACGGGTTATCCGCATGATGGAGCAGTACTTGCGATCGCGGCAGCACTTGGCAAAGGAACGGCTCCAGGATGCTGTTGCGGCGATAAGCCGCGTATTCAAGGATGCATACCCAGAACTGATCCCAGAAGCATTGAGGAAGCAGGACTAACTCGGGATCACCTGCGCACTAGCCTCGTCCACGGGATCGAGAATGGGCGGGGGTACGGCCAGGTGAGAGTGCCTGGCTCGCACCCCCGGCCTCCCCGTGGCTGGCGGTGTTGTCGATGCCGAAGAACTTCAACAACTCTGATTTCACAATCCTGAAGTGGCGGCGCCGCTTTCCCAGGCCGATCTCAATACCGCGAACCTTTCCGGTGGTAATGAGTAGGCGCATTGTGAAGGTTGACACCTTGGCGAAGGCCGCGGCTTCTTCCAGGGTTAGAATCTCGTCTTCGGAGTGATTCATCGCTCCCCTCCTCGCTGGTTACTTTGAGGGAGTCCTGCCAAATCCAAAGTGGAGGGCTTCCCCCTTTACTAGCAGTGCCAGCAGGGCGATCTGGAGGAAGGCAAAGAGGACTGCAGCGAGCCCTACGACAATCCCAAATGACCAAGCGAGAATGGATCCAAACTCCAACGATGACGCGGGAATCTTCTCGATCAAGCCCACAGTTAAGCGCCCAAGCAGCAGTGTAACGGGTAAGCAAAAGAGGGAGAGACCAATAGCTATGAAGCGCATGCTGGTCTTGCTCGGAGGTTTCTGAGTAGCAGGCTCCGGCAAAGCTGCCAGCTTTTGCGGATGCCCACAATGTGGGCATGTAGGTGCCTCGGTGGAAACCATGCCGCTACAGGCTGTGCAGGTTGTGGTGGGCATTGCACCTCCCCAATGACGATCCGGGCTCACACGTCTCGCTCAGGGTATCTTAGCACGTGCTAAGGATTTCTTAGCATAGCGCCCCAAGATGATGATTGGGGGGCTTGAAGAAAAGTATCTATAGCGATCGGCAGGCGCTGCTGGCCAAGAAGCTGGTCGAACTTCGGAAGAAGGCCGGGCTTACCCAGCGAGAGCTTGCGAAGCAAATCCAGGTCTGGCCTGCCACAATTGCAACCGTTGAAAAAGGCCAGCGTCGGATGGATCTGCCTGAGCTCTGCGACTACATCCGGGGTTGTGGTGCTTCTCCCGCTGTCGTAATTGCGGAGCTGGTTCGGGCTTACGCCAAGCTGGGGAAGTGAGCTCGAGAGCTACACCTGCGACAGGGCCAACCAGGGCAGAGACCCAAACCGACCGGGACTACGAAGATCATCCCCACCTA
>Ga0137409_10000327_pt1 | contig 51569 bp, 45 predicted proteins | sample CZODoug1_16funga_FD_122059 | JGI IMG/M metagenome (GOLD analysis project Ga0137409, IMG submission 122059) | Vadose zone soil fungal communities from Angelo Coast Range Reserve, California, USA - CZODoug1_16fungal (Hybrid Assembly) | ecosystem: Environmental > Terrestrial > Soil > Vadose zone... | reverse complement strand
GTCCCAATGTCCATGTTGCCTTCCGCCGAAGCTCTATGGCTTCGGCGTCACGCCGCAGGGCGACCTCGCGCACACTCGCCTCGCACTCTGCGATTTGCGCCGCCCAGTTCTCTGAACTTACTTTCATTGTTCTCTCAGCCCCGTTCATGGGGCCCTATCACCCGGAATTGTTCCCGTGAAGTCTACCGGCAATAATGGGCGCTGTTAGATAGAGAAACGCCGGTCCTGCAACCACACTTCACTCGTTCGAGGAATCCATGAATCGCTGCGCCGAAATTAGCCCTGAAACCAATGTCGTCGAGCACATCGATATCATGAGCAAAGAGGTCGAGGGCGTTGAACCGCGCGCGCTGACTGTGGCCGAGATGGACGCGGTCGGCGGCGAGCTGCACGGCATGACGGCAAACGCAGTGACATCGCTGTCGCTCGACCCGATGCTGGTTCTGGTGTGCGTGGATCACCGGGCCCGAACACACGCCCATTTGCATGCCCGCAAACGATTCGGGATCAATGTATTGCGCAGCGATCAGCAGGCCATTTCGGAATACTACGCCCGCGGCATCGAGAGTCATCAGCACGCAGAAAATGTGGGCGCCAGTTTTGAGCGGACGCCGCATGGCACGCCCGTCTTGCGAGGCGGGCTGGCCTATCTGGAATGCCGTCTGCACACGACCCAATCTGCGGGCGATCACACCATTTTTATCGCCGAAGTTGAGGACGTTGTCGTGCGCGACGGAGAGCCGTTGCTGTTCTTTCGCGGCAGATACCGGGAAATGTCGGAATCGCAGCCGGGGACGCCGCCCGACTCCGCGTTCAAGGGTGGCGAGTCATCGGAATGACCAAAACAAGATTGCAGAGGTCAGAGGTCAGATTGCAGAAGTAAATCCGAAAAGTTATCCGAGCAGTTCTTCCAGCGCCGTCCGGAGGTCCGCAAATCGAAACGTGTACCCGGTGGCCAGGAGTTTTCCAGGCTGTACGCGCTCGCTGCTGAGTAACAATTCATCGGCCATTTCGCCGAACGCCAGCCGTAACGCGAACGCCGGCACGTGAAAAAACGCCGGCCGCCGAAGCACTGACGCAAGCACTCGAGTGAATTCCTCGTTCCGCACGGGATTGGGCGCCACCATGTTCACAGGCCCAGAGAGAGCGTCGGTCTGAAGCGCATGATGCAGTGCTCCCACGATGTCATCCACGTGGACCCAGCTCCACCATTGCTGCCCGGAACCAATTTTCCCGCCCGCGCCCAGTTTGAAGGGCGTCAGCATCCTTTCGAGCGCGCCCCCTTTCGGACTCAGAACCAGTCCAAATCGCAAATTGACCGTTCGGATCCCTGCCGCGGTTTCACTGGCGGCTTCCCATTCGCGGCAAACCGCAGGCAGGAAACCTTGCCCGGCAGAGCTTGCATCGGTCAGCACTTCATCGCCGCGATTGCCGAAGTATCCGATCGCCGAGGCACAGATGAAGACGCGGGGCCGCGATTGCGTCTGCGCCAATGCCTCTGTCAGATGCTTTGTTCCCAGCACCCGGCTTTCGCGGATGGCTTTCTTTTTCGTGTCGGTCCATCGTCCCGAAACGCTCTCGCCTGCCAGGTGGATGACAGCTTCGAATCCCGACACGGCCGCCGGAGCTAAAGGCCGTTGCGGATCCCACGAGATCTGGTCGGCCCCCCGCGCCGGTCCGCGCACCAACCGAACGATCCGCGCTCCCTGCGATTCCAGATACGGAAGCATCGCCGACCCGATCGGACCCGAAACCCCACTTACCAGAACGCGCTCCAATCGGCCTCTCCCGTTGGTACTCTACAGCGTCAGACACCTCTTGTACCGCCTGTAGTCAAGCTTTCGCGTAAACTCGAGTTATCTGGCGTCCGGCAGTAATCCTTCCCCGGCTGGGTTAGAATCCTTCATGGCGACGTTGCGTCAGCAAATCGCGACCAACGTGCTCACGGTCACCCGCTTCCGCGAGCTGATGAAAAAGCTCCGCGAGAACCGCCCCAACGACGACCTCGAACTCGTCAAGAAAGCCTACGATTTTTCCCAAAAGCACCACTCTGGCCAGACCCGCGCCTCGGGCGAGCCTTATCTCGTCCATCCGCTGGAGGTGGCCAACGTGCTCGCCGACATGAAGATGGACACGGTCGCGATCGCCGCGGGCCTGCTTCATGATTCTGTCGAAGACACCTCGGTCACAACCGTCGAAATCCGCCAGGAATTCGGCGAGCAGGTTGCCCACATTGTCGAAGGCGTGACGAAGATCAGCAAAATCGATTTCTCTTCCACCGAAGAAGCCCAGGCCGAGAACCTTCGCAAGATGATGCTGGCGATGGTGGACGACATCCGCGTCATCCTCATCAAACTCGCTGACCGCCTGCACAACATGCGGACGCTTGAGCATCTTGAGGCTGATCGTCAGCAGAAGATTGCTCGCGAAACGCTCGACATCTACGCCCCTATTGCGCATCGCCTCGGGATGGGCAAGATTCGAGGCGAACTAGAGGATCTCGGTTTCCGCTACGTCGACCCAATCGGCTACGAACAAGTGCAGGCCGCCGTGGAGTCGCGCCGCAAAAAGGGCGAAGCCTTCATGACGCGCGTTGAAGGCGTGTTGCGCGACGGCCTGAAAGAAGCTGGCATCACCGCCCGGGTCGAAAGCCGCATCAAGCGATTGTTCAGCATCCACAAGAAATTGCTGCGCCAGCGCATCAGTGTTGATCAGGTTTACGACCTGTTCGCCATGCGCGTGATCACCAATTCCGTGCAGGACTGCTACGCCGTTCTCGGCATCATTCACAATCTTTGGCGTCCGGTGCCGGGCCGGATTAAAGACTTTATTGCCATGCCCCGTCCGAATCTCTACCAGTCGCTGCACACCTCGGTGATCACCGAAACCGGCGAGACCTTCGAGATTCAAATCCGCACGCAGGAAATGCATAAGATGTGCGAAGAAGGTATCGCCGCGCACTGGAAGTACAAAGACGGTCCTGTGTCCGCACAGGACGAGCAGCGCCTTGCGTGGTTGCGTCAGGTCGTCGAGTGGCAGCGCGACGTTTCCGACCCCAACGAATTCCTGTCCACACTCAAGATTGACCTTTACCCGGAAGAGGTCTACACCTTCACGCCCAAAGGCAAAGTGATTGTTCTGCCGCGCGAATCGACGCCGATCGACTTTGCCTACACCATCCACACCGAAGTCGGCCACAGCTGTACGGGCGCGAAGGTCAATGGACGCATGGTTCCACTTCGCCACAAGCTGCGCTCCGGCGATATCGTTGAAATTCTCACTCAGCCCGGACACAAGCCCAGCCGCGACTGGCTAGCGATCGTCAAGTCGTCGCGCTCTCGCAACAAGATCAAGCACTGGCTGAACCTGCACCAGCAGGAGCGCGCCATCGAAATTGGAAAGAAGCTGATCGAAAAAGAAGCGCGCAAATATCGTATGTCGCTCAAGCAGATCAAAGATGCTGACCTGCTGAGAGCCGCCGGAGAATACGGCCTGGGCCGCGTCGAGGACCTGCTTGCCGCCATCGGTTATGGAAAGTATTCTGCGCGGCAAGTGCTGGCGAAACTGGCTCCCGAAGGCAGCGCGCCGTTACCCGAAGGCGAAGCGCAGTCTACCGGTGGATTTACCAGCGTGGTCCGCCGCGTCTTTGGCGGAGACAACAACGCCATCATCGTGAAGGGTTACGGCGACCTGTTGGTCTATCGCGCCAAGTGTTGTAACCCCATCCGCGGCGAAGCGATTGTCGGCTATATAACTCGTGGCAAGGGCGTCGCGGTCCACTCCATCAACTGTTCGAACGTCACCAATCTCATGTACGAACCGGACCGTCGCATCGACGTGCAATGGGCCAGCAGCGACAAAGAAGGGCAGCCGATCGCATATCCCGTCAAGCTCACCCTCTTTTGCGACGACCGCTTCGGCATGCTGAAGCAAATCACTTCCGTCATCAGCGACCAGAACACCAACATCCGAAACATCGAAGCCCGCACCAGCAACGGCCAGGCCAGCGTCGACGTAGTCCTGGAGATCGCGGACCTCAAGCATCTACAGACGATCATCAACGGCGTCCGCCAGATTCCCGGCGTTCATGATGTGCAGAGATTGCAGAAGATCTAGAGGACTCCGAAATAGTCTATCGATTCATAGCAAACACTTTGACAACTTAATTGTTGTATTGTAGTTTATGGCATGAGCATCAAGGGCCACCATGCTGTCAATTCCTTGTTTCGTCTCTTCAACTATGAACGCAAGCTTTTCGTCGCCAATCAGAAAGAAATGGAAAAATTGGCGGAATCCTACTTCCGCTACGGGGATTTGCTACGCCAGCAAAAAGAACACTCCGCCCGAATGATGAAGATTTTCGGGGTGCTCGGGGTATATTCGCCGGATATGTCGAAAGAGATGGCTAAGACGATTAAGCGGGCTCTAGGCATGTGCGACGATGATGCAATTAGTTCCAAAGACGTCCGAAGCCAACTGAGATTGTGGGAAATCCTGGAACTGTTCTTGTCGTTGGTGGACAATAAGGCGACGATCAGCGACTTTAAGGACTTCCTTTTCAAACTAGACATCCGTGAGGGGCGTGCGCCAGTCAGCGCACAAGCGATCAACTCTGCAATAAAGACTCACCCCGAATTATTCGATGAAGTGCTAGAGGGAGGACAAAAGTTCCTGGTTCTCAAATCATCACTGGCCGCATAACAACGCACGAAGCCGCGAAGCGGCGGTGCAGGAAAGCCCGGCACGTAAGTGCCGGGTAAACGTGAGCAAAAATCGAGTCCCGTCAGGGACGGCACCCTCCCGGAACGATCTACCCGAACACATACTCCGGATCGTAATTCACTCCCGATTTCTCCAACAATGCTACGAACTCATCCTCGAACGAATGTCTCCGATGATGCTCGGTCTGATGTTCGACATATTGTTTGACAGCAACCAGATTCGAAGCGCTCACGCTGAAGGCTCCGTAGCCATCCTGCCACGCAAATGCAATCCCGTGCTCGCCCATCCATCGTGACGAATTCGCCTTGAAAGTCTGCATTGCCTTGGCGAGCGTAATGCTGGGTGGAAGCGCGATCAACAGGTGCACATGATTGCTGACGCCTCCCGCAGCGATGACGGGCACTCGAATATTCGATCCGATACCGTTGATGTAGCCCAGGAGTCCCGGCAGCAGTTTTTCGGGGATTGTAGAGCGCCGCTCCTTGGTGCTGAAAACGCAATGGATCAGGACGTTCGGGTAGGTGTGCGCCATGGTTTCGTCCCTACGGGACTCCCGCTTTGTGGTCGATCACCCGGCATTTACGTGCCGGGCTTTCCTGTTTTGCCCCTTCAGGGCTGCGTCTTTGCCTCCCTGAAAGAATCGTCGAACTGGTGGCAGTAGCGAGTGCTCGACTCAGCCAACACTATTGCCCAAACACAGGGCCCTGTCTGTGAGAGCCGTCACCTCGAAATTGTTCGGTTTTCCGCCAAGGCAGAGTGGGCGACTTTCCGCGCCTCTACTGCGCGCGTCCTCCCTATCCCAGCGTCATTACCAGCTTGGTCACCGATGCAGGCGGAAAGCCGAATCGCACCGGTGTACCCTTGACTTCAACTGCCGAGGTTGCCGGGACGACCACATCTCGCTGGCCAAACGTGTTGTGCGCGTGAATGTCGGAGTGCGTGAGCACGGTCGCCGCCGTGGAACGAATCGTCCCTCCCGGTGCCGTAATCTCCGTCTCGCGCCGCTCCGTCACGTGCGGGTTCACTACGGTAAGCACAAGCTCTTTTCCGTGTAAGGATGCCGATCCACTGAGTCCGGTGAGCGTTGCCGGTTGCCCGTCGCGATCATAGTGGACGCTGGGAGAGGAAAAGACAGTGCGCAACGATTGTCCACCCTGATGCGCCGCATAGAGTTCGAATACATGGCCGACGGGCGTTACGCAGAATTTATCTTCATGCGCCAGGTAGAGACTGTTCAGGCAATTGATCAGCTGCGCGCAGTTCGCCATCCCAATCTTGGTGGGGTGACGGTGAAAGGTGTCCAGAGTCATGGCACTGAACACCGCATCCCGCAGGGTGGGCATCTGTTCGAGAATATGGCCGGGCACAGCCTCGCTGCCCGGCCGGTACCATGGACCCCACTCATCCACCACCAGCTTGATCTGGTGTTGCCGGTCGAATTCGCCCATCACTTGCCAGTGCCCGTTGATCAGAGATTCGATGACGGCACCTTGCCGCAACACTTCGTACCAGTCGACCACGTCGAATTTCAACGCGTCGCCTTTGCCTTCATCCCAGTTGGTGGTGCGTCCGCGACTCAAATTCCACGTGTAGTAGTGAAGCGCGAGGCCATAAATCGAGCGCAACTGCCCCGGGCCCTTGCGGACGATCTCTTGCAGAAACTCCCGGGTCCAATCCCAGCCATCGTCGCTGGGGCCCGACGCGACAAACGATAAGTCCTGTCCGTAAGTAGGAACCCAGGTCGCAAACCGCCGAAATTCCACCGCGTACTCCTGTGGTGTGAAGTTGCCGCCACAGCCCCACGATTCGTTTCCGACACCCCAGTAGCGCACCTGAAATGGATCTTTATATCCTGCCGCGGCGCGTGTGTCCGCCAAAGTCGTGGAGCCAGCAGGAGAATTGCAGTATTCCACCCACTGATAGAAATCCTTCGCCGGCAGACTGCGCACGTTGGCGGCCAGGTAGGGCTCCGCCCCGACCAGTTTGCAGAAATGGACAAACTCGTTGGTGCCGAACTGGTTGGGATCGCTGCCACCCCAGAAGTTCGTGCGCTTCGGCCGTCGGTCGGATGGCCCAATGCCGTCATGCCAGTCGTAGCTGTCCGCAAAACAGCCTCCGGGATAGCGAATTACGGGCGCTTTAATTTTCCGTAACTGCTCGATGAGTTCCTTGCGAATGCCATCGACGTTCGGAATGCTGGAGTTCGCGCCCACCCAAACGCCGTCATAAATCACGGCACCCAGATTCTCAGTGAAGTGGCCGTAGATGTTCGGCGAGATTGTTCCTAACGGTTCGTCGAGCAGTACTTCAATCCGGGAATCGCCTGCCGCCGGCCCGGATGCGCCGACGGAGGAATACTTGAAGAGCAGCAACGCACCTGCTCCTAGGCTCCCCGTGCGAATAAACTCTCTGCGTCCGATCATGAGTGCTCCTTTGTGGCCTCCGATTGTAACCAATGGAACGAAAGTGCCGCGTCCCCTAACGAAGGCCCCCTTAGAGCCAAATTATTCTTGACAGGGTAACTCTATAGGTATACGGTTACAAAATATTATCTATTTAAAGAAATACAGCATCTTGTCATGGTCGACAAGGATAGATAAAATGGAGAATCTTCATGGAAAACGTCATTCGAGCAATTGAATCAGAGATCATCAAGAAGGAAACGGAGCTATCCGCGCTACGCCAATCGCTTGACAGCCTGCGAGGGTTCAGGGGCAGGTCGTCTGTTGCTCCGACAGTAGCCGACGCGGATTGGATATCCCCGCGCCTGTTTGAGGGCCAGAGGGTTGGGAAGGCGGTACGACAGTTTATGCAAGTCAAGGGGTCGGCTACTCTGGAGGAGATACGGGAAGCTTTGGACCGCGGCGGCATCGCTTGGGGAAAATACCCAAAGCGCCAAGTTGCGCTCGCTGTAGCGAACTCACCCGCTCTTTATATGGTGAAGGATGGCACTGTCACTTGGGCCCAAAACCGTCCAGGAAGCGCACCCACTCGGTCATTATCCCAATTAGGATACTAGAAGAAGTGATGCCGCGAGATAACCACAACTTCGAGCGTCGGGTGGACGAGTTCTTCTTGAAGGCCGAATGGCTCCTGCTGCGGAGCGTGGTGTTCGGAGTGTTCGCGTACGAACTCTGCAAGTTCGTCTGGCGGGTGTGGCGTTAGAATCTGCGCGCTTCGTCGCCAGTCCTTGTCGGGATTGACGCCCTTCCAGGGGGTCGGACTCCATAGTCGTTCCTTGGCGTGGCGGCTGACGACAAAGGGCGAGCAACCAACAACGAGACGAAATCCGGTATCATAGAACCACATTCTATCCGGAGGGTTGATGGCAGTTCCCGTATCCCAGATGTGGACGGTCGCGACTTACGTCCTGCGACAGAAGATCGCCCGGCGCAAGCGCTACCCGCTCGTCCTGATGCTCGAGCCACTTTTTCGCTGCAATCTGGCCTGCGCGGGATGCGGCAAAATTCAGTATCCAGCGCACATCTTGAAACGCGACCTCACTCCGGAAGAGTGCTTCAAGGCGGTCGACGAGTGCGGCGCGCCGATGGTTTCCATCCCCGGCGGCGAGCCGCTGATGCATCCACAAATCGACAAGATTGTCGAAGGTCTGGTCGCGCGCAAGAAATACATTTATCTCTGCACCAACGCGCTGCTGCTCAAAGAGAAGCTGCACCTGTTCAAGCCCAGCAAGTACCTGAGCTTCTCCGTCCACATGGACGGCCAGAAGGAGCACCACGATTTTTCTGTTTGCCGCGAAGGCGGATTCGACATCGCGCTTGAAGGAATCCGCGCGGCCATTCAAGCCGGTTTCCGCGTGACCACCAACACGACTTTGTTCGACGGCGCCGACCCCAATAGCGTCCGCCAATTTTTCGACGAGATGATGGAAGTCGGCGTCGAGAGCATGATGGTCTCGCCCGGATATTCTTACGACAAAGCTCCCGACCAGAAGCATTTCATGGGACGCGCCCGCACCCGACGCCTGTTTCGCGCCATGATGTCGAACCGCAAGAAGACCTGGCGCTTCAACCAGTCGCCGCTCTTCCTCGAATACCTGATGGGAAAGCGCACGTACAACTGCACTCCGTGGGGCATGCCTACCTACAACCTGTTCGGATGGCAGAAGCCCTGCTACCTGCTCCAGGACGGTTACGCCGAGTCCTTCAAAGAATTAATGGAAACCACCGAGTGGGACGGCTACGGCACTCAATCGGGCAATCCGCAGTGCGCGAACTGTATGGTCCACTGCGGCTACGAACCCAGTTCCGTTGACGACACTTTTGGCTCGTTGCGTGGATTTGTCGACACCGTGAAAGCCACGTTCTCGCTCTATCCCGACAAGGCCGCTCTTGCCGACCTCGACCGCGAAGTGCGACCCGTGTATTCGTACAATCCACTGGTGCAGATTAATGCGCCCGCCTCCGAAGGCGCTCCCGTCGCCGAAGAAAGCCGGGCATGAGCGGACGCGAACATGGGCACGATCCCGCTCTGCCCCACCACACCTCAGTTCCCGTCCCGCCGTCTAGCGCCACAGACGAACTGGAAGTAGTCCCCGGCTTCGAGCGCGAAAACCTGCAAGGCTGGATTCCCGAACTCGCTACCGAGGCCGACATCCGCGCCGTCATTGAAAAAGCTTTCGACTACCGCGGCGACGTAACCATCTCCCGCAAGGACGGCTCGCAGGTCACCGGCTACCTCTTCGACCGCCGAGCCAGTAAGACACTCGCCGATTCCGTCATCCGCCTGATGCTGGCCGATTCCAACCAACGCCCCTCCATCCCGTACTCCGAAATCGCAGGCTTGGCCTTCACCGGACGCGACACCGCCGCCGGCAAGAGCTACGAAGCCTGGGTTAAGAAATATTGGGAGAAGCGTGCCCAAGGCGAGAAGAATATATCAATCGAGCCGGAAGCGCTGGAGTAGTTGTTTGTGGGCTGCAAAGCGATCCGGTGACAGACTCGCTCCTCACCCTTGTTCAGACTATGTCAAACGAAACGGTCCCGGAGGGACCGCCGAAAATAGCCCGCCAGTTTACTGGCGGGTTCCAAACGCATTTACAAGAGTAGAAGTGCCGGAGGCACGACTGAAACTCGGCGGCACTCTAGCCCGCACATCGGCCGTCCCTCCGGGACATTCGTATTTGCCGAAGGACAAATCTTCGGCTCATTGGGACCCCAAACAACACGCACAACGCGTGTTCTAGAATCGATCTTGCATGCTTGTGCTAGCTTCCGCCTCGCCCCGACGTCAAGAACTGCTGCACAACGCCGGCATTCCCTTTAAAGTCCACCCCGCTCACATTCCTGAAGATCCGCGTCCCGGAGAGCAAGCGAAAGAATGCGCCGAACGTCTAGCGCGAGAAAAAGCGTTGGCGATAGCGAAGCAACGTCCACAAGACATCGTGTTGGGCGCCGACACTGTAGTCGCCATCGACGGCCAGATTCTCGGCAAGCCTACCGACCACGCCGACGCCGTCCGCATGCTGCGATTACTGTCAGGCCGCGAACATCAGGTGATCACTGGCGTTTGCGTGGTGCGGAGCGGACAGGTCGAGGTGTCCAGCGAAACCACGATGGTCACTATGTCGGAGATTCAAGAGAAAGAGATTACCGACTACATCGCCACCGGTGAGCCCATGGACAAGGCTGGTGCGTATGCAATCCAAGGAATCGCTTCTCGCTGGATTCCTCGTATCGAAGGGGACTACAGCAATGTAGTAGGACTACCGGTCGCTCTGGTGCGGCACATGCTGCGAGGTGGAATATAAAGTTGGCGGACAAGAGTGTCTGCCCCACACAGGCCGATTACGACTTCTTCTCGGTGCTTTCCTCGCCGTCTTTGATCGAGGACTTGAAATTCTTGATCCCCTCGCCCAGACCCTTGCCCAGATCGGCCAACTTACTGGGCCCAAAGATGAGCAGTGCAACGGCTAGGATCAGGAGTAATTCCGGCAACCCAATTTTTCCACCAAACATGACTGCCTCCGCGGGGCTGCTCGGCGCGCGCGAACGCGCCATACCTCAAAGGTCCCCAAAATTGATTCTAGGTGAGTGCGGACCGCGAGTCAAAGAACCCTCTGCGCCTAGCATAGCCATCGGCCTAATCCCGCTGTTTAGGCCCGGTACCAAAATCACCGCATATGAGCCGCGTCCCCCCAGTCAAACCCGCTCAATCAACCCGGCCAGGAGCGCCGCCCGCCGCGGTAATTCCGAAATCACAATGTGCTCATGCGCGGCATGGGCCCCGTCCCCGACCCCGCCGAGCCCGTCGAGTGTAGGAATCCCCAAATGAGCAGTGAAGTTGCCATCCGAACCGCCGCCCACGGCCGCCTCACCCAGCTTCCGTCCCAGCCCGCGAGCGATCTCCACGGCGATTTCATACAACGCCACGATCCCAGCCGCCCTCTCCATGGGCGGACGGTTCACTCCTCCGCTAACTTCGACGTTGCACTTGCGATTGAAGGGCCTTAGCGCACGCATCTTCCTGTCGATCCCCGGCGCATCTTTAGTGCGACCAATACGGACATCCACCTTCGCCAACGCTTCGGCAGGCACCACATTCGTCCGTGAACCGCCCCTCACGACTCCAACATTCACGGTCAAGCCTTTTTTCAGATCAGTGAAGCTGGAAATTTTCTCGATCTGCCGCGCCAGCTCGACAATCGCATTCGTGCCTTTCTGGAAATCCAGCCCCGCGTGCGACGCTTTACCCGTAACTTTGACCTCATATTCCCCGACACCCTTGCGTGCGGTCTTGACCTTGCCTTCGAGCCCGTAAGCCGGCTCAAGCACTAACACTGCCGCTGCCTTCTTTGCTAACGACTCGGTGATCGCCCGCGAAGACTCGCTGCCCACCTCTTCGTCGGAAACCAGCAGCAGCGTTACCGGACGCGGCAGGCCTCCATGCCAATCCCGAAGCGCCGCTAGCGTGTGCAGCATCAACCCAATGCCAGATTTCATGTCCAGCACCCCGGGCCCTGTTAGTTTGCCATCCACCGTCTGGCACGGCATTGCAGCCAGAGTGCCCATCGGATACACCGTGTCGTAGTGTCCGAGCAGCAATACGGGCTTTGTCGAGTCTTTGGAGCCTTCAACGAGGCTCGAATTTTGTGTGGAGGGTGATGTTTGATCCTGGGTGGCTCGGCCCTTGAGCGCTGCGGGATTCTCTGTTTTTGGATGGCGGGCCTTAACTCCTGAGGCCGGGGATTGGACGTCTGCGATGCTCTGCTGGCCCGCAAAATCCACCTGCAAGTGATTGCCGAAATCGCCCACCGGATGGAATCGCACCAGGCCTCCGATGGCCGCAAACTTGGATGCGACGACCGCGCCCAGTCGATCGACCGCGGCCTTGTTGTCGCTGGGGGACTCAATGTCCACTAGTTCGCGAATGTCCGCGACCATTGCGTCGAGCCGCTCGTGGAAATAATGGAGACGCCGCTGTCCCTCGGCCTGATTTTGGGAAAAAGTCAAAGAAGTGCCAGCTAGGCGGCCGCTGCCCGATCCTCCGGCTTACTCATCCAGCGGGCGATGGCGCCTGCCAACACCGGCAACCCGAACATCACGGTGGTATAGAGCAGATCCCCTTCGAGTGTGCCGCGGAAGAACGGGACGCCGGCTGCATAGCAGGCCATCAGGCCGGAGAGAGTCTTGGCATAGATGTTGGTCGCGGCCCACACGCCAAAATTGCTGATCAGGAAAAAACTGACGGAACCACTCAGCGCTGCGCCTGCGATCCGCAGAGGCTTTGCGTCCTTGCTCAACAGAGTACCCAGACCAAGCACAGCGGCATACCAGGCCCAACTCAGAAACAGATCCCAGGAGAAGGGATATCTGTAGACGTATTTGTCGAGGACCAGATCGGAACCGATTAGCAAGGTGAGGGGCAACCACAACTGGCGTCGCGATCCGCGCGCGCCGAAATAGAGCAGAGCCGCTGTAACCGGAGTGAAATTCCACGGATGCGGTAACAGGGTTAGCCGCGTCGCGACCGCAAAAAGAACGTACAAATAGGGCAGCATGATCACCTCGTACGGCGTGAACTAGAATTGTGGCGCGTCGGGAGGCTGCTGGTCAAGCGAACATCGCGCCATCGTCCTCAAAGGCCTACGGGTGACGGAAAAATGTCACGAGAAAATTCCCGGTGCGGGTGTCCGTGGGAGCCGCGGGATTCGAAGGAGGAAGCCGGAATGATCGTCGCGAGTGAATGCTAAGGAGGCCCCGGCAGACTCCAGCAGCCGGCGGGCAATGGCCAGTTGAACGTTGTGCAGAGTTGCGATCACGGGTTCGTGTATCGATCCTCGGTTGCCGGAGGGCGCTCCCTCGACGTGTGCACGCAGTTCGGATTCCAACTTGCCCTGTTCGAGTCGAAGTGTGACGTTCCGATGGCGCGGCTGTTCCTCAACGAGGATGCCAATCAGATATTGTAGCGCCAGCCGCAGCCGCGGCTCGGCCAGTGCCACTGTTGAACTGCAACCGCCTGTCAGCTGCAATCGAACCTGCCGGTCAGCAGCGACCGACGACAATTGGTCCACGACACTGCGCAGTACGGGTCCCAATGGGACCGGCGCGGGCGGGAGGGACGCTGACTCGGTGTCCAGGTACTCTCGCATCAGCCTGACTACCCCGATCACGCGATCCGTCTGTTCCAGAGCGGCGGAAACAGCGTCCTGCTGCTGGCCTGCGACTTCTTCGACAGAAAGTTCCAGCGAACAACGCAGGCTGGTCAGGGGCTGGCTTAGAGAGTGCAGCAACTCACCGAGCAGGGCTTGATCCTGCGTGCGGCCGACGATGGGCTGCGGGCCAGCACTCATGCCGCCGCTCCATTCGGACCGAGCTCATAGCCCACGCCGCGAACCGTGTGGATCAACGCCGGAGAAAATCCGTCGTCGACTTTGCGGCGCAGATAGTTGATGTAAACATCCACCACGTTGGTGGTGGAATCGAAAGTCAGGTTCCACACGTGTTCGATGATCATGGCACGGGTCAGCCGGCGGCCGACGTTGCGCATCAGATATTCAAGCAATGCGAATTCCTTGGTAGTCAGGTCAATGCGGCGGCCGGACCGCTCAACGCGCCGCTCCACTCGATCCAGCCGGAGATCGCGGACCGCCAGCACCGACTCGGAAGGCAAGTGGCAACGGCGCAGCAAAGCCCGCGCACGAGCTGATAGTTCGAGAAAGGAGAAGGGCTTCACGAGATAGTCGTCCGCACCCATGTCAAGACATTGCACGCGGTCTTCGACTCGGCTGCGAGCGGTAAGGATCATCACCGGCAAACTCGGCTTGCGCTGGCGCAGACTCTTCAGAATGGCCAGGCCGTCGATTCCGGGCAGGTTGAGATCCAGAATCAAAAGATCGTAATCAAATTCCAGCGCCATGGTGCGGCCCTGCTCGCCGTCTGTGGCGGAGTCTACCGCGTAGTGTTCCGCTTCTAGACCTTTGCGGATGAAGCTCGCAAGGGCGGTGTCGTCTTCGACGATCAGAATTCGCATGAGCGTGGCTTGAGTTCGACGTTAAGTCGGTTTTCATTCTCGGCTGGATGAGTCGAAGACACAAGATCACGAAGCTGCACTGAAGGACGTGCGTTCCGGAAATGGACTGCAGTGTCCGACCCACACCGGCGAATCTATGCGCCTATGTTTGTTCGAATCGCCGCGACGATACTCTCTGCGATCCGCTCCATCTGATCCTTTGACTCTGCTTCGATCATCACGCGCGCCAGCGCTTCGGTGCCGGAGTAGCGCACAACGACGCGGCCGTTGCCATCAAGTTCGCGTCCAGCGGCGGTGATGGCGTCCTGCACGGCGGGAACCTGAGCAAAGGGAATTTTTTCGCGGACGCGCACATTGCGTATCGTCTGCGGAAATACTTTCAGGTCGCTGACCAGGTCGGCTAGCGACTTTCCGGCGTGGACCATGATCTCCATGACGCGCAGCGCGGTCAGCAGGCCATCGCCGGTCGTGGCGTCTCCATCACGGAACAGGATGTGGCCGGACTGTTCGCCGCCGAGCGTCGCGCCTACGCGCTGCATTTCTTCGAGAACGTACTTGTCTCCGACATTGGCGCGCAGCATACGAATACCAGACCGTTTGAGGGCGAGCTCCAGTCCCATGTTCGACATGGTAGTGGCCACGACCGTGTCATTCGCCAGCGAACCCGCTGACTGCATGGCACGTGCCGCGACCAGCAATACCGCGTCTCCGTTCACCACCCGCCCCCGCGCATCCGAGAACAGAGAGCGGTCCGCGTCTCCGTCGAAAGTCACTCCGAGATCGAACGGGCCAGTCTCTTCATTCACGAAGCGGGCGACTGTTTCCGGATGCAGGGCTCCACATTGCTCGTTGATGTTCTGGCCATCCGGTGTGGAGTGCAAGAAAGTCGACTGGATCCCGAGAGCGCGAAACAGCTCGGGGGCCTCGACGGCGGCCGCGCCGTTGGCGCAGTCCACAACGACTCGCAAGTGGCTCAAGTCGGTCGCGATGTTTGAGGCAAGCCATCGAACGTATGCTTGGCGAAGGCCGGCATCGCCGGGAAGACTGGTCAGCGGAAGCGTGGAATCGGGCTGCGGCGCGGCCGCGGAGTCCTGCAACAGCGTGAAGATCTCTTTTTCGATCGCCAGTTCGTGCGAGTCGGGAAGCTTGTAGCCGTCTCCGGAGAAAACTTTAATTCCGTTGTCAGTCCAGGGATTGTGCGAAGCGGAGATAACGACGCCCGCGTCAAAACGCTGCGACCGCGCGAGGTAGGCAACGCCCGGTGTGGTGATCACGCCCGCACTGCTCACCGCAACACCGACCGACGCGAGGCCCTGCCACACACGGTCGGCAATCCAGCGGCTGGACTCGCGCGTGTCCTGGCCAATTACGACGCGGGCGTGAGCATTTCCGTGGATGAGATCGTGCCCGAGGGCACGTCCGATCAAGTAGGTGCTGTCGCGAGTCAGCGGAAATTCACCCGCCACGCCGCGGATGCCGTCGGTACCGAAAAGTTGTCGAGTCTGAGTCATCAAAATAAGCTCTTAGCTGTCCGCTCTCGGCTCTCAGCAAAACCTGTGCGCGGTTTCGCTAAAAGGGATGAGAGCGAACGGCTAAAGGCTGGGCAGGGTCCGAAGAACTACTGCGTCGTTTTCTTCTCTTCTCCCGCGCGTTCCATGATAACCGTCACGCGGACCGGTGTGGGGTGCACAACTTGAATCAGAGGATCGGGGACGTAGGCTTGAGTAACGAAACTGGCGCGATCCATCGCGCCGCTAGCGTCGACAGGATCGGTGGTTGCCGCTTCGACGGCCTCCACCCGCCGACGCGGCCCGGCGATCATGATGCTGGAAGGCTCGGCGATGACTTGCGCGACTCGTATCCCTTCGGCGAAGCTCCCCGTCACTCGCGGGCGCACTTCGACTCTGCGGGTCATCCGGTCGTCGAAGGAGAGCTGAAATTGGCTGGGAATAATCTGAACGACTTCGAGATCCTGAGGCACGCGCACATTGCGCGATGTCAGGTCGAAAGTACGGCTGCCGGGTTTTACAGAGGCGAGGTCGATTTCGGCGCGCACGTCGGTCGCGCGCAGGCGATGTATGAGGCGTCCCGGGCCGCGGACTCGTACCTGGGCTTGGGTGAAACTGGCGGAATCGATTTCCAGATTTTGGGGAACATTGCGGAATTCGATAGGAACCTGCAGCTCCATTTCCGCTACCGGATCGCGCGAAACGACCAGCCACAGCCCGATCGCCAGCAACAATGAGATGAGCTTAATACCAAAGTTCTGTACGAAGACTCGCTTGAAGAGGCTCGGCATCAGTCGTCGGCTCCGGGACGAACACTCGCATCGTGCCGGCGGCCGGGATGGGAACTGGGCGGCTCGTCTTCGATCAGGTTGTCTTCCACTGGAGTCGGCATGGTCGGAGCTGGCGCATAGTGCCGTAGAAGCTGGCTTAGCCTTTCGCGAAGCCGCTCCACCGTAAGGTCGCGCTCGATATTCCCCTTCACCGCCAGGCTGATCGCACCGGTTTCTTCCGACACGATCACCGCCACCGCGTCGGTCTCTTCGGTAACGCCGATGCCGGCCCGATGGCGGGTTCCCATCTGGGTGGAGAGCACGGGATTCATCGACAAAGGCAGGAAGCAGGCAGCGGCGGCGATGCGGTCGCGTTGCACGATCACAGCGCCGTCATGCAGGGGAGCGCTCGGCCGGAACAGGGTCGCCAGCAAATCATAGGAAAGCCGCGCATCCAGGGGCACGCCGCTTTCAATGTAAGTGCGTAGCCCGATTTCGCGCTCGATGATGATCAGCGCACCGGTCTGATTTTGTGAAAAAAGATTGGCGGCGAGAACGATATCGTCATAGACGTCGCCCGCCGAATTTGAAGATCCCCCGAATGATATGCGCGTTCCCAGGTTGGCGAGGGCGTGACGGATTTCCGACTGAAAGACCACGATCAGCGCGAACACAACGTAAGGCAGCAGAGTACTCAGCAGCCAGTTCAGCGTCCGCAGTTCTCCGAGACGCGCGAAGTAGAAGGCGAGTCCCAATACGGCCAGGCCGAGCAGCATGGGAGCGGCGCGCGTGCCGCGAATCAGCGCGAGCAGCTGATAGATCAGGATCGCGACCAGCAGGATGTCCACGATCGAGACCAGCGAGATGTGCGGCCAGGCCGACGACAGGGTCACGTCATCCTCACACTAAAATAATAGTGGTTTTCCGATCATTCTAATGCAGCACCCTCGGATTCCGCCGCCGGTTCGACGGAATTGACTCGGGCTCGTACACTTCCCCGGGCGAGACGAGCGGAAACGTCATCACCGGGGGTCAGGCGGGCGGCGTCCTTCACGAGTTGACCGCGCGCATCGAACACTAGGGCGTAGCCGCGATTCAGAATCGCAACCGGCGAAAGCGCTTCCAGGGCGGCAGTGCGGCGATCGAGAACGGCGCGTCCCGCAAGCAGCCGGGCGTGAGTGGCCGAGGTGAGGGACAAAGTATGGGCGTCAAGGCGCTGGCGTATAGCGGCGAGCCGTTGGCGCGCGTCATAGTGGCGGACCGAAGCCGAAGCGATTTCCCATCGGCGATGGCAGCGTTCCAGGAGCTGAGTCTGAGCTCTTTCCAGCCGGAAGCTGGCTTCGTCCAGGCGCTGCTGGCGTCGGTTAATGCCGTCCATCATGCGCGCAAACGCGCCCTGCTGCGTTCTCTCTGACAACTCTTGCCTCGCCATGAGCAGGCGGTAACGGATGGCGCGATCCAGTCGCCGGTACAAATCTTCCGCCTGGCCTTCGATCTCCTGACGCGAACGGATCACGAGTTCTGCCGCCGCCGAAGGTGTCGGCGCACGCAGGTCGGCGACGAAGTCCACGATCGTGAAATCGGTCTCGTGACCAATCGCCGAAATAATCGGAATCTTCGAAGCCGCGACCGCGCGGGCCAGCCCCTCATGATTGAACGCAGCCATGTCCTCGACGGAGCCCCCACCGCGAGCGATGATAATAACCTCGACGTTGCGCGTGCGGTTGAAATGATGAATGCCGGCGGTGACCTCAATCGGCGCCGACTCTCCCTGCACTTGTGCTGGATAAATCAGCACGCTCGCGGAATGATGACGGCGAGCCAGGATATTCAGTATGTCCCGCAATGCCGCTCCCTGCGTCGAAGTGATGACGCCGATCCGGAGCGGCAGCGGTGGAATTGGCTTTTTCCGAGCGCTGTCAAACAGCCCTTCCGCTTCCAGGCGTGCTTTCAGTTGTTCAAATGCCAGTTGCAGCGCGCCGGCGCCCTGCGGTTCCATGAACTCGGCGGAGATTTGCAGTTCGCCTCGATCTTCGTACACGGTGATGCGTCCACGAACCGTGACGTGCAGTCCGTTTTCAGGACGGAAGCGCAACAACTTCGCGGAAGAACGAAACATCACAACGCGAACCTGCGCAGTCTCTTCTTTTAACGTGAAGTACAGGTGGCCGGAGTCAGGATTGCGGAGGTTCGAAATTTCACCTTCCACCCAACAGTCGGAATACTCGCGCTCCAGGTGCGTGCGAACTGCGGACACCAGCGCCCGCACCGTCCAGATGCGACGCTCCGCGGGACGGAACTGGAAGCCCAGTTGGTCGCTCTCCTCCATGAGGCTTCAGTGTACCTTGCCCGAGCATGGGCCTTATTGTCTGAAGCGCCCGATCAGATAAATGAGAAGAGACACGACAATGCTGAGTAGGATGGACGTCGCGAGCGGGAAATAGAAGACAGTGTTCTTGCCTTTGTAAACGATGTCGCCGGGGAGTCGTCCCAACGGCAGGCCGGTGCGAGTGAGCAGCATGACGGCCCCGCCGATGACGACCAGCGCAACGCCGAGAATCACAATCGTGCGACCCGCGTCGAACATGTTCCCAGTTTAGATCACCTCGTCTCGATGGTGGGAAAGGACGGCGCTACACTGAAGTTCGTGGCCACCATTCTCGAGACTGAACGGCTCGTGCTCCGCGAGTTTGTGGTCGAAGATGCGGAGGCCCTCACCCGCGTGATTTCCGATCCCGAGACGATGCGGTACTACCCGTCTCCCATTGATCGCCTCGGAGTCGAGCAGTGGATCGAACGTAATCTTCGCCGTTATGCTGAGGCCGGTGTCGGGCTCTGGGCAATGGTACTCAGGACATCGGCCCAAGTGATCGGCGACTGCGGAATCATCCGCCAGTAGGTCGAAGGCGAATATTTGTACGAGATCGGATATCACCTGCGACGCGACTACTGGGGGCAAGGCCTCGCGACAGAGGCAGCTATCGCCTGCCGGGAGTGGGGCTTTACAAATTTGAAAGTCGATCGCCTGATTTCACTCATCCGCCCTGAGAACGTCCTGTCCTGCGGTGTTGCCGAACGCAACGGGATGACGATCTGGAAGGAAGTGGACTGGCGCGGCCTGCGGCACTACGTCTATGCCGTGCAGAAAGCAGGAAGCGATCTCCCAAACAAGTTGTCATCCTTCGCTTCGCTCAGGGACAGTTTTATCAAAACAATATTCGTCCCAAGACAACTGCCGTCACACCAGGTCTTCCAGCTTGAGTAGTACCGTTCCGCCCTTCCAGGAATTGTGGAATTGCTTCTCGACGAACCCCGCGTCGTAATTGCGGTCCTGCGCTTTCAGCGCCTGATGCAGGCCGAACAGCGAGCGTGGGTTCCGCGGATTCTTTTCGAGATCTTCGCGGAAAACCTGCTCGGCTCCTTTACTATCGCCGCTCATCAGCAACACGCCACCCAATGATTCGCGCACCGGGAAGAACCAGTCGGGTGGCTCTCCATATTTCAGCGTGTCCTGAATGGTCACCGCGTCGCGCAGCAGACTCACCGCACCGCCGCTGTCTTTCTTCGCCAGTGCAATTTGCGCTCCTAGTACGTTCTCGGCGATTTTCATGATGTCTTTCGCCTTGTTGTTGATCGGCATGGCAAAGATCACGTCCTCGGGAGTTGCTTTCTCTGCGTCGGAGACGATCTTGTGTTCCGCCTCCGCTTCACTAGTCTTGCCTTTACCCGCGAACGCCATGCCGCGCGCAAAATGCCAGAAGACAGTCGCAGTCTTCATTTCAGGATCGGGCGCTTTCGAGGCCAGAATGGCGTCCCACTTGTGAAAGCGCACATTCACCGCCATAGGGATAGTCATGAACCCTTCGAGGGGCGGCATCGCTTTGACAGCCGGCCCGACGTGAGCGGCTAACATGTCAGCGGCTTTCTTCGCTTCGGCGTAGTCACCATTCATTGCGGAGCACATCGCGATGAAATGCAGGTTGTGGCTGTAGTACATCATCGAGTAGATGCCGGGTGCACTGTTGCTCTTGATGTATGCGCGATCCACGACCGCTGCGTCTTGATTCGTCTTGACCGCCGCCGCGTAGTCTCCGGTGCGGATGTAGACATGCGCCGGCATGTGGACGATGTGACCGGCGGCGGGCGCCATGGCTGCCAAGCGGTCGGCTCCAGCCAAGGCACGTTCCGGCGAGTTCGACGCTTCGACGGCGTGGATGTAATAGTGGATTGCGCCCAGGTGGTTTGGGTCGCGCTTCATCACCGACTCCAGGGTCGCAACAATTTCTTCCGTTCCTTCCTCGGGCGTACCGTCTCTGTGCCATAGCCCCCAGGGATGCAGGTCCATGCCGGACTCGGCAAAAAGCGTGGCAGCGTCGAGATCGTCGGGATACGTCTTGACCACTTCGCGCATGGCATCGTGGTACTGTTCGGCCGCATGGCGCAGATCGGATTTTGGATCAGCCGGAAAGCGCAGCGCCATCGCTGCGATGTAGGCCATCTCGCTGGGCGGAGCCTTGGCGCTCAAATCCACAGCTTTCTGAACCGCTTCGTGCGCCTGCTTGAAACGGTCTTCGCTGGCTGGATCGTTGTAATTGGGTCCGACGGCTTCGGCGACTCCCCAGTAGGCCATCGCGAGTTTCGGATCGAGTTCAGCGGCTTTCTGAAATGAGCGTGCCGCTTCGTCGTGATTGAAGGCGTAGATGAAACGCAGTCCCTGATCGAAGAACCGCTGCGCCTGAGGGTTTTTCGTCGAAACGGCATGATGGAGATTGCCGATCCCCGTCACGAGCGTGACCGGCTTGGACGAGCCCATACCGTGATTTTGGGCCGAGAGAGAAACCGCGCCGAGCAGCACGAGCGCAATGACAATGACAGTGGTCTTCATACAGACCTCCAGGAGCGAGGAAATTCGAAGTTAACTGGCGGAGAAGAGAATACCTCAGCACCTTGGATTTATCATTGCAAACCGGTGTACGTCCACCGCTAACCGTACTCGCATCTGCAAGGAGCAACCATGCCGAAGAAGGCTGCCGCACCGTTTGTCCTCTCAGAGGCGTTGTTGTCGGCATTCGACACCAATGACCGGATCAACCACCACCTGCTTGAAAGTTTGCCCGAAGCCGCGTGGCGTGGCGAGCCCCCAAACGGCAAGGGCCGTGACGTGGCCTCCATTGTCGCGCATATGCACAACGTTCGCGTGATGTGGCTGAAGGCTACCAAGGGTAAGATTCCGGCGCAATTGGACAAGGCCATGGTCACGCTAGCCCAAGCCGGCAAAGCGCTGGAACAGAGCCGCGCGGCGTTGAAGGAAGTTCTCCAGGCATCGCTGGAGAGCGACGGTCGCATCAAAGGCTTTCGTCCGGACGTCGCCGGCTTCGTTGGCTATCTGATCGCGCACGACGCGCACCATCGCGGACAGATCGCCATGCTAGCGCGACAAGTTGGACATCCCATCCCGCAGAAGGCGACTTTCGGAATGTGGGAATGGGGCGTGCGCTAGACTCAGGTGGAGCGATCCGCCGAATGCAGAAAGCCACTATCCTGTTCAATCCGAATTCGGGCCCACGGCGGCGCGATGCGGAATTGGACCGTGCCATTGGAATCATCCAGTCGGCTGGCGTTCGGACCGAATTGACAGTCTGTCGCTCCAGCCAGGACGCCACCATGAACGCCCGCTTCGCCGTGGCGGCTGGCAGCGACACCGTGTTCGCCTGCGGCGGCGATGGAACCATCCATGATGTCATTCAGGGATTGGCCGGCACGACCGTCGCGTTGGCCATTCTTCCTTTCGGCACTGCCAACGCCCTCGCCCACGACCTCGGAATTCCACTCCGGCCCAGCGCGGCAGCACGGGTCGCCATCAATGGCAAGAGCAAAGTCCGCCGCATTCCGCTCGGCCGCATCGAGTATCGCGATTTCCAGGACAAACCCGCCAGCCGGTACTTCACCGTTGCCGCAGGGGTTGGTGTCGATGCCCATCTCTTTTACAAACTCAATCGCGATCTGAAGAAACAAGCCGGGATGGCCGCCTATTACCTGAAGGCCTGGAACCTGTGGGCCACCCATCGCATGCGGAGATTTGAAGTAGAGTACGCCAACGGCACCGGTACGAAGCACCAGGCCGCGCTAACCGAACTGCTCGCCGTACGTATCCGTTTCTTCGGCAACATTCTGCGTGAACTCGTACCCGGCGCTCATCTGGATTGCCCCGACCTCCGCGCCGTGATGTGCCGCACCGACAGCCGCACGGCATACCTGCGCTATGTAACCGGCGCTCTTCTGGGACGCCACTGGAATGTCGATGGCATCGACCTGGTCAGTTGTTCCGAGATTGTGTGCCAGCTACCGGAAGCCGCCAGAAACGATGGCGAGGGAAAGAGCAAAGACCGTGTCTATGTGGAGGCCGACGGAGAACTGCTCGGGCGTCTGCCCGCCCGCATGACGATGCTGCCGGATGCGTTGTCGCTCGTAGTGCCAGCCGCGAAGAACTTGAGAGATGGGATGCTCCGGGCAAACTCATCACTCTCCACGTGGATTGATTCCGGATTGTCCGTTATTTGGAAATGACCTCGAAAAGGCGAGGTGGTCGGGCGGTTACTCCCTATCCGCCTCCGCGTGTTTTTTCATAGGCCACTCCGACGCGCCGTGGACAATAGTAAACCTGAAACGCCGCGGCTCGCAAAATACTCCTGGAAAAATTCTACGTGCTCCAACCATTGCTACTTCGCACGCGTATCCGCCTTAAGTAGATCCACAAACATCCCGTAAAATCTGTCTGCATCCAAGTCCACCTGTATCTCAACCGACTGCAGTGCAAAAGTGGGCTTATCCTTGTCGTTCCACGTCAACATGTTCCCGTAATTCGCTCCACGGCTCAGGTCCACATCCATGAAGCGTGTTTCTTTCTTGGTAATGAGCGTCGGATCGACCCAAGCGGCAGCGGCCAGTTCGTCCCACAGGTAGTTGTACTCGCCAAACAAGCGGGCATAGGTTCCGACGTAGCGTGCGGCCGGGGAGTTACTAACTCTGACGCGTTCAAGTAGCTGCGGCGTCATCCTTGTCTTGACGGAAATATCAACAGTTGTGCAGACAATCTTCTTCCACGGCGCACGCAGCACAATGTGGGCGGCTTCGGGGTCGAACCAGATGTTGAATTCGTGCCGGGGAGTATTGATGAATTCGGGGTCCGTGGTTTGCGGATTCAGGCTCGCGCCCATGAAAATCAACTCTTTGGCCAGCCCTGCAAATTCGGGATCGATTGAGATGGCAAGCGCCAGATTGGTCATCGGGCCGCCAGCGTAAATTGTGACCTGGTTCGGATACTTGCGGACCATGCGGATCAGGAAGTGCGCCGCGTCTTCGTCAGCTGGTTTGGTAGTGGGCTTGCCTTCGGGCATTTCTCCCAGTTGGTCGGGCGGATGATAAAGGCGCGGTGTCCATGCACCCAGCCACGCCACGGAGCCATACTGCTTTTCCCAAAGTTCCGTCTGTTCTTTCGTTCTCACCAGCGGGTACTCAGCTCCGGGCACCACTGGAATGTCGGTGCGTCCAATGAGTTCCAGCATGCGCAATGTGTGCGCTACTTCCGACTTGAGCCATTGATCGCCTGTGACGACGGTTACACCCAGAACTTCGGTCTGCGGGGACTGAATCAACAGCAGCGTGGATTGCAGGTCAGTGCCGGCAGGACCGGCGGCGTCTTGATCGATGATGATCTTGCGTTTGTCCTGGCCCCAGGATGAGAGGCAGGTCGCCATCAGTAGTGCGAGTATGAAACCCTGGGTTCGGCCCGATTGCATTGTGCACCTCATGGATTGTTATTTCCCCGCCAGTCGCCCAATCAGCAACTCGAAAAACCGCACCGAATCCACGTCCACCGCAACCTTGGTATTCGGCACAAACTTGTCACGCACGACCGGAGAGGTCTTCGTGCCCGCGAGAGTCGGCGCCGATCCGCGAATCGCCATACTAGCGGTCGCATCTTTCTCCGTGCCGGGCCGTCGCTTCAAATCGCCGGCAGTGGGGCTGTAGCCGAGCGTTTCGCCCGCGGTAAGCTCGCCGGTAGTTTCCACGTCAACGTAGTACTCCTGCCATTTCAGAATCGTCGGGTCGAGAAATGCCGCGACGGCCAGCGAGTCGTGCATATTCGGGCCGACGAGAAATCCACGCTCGCGGTTGTGGTTGATGGCGTTGCGGCCGATCTTTGCAGCGGCCTGGCTGACGGGATTCTGTGCGGCTTCGAGTACGCGCACATGGTCTTCCGTCAAAGACGTCTTGCGCGTGACGTCTAGCCCGACCATCGTAATCGGAATACCAGACTGAAACACGATACGCGCCGCTTCGGGGTCTACGTAGATATTGAACTCCGCTGCCGGAGTGATGTTCCCTCCCGAAAGAGATCCGCCCATCATGGTCAGGCCTCGAACCAAGCTCGCCAGTTCCGGATCGGCGTTCAGCGCCGTAGCAATATTCGTCAGAGGTCCCAAAGTAATCAGCGTAACTTCGTGCGGATATTTGCGAACGATCCGGCGAATGTATTCTGCCGCAGGTTCGGCGACCGGCTTTGTGGTTGGTTCGGGAAAGACCGCGCCTCCCAATCCGTTCTCGCCGTGCGCGTAGGTGGCGGTCACCAAGCGGCGTACCAGAGGTGCCCGGGCGCCTGCGGCGACTGGAATGTCGGTACGGCCGGCGATTTCCACCAGGCGCAGAGCGTTCGGTAACGTCAGTTCTAAGGGAACGTTTCCGGCGACCGGAGTGATAGCTTCAATCTTCAATTCCGGGGAGCGCATTGCGAGCAGCAACGCGAGGGCGTCGTCCACGCCGGGGTCGGTGTCGATGATGACGCGGACGGGGCCGCGGGCCGGTATTGGCTGTTCGGCGGCGGCGACGTCCCGTGCCAGGCCGCCGGCCGCCAGAACTGCCGCGGCTGATGTCACGAACTGACGTCGAGTCATGCCAACGAATTGCTTTGATTCCATGGTCCCCCCTATCCTGCATGACTGTCCGCGCGACCCGCCTTGCCCGCCCCAACAGTGTTCAGGCCGCGAGCCGAAAGCCTTCCTGCAGAACGCACGCGCTTACCAGCAGCATCAGGACCTGGTCATTCGCGACCTGCGCCCCCTCATCCATCGTGGCGAGGCTGTCGAGCAGCGCCACTACTTTTTTCTGGTCAAAGAACGGGATCGCGGCAAGCACCGGGCCGCGGAGCGTGTCCTGCACGAACCCGCTGAGACGTTGCTCCGGGTTCAGCGTTGCCGGTGGGCTCAAGAATGGGTGCTTCTGCCGGCGATAAACAGTGTCGGTGATGACGTCGCGCACGGCTTCCCTGAGAACGAATTTTTCCGTCATGCCGCGGATCTTCTGGTTCACCGGCTGCGACCGGATCACTTCCACGAGATGGTGATCGAGAAAGGGGACTCGTCCTTCGATTGAGTGTGCCATTTCCATGCGATCGCCGAGCATTGTCAGGATGTAGGTAGGGAGTCCGGTTTTTGCCCACAGGTAGAGTGACTGATTCAGCGGATCCCGCCCAGCGAGCTGGCCGCGAACGTCCACATCGCTGAAGAACGCGCGGAACCCCTCGCGTTCGCCAAACTCGCGAAGAAATTGGTCGGACAGCAGTTCCCGCATTTTTACGGATCGCGCGGAGAAGGTTTCGATCCAGGAAGGAACAAAACCGAGGATTCGCCTGGCAGTATTGAGTTTTCCGGCTTCGCCGTGGGGCAACAGCAAGCCACGAGAGACTGGATTCAGCCTTTCGAGGTCGTTGAGTAGCGACGCAACGGCGGCTGGATCCTGACCTTCGTTGTTATAGAGAAGCATGTCGCGGCGGAAGTGCGCGTAGCCGCCCAGGATTTCGTCTGACCCTTCTCCGGTGATGACGACTTTGTAGCCCGCATCGCGTACCGCCCGGCTCAAGAGGTACTTGGCGATTCCATGAGCATTGACGCACAACGTCTCCGATTGCAGGAGCGCAGCAGCAAAGTGATCGGCAAGGTCGTCTTGCCGCATCGGGATCGGATAAAACTCCGCGCCCACCTTCGCCGCCATTTCCCGGGCTTCTTTTTCCTCATCGTACTCGGCATGATCAAAGGTTAGAGTGAACGCACGAATCGGGTCGGGATGATGTCTGGCGGCGAGGCCCAGAACCGCGCACGAGTCGAGCCCGCCACTGAGGTAGCACCCCACCGGAACGTCGGCCCGGAGACGAATGCGGACTGCCTCCTCAAGCGCGTGGCGGAATTCCGCGGCGTAATCAGCATCCGAGCGCTTGGGAGGAGCGCTGTCGGTTCTTGGGTAGTCAAAATCCCAATATCGGCTCAGTTGGGTGTGCTTCTCGGTTGCTACCAGATAGTGGCCGGGAGGAACTTGAAAAATTCCGTCAAAAAGCGTGCGCACCTGATGCCCGCCAAATTCGACGGAGTGATAGACAGACTCGGCATCCCAGCGTGTCGGTACGCCCGCGGCAAACAAGGCTTTGACTTCCGATGCGAGATAGAGCGTTTCTCCGTGGAAGGCGTAAAACAGCGGCTTGATCCCAAACCGGTCGCGAGCGGCGAAGAGAGTTCGGTTGACCTCATCCCACACGACAATCGCGAACTCGCCGCGCAACCGGTGCAGGCACTGGGCGCCGAGATCCTCGTACAGGTGCAAAGCAATCTCGCTGTCAGATCGGGTGCGCAAACAATGACCGGCCTGTTCCAGTTCTTTCTGAATCGCTTCGTAACCATAAAACTCGCCGTTGACGATGATTCGAGTTCGCTCGTCTTCGCTGGCGATAGGCTGATCGCCGGTGGCGAGGTCGATGATGCTGAGCCGAGCATGCCCGAGAGCAACCCGGCGGTCTGGCGATAGCCATTGGCGCTGCCCGTCGGGGCCGCGGTGGTAGAGACTCTTTGTGGCCCTCTGCACGGCCGCTTCCGAAATCGGATCGCGGCGTGAGAAGAGCGCGACAATTCCACACATTCGTGTGCTCCTTGCTCCGGTTCCTGACGATGCAGAGCTGTGTACTGAAGACTAGCGCCAAGGGTCCGAGGGATTATATCGTCTGCGGGTGAAAGAGATTGTGGGTGGGGACGAGCCGCCGGGCGCCCGATTGCGGCTCGTCGATCTAACCGCTAGAATTCTCGACGCGCACTGTATGTTTATCTTTGCGACTTACCGTCATTCGATGTGCCAGTTCCGCCCCAACCCGCGCTCCGATCAACACCTTGCCATTCGGGTCGCGGCCGGCGTATTGACGTTGATTGTGCTGCTTGCACCCTTCCAGATTCAGGGACAGTGCCAGCCTTCCGACCCAGCGCAAGCAAAGGATTCTCTTGCGTCCTCCGGCGGGGAACAATTGCCACAGTTATACGATGAGCCTCAGTTCACTGTGGCCGGCCTTGGCGATGCAACGAATTTAGGGGGACATGGCTCCGACACGGTGATGCGAACGAAGGAAGCGCTGGCAAAGGATACCGTTTTACTGAGCAAACCGGCGGCTCGCGAATTATCCGCCGCCTCGTCTGATGACGAAAAATCACTGCGACAGGCCATTGAGCGCGACCCGCGAAGCTTCTATGCAAACTACCAGCTCGCGAAACTGCTCGCGGCGGAGGGAAAGGCGGCGGAAGCGGTCCCCTTTCTGGAGCGGGCTGCTGAAATAAATCCCGCCGATTACAACAATGCTTACGAGTTGGCAGTCGTATATGCGAACGCCGGAAAATATGAAGAGTCGCGTGCCAGCCTTCGAGCGCTAATCGCACGGGCGGATAGAGCCGAGGTGCATCACTTGCTCGGCGACGTGGAAGAACGGCTGAAGCATTCCCTGGAAGCGGTCCGCGAATATCAGCGCGCCGCCGAACTGAACCCGAGCGAGCCGTATCTGTTCGACTTGGGGACCGAACTCCTGACACACCGAGCGCCGGAGGCAGCCATCGCAGTTTTTGCGAAAGGCAATCGCCTGTTCCCATCTTCGGTCCGAATGCTGGTGGGCCTGGGCGTGGCATGGCACGCGCGCGGTTCCTATGACCGAGCTGCCGAATGTCTGTACGCCGCGTCCGATTTGAATCCCAGCGACCCGATGCCGTATCTCTTTTTGGCGAAAATGCAGAATGCTGGAACAATCCAGTCTTCGGCGGTTGTTGAAAAACTCGCACGATTTGCACGGCTTCACCCGGAGAACGCGCTGGCCAACTACTACTATGCGTCCGCGTTATGGAAAGCCGCCAAGGGCCAGGCGGAGGTAGAGACTGCGAAGCAGGTGCAGTCGCTGGTGGAAAGAGCGGTTCATCTTGATCCGACCCTCGGGCCAGCATATTTGCTGCAGGGCGTTGTTGATTCGGACCTGGGAGATTGGCCCAAGGCGGTTACTGCTTACCGGCAAGCGGTTGCGGCCAGTCCTCAACTCGAAGAGCCGCACTATCGTTTGGCGCAGGCATACCGGCGTCTCGGAGAGAAAGGGAAGGCGAAGCTGGAGCTGCAACTCTACCAACAGTTGGTGAAGAAGGCTACAGAGGAAGCAGAACGCGAGCGGGGTGAAATCCAGCAATTTGTGGTGGCGCTGCGCGACGCGAAGCCGGCCTCTGCTCAGCCAGAGAAGCCTTGAGCGATCAAGGAGCCTTCGGAGTCGGTGCAGTCATCAGGTCGACGAACATGCGGTAGAATTTTTCCGTGTCCAAATCCATCTGGATTTCGACCGGCTGCACTGTGAGGGCGGGTTTTTCTTTTTCGCTCCAGGTGAGCGTATTCCCGTATGCCGCGCCGTGGTCGAGATCGACGCCCATGTAGCCCGTCTCCCGCTTGGTGATGATCGATGGATCGATCCACGCCGCGGCGGCCAGTTCGTCCCACATGATGTCGGCTCCTTGGGTGTACATAGCAAAGCGCGAGATGTAGTGCGCCAGGGGAGTGCCGCTGGCTTCAATTTGCTTGACCAGCGCGGGTGTCAGGTGAGTCTTCACCGAAATATCGGTCGGCGTGCAGACAATTTTCCTCCAGGGCGCACGAAGCACAATCTGTGCCGCCTCGGGATCGAACCAGAAATTGAATTCGTGGCGCGGATTGTTGGCGAACTCGGGGCCGTCGCTCTGTGGAGCGAGGCTGCCGCCCATGAAGACCAATTCCTGCGCTAACTCGGGGAACTGCGGATCGAGTGAGATCGCGAGCGCCAGGTTGGTCATGGGCCCGCCTTCGTAGATAGTAACTTCGTGTGGATACTTACGTACCATCCGGATCAGAAAGTGCGCGGCGTCTTCGTCGGCAGGCTTGGTCGTGGGCTGGCCTTCTGCCATCGGCGGAATGACGTTGGCCTCGTGCCACCAACGTTCGTCCCACGCCCCAGCGTAGGCGACTTTTCCATAGTGCTGCTGCCATAGCTGCGCCTCGTCGCGAGTGCGTAGCAGAGGAAACGCAGCGCCGGGGACGACCGGAATGTCGGTGCCGCCGATGATTTCGAGGAGGCGCAGCGTATGCGCGACTTCTTCGTCGCGCCACTGGTCTCCGCTGACTACCGTGACTCCCAGCACCTCAACTTGCGGAGACTGCACCATGATCAATAGAGTTTGCAGGTTGCTGCCGCCGGGGCCGGAGAAATCCTCATTGATGATGACTTTGCGGCGCGGCTGCGCTGCCGCGTAACTGCCGAGTACAAAGAGCAATGACAGCGCCAACTCTAAGGTTCGCGGATTGATTCGTCGGGCCATCTTTAGGGTATATCCCCCTCCCCCTCGGTCTTTCAGAATCAATGATTTAGGGGTCCGCCAGCGCGCAAAATATTGCCTGGAAACGACTTATTCGTAAAATCCAGACATAACGATACTTAGAGGTTTCTCTCCCTCTTCCTTTATCAAATAGAAAATCAGGTTTCAGCGTGTATAGCTCCATTTTATCAGCGCCGTCAAGGACATCTTGGACGGTTCGCACCGCCCTATCTTTTGGGAGGCTGGCGGGTCATGAGGTCGATGTAGATTTTGTAGAACTTCTCCGCATCGATATCGAACTGGACATTGGCCAGACGAAGGTAGGGAGGGACTTTTGTTTTCTCGCCCCAGAAAAGGGTCTTGCCGTAGCTTGGGCCGTGATCGATATCGATGTCCATGTAAAGCTGCTTCTGGCCGGTGATGATGGAAGGATCGATGAGGGCGGCCCCGGCGATTTCGTCCCACATATAGCCCGGTAACGAGTACTTATCGAGATATTGCGTGACCGGAGTGCCGGCCTTGGCGATAGCGGCTTTCATCTCGGTCGTAAAGCGCGTCTTGACGGAAATGTCGACCGGAGTGATCGTCATCTTCTTCCACGGAGCGCGCAGAACGATGCGGGCCGCTTCCGGATCGAACCACCAGTTGAATTCGCGGCGGGCGTCGAGGGCTCCAGGATCAATCGCGCCTTTGTCGGCATACAATCCGCCACCCATCAGGACAAACTCTTTGGCAAGCGTCGCCACTTCGGGATCGAGTTTCAGCGCCAGCGCGTAGTTCGTAAGTGGTCCGCCGGCCCATAAGACGACTTCGCCGGGATACTTGTGCACCATCTTGACGATGAACTCTGCCGCCGTCCCGGGAGCGGCTTGAATGTGAGGCGCGCCCTCGTGCATGGGAGGAATGACGTCGGGTGCGTGATACGGCTCGTCGTAGATGGTGGAACGGTTGGCGGCGAAGCGCTCCGTCCAACAGCCCTTGTATTCCAGCTTGCCGTAGAGAGCCTCCCAGCGCTCGGATTCCTCTTTTGAATTCAGCAGCGGAAATTCAGCGCCCTGAATTACGGGGACATCTGTTCGATTGGCGATTTCCAGCAGGCGGAGGACGTGCTGCGTCTCTTCTCGTACCCACTGATCTCCGCTGACGGTGGTGATGCCGAGGACGTCGAATTTTTCTGAGTTCAGAAAGACCAGGATAGCCTGCTGGTCACTGGTGCCGGGGCCACGGGCGTCCTGGTCGACGATGACTTTGAGTTTCTGGGCGGAGGCGGAGGCGGCGAAGAAGGCGCTAAGGAACACGAAAATCACAGTCTTATTGCGCGGTGTCATCATTCCCTCTGAGAGAAGTTCCGCAACAAATTGCAGGGCAGACTGACTCGGCTGTTGCTAGCAGCAACCAGTCTGCCCCGATTCTGGACTGCGTCAGTCGACCTAGAAGTTTAGCTTTAACGCAAACTGAATCACGCGTGGGTTGTTCACGGTTGCGCTGACAACACCGAAGCTACTCGGAGAGGCAATGTCCTGCATACCACTACCTCCACCAGGCAAGAAGAATTGTGCGTGATTCCAGGCATTAAAAAATTCAGCGCGGAAATCCAGTCGCATTCCCTCGTAGGGCAGCGGGAAGTGCTTAATGAACGATAGATCGGTATTTACGAAGCGAGGACCATACACTGGTGCGCGGTTCGCATTTCCAAGTTCTCCGGGCGCGGCTTGCACGAAGCACTCCGTATTGAACCAGTGGCCTATGGTGGGATGGCTAGCTGTCGGATTGCAAATCTGATCCGGACGATTCAGGCTGTTGCCATTCCACTGAAAGTTCACACCAGAGACCCCGGGATTTCCTGGTTGACCGCCGTTGGAGCTGTCAACCACAAAGAGCGGAAAGCCCGATGTCGCTTTTTGAATAATGTCAACTTCCCAATTGCCAAGGACGCCGTTCACTGCGCCATTCCAATTGGCGCCATATTTCTTTCCCTTGCCGAACGGCAATTCGTAGAGAACGCTGGCGGTGAACTGGTGGTTCAGATTGAGCTGGGAGAGGCCCCAATCCAGCTTCTGGTACCCCGGTAACGGGAAGTAGGTCGCACCTGGTGAACTCCCGAGACCGTCGGGCAAGCCGGAATCAAAGGTGCGCGCGTAGGTGTAGCCAAGGAGGGCATATATGCCGTGTCGTGCACTCTTCGTCTCCGCTTTGATCTGGAGCGAATCGTAGTGAGCACGACCGACGTCGTTATTACTGAACATGTTTAGGGGGAAGGGAAAAATCCCGTCCCCAGCACCCCACCTTGGAGCGAATGCAGTGCCACCGGCGCCGCAACCCCGCGTGTAACCGCTGACGACACCGCAGTTACTGGGCGATCCTATGTTCAGGTTCACTTGGCCGGCCAAGATATGTGAACTACGCGCACCTGCATACCCTGCGGTAAGCACGATATTGCCGGGGAGCTGCCGTTCGATGTTTAAGTTGAACTGTTGTACTTTGCCTTGCTTGAAATTCAGGTTCTGGACCTGAAGCGCTCCTGGGAATGTCTGAGGGTTGGGGGGAGAAGTGATAGTGGGGAGAAAGAGACGCTGGTTGCCGCAGTTTTGGGGAGTTGGAGACCCGGCATTGTTGAAGGGACAGGTAAATATGAAGTTGTCGGATTCGGCAAAATACGGTGGATTCTCCCAGAGGCCCTGAGCGCCCTGGTTCCACGATGAATCGTGGTAAATGGCATAGCCTGCGCGAACCGCGGTTTTTTCAGAGCCAAACGGCTTCCAAGCCAAGCCAATCCGTGGCTCGAACGCTGTCTTGTCCAGTTGAATGCCGGCGCGTGAATCCGAACGAACGCAGATTGTGCAGCCGCCAAAGTCTACACTGCCTGCAACGTAGTACTTGCCTCCGGTAAAGTCAAAGTTTGCCTGGCGGTCGTGAGCTTCGGTAATCGGCGTCACCAAGGCCCACGCAAGGCCAAGGTTCAACGTCAGATCTTTGGTGACACGCCAGTCATCCTGAACAAACGGTCGGAACATCTTCCAACGCCGCCCCGTCGTGGCTCCTAAGAAGGTCTGATCGTGAATGCCGCCTAATATCTGGCCGAGAAGAAGATCGGCGGTCGCATCGCCTGTAATTGCGATGTTGATGAAAAACCCGTCCTGGAAGGCATTGGTTTCTACGTTCATCTGCTGGAGACGGACACCGAGGCCCACACGGATGTTGTGATTTCCGCGAATCATGTCGAACGTGTCCGAGATGGAAAACACGTTCGAGCCACCTTGAAAAGGAGCAAAACCGCGATCGCCGAGGGCCCAATAATTCTGCATGAGGGTCGAGGTCATACCGCAACTTATACAGTCTTTGGTCGACTGACTGACAACACCCGAAGGAGCATTTGGGCACTTGGAGTTCAGATTGGCGCCCAAGATGCCTAGGTTGGCCGCTTGGCAACTGCCGTCGCCGAACGACTTAATGTGATTAAAAATGCGGTTGAAGCCGGCGGTAAATTGATTAATGTTGCGGTCGTTAAGGATGTGTGTTTCTGAGATGGCGATACTACGTCCGTGATTGCTGATGTTCTGATTACTACCGAAAGCGTTTTGCTCTACGAACCCTGGCCCTCCGCCCGGCACGTAAGAATTGGCCTGGTCGTAGCTGAAACGAGCGAAGACTGAATCCTTGCCTGAGAAATTATGATCCACGCGGATGTCGAACTTGCCTTCGTCGAGTCTTCTCACCGGCACATCGGAGAAATTCGTAAGTGTCGTCGTGTTGGTGGCGTTCGGCAATGGATAAAGATTAATCATCGCCAAACCGGTGGGATCGACATTCGGGTTCGCCGCCGGATCGAACATCTCTCGAGGAATCTTGTTGCAGTTAACACCGGCAGGCTGGCTGCCATCGCTGTTCGGGGCTAACGGATTGCCGCCGGGGTCAGGCGCATCACACTGGAAAGGAGTGAACGTATACGGGTTCAAAAGATCCTTGAAGCCGTCGGCATTGAAAGTCCCGTCGTAGGTTTCGGGACGAGGCACCAGCAATGGATCAAGACTATAGTTACCATTGATCATGTCCTGCGTCGGAACCAAGCCGCTGAACGGAATTCCATGGCGCTGCCTCTTGCCTTCGTAGTCAGCAAAAAAGAACGTCTTATCTTTCTGAATAGGCCCCCCCAGGGCGACTCCGAACTGATTCAAGTTGAACTTTTCCTTGGTTAACGCGAAGAAGCTCTTAGCGTCCAATTTCGTGTTGCGGAAGAATTCGAAGACGGATCCGTGAAATTTATTGCCGCCCGACTTTGTGGAAACGAGAACCGTGGGGCCGGAACGAGTGCCGTATTCGGCCGAATAGTTGTATGTAAGAACCTTGAACTCTTGGATGGCGTCAATTGAGGGCAGGATGGATATACCACCTGCCGTCAGTTCATTGTTATCTACGCCATCAAGCAGCCAGTCGGTGCTCTGGGCTCGTGATCCGCCGACCGAGAGCGAATACGTTCCACGTGTGGAGACTTCGCTACTGGGGCCGCCGTTAAAGAAGCTGCCGGGGTTTGTTTCCTGCGTAGTCCCTGGCGTCAGAGTTGCCAGCTGCACGAAGTCACGACCGTTCAAGGGGAGATCGGCCACTTGCTCTTGGGTGATCACCTGACCCAAAGTTGCGTTCGTGGTCTGAACTGCTACTTCCGTAGCACTGACTTCAACCGTGGACGAAACCGAAGCGGGCGCTAGAGTGAAATCGACTTCGCGCTGCTCATTGACTTGCAATCGGAGATTCTTCTGCTCGGTCGTTTGAAAGCCCTGGGACTCAACTCGAATTGTGTAATTCGAGACGGGTAGCAAAGGCAACAGATAATGTCCCGTGTCGTCGGTCTTCGCTTCGCGAGAGAGGCCTGTTTCCTCCGACGTCACCTTCACCGTCGCGCCGGACACGACCGATCCGGTTTTATCGGAGACGGTGCCGGAGAAAGTTCCGTTGGCTTGGCTGTACAGAAATTGGCAGATCGAAAGGACAGCGATGGCAAGCAGCGCACTTCGTTTCATCATGATCTTTCACCCCACATTGGCCGCTCTCACACCAAGAGCGAATGGGCTCTCCACTGCGCATGTGAAACCTGGAGTATCCCTTTTTAACGGTGCCGTCATATAACTGGATTGGCTTCTTAAAGTCAAGGAATTTTGTGCTGTCGGCGAGGCGCGGACGGCAACGTGTCGCGTCGCAGACTGCACGAATAGACGTGCGATTGCGATCTCCATTTTTTCGTATTTCTCGCGCTGAAGGTTTACAATTGCGCCGCTTCACACACGAGCCCGATCTTCTCCTGGAGGGTTTCGCTTCACGTGAGCCAACCCACTTCCACGCCTCCAACATTTCGTGTTGCTGATCTCATCCGCAGGAAGCGGGACGGAGGTGCGTTGTCACGTCCCGAAATCGATTTTCTAGTGGACGGTTGCACGCGCGGAGACATTCCCGATTATCAGATTGCGGCTTGGCTGATGGCAGTTGTGCTGCGTGGGATGACGGGCGAAGAGACGGCGTCGCTTACGAACGCGATGCTGCACTCGGGCGAAGTGCTCGACCTGAGTTTTCTCCCAGGCAAGAAAGTTGACAAACATTCTACGGGCGGGGTCGGCGACAAGACGTCTCTGGTGCTCGCGCCGCTGGTTGCGGCGGCCGGACTCTATGTTCCCATGATCAGCGGCCGTGGCCTTGGCCATACGGGCGGCACGCTCGACAAACTGGAATCTATCCCCGGTTTTCGCGTCGGGCTGACGGTGCCGGAATTCCATCGCGTACTCGAAACCTGCGGATGTTCGATGATCGGGCAGACGGAGCGCATCGCGCCCGCCGATCGAAAGCTCTACGCTCTGCGCGACGTGACTGGAACCGTCGAGAGTCCGTATCTGATCTGTGCTTCCATCATGAGCAAAAAGCTGGCCGAGGGTACTGACGCTCTGGTGCTCGACGTGAAGACTGGCTCCGGCGCGTTCATGAAGAAGGAAGAAGACGCTGTGTTCCTTGCTGAGTTGATGGTCGAAACCGGAGAACGAATGGGTAAGAAGATGGTCGCGGTGATCACGAACATGGATCAGCCGCTCGGGCGGATGGTCGGCAACGCGCTCGAAGTGGTCGAGTCGATCGAAGTGCTCGGTGGTGGTGGTCCGCGGGATCTGCGCGAACTTTGCCTGGAGTTAGCGGCGTGGATGTTTTTTCTCGGCGATGCGTCGAAGTCAGTGGCCGAGGGCCGGCAACTGGCTGAAAAGACGATAGGGTCGGGTAAGGCGCTGGTGAAGTTTCGGCAGATGGTGGAGTTGCAGGGAGGCGATCCCCGTGTAATTGACGATCCGACGCGGCTCTTGGGTACGAAACATAAAGTCGACGTGCTCAGTTCGCGCAGCGGATTTGTTTCCGCGATTCAGTGCGAGCAGGTCGGAACGGCGTGCGTCATCCTGGGCGGTGGACGCGAACGCAAAGAAGATTCGGTCGATCCGGCGGTGGGGATAGTTGTGCTCAAGAAAATCGGCGACCAGGTTGCCAGCGGCGAACCGCTTTGCACGATTCATTGCCATTCCGATGCGCAGGCGGCGGGCGCAAAGAAATTGCTGGAAGAGAGTTATACGATCGCGGACGCGGCGGTTGGCCACAAGCCCGCTCTAATCCATCGAGCCATTCACAAAGGGGGACACTAAATGGGACGCTTCACCGGCATTCTCGGTCTCCTCACTATGTTGGGGCTGGCTTACGCTTTCTCCACCAACCGCCGGGCAATTCGACTGAAGACCGTGGCATGGGGGCTGGGGCTGCAATTCGTCTTCGCCGTGTTTGTGCTGAAAGTTGACGCGGGTCGCTCTGTCTTTCAAAAGGCAGGCGACGCGGTCACGAAATTACTTAGCTACGCGTACGCCGGGTCGCATTTTGTGTTTGGAGATCTCGCCAATCCTGGTTCGTCGTTGGGCTACTTCGCATTCGGCGTGCTGCCCACAGTCATCTTCATCGCTGCGTTTTTTGCCGTCCTCTATCACTTCGGCATTATGCAGTTCATTATCAGGATCGCTGCCGTGATCATGACGCGAGTTATGGGCGCCAGCGGGGCCGAATCGTTGAACGTTGCGGCGTCCATTTTTATGGGGCAAACCGAAGCGCCGTTGACGATCCGGCCGTTTCTGCCGGACCTGACACGATCGGAACTGATGACCGTGATGACCAGCGGCATGGCGCATGTTTCGGGCGGAATTATGGCGGCCTATATTTTTTTCGGAATCGATCCGAAACACCTTTTGAGCGCGGTGATTATGACAGCCCCGGGCACTTTGTTGATGGCGAAGATGCTTGTGCCTGAGACAGAGCAGCCCAAGACGGCTGGCCGAGTGGTGATGAACGCCGACGAAGAGAAATCTGAAAAAGAAGAAAACTTGCTGGGTGCGATCGCGCGAGGCACGACCGACGGTCTGCACCTCGCCCTGAACATTGCAGCGATGCTGATCTCATTTCTTGCACTGATTGCCCTGGTCGATGGAATTTTTGGCGGCATTCACAATCACATCGCGTGGTTTCCGCAGAGCCTCGAAAGCGTTCTCGGTGTGGTTTTCTATCCGATCGCATGGCTCATCGGCATCCCGCGGCAGGACTGCCCGGCGATTGGTTCCTTGTTGGGTACGCGCATGGTGTTGAACGAACTGGTGGCGTTCTCCAAGCTGGGTGCGCAGAAAGCAGCGCTCGATCCGCGCTCGGTTACGATTGCCACATTTGCGCTCTGCGGATTTGCGAATCTGAGCTCGATCGGAATTCAGATTGGCGGAATCGGAGCGCTGGCCCCGAACAAGAAGAGCGAACTGGCGCGGCTGGGCGTGCGTGCCATGCTGGCGGGGACGATGGCGAATCTGATGTCGGCGTCGATTGCGGGGATGTTGTTGTAAAGATCACCATTGGGTTTAGGGACGAAGGGCGACGAGCGCTTCGTCGGTGCTTACGATCCTTGCCCCGAGATTCTGTAAATCTGAGATCGTCTTACCGCCAACCTGCGGGTCGAGGGTTTCGATTGCGTCTCGCACTATGGCGACCCGCCGTTTTCGACCCAGTAGTCCTTTCGCGGCGAAACTCACGCAATATTCTGTCACCACACCAAACACCACAAACTCTGGAGCATTGCCGAGACGTTCCACGAGAGCGTCGGCGTGATGGGTCTGAAAAATATCCAGCGTCTGTTTTTCCAGCACGATCTGCTGATACTTGGACAGGTCTTGCGGTAATTTGTCAGTCTCACGGTTTTCGACGCGCGCGAAATTATTCGTCAATGCCTCCAGGACAAACTCCGCTCCGGGCGTGCCTTTCAGGCAGTGGGGTGGAAACTGCTGGAACTCAGGGTCGTCGGCTGGATGAAAGCATCCGTGCGAAACAAGAAACACTTGATTCCGGCGCGCGGCATCGGTCAGTTTACGGATATTGGGCAGCAGCTTCTCCGCGCCGGGCACATAGAGTTTGCCGCCCGGCAGCATGAAGTCGGCTTGCACATCCACTTCCCAAAAAACGAAGTCACGGGATACCATTTCGTCCTCCGCAGCCTGCTTGCTTTTAGCATTCTTACGTGTCGATGACAAATCGCGCCAGTCGGGAAGAAGGAATCTATGGCCTATGGGGAAGCTTTGAAGTCCGCGCCGCCAACCAAGCTGGTGATCCGCAATATCGGCCTGTTGCTAAGCGGCGATCTCGAGCAGCCAATTCTGGACGCTGACACAGTCGTCGCGATCGGCGATCGCATTGTTGCCGTGGGCAAAGAGAAAGACGTCGATACGTCTGGCGCGACTACAACTATCGACGCCAAGGGCGTGGCGTTGGCGCCGGGGCTGATCGATAGCCATGTGCATCCCGTGTGCGGGGACTGGACGCCGCGGCAAAATCAACTGGGATGGATCGACAGCTATCTGCACGGCGGCGTCACGACGATGGTTTCTGCGGGCGAGGTGCACACGCCGGGGCGTCCGCGTGATGTGGTTGGACTGAAGGCGATGGCGATCTTCGCGCAGCGGGCGTTCCAGGCGTTTCGTCCTGGCGGAGTGAAGATTTATGCCGGCGCGCCGGTCATCGAGCACGGGATGGTCGAAGACGACTTCAAAGAACTCGCAGCGGCGGGCGTGAAGATCCTCGGAGAAGTCGGATTGGGCAGCGTGAAGGATGGAAAGACGGCGCGGCAAATGGTCGGCTGGGCGCGGAAATATGGTATCCAGAGCACTATCCACACGGGCGGCCCGTCGATTCCCGGGTCCAGTCTGATCGACAAAGATATGGTGCTCGAAACCGATGCCGACGTGATCGGACACGTCAACGGCGGACATACCGCACTTCCCGACGATCAGATTGTTGCGCTCTGCGAGCGCTCCACACGCGCGCTCGAAATCGTGCACAACGGAAACGAGAGGTCTGGCCTTCTGGCCCTGCGGACTGCCAAAGAACTGGGCCAGTTGGGCCGCGTCATCCTCGGCACGGACTCCCCTGCGGGATCGGGTGTCCAGCCCTTGGGGATCATTCGCATGATCGCAATGTTGTCGGCACTGGGCGGAATCCCGGCGGAAATTGCAATTTGTCTCGCGACCGGGAACACCGCCAAAATGCGCGGTCTCGATTGCGGACTGATCGCGCCGGGCCGCGAGGCATCATTCGTGCTGATGGACAAAGCACAACACTCGGCGGGCAAAGACCTGCTCGACAGTATTCAGAAAGGTGACTTACCGGGAATTGGGATGGTGATTACGGATGGCGCGGTCAGCACGCAGCGCAGCCGGAACACGCCACCCGCGACGAGGGTGCCGGAGGTTGTGGGAAAGTAGCGCCCCGCCGGGCAGCCGCCGGGGGCGGCGGCGCTACGTTACTGCATTCCGAGAGACGCCGCGATCTTCTTCTTGTACTCGCGCGCCTTCGCGATTGCTTCCTGTTCGTTTACCGTCAGCAGCTTTCGGTCCCGCATCACTACTCGTCCGCCGATGATGACGGTCTCGACATCGGAAGCTTTCAGCGCATACGCCAGTTGCGCGTAAACGTCGTACATGGGGACGGCGTTCGGTTCGTCGAGGCTGATCAGGATCAGGTCTGCCTTCTTGCCGTTTTCCAGCGAGCCGATTTCTTTTTCCAAGTGGAGGGCGCGTGCTCCGTCGATGGTCGCCATTTCGACCACAGCTTTTGCATTGATCGCCAGGGGATCCATTTTCGTAATCTTGGCGAGCTTGGCGGCGAGGTCGATCTCCTCCATCAGGTCCAGATCGTTGTTGCTGCCCGCCGGCCCGTCGGTGCCGAGTCCAACGGCGATTCCCGCCGCCAGCATCTCCGGTACGGGCGCGACCCCGCTGGCGATCATCATGTTGCTGGACGGATTGTGTACGCAACCCACGTGGCGTTGCGCGAGAGTCCTGCGGTCGGCTTCGTCCACAAAAATGCAGTGCGCGGACACAACGTCCGGGCCGAGCAATCCGATTTTATCGAGATACTGTACCGGCGACATGCCATTCTGCTTGAGGCTGTCGTCCCATTCTTTCTTCATCTCGGCTGTGTGGATGAGAATGGGCGCGTGATATTTTCGCGCGAGAGCGGAAGAATCCTGAAGAGTCTTTTGGGAGCACGTGTAGATCGAGTGCGGCGCCACGGCCGCGTGAATCAGGGGATCGCCCTGCCATCTCTGCAAAAACTTTTCCGTGTAGGCCAGCATGGCGGCATTGGTCTTGTTGTCGGGCGCGGGGAAGTCGATAAACGTTTCGCCGAGCACTCCGCGCATGCCGGCCGCCTTGGTTTCTTCCGCCACCGCATCCTCGAAGTAATACATATCGGCGAAGGTGGTGACGCCGGAGCGAATCTGCTCAGCCGCCGCCAGCCGGGTGCCCCAGCGGACAAATTCCTCCGTTACGTTTTTCGCTTCGGCGGGGAAGATGTATTTGTAGAGCCAGTCGTTCAGGGTCACGTCATCATGGATGCCGCGGAACAGCGTCATGGGGACATGAGTGTGTCCGTTGATGAATCCGGGGAGTATCAGCTTGTTCTTTGCGTCGATTGTTTGATGGGCCGTGTATTTGGCTTCGATTTCGGTGCGAGGTCCGACGGCAACAATCGTATCTCCGATTATCGCGACTGCGCCGTCGTCCTGAATTGAGCGCGGCCCGTCCATGCTGACTACGATGCCGCCGGTGATGAGGAGGTCGGCTTTCTCCTTCGTCTGGCCGTTTAGAAGGAGGGGGGAGATGATAAGGATGGAAGAAAGCGATATCCACAGGCGTTTGCTGTTTTTCATCAGAGATCCTGCGAGAAGTCTATCGCAACCCGTCTTCGCCCTTGATCTGATCCTTCGTCAGCCCACCCACACGCGGTAGCGGACGCCCGCTATCCGTCACCGCGATTGCAACCATGATCTCATTGGCGCGCGGCGCGTCGTTCAATCGCACTTCCATGCCATCGAAGTGGCTGCGCACGTAAGCGGCGTCTTTGTGGCCAAGCGGAATGTCGAGAATGACGCCCAGTCCGCCGCGTTTTTTCGAAGAAGGAATCAGCGCCGCGCCCTTGCCCAGTACTCGGCGTACTGGCGTGCCGAGTTTCGGATGCAGGATCGCTGCGGCGTGCTCGAGTTCGCCATTCTCTCCCACGGCTGCGGCTTTGCCATAGCTCTCTGCCGAAGGTCCATGAATTCCGAGCGCGGCCACGGCGCGCTGGGTCAGTAACTCACCCAACTCTTCGCCGATTGCCATTAGTTCGGAGAGGTCCTCAACGTATTGTCCAGCGAACGGATTTTCGATCACCGCCACTGCCGCAGCACGCCGCGTGGGAGGATTGATCTTGCGGTCCATCTCGGTGCAGGTTTCCTCGACGAAGGTTGCGATCTTGCGAATCTTTGCATTCATCGCAGACCATCCTCTCCTTTGATCTCTGAGGCCTTCAGGCCGCCGACGCGGGCATGCACTCGTGGGCCGGTGGTCATGACCAGCGCCAGCAGAATTTCATCCGCGCGTGGAGCGTCGGTCAGGCCGACTTCCATCGCGTCGAAGTGGCTGCGGACGTAGGAGGCGTTGATGTGCGTGATGGGCACGTCAAGACGAGTTCCGGGGCCACCAACTTTCTTGGTGGAAGCGACAATTGCCTTCGCTCCGCCAAGCACTTCGCGCATCGCGTAGCCTCCGGGGACATGCCAGAGTGCGCCGTGTTCGATCTCGCCGGCCGATCCGACGATTGCGCCTTTTCCGTAACCTTCTACTTGCTTGGCATCGCCACCGAGTGCGGTGACCAGCGAACGAGCCATCTCGAGGCCCAGGGGCTTTAAGTCATCCATGAAGCCTTCGATCTTTTCAATATAGCTGCTGGAGAAGGGATTTCGAATCACGACCAACGCTGCGGCACGACGGAGGGGTTTATGTGCAAGGGGCCCGCCTTCGTGAAAAATCTCTTCAACGGAGAGCAGGCGCTTGCGAACCAGGACATCAGGCATGAATCAGATTCCCTTCCATGACGGAATCGGCGACAGACAAAGCAGCGCATTCGCCTGTGATGCGAGTTTGGCTGCACAGATTGAGCGCGGCGGCGCGGATCAAGTTCGCGACGCGCAATGACTCCGCGACCTTCAGCCCGGCCGAAAGTGCGTCGTGAATGTCGTCCAGTTTGAGTTCTCCCACTGTCCGCGTGACCAACCGACTGCCGAGATCGCTGTCCGGTGCGAGTTCGCATGCTGCGACGCGAGCGATGTGCGGGTGCCCGGGCAAGTCCACGGCATTGGCAATAATCGTAGCGGCAGCATCCGCCATCGCAGCGGTGTCCGCGAGCACTGTGGCGGCGTCTGCGATGCCGAGAGAAAAGCTGCGGCCTCGCCAACCACTGGTCGCGATGCCGCGGATGGGCTGGTGAGAGTGGATGGTCATCGTGCCGAATAGTGACGGACGATCCGGCCGTTCGACCATGCCTACGGCAAACTTTTCGCCGGGACTTAGGTGGAGTGCGATGTCGCCGCCGTTGTTCACATACGCTCGCGAGAGGACCGCGCTGCTCGCCATGGCTTGGAGAATTTCTTCCGCCACGGCTCCGGCGACCGCAGCCATTGGCGTAATAAAAGTTTCCGAAGCGAAAGGCGCCACTGCCGCAACCATTCGGCGCGCAATCGTCCCCTGCGGTTGAGGTCCATTTGCGCGAGTAGGTTGTCGCAAGAAATAAAGCTCGCGGCACAATTCATCGAGGACGGTGACGAATCGCCTTGCCGCTGCACGATAGGCAGCTTCGATTTCAGCAGCAACGCCAAAAGCTTCGACTACCAGGTCAATGGGACCATCGTGCAGGTGCAGACGACGGCCGTCGGCGAGCATGCGAATCTGGGCGCGGGTGTTCATTTTTCAGAGCCTGCCGATCTCAGCGGCCAGGGATTGTCCGACCGTGGCACAACTCGCTGCCGGCCCTCGTTGTCGCGTTCAATCGAGTTTAAAGGCCGCACATGGTCCATGTAGCCACCGAGAGTTGCGTAGTCTGAAAGCTTCATCGTAAACTCGATGGGAGCGACCAGCGCGGGCGTTGGCACGTAGCCGAAAGCGCTTTCCGGCATTCGGCTCACATCCACCATGATCGTGATCCCTCCGCCCGGCCAGACATAGACCGGTGCACCGCCGCAGGTGACGCGGGTGAGGGCGTCTCGGACTGAATGTGTGAGCTTGACGGGATTTTCAGTTACGCCAGCACGCAGCGATCCTCCCGCACCGCCCACGAAGAGCACGGTGCAGAGTGCCGGCTCGCAATTTTCCTTGATTCTGATGACCGACTCACGTAGGGATGCCGGCAACTCTTTTTCCGTTGGGCGCAGCGCTTCGTCCAACTCGTAATATGCAAACTGCTCTCCGGTGGTGCTCACCATCAGCAGCCGTAGCCCCGGACGGGCGACTTCCGGATCGAACGGCCCAAGAATCGAGAGCGGATCGGAAATACTTGTGCCGCCCCACGATGTGCCGGGCTCCGCAACTTTGAAATAGCGTCCCGGTGTAGATCGCCGTCCCTTCATCTTGATTCCAGTTTCGGGGACGCCCAGCAGCTTTCCGGCTTGATGCTCGGACAACACTCCGGTGATGTGATCGTCCACGACCACGACTTCATCGACTTTGCCGAACCATTGCTTTGCAAACATGCCGATGGTTGCGGAGCCGCATCCGACTCGCATCCGCTCTTCCTGCACGCCGTCGACGATCGGCGGCTTGTCGGCCTCCACGACAACTTTCGCGCCACCTTCTATCTCCAACTCCACGGACTTGCCATTACATAGGTTCAGCAGAGTGTCGCAGGTGGTAGTGCCTTCATGGCGGCTGCCGCCGGTCAGGTGACGAACTCCGCCGAGAGAGAGCATCTGCGAGCCATATTCGCCGGTGGTTACGTGTCCGACCGCTTCACCCTGCGCGCGCACTGTGCTGCACTCGGCGCCTAGATGGCGATCGGTGTCGATCTTCAACTTCACTCCGCAATAGCTGAAAATGCCCTCGGTCACTACAGTGACCATATCCACGCCCGCGACTTCAGAAGAAATAATAAAGGGCGCGGGTTTGTAGTCGGGATAGGTGGTGCCGGCACCGATGGCGGTGACGAATGTTTCTGCGTCACTGACTAGAGTGCCGTCCCATTCGCGAGTCTTTTCTAGAAATGGGACCAGCGACTCGCCGCGGGACTGCGCCCGCTCCAGCATGACATGTGGGTCCAGGCGGACAAGTTGGCCGTCCTGGTTGCCGTAACGATCGCAGGAGCCCGTCCGGCCCGGCTTGATGTAGCACAGCACGGGACAAGCATCGCAGCGAATCGCGTCGTCAGCCACGCTCGCTTCCTTTCTGCGCCGCCAAGATCGCGGCTCGCACTCGGTCCGGAGTCGCGGGTATTTTGCGCAGACGGATCCCAACCGCATCGTGCAGGGCGTTGAGGATCGCGGGCGCTGTCGGAATTATGGCCTGTTCCCCAATTCCTTTTGCGCCAAATGGACCGATCGGCGAAGGATCTTCGATGAGGATTGATTCCACTGGTGGAATGTCTCCCGCTGAGGGAATGAGGTAGTCATGAAGGTTCTCGCCTTTGCCGGGGAAGAATTCCTCCATCAGCGCCATGCCCAATCCCTGGGCGACGCCGCCTTCGATTTGTCCTTCAATCAAAGTGGGATTGATGGCGCGTCCTACGTCGTGGGCGGCGGTGATTTTCAGGACGCGCACCGTGCCTAGTTCGGTGTCCACTTCGATCTCAGCCATGTGCGCGCCGTAGCCATAGACGGCATAGGGAGTACCTCGTCCGTCCTGGTCGAGCGGACTGGTGGGTGGATCGAATGTGGCCTCTGCGGTGATGACGTATCCGTGCTCATCGAGGGGTAAGTTGGCGAGTGCGATCGTTCGATTGTTGTCTATATCTTCGACGGTGACGCTGCCATCCTCGAAATGAACACGAGCGCAATCGCAGCCCTTGGCGAGCTTGATAATGGAGTTTCGCAGCCGGTTTCCCGCCATGTGCGCGGCTTTGCCGGTGACAAAAGTCTGGCGGGATGCCGAAGTCTTGCCGCAGTCAGGTGTTATCGCGGTGTCTCCGGAAACTAAATCAAAGCAATCGATCGGAGCGCCTAGGGCATCGGCGCAGATCTGAGTAATGATGGTGTTCGAGCCCTGTCCGATATCCACTGCGCCTTGATGCAGCGCGATGCGGCCGTCGCATTTCAGTCCAATGCGCACGGTTGAGGGATTAGGCAGAGAAGTGTTGCCGCAGCCGTACCACATTCCTGCAACTCCCACGCCGCGACGGAAAGGCCCGCCGGCTTTAGAGTTGAAGTCAGCGGCTTGCTCGCGCGCGGCCTGCCACTTTGGCCGCAGTGCTTCCAGGCAGGCGCGAATGCCGACGCCTTCTCCCATCACCTGTCCGGTTACGGTGGGTGTGTTGTTGTCGAGCGCGTTCAGGATTCGAAATTCCAGCCGGTCGATACCCACTTTATCGGCCAGATCGTCATAGAGTTGTTCCTGCGCAATGGCAGCCTGCGGTACTCCGAAACCCCGAAATGCGCCTGCCGGCACCAGGTTTGTGTGGATGGCCCGTGTCAATGCCCGATAATGCGGCACATAGTAAGGACCTGAGGCGTGTACGGGAACGCGAGCTGCTACCGTCGGTCCCCACGACGAGTATGCTCCTGTGTTGAAGTCGGCAGTGAAGTCGAGCGCGACCAACTTGCCGTCGCGATTACAGCCTGCGCGCAGCCGCATGCGGGCGGGATGGCGCTTGGTCGTTGAGACAATCGATTCCGTGCGCGAATAAACCATGCGAACTGGTTTTCCCAGATGCCACGCCGCGAGAGCCAGAAATGGCTGAATGGAGAGGTCGAGCTTTGCGCCGAAACCTCCACCGACCGCAGTCGGAATGATGCGCACGTCTTCCGGGGGGATCCCAAGAATGGTTGCAATGTCGGCGCGATCCATATATGGAGACTGCGTGCACGCCTGAATCTCGATGCGATCGCCGACCCGGCGTGCGATACCCGCCTCCGGCTCAATATAAGCGTGCTCGACGAAGCCGGTCTCGTACTCGCCTTCAGTGGTGATATCAGCACCGGCCAGCGCGGCATCAACGTCTCCGCGGACCACGCGCCCACTCACCAGCACGTTTTCTTCTCGGTGGGCATGAATCCGGGGCGCACCGGGCGCGAGAGCTTCGTCGATTTCCTTCAGCGCAGGCAATTCTTCCCACACGACCGGGAACATTGCGGGATCGAGAGCTTCAACGACTTCCGCTTCGCCCACCACCGCAGCCACCGCTTCGCCGCGATGACGCGCTTCGCGGTGCGCAAATACCCGTTGGTCCGCGAAGCGAGGGATCACTCCATAGCAGTCTTTTCCCGGCACGTCTTTCGCGGTGAGAACGGCATGAATTCCGGGATGGTCTTTAACGAATGCATCCAGGTCGCCAAGCTGAAAACGCGCGCGATGGTACGGGCAACGGATCACTCGAACGGTGAGCGCGCCAGACGGAGCCTCATCGGCGCCAAAAATTTCGCTGCCTTCGACCTTGCGTTTCCCGTCCAGGCGTACCAGGCGCTGCCCGACTGCACTGCCCGCCTGCGGCGAAATCTCAGCGGTGGCGGTCGATTGAGAATCAAGAATGGCCGCGACGATCTTGCGATAGCCGGTGCAGCGGCAAAGCACACCGCCGATCGCGTCCATGACTTCGCTTTCGGTGGGAGCTGGATTCTTCTCGATCAGTGCCGTGGCTGCCACCAGCATGCCCGGAGTGCAAGCCCCGCACTGGGCCGCGCCGTGGGTCAAGAAGGACTGCTGCAAGCGGTCGCCGGCCTGCGATTGTTGTAGTCCTTCCACTGTTCTGATGTCGCTGCCAGCAACTTGTCCGACTGCGACCAGACAGGCGCAGACGGGCTCGCCGTCCAGTAGCACCGTACACGCACCGCAGTCGCCGGCGTCGCATCCCACCTTGGTCCCGGTTAGTTTCAGGTCTTCGCGCAGTACGCGAGAGAGGCGGAGCAATGGCGAACTGGGGACTACGACCCTCCTCCCGTTGACGGAGAACGCGATTACCGCGGTGTCCGCCTCGGCTCGCAGTTCGTGGGTCGTGGCCATCAGCCAGCCTCCACGCAGGCATCGAGCGCGCGCCGGATCAAGGTCAGGGAGGCATCGAGGCGGTAGTCGGCTGTGGCGCGCGCATCGTCGATCGGAGCCAGAGGAGCGAGATGAGCAGGGGTAACGAGGCCCGCAAGTCCGGCTTCGGCGGTCGCACCCATCAAATCGCGTTCCAGTGCAGGCAGACGCCGCGCAACCGCCGAACAGGACCCGACCGCAACCCGCACCGCTCCGACCTGACCATCCTCTACATCGACGACGGCCGCCACCATCGAGATCGAGATAACCAGATAACGACGCGCTCCCAATTTCAAAAAGACTGAGCGTGCGTCTTCGAGGGTTCGCGGAACCCACACTGCAGTCAGCAGTTCGTCCGGCCGCCGTTGTGTCTTGCGATTGCCCACCAGGAACTCGGCCAGCGGGAGGCGGCGAGCGCCCCAACTGGAAGCAAGCTCCACTTCCGCATCGAGCGCCAATAGCGGCGGGACTCCATCGGCGGCAGGCGAGGCGTTGCAGAGATTTCCCGCCACCGTACCCCGGTTCTGAATCTGTACCGAGCCAACTTCCCGCGCGGCGCTCTTCAGCGCGTCGAAGCAGCGCGGAAGAGGCGCCCGAATCACGTCGCTCCAGGTCGTCAACCCGCCGATTCGGACGTAGTTCGTCTGCGTCGAAATTCCGCGCAGCTCGCCCAGGCCGGAAATGTCCATTACTGGGTTCTGCACGACCCGATCGCCCAGTGCAGGATAGAAATCCGTGCCCCCGGACAGGATTTGAATTCCCGGCATTGTCAGCTGAACCACCGCTTCATCAAGGGTTTTGGGCCTGAGATACAAGTTCGGGTCCCTGGGCAAGGTGATAGCCCGCGAAGAATTGCAGCGCTCATCTTATACGAATGGGTTGATTTGTACAGGGGAAGCATCAGCATCCGGTACTTTCCTAAGTTGAACTACTCACGCCTGAATCGCGGCATTTAGACTAATCTCATGCCGCTATATGATGCATACGGCAAGCCCATTACTACCACTCTGCCAGCGTCATCAACACGACTGTCCCGTCTTGTCCGATCAGTATTCCAAGGGCCAGCATGGTTCCGACGATTAGCGCTAGTCTGGAAACTCACAATAGGGCTCGCGGGCATTGTAGGAACAATCGCCACACTGTTTTGGGCTGTGCAGCAGTTTCGGCAAGAACTCTTAGTTGATCCATATGTTTCCTACGACTCCAGAGAGGCTTTCCAGCAGCAGTTCACGATCACGAATAACGGCCCCTTTGCCATCTACAATGTCCACTACACATGCGCTGTGACAGCGATTAAGTTGAATGACGGCTCCTCAGGTGGGTTTCCCGATTGGATTGGTAAAACTAGAGTTATCTACGTAATGATGCCCATAAAGCCGAATATCCTCACACTCCGCTGGAAGGAGAAAACGAACACCGACTGTGATTTCATAGCGCGCTTTGGGCCGGAATTGAAATCCGCGAACGTTGAAATTGATGTAGCGTACAAACGGTGGCTGCGACAGGACGAAGCCGAGGCCATTGGAGGCAGGTTTTCTGGCAAGAGGGATTCTGCTGGCAATTTCCTTTGGGTCTATGGATCGAATGCCCCAAGCCCGCTTGAGCCGCCGCCAGCCAACTCTCCCCAAAGCGCTGTGGTCGTGATTCCGTTCTAAATTCAAAATAGGACACCACCTGGCATCCAAGAGTCCTCGTTGCAGGGTTACGGCGGAATTGATACCTAGGATCGAAAAAAACACCTTGCCGGACCCTGAACCCATGCCGATACTGGCTACAGGCTTGGCGTTTCCCCCCTACTTTAGAATGGAATGGGGATGGTCTGGTGCGCGGGTAAGTTTTTACCCGATTCCGCCGATTATCCCTTCAGGCCCTAAGTCTGTTCCACGGAGGCATTACCAGATTGGACCAACACCAGGAAGCAGTTGAGGATCGGGAGCAGGATGTGAATTCTCGCGATGCGGCCTATGTACTGCGGCTGGACGAAATTGCCAACCTCGCGGCCGAGGGGGGCAAGCCCGCCGAGACTCTGATGAACGTGGTTGCCTTGATCGCCCGGCGATTTGGCACCGATGTTTGCTCTGCCTACTTGCTCGAACCCGACCGCGCCAATCTCGTTCTGGCGGCGACGCTCGGACTCCGCCGCGAATGTATCGGAACTCTTCGTATGGGCATCCACGAGGGACTTGCCGGCCTGGTCGCGGAGCAGGTGCGCCCAGTGGCGGTGGAGCAGGTGAAAGCTCATCCTCGCTTCAAATATTTCAAGGAGTCGGGCGAGGAAGCATATCAGTCGTTCCTCGGTGTTCCGCTCATCGACCGGGGCGTGTTGCAGGGCGTTCTGGTGGTACAAACGATCGAAGCGCGAGCCTTCCCCGCAGACGAGATCCGCATGTTGACCGAAGCTGCCACCCAGGTTGCGCCGGTGGTGAGCGAGGCACGCACGCTCGATCGCTTTATTGCTCCGTCGCAGGAGCGGCTCTGGGCGTTGGCGCGGAACCTGTGGTGGAGTTGGGATCACGATTCCGTCGGCCTGTTCCTCGATCTCGATCCGGTGCGCTGGGGCGAACTGAATCACAACCCGGTTTCGCTGCTGGGGGAATTTCCTTTGGCGAAGCTGGAGACACGCGCCGCCGAACTGGTGTTGCACAGCCGGATCAACTATGCCTACCGCCGCCTGCTCGAATATCAGGAAGCTGAGCGAACCTGGGGAGCGCGGCATGCGGGCATTTTGCGGACGCGTCCCGTGGCCTATTTTTCAGCGGAATTTGGCCTGCACGAATCGCTGCCGATTTATTCCGGCGGCTTGGGGGTGCTCGCCGGAGATCACATCAAGAGCGCTTCCGATCTCGATATTCCGCTGGTCGGAGTGGGATTGTTCTATGGCCAGGGATACTTCCGGCAGCGGCTGGACCGCAATGGCTGGCAACATGAAGAGTATCTCGAGACCGATGTCAACCAGCTGCCTATGGAAACGGCCATCGGGAAAAACGGCTTACCCGTGTTGGTGCAGATCGACACCCGAGCCGGCGCCATTCGTGCAAAAGTCTGGCGCGTAAAGGTCGGTCGATGTGATCTGTTTCTGCTCGACTCCGACGTAGAAGGAAATCATCCTGAAGACCGGGAATTGACCTCACGTTTGTACGGAGGAGATAGCCGCATACGCATTCGCCAGGAGTTGCTACTCGGAGTGGGAGGACTGCGTGCGCTCCGTGCGCTCGGCATTCAGCCGGGCGTACTCCATCTGAACGAAGGACACAGCGGATTCGCCGTGCTCGAAGCAATTCGCAGCCGCATGGAAGACGAAGGCGTGGGTTTTGACGAAGCCGTGCGCCGCGTTTCCCGGGAAGTGGTTTTCACGACTCACACCCCGGTCCCGGCGGGGCACGATCGCTTTGACGCCGGCCTCATCGAGGAGCACCTGGGGCCGCTGCGGGACGCGATGGGGCTTTCCCACGACAGGTTGATGGCGCTGGGACGCGAGAATCCGGCGAATCCGCACGAGCAGTTCTGCATGACAGTGCTGGGCCTGAAGCTCTCGCGGCGCGCCAACGCCGTCTCGTCGCTGCACGGCGAAGTGTCGCGCGCCATGTGGACGGGGCTCTATCCGGGCAGGCCGGAGGACGCGGTTCCCATCGGTCACATCACCAACGGAGTGCACGTCCCATCCTGGCTCGCGCCGCAGATGTTTCGCCTCTATGACCGGCATTTGGGGACCGGCTGGCATGAGCACAGCGGCGAGTCGCGCATCTGGGAGGGGATCGAAAACGTCGACGACGGCGAGTTGTGGGAAACGCATCTTGGCTTGAAAGCGCGGCTGCTGGC
>Ga0137409_10000325_pt1 | contig 51686 bp, 48 predicted proteins | sample CZODoug1_16funga_FD_122059 | JGI IMG/M metagenome (GOLD analysis project Ga0137409, IMG submission 122059) | Vadose zone soil fungal communities from Angelo Coast Range Reserve, California, USA - CZODoug1_16fungal (Hybrid Assembly) | ecosystem: Environmental > Terrestrial > Soil > Vadose zone... | reverse complement strand
TCGACCACGACTCCGACGCTGCCGGCCGGCCGCTGCGGCGAATGCGGTACTTCCGGCGGCAGCAGAAATACCTCGCCCTGGCGGATGGGTACATCGGTTATGCGCCCGTCCTGCACCGTTTTGAGCAGCATGTCCCCCTCCACCTGGAAGAAAAACTCCTCGCTCGGGTCATGATGAAAGTCTTTGCGGGAATTGGGACCGCCCACGGCCATGATGATGAAGGCGCTGTCCTGAAACAGCACCTTGTTGCCCACCGGCGGCTTGAGGAAATCGCGGTTCTGTTCAATCCATCGCTGCAGATTGAAGGGTGGAGCTACGCGCATCGCTTCATTATAGCGGCACCATGAAACTTCGCCGCCATTGTCGTAGTCAAAAACGGCCGGAGGTTTGCCATGCGCTCTATCTGGGCCCTCGCCGGGGTGGGATTGGTGTTTGCAGCGTCCGTCTGGTCGGCCGATGCCGGCGGCGGCAAGCCGATTGCGGCAGTATGGAAGGAGCAGCAGTTGCGTTTCTTCTATACGGGGCGCACATCGCGCTATTCCTGCGACGGCTTGCGCGACAAAGTGCGCGCCATGTTGCTTGACTTGGGGGCGCGGCGAGATTTGCGCATCGAGGCGCTCGGCTGCGAAGGTACCGCCGCGCGGACTCGGCTCGGCGCGCCGGGCCCCAGCTTGAATATCGTCTTCTCCGCGCCGGCGCTGCCCGATACCAAGTTGAAGCCGTTGAATCCGGGGGACTTGGGCAGAGTGGTCGCGCGCTTCGAGACCTTTGCCATCACCAGCGATGCGTTCCGCAATATGGGTGTCGCCGACTGCGAGCTGGTCGAGGAGTTCGCGCATCAGATCCTGCCGAGGCTCGTCACCCGTCATGTGAAACAGGACATTTCCTGCGTGCCGTTCCAGCAGAGCGGCGGCCGGTTCCTGGTGCGGGGCGAAATATTGAGGACCGTGCCGTCCCGCTAGCGCCCTCCGGGCGCCGCACAGGGCACCTGGACGGGCCTTGCATCGGGGTCATCCAATCGCAACGCGGTCAGAACGCCTCCCCAGACGCAACCTGTATCCAGACCGGTGACGTCGGCATTGCGAAAAAACCCCAGGGTCGACCAATGACCGAAGACGATGCGCGGTCCGCGCCAGCGCGCCGCGGGCGCCTCGAACCACGGAAACAGCGATTCAGTCTGCGATTTCTTGGGCGATCCTTTGACCCGCAACATCAACCGGCCATCCGCGTCGACGTAGCGCAGGCGCGTAAAGCAATTCACGATGAATCGCAGGCGTTGCTCGCCTGCGAGGGCATCGTCCCAGCGGTCCGGTTGATCGCCGTACAGGGGGTCCAACAATCTTTCGGGATCGCGCCGCAGGGCTTGTTCGAACTCGCGGGCGCACTGCCTCGCCTGGGCCAGATCCCATTGCGGCGCCAAACCTGCGTGCAACATGCACATGTTCAGCGTGTGATCTTCGTGAAGGAGCGGCCGCCCCGCGAGCCATTCGAGCAGGCCATCCCGATCGGGCGCGGCCAGAATCTCGCTCAGGGTATCGTCGCTGCGGGCGCGGGCGGATCCGAAAGCCACGGCCAGTAAGTGCAGATCGTGATTCCCGAGGGTGACCGTCGCCGCATCGCCCAGAGCGCGAATTCTGCGCAGCGCCGCCAGCGAATCGGGCCCGCGATTGACCAGGTCGCCGACAAACCAAAGTCGATCGCGGTCCGCGGAGAATCGTAAGGCGCCGAGCAGGGCGCCGAGCTCCGCGTCGCAGCCCTGCACGTCGCCGATTGCGTACAGCGCCATCAGCCGTCCATGGAGCTGGAGCCTGTCCGGCTAATGATCGCCGTTACGAGGGTGCGACGCATGCGTCGCACGAGTGGCCAGGGATGGCCACTCAGGGCTTGCGCGGAGCAGGGACTGCGCAGCGCAATGACCCGCGTCGAGCAGATTGCTGCGATCGTTTCGCGCGCATAGCGGGGACTATGTAAGCGAAACGATCGCAGCAAGATGCCGACGGGGGGGTGCGACGCATGCGTCGCACGGCTGGCCAGGATGGCCAGCCCGGTCCGACTGCGAAGCAGGGATAGCGAAGCGGTCGGCCGCAGTAGGCGCATCATTAGCCGGACAGGCTCCTAGTGCAGCACTCCGGGCATCGCCAGTCTGAACGGAGCGATCGGCGCATCGAACTGCTGTCCGTCATCCGCCACCATCTGATAGCTCCCCTGCATGGTGCCCACCGGCGTTTCGATCACCGCGCCGCTCGAGTAGCGAAATCCCTGACCCGGCTTGAGATAAGGCTGTTCGCCGACCACGCCGTCGCCGCGCGTCTCCTTCACGTTGCCGTTCGCATCCGTAATGATCCAGTGGCGCGTCAGCAGACGCGCCGGCACCCGACCTTCGTTCCGTATGGTAATGGTGTACGAGAAGACGAAGCGCTTGTCGCGCGGGTCGGACTGTTCCTCGATATAGGAGGTCTCAACCTCAACACGAATGACGGGATTTGCCGGGTCGGATGTCATGGCGTACATCGCATTACTTCAAGCGGACCGCCAGCACGTCGCAGTGCGCGGCGTGCAGGACCGTGTCTTCCGTGAAATTCACCAAGATGGCCAGCCCGTGGCGCTCACGGCTGCCGAGAATGATGAGATCCACCTTCTCTTCTTCCGCAACGCGGAGAATTTCCGACTTGGTGTTGCCGGCCTCGACTCGACCCGTGGTGTTGGTGAGTCCCAGGCGCGCGATGAATTCTTCCAGCTTCGCGCGCGAGCGATTCATCAGCTCGTCCTCGATTTGCACCGTCGGCATCAGCGATTCGCCCAAGGGTTCGACCGGTACGAATTCCACGACGTGCAAGACTACCACCGAAGCGTTCGAGTGCGCCGCCAGATCCCGTCCGGCGACGGCAACCTGTTCGCTGTCTTCCGACAGGTCCAGCAGCACCAACAGCTTCTTGTATCGCGCCATGCGGCTTCAAGTATAGCCGACCATTCGGGAGTAATGGGCGGCGAGCACGCCGAATTGCGCCGGCGCGAGCGTCTCCGGGCGCAATTGCGGATCGATACCGCAGGATTCGATATCCTGCCCGGCGAGCAGGCCCTTCAGTGAATTGCGCAGGGTTTTACGCCTGTGGGAGAACGCCGCCGTCACCAGGGTGCGCAGCGCGCCGTCGTCGCCGATATCGAAGCGGGGGTTCTCCGCGGGCCGAAGATGCACGATCGCGGACCACACCTTGGGGCGCGGCTGGAATGCGCCGGGACCGACATCGAAGAGACCTTTGACCTCGGCGACAGCCGCGAGCATGACGGTCAAACGCCCGTAATCCTTGGTTCCCGGCTGCGCGGCCATGCGATCCACGACCTCCTTCTGCAGCATGAAATACATGTCCGAGATGGCGGCACGCTGCGTCAGCAGGCGAAACAGCAGAGGGGTCGAGATGTTGTAGGGAAGGTTGCCGACGACGCGCAAAGGCTCGCCCGTGCCCCGCAGGCGGATGAAATCCGTGTCGAGCACATTCTCGACGTGCACATGAAGTCCGCTCTTGGCCCGCGGATCGGCCTGCAGCGCCTGGGCTAGATCGCGGTCGATCTCGATCACGTCCAAGCGCTTGGCACGCTCCAGAAGTCCCCAGGTCAATGCGCCGCGCCCGGGCCCTACCTCGACGATGCGCTCGCAGGCTTGGGGTGCCACGGTGTCGATGATCCGCCGGATCACTGCGGGATCATGCAAAAAATGCTGGCCGAATCGCTTACGAACCGGCATGAACGGAACCCACGCCGGCCAAGTCGACGGCGAGCTTCAAGGCAGCACGCAGGCTGCCGACATCCGCTTTGCCGGTTCGCGCCAAGCTCAATGCGGTTCCGTGATCGACACTGGTGCGCAGAATCGGCAGTCCCAGGGTCATGTTCACGGCATTGCCGAATCCCACGTGCTTGATCACCGGCAGACCCTGGTCGTGGTACATCGCGACGATGACATCGGCGGTTTTTAGGAATTGGGGAGTAAAGGCCGTGTCCGCCGGCACGGGTCCCTGAAGGTTCAAGCCTTCCGCGCGGAGCTCTCGAATCACAGGCTCGATCACGTCGATTTCCTCGCGGCCCAAATGTCCGGCCTCGCCCGCGTGCGGATTGAGTCCCAGCACGGCGATTCTCGGCTTGCCACAGGCGAAGTGGCGCTCCATATCCATATTGACGATACGCAGGGTGGTGCGCAGCCGCTCGCGCGTGATGGCACGCGGCACGTCGGCGAGCGCCAAATGAGTCGTCACCAGCGCCACCCGCAATTGATCGTTGAGCAGCAGCATGACCGGAAGAGCCGCGCGCGTCCTGGCCGCGAGATACTCGGTATGTCCGATGAACGTGTAGCCGGCATCCATCAAGGTGCTCTTCTGGACGGGCGCGGTCACCATGGCTGCAAATTCACCGTTCATGCAGCCGTCGCAGGCGCGGTCCAGCATGCCGATCACGTAAGCGGCATTGCCCGCGTCCGGCTGCCCGGGAAGCACGGCTCGAACGGTCGGCATATGCATGACCTTGAGAGTGCGCGCGCGATGCGCGGCCGGCTGCTGCGACGATTCGTAGCGCTCAATCGTGAGCGGCAAGCTCAAGGTGTGCGCCGTGTCCGCCAGCAACCCGGCATCACCGGCCACCACGAGATCGGCTTCCCACGGCGCTTGCGCCAAAACGACGCAGGCATCCGGCCCTATGCCTGCGGGTTCGCCCGACGTGATGACGATCCGCGGTATGTACACTACATCTTGATTTCGACGGAGCTGACGAAGAGGCGGGCCTCGAGCATCACATCTTTACCTCGACGAAGGCCTCGTCGCGTAATCGGCGCAGCCACAACTCGGTCTCTTCGTCCGCCTTGCTCTCGCGTATGGCGGCGAACGCACGCTGGCGGCGCACATCGTCGGTGCTGTCGTAGGTGCGAGTCCCCAACATCTGTACGATATGCCAGCCGTACCGTGATTTGAACGGCTCGCTGATCTCGTTGGCTTTGAGGTCCGCGATCGCCTTGTCGAATTCCGGCACGAATGTGCCGGGCCCGCTCCAGCCCAGATCCCCGCCGTCCGGTGCGGAGCCCGGATCCGCCGAATTGGTGGACGCCAGGCCGGCAAAATCCTCGCCCTTCAAGATACGGTCGCGCAGCTTGCTCAGTTTCTGACGGACCGTTTCGTCGTCATCCAGCTCGTTCGTCTTCATCAGGATGTGCCGGACATGAATTTGGTTGATGATGACCTGCGCTTCGCCGCTGCGCCGTTCATTGAGCTTGACGATGTGAAAGCCGCTCGGGGTGCGCACCGGCGCGCTCACGGAGCCGGGCTTCATTTGGGTGACCAAATCCAGGATGAACTGGGGCAGCTGGGTGCCTTTGCGCCATCCGAGCTGGCCGCCGTCCAGCGCCGTCTGGCTATTGGAATTGGCGATCGCCAGCTGGCCGAAGTCCTCGCCCTTGGAGGCCCGCGCGGCCAGGTCTTGGGCCTTGTGCGTGATTTCCTCCAGCTGCTGCGGGGTGGCGGCTTCCGGCAGCGACAAGAGGATGTGCGATACGTTGAATTCGTCGTTGGCGGCGGAGGATTGTTGCCGCGCGAGAAACTGTTCGAGTTCGTGCGGACTGACGTTGATGTGGGAAATCACGTCGCGTTGCCGCAAGGTGTTCAAGGTCAATTCCTTGCGCATGCTCTCGCGATATTGCTTGTAGTCGACGCCCTGAGCCGAAAGCGCCGTCGGCAGCTGATCGAAGGCGATCTTGTTGCGGCTCGCGATCTCCTGCAAGGCGCTGTTCAGCTGCTCGTCGGACACCGTCAAACCGACCCGCTTGGCGTGCTGCGCCTCAATTTCCTGCACGATCAAACGATCGAGCACCTGCTGCTTGAGCACGCTCTGCGAGGGCAGTTCGACTTTTTGTTCCTGCAGCCGCTTGGTGACCGCGTCCATCTGGGCGTCCAGCTCGCTTTTCAGCACCAAGCCGTCGTTCACGATGGCGGCGATGCGGTCGAGCATTTCACCGTGCACGCCGATATCCCGGGTTTGTGCATGGGACATGGTCGGCAAGAGCATTGCCGCGGCAATACTCGAGCAAGACAGCGCAATTTTGAGCATCACTCGAATTCGTCCTTCTTAAGGGGCCTGATTCTGGGCATTCGGGTCTCGCGTTGAGTACCCGCGGATCGATTGTTCCAAGAAGGAATCCGCACGTTTTCCGACCGAACTTAGGCCCGTCAGTTCCAATTGTAATGCAATCGAGGTGTCCAGTCCTCCGGCACGGTTCGTGATATACCGGCGCTGCACTAATTGAACGCGGTAACAGCAGCTTTTGTATTCAAAACCAGCCACTTGCTCGACGGTTTTCTTGTCTTCCAGGGAATATACCCAGCGCCCCACCGTGTTCCAGTGCCGGGCGATCGGCCAGGCGACCGACCCGTCCCACTGTTTCAAGATGACCCCCTGGGTGAGGATGTTCTGCTGAAAGCGGTAGCCGATATTCACGACTCGGGTCGGGTCCGGGCGATACTGGAGCGAGACCTCCGACTTATCGGTCTGCGAGGTATAAGGATTCCATAGGTAGTCGAAATTGAAGCTGAAGTGCTTGTACGCCGTCACCGCCACGTCAGCGACGATATCCGAGGCCGGGAAGACAGCCGCCTGGCCCAAGGCCGTGGCCGCCAAGGCCTGCGGGAAGGATTGATAGGGCAGCCCTGAGACATATTGTCCGGGTATGGTCATGAGGATCTGGCCGCGCGAGTTCACCAGCGCTTGTCCGGGCAGGCCCAAGGGATTGACCCCGGGTACGGTCACCAGAGTTAGTCCCGATGCCGCCGCGGTCGCCTGTTCGGGCAGCCCGACCTTCGGGGTCGAGAAATAGCGAATCTGGCCGACGGTTGCCGACAGATACTGGGCCCCCGACACGTGGTCGAAGAGCCGTGTGGTCAGGGCAACCGCCATCTGGTTCGCATCGCCGATGCGATCCTCGCCCACGTACCGATTGGTGCGAAACAGCTCGGTCAGGTTCAGGTCGGGCAACCCCGTGTCGAAAATCGGCAGCCCATCTTGATTGCGGTAAGGCACGTAGCTGTAGACCACGCGCGGCTCGAGGGTTTGGGTGCGTTGCCCGTGCGAACCTGCCTCGCGTTCGAACACGAGTCCTGCGTCGACGCGGGCGAACGGCAGCTTCCGAGTGGGCGTGCTCGACGCGTTCGGCCCGCCGGCGGCGGCGTTCTTCAGGTCGTATTGCGTGAAGTCGTAGCCGATGGCCGGTTCGAAGAAATAGCCCGGCCCGCGGCTCGACCAGCGAATCTCCGGCGCGGCGTTGAAGCGCACTCCCGTGGGACCGATTTCGCGCAGGAAATTGACGATCTCGCTGTCCAGTGCAAGTTCGATAGGCGTGCCTGGCATGGGCCACAACGCAGTCGCTTCGATCCGCGGTACGCGCGAGTAGGGCCGCTGGTCGCATAGCCCCGGGGGCAGCGAAACCCCGCTAGCGCAGGTTGTAAGCACGTTGAGAACATCGATGGTTTGAAAGTTCTGCAGCTCGCCGCGCACGCGCCAGACGTCGTCGTAGTAAAGGATGTCCGCGCGGCGCTCCAGAAAGGTCACGCTGGTCTGGTCGGAGCCCACGGCGAAGTCCTCGAAATATCTGCTGTCGCTGACGCTCGCGATATCGGCGTCGAAACGCATGCCCCGCTTGAAGTCCGTGATGTCGCTGACCCTTATGTAGCTGCGGTCGCCGCGGGCCTTCGCATCGCTCGGTAGAAAGGTGGCATCGACCTGGCCGTGGGAGCTCGTGGTGAGGTAGCGAAACTGCTCGCCGAGCTGCACGCCGCGCGCCGACAAGAGGCCGGGCGTGAGCGTGAGGTCGTAGTTCGGGGCGAGATTGAAATAGTAGGGAACTTGCAGCTCGAAACCGTTGTTCCCGGAATGGCCGAAGCTCGGAAACAAGAGGCCGCTCTTGCGCTCGTCGCCCACGGGAAATGAAATGTACGGCGTGTAAAAGATCGGCACATCCTTGAAGCGCATGGTCACATTGCGCGCGACGCCCTCCTGCACCTTGGTGTCGAGATGGAGCGAGGACGCCTGCAGCATCCAGTCCTCGTTGCCGACAGGACAGGTCGTATAGCGCACTTGATCCAGCTTAACCTTGCCGTCCGGGAGCACATTGATGTCTTTCGCGAAGCCGCGTCCATTGCGATCCATGAGCTGGAAATTCGCCTGGTCGAAGCTTGCGGCGCCGTTGATGTCGTAATGGCCGTCGTCGCTGCGCACGCGCAATTTCGGATCTTCGAAATCCACGGCGCCTCTGACCACCACCCGCCCGGTCTTCTGGTCGTAGTTGACCGAATCCGAGGTCACGGTGCGAGCGTCCTGACGGACCCTGACGCGGCCGTTCAGAACCGCATTGCCCTCGGTGTCGAGCGTGGCGTCATCGCTGTCGACATGAATCCGATGATCGTCCGCGGCGATATCGGAAGCGACAGGCGCGCGGTACTTCGGCGGAGCAGGGCACATGTCTCCGGCGCGGACCATGGAGGCGGCCGCGAGGCAGAAGATGATGAATGCGGCTCGAACGCGAAAAGCCATGGACAAAATGCATCGCCTTAGTCGGTATAATGACTCCGCCGCATTTGCGGTATGCGAATGGTCAAGCATGGGTCTACCGGATGCAAGCGATTCCCGCCTGGGGGATTTGACTCGATGGGTGTTCGACGATTTGGGATTCGCCGGCAGCCGGATCGAGCCTGCCTCCGTCGATGCGAGTTTTCGCCGCTATTTTCGCGTCACCCGCGGAGAGGACACCTACATCGTGATGGACGCGCCGCCCGGGAAGGAGAGTCTCGGACCGTTCTTGAACGTGGCGAGGATATTGCTCGGAATGGGCCTGAACGCGCCGGTGGTGCTGGCGAAGGATCTGAAGCGCGGCCTGCTGCTGCTCTCGGATTTGGGCGACCGGCAATACCTCGATGCCCTCGACACCGACGAGGCGGCGGATCGGCTCTACGCGGATGCTCTCGGCGCGCTTTGCACCATGCAGACGGCGGACGACGCCGCGGCGCGGGCTTTGCCGAGCTATGACCACGCCTTGCTGATGCGCGAAATGGAACTCATGCCGGAGTGGTTCCTGCGCCGCCATCTCGGCTTGCAGATCACGGCGGCCGAGCGCGGCATGGTGGATCGGCTGTTCGAGACGCTGGCGCAAAGCGCCTTGGCGCAACCTGCCACGTTCGTGCATCGAGATTATCATTCGCGAAATCTGTTGGTGACCGCGGCCGACAACCCCGGGATTTTGGATTTCCAAGACGCAGTGTGGGGACCTGTGACCTACGATCTGGTGTCTCTCCTCAAGGATTGCTATGTCGCGTGGCCGGCGCGGCGGGTAAGGGCTTGGGCTTTGCAGTACCGCGAGCAGCTGCTGGCCAACGGATTTCCCGCAGCGCTGCCTGAAGCCGAGTTCATCCGTGGGTTCGATCTCGTCGGATTGCAGCGGCACATCAAGGTGTTGGGAATCTTCGCGCGGCTGTACTACCGCGACGGCAAGCCCCAGTACCTCAAGGATCTGCCGCGCGTGCTCCGCTACATCCTGGACGCAGCCGCGAACTACGCTGAGACGGCGGAGTTCGCCGGCTTCATCGTCAAACGCATCGAGCCGGAATTTCCGGGCGCCCAGGAGCGGGCACTCGCGTGAGCGCGTTGTCCGAACGTCCCCGTGTAGCCATGATCCTTGCAGCCGGGCGCGGCGAGCGCCTGAGGCCGATGACCGACACCGTCCCTAAGCCCCTGCTGCGGGTGCGTGGTCAACCGCTGATCGAGCGGCATGTCATGGGATTGGCGCGCGCAGGGGTGGAGCGGATCGTGATCAATCTCGCCTGGCTGGGTTCACAGATCAGCGAGTATCTAGGGGATGGCGCGCGCTACGGCGTGGCGATCGTCTACAGTGAAGAGCAGCCGCGCGCGCTCGATACCGGCGGCGGCATATTTCGCGCCTTGCCGCACCTGGGCTCCGCGCCCTTTACGGTGGTCAACGGCGACCTCTATACCGATTTTCCGCTCGAGACTCTAAGGCTTACCGCCGACTGCGACGCGCACTTGGTCCTGGTGCCCAACCCGCCGTGGCACCCACGGGGAGATTTCGGATTGGAGCAGGGACTGGCGCTTGCCGGGGCCGCGAGCCGGTACACGTTCTCTGGCATTGGCGTGTATCGAAGCGCCTTCTTTAAGGGCTGCTTGGATGGCGTGTTCCCCTTGCAGCCCCTGCTGCTGCGTTCCATGGCCGCGAAATGCTGTTCCGCCGAGCTCTTCATCGGGCCGTGGGAGAACGTCGGCACGGCCGAGCAGCTGCAGGCTTTGAACGCCTAGCTGGAGTACAATTGGCCGATGTCGGAATTCAAAGGCATACCCATACTGCAAGAGCAGCGCCCGGCCCGCAGCGGCGACAAATACACCACCGCTCAAGGTTTTACGGCGATCAAGGACGGCGTCAAGCTGAAGACGGCACGGCACGGCGCGGCACCTCGAGCGGCTGCGCCGGGCGTCGCCGCGCCGGTATTGCGCAAACCCCCGTGGCTGCGCGCGCCGTTAGGGGCAGGAAAAGAATTTTCAGCGGTCAAACAGATCGTGCGCGAGCACGCCTTGAGCACGGTTTGTGAAGAAGCGAAATGCCCGAACATCGGCGAATGTTGGAACGCGGGAACTGCGACCATTATGTTAATGGGCGCCGTCTGCACGCGGGCCTGCCGATTTTGCGCGGTGGACACGGGCAATCCGCGCGGCTGGCTGGATGCAGACGAGCCCGAGAATGTTGCGCGGTCGGTCGAACTGATGCGCCTCAAATATGTGGTGCTCACGTCGGTCAACCGCGATGACCTGGAGGACGGCGGATCCGCTCACTACGCCGCGGCGATTCGCGCCATCAAGCGGCGCAATCCGGGAACCGCCGTCGAGGCACTGACGCCGGATTTCCAAGGCGTCATGCGCGATGTACACACGGTGCTCGATTCGGGGTTGGATGTGTTCGCGCAGAACGTGGAGACCGTGAGACGCCTGACTCACCCGGTGCGAGACCCGCGCGCCGGTTATGAGCAGACCTTGGGCGTGCTGCGCGGGGCCAAGGCTCATCGACCAGCGGTGTTGACCAAGACTAGTATGATGCTGGGCTTGGGCGAGACCGATGCTGAAATTCACCGGACCATGGTGGATCTGCGTGCGGCGGGCGTCGATATTCTGACCTTGGGGCAGTATTTGCGGCCTACGCCGAACCATTTGAACGTCGAGAGGTTCGTCGCTCCGGACGAGTTCGATCGATACCGCGAATGGGCGCTGGCCTTGGGATTTCTGGAGTGCGTGTCCGGCCCCTTGGTGCGATCGAGCTATCGCGCGGAACAGGCGCTCGAGCGCAACAATGCCGGCCTCAACAATGCCTCGCTTGCCGGCGCGCGCCGCGGCCCATGAGCGATGCGCCCGTCATCCGTCATCTTGGGCTCTCGGCCTACGAGCCCACCTGGCGCGCGATGCAGCGGTTTACCGACGGCCGAGAGAGTTCGACGCCTGACGAAATCTGGTACGTCGAGCATCCGCCGGTATTCACCTTAGGGCTGAACGCGAGCCGCGAGCACTTGCTGGCCCCCGGCGACATCCCGGTGGTACAGATCGACCGCGGCGGCCAGGTGACCTACCACGGTCCCGGACAGCTGGTGGTCTATCCGCTCATCGACTTGCGGCGCCGCGCCTTGGGTGTGCGCGAATTGGTGGTGGCGCTCGAGAATGCCATCATTGCCTGCGTTGGCGAGCTGGGCGTGACGGCGAAGGGCTCGCGCGCCAACCCGGGGGTGTATGTCGATGGCGCCAAGCTCGCGAGCGTGGGTTTGCGGATTCGCCGCGGCGCGAGCTATCACGGGTTGGCGCTGAACGTGTCGCTCGATCTGAAGCCATTCGAGCGGATCAATGTGTGCGGACATCGGGGACTCAGCGTCACGCGGCTTGCGGATCACGTTGCCCGCCTTGCCGGTTCGGGCGCCGTGGACACGGTGGCGCATGCTTTGACGCCGCATCTATTGCGGCATCTGAAATTCGGACCCGGCTACGCCGCCCCCGATTACAGCGCCATCAATACCGATTTGCAGGCGGTCAATTCGCGATAGATCGCGTCCAGCTGAGCGCGGCTGGTTGCGTGCACCAAATAGGTTACTGCCAGGAAATTTCCGTCCGCACTGGTACGCGTGCGTATGCTGGACTCGAGCTGGGGTCCCGCGTGGCGCTCGATGATGGCCTGCGTGAGGGCACGCAGGTCGCTGTCGCGGCGCCCCATGACCTTGATCGGAAAATCACTCGGAAATTCCTGAAGCGTGGCGCCGCTCATAGCGCCGGCGTTCCCGCGAGTTCACGGATGTAGTCGGCAAAGGCGGCGCTCATTTGTTTGAACAACGGCCCGGGCTTGCCGGTCCCGACGGGAGCGCCGTCGAGGGCCGTCACCGGCAGCACCCCGCGCGTCGCAAATGCCAGCCAAATCTCGTCCGCGGCCCGGAGCATAGCTTCGCTCACGCGGCTGCTTTCGCAGCGGACGCTCAAACGGCCGGCGAGTTCGGTAACGACATCGCGAGTCGTGCCCGGAAGAATGTGATGACCGTTGGGCGGCGTGCGGACGACGCCGTCCGTCACGACGTGCACGGTGGTCGATGAGCCTTCGGTGAGTTCGCCGCTCTCCAGCATGATGGTTTCGAATGCGCCGGCATCGGCGGAAAGTTTTTTGAGCAGGATATTGGCCAGCAGGGCGGTGGACTTGATGTCGCGCCGCGCCCAACGCGTGTCGGTTGCCGTCACCGCCGATACACCCTGTTCCAGGATGGACGGCGATAGGGGCTCCAACGCCGTGACGTAGGCGAACAAGGTGGGTTTCAGATCCTCCGGCCATGCGTGATTGCGGCCAAGCTCGGCGCCGCGCGTGACCTGCAGATAGAGATACGCATCGCGGGCCGAATTGCGGAAAATCAGCTCCTGACTGAGATCTGCCCAGTCGGTGTGCGACAGAGGCGCCGGCATGCGGATGCCCGCGAGGCTCCGGTTGAGCCGGTCCAAATGTTCCCGCAAGCGAAACGGGCGCGACGCGTAGATCGGCAGAACTTCGTAGACTGCATCGCCAAATAAGAACGCGCGATCGAGCGGCGACACCCGCGCTTCCGCCAACGGCAGGTAATGCCCGTTCAGATAACAAATTGGCAGCGGCGCGGCCACGCTCAAGCGAACCAAAGCCGAATGGTGTCGATCAATCGACGCCACCAACCGCCCGCGGACACGTTCTTCAGGGGATGCAAGGGCAGCGTCGCCAGGGTTTGGCTGCCGGCGGACACGTGCAAGGTGCCCACCGTGGTATCCAGGCCAAGCGGTGCGATCAATCGCGGCTGAACATCGGTGGCCGTCTTGACGTCGCTTGCGCCGCGCGGCAGCGTGATGTAGAGGTCGTCCTTGATAGCGAGATCGACGGACGGGATCTGCGCCTTCCAGACCCGCGCGGTCGCAAGAACGGATCCGCCTTTGACGACCAATTTGGTGTCGTAGAACGTAAATCCATAGTTGAGAAGGGCGGTGCTGGCATTTTCACGCGCCTTCATGCTCGCTGATCCCATGACCACCGACACCAAGCGCATGCCGTCGCGCAGCGCGGATGTCACGAGGCAATAACCCGCCGAATCGGTGTGACCGGTCTTCAAACCGTCGACCGTGGGATCTTTTTCGAGCAGACCGTTGCGGTTTTGCTGCTTGATTCCGTTGTGCTCGAATTCACGCACCGAAAACCACTTGTAGTACTGCGGATAGTCGCGAATCATGGCATTGGCCAGCAGCGACAGATCGCGCGAGGTGGTGTAGTGCTGGGGCGAAGGCAGTCCCGAGCTGTTCTCGAAATGGCTGCCCACCATCCCCAGGCGCTTCGCATTGGCGTTCATCATCTGCGCGAACGTTTCTTCGGTTCCGGCGATGCGTTCCGCCAGAGCAATCGTGGCATCGTTGCCCGACTGCACGATCATCCCCAGGATCAGGTCCTGGATCGATACCGGTTTGCCCAGTTCGATGAAAGTGCGCGAGCCTTCCGAGCGCCAGGCATGCTCGCTCACCATCACCTGTTCATCCAGCTTGAGTTTGCCGGCGGCCAGCTCCTGAAACACGATGTAGGCCGTCATGAGCTTGGTGAGGCTCGCGGGTTCCACACGCGCCACCGCATCCTTCGCCGCCAGAATCTTGTCGGTGCGATAGTCGACGACGATGTACGCGCGCGCATCCACCTGCGGCGCGGTCGGTATGGTCATCGGCGCGGCGGTCGGCGCCGGCGTCTCGGCAAAGCAGGCAAAGGCCGCGAATGCAGCGATAAAAACGCAGGCCAGGCGGGAACGGAGCATAGTAGATGAATACCTTGTTAGAAATTTAGTGGGCGTTGAATATTATCGCACGGCGCCGTGGCATGGATGCTAGGGAGCCTGTCTGACTAATGATGCGCCTGCTGCGGCCGCCCCACATCGGCATATTTCTGCGATCATTTCACTCACATAGTACCCACTATGCTCGCGAAATGATCGCAGAAATCTGCTCGATGTGGAGCGCCCTCGCGACGGCGATCATTAGTCACACAGGCTCCTAGTCGAGCGCGAGATGCGCATCGTTGATGCCGGCCCGCTCCAGCGCGGCGACCACGCGGTCGAACTCCGCGACGCTGGGTACGGGTCCGATCCGCACTCGGTACATTCTGCGGCCCGCGATCTGATCGTCGCGCACGATGACCTTGCCGTAGTTGCCGCCGCGCAATTTCTCCGCCAGGCGTTCCGCATTCGCAGGGTCGGAGAACGCGCCGGCTTGCACGAACAGCGCGGTAGCGGCGGCCGCGGGGCTCGTGACCCCTGAGCCCGCGGTCGGTGTGGCGGTGCCGGGCGCCGTTGCGGCAGGCGCCGCCGCCGGTGCCGAGCCCGCCGGTGCCGAGCTTGCAGGCGCCGCTGCCGCAGGTGCCACAATAGTGAGCGCCGTGGCTGCCGGCGGCGCGGCGGCGGGAGCGGGTGTGGCCGATGCAGTGATCACGGGCGGCGGCGCCGATGGATCGATGGTGCGGACCTCGACCATGGCGGTGCCATTGCGCAGCATGTCGAGCTTTGCGGCGGCCGAGTAAGAGAGATCGATGATTCGATTGCCGACGAAGGGACCGCGGTCGTTGACCCGGACCACGACACTGCGGCCGTTCTGCAAATTGGTGACGCGCACGTACGCGGGCAACGGGAGCGTCTTGTGAGCAGCCGTCATGCCGTACATGTCGTAGGGCTCGCCGATCGAGGTCCGCACGTTGTGGAAACCGGGTCCGTACCAGGACGCGACGCCGCGCTCCCGGTAGCCGACGCTCGAGGACAGGACGTAGTAGCGTTTGCCGAACACATCGTAAAACGGCGGATTGCCGCTGCGCGCGCGCGGTTCGATCCGCGGGATGACCTCCGGAATGGAGTCCGGTTTCGGCGGCGGAGTCACCGGGGCCGTCGGAACGGTGGGAGCGGGCCGCGGGGGCGCACTGAAGCATGCGGTGAGCCCGACCGCGACAGCCAGCCCTAGCGGGAGGGCGAGTACGCGGCCGACATTCACCGCTGCAAGGCCGGTTGCACGGTGGAGGCGCCTTGCGCGGCAGCACTCGGTGCAGCGGCACCGGGCGTAGCGGGACTGGGCATAGCGACTCCCGGCGCGGCGACGTCTTGAGCGGCAACGGCCGGCGTGATGCCGCCGGCGGCATCATTCAACAATACCCGCTGCTTGACCGCGGCCGCCAGTTCGAACACCGCCATTGCGTAGAGGGCGCTGTGGTTGTAGCGCGTAATCACATAGAAATTGTTGAAGCCGACGCGCCAATGCACGCCGTCCGTGTCGTCGGCGGCGATCAGTAGAGCGGGCGCATCCTCCGGCAGAGAACTGTCGAAATTTACGCCCTTGGTGCGCAGCGACGACACGGTCTCGGACAGTGCAAGCTTGTGGCCGTCCAAATCGGACGCCTGGTCGGGAGCCACGGTGGCTTCGCTCAGCACGGGCTCGCCGGCATTCCAACCGTGTTCCTTGAGGTAATTGCCCACGCTGGCGCATACGTCCGGCCAATTGGTCCATAAGTCGATATGTCCGTTCGCATCCGCATCGACGGCATAGCGCCGGTAGTTGGACGGCATGAACTGCGGCGCACCCATCGCGCCGGCGTACGATCCCTTCACGCTCAAGGGATCGAGTCTCATGTCGCGAGTCAGCAGGAGATACTGTTCGAGCTCATCGCGAAAAAATTTCGCCCGGGCAGGGTAATCGAAAGCCAACGTGGCCAGTGCGTCGAGCACGCGGTAGGAGCCCGTCAGGCGGCCGTAGTAGGTTTCGACGCCGAGGATGGCCGCCAGGTATTCCGGCGCCACTCCGCTGCGAACGCTGGCACGATCCAGCGCTTGGCGATGCGCGATCCAGAAATCCGTGCCCTCGCGGATGCGTCTTTCGCTGACGAAGATCGGGCGATATTCGAACCACTGCTTGGCCCTTTCGGCGGGCCGGTCCATGGCTTCGATGATCGCCGGTTGACTCTGGGCCGCTTTCAGCAACTTGCGCAACTGCCGCTTCTTGAATGACGAGGTGTCCGCCATGTGCGCGATGAAATCCTTGACGTCGGCGCGCCTCACGTCGATCGCGGCCGCGGGCTCACGGCTCGAGCACACGACGAGGGCGACCAGGAACAGATGCTTCAAGCCGAGCCGGGTGCGCACGCTGCTAAGACCCAATGAGCTTGCGGTGCGAGTGCAGCGACATCAATATGCCGAATCCCGCCAACAGCGTCACCATCGACGTGCCGCCATAGCTGATCATCGGCAGCGGCACGCCGACCACCGGCAGAATGCCGCTCACCATCCCCGAGTTGACGAACACATAGACGAAGAAGCTGAGCGCGATGGCGCCGCCCGTCAGGCGCGCAAAGGTATCCTGCCCCTGCATCGCGAGGTACAAGGCGCGGCCGATGACGACGCCGTACAGGATCAGGAGCACCAGGCACGGCAACAAACCGAGTTCCTCGCCAATGACTGCAAATATGAAATCGGTGGAACGTTCGGGCAGGAATTCCAGCTGAGCCTGACTGCCCATCATATAGCCCTTGCCGAACATCCCGCCGGAGCCGATGGCGATTTGCGACTGGATGATGTGGTATCCCGTGCCGAGCGGATCGTTTTCGGGATTCAAAAACGTCAGGATGCGTTGGCGCTGATAGTCGTGGATGAAATGCCAGGCCGCGACGGCGGCGGCGCCGAGCAGCGGTATCGATATCAATATGATCCGTAGCTGCATCCCGGCAAGCAGCATCACGATCAGGCCGGAGGCCGCGATCAGCAGGGCGGTGCCTAAGTCCGGTTGCTTGGCGATCATGGCCGTAGGAATGGCAATCAGCAGCCCCATCACCATGAGATCCTTGAAAGTCGGCGGCAGGGGGCGCTCGTGCATGTACCAGGCGCATATCATGGGGACGGCAAGTTTCATGATCTCGGAAGGCTGGAAGCGCATGAATCCGATATCGAGCCAACGCTGCGCACCCTTGCCGATATGACCCGTCAGCTCGACGACGATCAGCAGCAGAACGCCGAGGGCATAGGCAATGGGTGCGAACAGGCGCAGGTATTGCGGTGTCGCGAGCTTGGCGAGGGCAATCATGGCGGTGACCGCAATGGCGATATTTCCCAGATGATGCTCGACCATTTTCAGGTTTTGTCCGGAGGCGCTATACACCACCAGAACCCCGAAGCACACGATGATGGCCAGTACGCCGGTCAGGGGCCCGTCCAATCCCAAGGCACGCAAGGTGCGGCCGCCGGCGGTCAGGGTGCGTCGGGTTCGGGACGGCGAGAATTCGTCGAAGATCATAAGACTCTTCCCAGGGCGGGTATCTTATCCGCGGCCGGTGCCTTATCCGGCAACAGGTAGGCGTCGAACATCTTGCGGGCAATCGGCGCCGCGGTGCTGCCGCCGTGCTTGCCGTTTTCGACAAATACGGCCACCGCAAGTTTCGGGTCTTCTGCGGGAGCGAATGAGATGAACAGCGCGTGATCGAGCAAGCGCTCGGCCAGATCCTTTTCGTGATATTTCTCGCCCTGAGCGATCGTAAAAACCTGCGCAGAGCCGGTTTTGCCGGCGATCTTGTACGGCGTTCCCGCGGTGGCAACCGCCGCCGTGCCGCCGGGCCCGGTCGCCAATTCCATGCCGTCGACGACAACCTGCCACTGATCGCGGGTGACCGCGGTCAGCGTAGGCTCAGGCTGAATCGGTCGCGGCGCGAGCGTCGTCGATCCGGCGGCCCGCACAGCCGATACCAGCCTTGGTTTGTAGATCTCACCGCGCGATGCGATGGCCGATACGGCATGGGCGAGTTGCATGGGTGTTGCCAGCATATAGCCTTGACCGATGCCTACGCTGATGGTTTCGCCGGGGAACCACACCTGCTCGGCGGCTCGCTTGTAGGCATGGCGTTTCCAGTCGGTGGAGGGCATCAAGCCCGGCTTTTCGCCCGGAATGTCGATTCCGGTGACCTCGCCGAATCCGAATATGCTCATGAACTCATGCATGCGGTCGATGCCGAGCTTGCTCGCGACCGTGTAGAAGTACACGTCGCACGATTGCATGATGGCGTGGCGCATCGCGAGGACGCCGTGACCCTTGGGCTTCCAGTCGTGGAATACGTTCCTGCTGCCGGGAAGGCTGAAATGGCCCGGGCAGAATAGGGTTTGTTCGGGGGTCATGACGCCATATTTCAATGCGGCCATCGCGAAGAATGGCTTGACCGTCGAGCCGGGCGGGTAGGCGCCGCGCAGCGCGCGGTTGATGAGCGGCTTGTCGATATCGTTTTGCAGGGCGTCGAACTGCTTGGTCGTGAGGCCGCGCGCGAACGCGTTGGGATCGAATCCCGGCGTGCTGGCGAGGGCGACGACGTCGCCCGTGTGCGGATCGATGGCGATGGCCGCGCCGCGTTTGCCCGTCAAAGCCTCCTCTGCGGCCCGTTGCACGCGCATGTCGATGCTGAGGATCAGATCCGCGCCGGCGACGGGCTGGCGTACATTCAATTTGGGCGTAAAGGCCCCCTGGCGTTCGACCGGCCTGCCGGCCGCATTGACCAACACTTCGCGGTATCCCGGGGTTCCGTGCAGCAGGCTCTCGTAGGCGCCTTCGACCCCTAATTTGCCGATCAGCGTGGTGCCCGCGTACGCGGCAGAATCGATGTGCTTGAGGTCTTGCTCGCTGATCGCAGCGACGTAGCCGAGCGCGTGCACGGCCATTGGACCGAAGGGGTAGTGCCGGGACAAGCGAGTGCGGATGTCCACCCCCGTGAATTCGTAGCGATGCACCGCGAAGCGCGCCATTTCCTCATCGTCCAGCTGCAGCTTGACCGGCACGCTTTCGTAGACATGATGCGACAGGATGGTGCGTTTGATGCTGTTGGTGTCTTCAGCATCGAGCAAACCGATGGCCACCAGGCGAGCCAGAGTGGCGTCGATCTCCGGAATGCCGCCGACTTGTTCTCGGACCAATTCCAGCTGAAACGCCGGAAGATTCTCGGCCATGACCACTCCGTGCCGGTCGAGGATCAGGCCGCGGCTGGGCGGAATCGGATCGGTGCGCACCCGATTTCCCTGCGAGAGTTCCGCGTAATAGTTGTGCCTCAGCACCTGCAGATAGAAGAGGCGCGAGGCGACGGTCAGGAGCAGCACGCTCACGCATACGGCGGCGACGATGCTGCGAATCGTGAAGATCCGCTGCTCACCCCAGTGGTCTTTGATGCGGACGCGGCGAACCACGCTACCGGCTCCGTTCGGCGTCAGCGTTCATGCAGACGCCTCAATATGCCGGCCAGCACCGGCCACAGCAATGCCCCGATGACGGGAGCGAGCCAGCGGCCGAACGCGGTCACGGGATTGCCGGTGGCGCCGTCGACCCAGAACAGGATGAACTGATACCCGGTCAACAAGGCGAATATGGTCAGGCATTGCGAAAGCATCGAGAATACTCGCAGGCGCAGCCGGAGGTGCGTCGCCCACGCGGCCATCAGCGTGAGCGCGAGCGCGTGCTGACCGAGCACCACGCCGTGGATCACATCGAGCGCGAGACCCGCCATGAATGCCAGCGTGAGCCCCCCGGCCCGAGGCAACTCGATGGACCAGTAAAAGACCACCAGCACCAAAAAGTCCGGACGAAGCGCTTCCAGCATCGAGGGCAGGGGCAAAACCGCCAGCGCCAGCGCGACGAGCGCCGACAGGGCCATGGGCAACCGACGGATGCGAGTATCGCGCATCATTCGTCGTTCGCTCCCGCAGGCGGTGCTGTCTTCGCGGGTGGCGGTGTCTTCGCAGGCAGCGGATTTTTAGCGGGCGGCGGGGTCTTGGCGGGCATTGCGGCCGTGCTTTGCGACTGCGGCTGCGCCGGCGCGGCGGATGTAGCGGGTGCGGGCGACGATGCCTGCGTCTTGAGCCAGACGAACATCAGCTCGCGCGACCGATCGAGTGCGGCGGCGGGTTTTACATCGACGTCCGCAAGGGACTGGGCGGAATCTCGCTTGACTTCTGCCACGGTACCCACCGGATAGCCGGCCGGGAATCCACCGCCGAGCCCGGAGGTCACCAAGAGATCCCCGGAGATCACATCGGCGCTCGTCGGAAGGTAGGGCAGCTTGAGCCGGCCCATATCGCCCGTGCCCACGGCAATGGTGCGCAATCCATTTCGATTGATCTGCACCGGTATCGCGTGCGTCGCGTCGCTGACCAGGATCACCTCTGCGGTCAGTTGACCCACGCGGGCGACCTGCCCGAACACTCCACCCGAGTCCAATACGGCTTGCCCGACGAATACCCCGTCCTGCGCGCCCTTGTCGACCAGCACTCGCTCGCGGAAGGCGTCCAAATCGAGGTCCATGACATCGCCGATGAGGAACCGGTCCGTGATCCCCTCGGTATTGTTCCGCAGCCCACGCAGGCGCTGGCTCTCCGCCTCCAGCGCCTCGTAGCGCTGCAGGCGGAATTGCGCCACACGCAGCTCCGCCTCGAGCTTGGCCTTGTCGGCGCGGAGGGCTCCGCGGGACGACACGCTTTCGCGAAACCAGTCCCAACCCTCGAAGGGGCTGGCGACCGCGATTTGCACGGGGTAGGCGACGATCGAGAGCAGCCGGCGAATCCTGCCCAGGTGATCGTAGCGCTTGTCCACGATAATCAATCCCAACGCCAGCAGGGAATACAGCACGCAGCGGAGCAGGAGTCCCGTCGTTCGACCGGATGTGTCGGCGCTACGAAAGGCGACCATGAGTCAGGCAGGCTCCTGTCGCTTGCATTACTCCAGTCCGAAGATGCCCGGACCATGCTCCTCGGTAAGCTCGAGGATACGCCCGCCGCCGCGCGCCACGCAGGTCAGCGGATCATCCGCAACCACCACGGGCAGGCCGGTCTCTTCCATCAGCAATTTATCCACGTCGCGCAGCAAGGCGCCGCCGCCGGTGAGCACGATGCCGCGTTCGGCGACGTCGGCGCCGAGCTCGGGCGGCGTTTGCTCGAGCGCTTGTTTGACCGCGCCCACGATGCCTTGCAGCGGCTCCTGCAGCGCCTCCAATATTTCGTTCGAGTTCAAGGTGAAGCTGCGGGGCACGCCTTCGGACAAATTGCGGCCCTTGACCGAAATTTCCCGCACCGTCTGGCCCGGATAGGCGGAGCCGATTTCCAACTTGATGCGCTCAGCCGTCGCTTCACCGATCAAGATGCCGTAGTTGCGCCGCACGTAGTTGGTGATCGCTTCGTCGAATTTGTCGCCGCCGATGCGAACGCTGGCCGCATAGACGATGCCGTTCAGTGAGATGACCGCCACCTCGGAGGTGCCGCCGCCGATGTCGAGCACCATGGAACCGCGCGCCTCCTGAACCGGGAGGCCGGCGCCGACCGCCGCGGCCATGGGTTCAGGGACGATATCCACGCTGCGCGCGCCGGCGCCCTCGGCCGATTCTTTGATGGCACGCCGCTCCACTTGGGTGGAGCCAAAAGGCACGCACACCAGAACCCGGGGGCTCGGGCTCAGGAACCGGTTGCCGTGCACCTTCTTGATGAAGTACTGCAGCATTTTTTCGGTGTAGGTGAAATCCGCAATGACCCCATCCTTCATCGGCCGAACCGCGGTGATATGCCCCGGGGTTCGTCCCAGCATGTTTTTGGCTTCCACACCGACCGCGACGATGATTTTGCCGCCTCGAGTGGGTTCGTCCTGCACCGCGACCACCGACGGCTCGTTGAGAACGATGCCGCGTTCGCGAACGTAAATCAGCGTGTTGGCCGTTCCAAGATCGATTGAGAGGTCATTGGAGAAATAGCCTCTAAGGCGTTTGAACATGGGGTATTTTTTCTTGCGAAAGGGGGTAAAAAAAGTTGGGCTAATGTAACAACCGACACGACATTCAGCAAGGCAACGTGTATCATTCGTCACGCTTATTTTGCGTGAGATGGCACGCACTTTTGGGCAATCCTATGAGCCTGACCCGCCAAGACGTCGAAAAGATCGCGCACCTCGCACGGCTGTCGATCACCGAACGAGAGATGCCGGTCTACGTGACCAGCCTGTCCAGCATCGTGGATTTCGTCGACGAATTATCGCGAGCGCAAATCGGCAATGTGGAACCCATGGCACATCCTCTCGATGGCCAGCACCAGCGCCTGCGGCCCGACGTGGTGTCGGAGACCGACGAGCATGAAAAGTACCAGGCCAATGCACCGGCCGTGCAAGCCGGCCTGTATGTCGTGCCGCGCGTGATCGAGTAGGGGCAGGCGATTCCGGTCAGGCCTGCTATTCTTAGGTGACGATGTTGCACACTCTTTCCATCGGCGAGCTTGGCCGAAGCTTAAGTTCGGGGGAGATTTCGAGCGTCGAGCTCACGCGCCTGTTTCTGGCCCGGATCGAGCGCCTGAATCCTGCCTTGAATGCGCTGATCACCCTCACGGCCGAGCAGGCGCTGCTGGCGGCGGCCGCAGCCGATCGCCGCCGCGCCGCGGGCGAAAAGGGCCCCTTGCTCGGCATCCCCCTCATTCATAAAGACATTTTCTGCACCGACGGGGTACGCACCAGCTGCGGTTCGCGCATGCTGGACAATTTCGTAGCGCCCTACGACGCCACGGTCGTCGCGCGGCTGAAGGCGGCCGGCACCGTCATGCTGGGCAAGGCCAATATGGATGAGTTCGCCATGGGTTCCTCCAACGAGACGAGCTTCTACGGACCCGTCAAAAATCCCTGGGATACGAGCAAAGTCCCGGGCGGATCATCCGGGGGGTCGGCGGCGGCGGCCGCGGCGCGCCTGGCTGCGTTCACCACGGGCACCGATACCGGCGGGTCGATCCGTCAGCCTGCCGCGTTGACCGGCGTGACCGGTGTGAAACCGACCTATGGACGCGTGTCTCGCTACGGGATGATTGCCTTCGCATCGAGTCTCGACCAGGCCGGAGTCTTTGCCAGGAGTGCCGCGGACGCCGCGATCGTCCTACAGGCCATGGCCGGATTCGATCCTCGAGATTCAACCAGCATCGATGCTCCGGTTCCCGACTACCCCGCCGCCCTTCGGGAGCCGCTGAAGGGCCTGAAGATCGGTCTGCTGCGCGAGTTTTTCGACGGGTTGGAGGTTCGCAATGCGTCGCTGATCGGCGACGCGTTGAAGATCTACCGAGGCCTCGGGGCGGAAACCGTCGAAGTCAGCTTGCCGCACCTGCCGTTGTCGGTGCCCACCTATTATGTGGTCGCGCCGGCCGAGTGCTCGTCCAATCTGTCGCGCTTCGACGGCGTGCGCTTCGGCTATCGTTGCGAGAACCCTGCGGATTTGTTGGATTTGTACAAGCGTTCGCGAGGCGAGGGTTTCGGCGCCGAGGTCAAGCGGCGCATCATGACGGGCACGTACGTGCTGTCAGCCGGGTATTTCGATGCCTACTATTTGAAGGCTCAGAAGGTGCGCCGCCTGATCACCGACGATTTTCGAGCGGCCTTCGAGCAGGTTGACCTCTTGATCGGGCCCACCACGCCGACTCCCGCCTTTGCCATCGGCGCGAAGATCGACGATCCGGTCACCATGTATCTGAATGACATCTATACCATCGGCGCCAATCTAGCCGGGCTGCCCGGGCTGTCGTTGCCCTGCGGGTTCATCGAGGGATTGCCGATGGGTTTGCAGTTGATCGGCCCGCATTTTTCCGAAGCGAAACTCTTGAACGCAGCGCATCTATTCCAGCAAGCCACCGATTGGCACAGTCGTTCGCCGCGAGGGTACGAGTGATGGCCGACTGGGAAGTAGTCATCGGGCTCGAGATACATGCGCAGCTCGCCACGAAGTCGAAGATTTTCTCGGGGAGCGCGACGGCATATGGCGCACCTCCGAACACGCAAGCCAGCTTGGTTGATCTGGCCTATCCCGGCGTGCTGCCGGTGCTGAATGCGGAAGCGGTGCGCATGGCGGTCAAATTCGGGCTGAGCATCGGCGCCGAGGTGGCGCGCCATTCGGTATTTGCCCGCAAGAATTATTTCTATCCCGATTTGCCGAAAGGCTACCAGATCAGTCAGTACGAGCTGCCGGTGGTCAAGAAGGGCAAGCTCAAGGTCATGCTCGACGATGGCGCCGTCAAGATCATCGGCGTCACGCGCGCGCATCTCGAGGAGGATGCCGGAAAGTCGCTGCATGAGGGCCTTGCCAATGCCACCGGCATCGATTTGAATCGCGCCGGCACACCGCTGCTCGAGATCGTCTCCGAGCCCGACATGCGCGGAGCAAAGGAGGCGGTGGCGTACATGAAGAAGATCCATACCTTGGTGCGCTACCTCGAGATCTGCGACGGCAACATGCAAGAGGGGTCGTTTCGCTGCGACGCCAATGTCTCGGTGCGCCCCAGGGGCCGCGAAAAATTCGGCACCCGCGCGGAGATCAAGAATTTGAACTCCTTTCGATTCGTCGAGAAGGCGATCAACTACGAAGTCGCGCGGCAGATCGACTTGCTGGAGAGCGGCGGCACGGTGGTGCAGGAGACGCGGCTGTACGATTCGGACAAGGACGAGACTCGCTCGATGCGCTCCAAGGAAGAGGCCAACGACTATCGCTATTTCCCCGATCCCGATCTCCTGCCGGTGCAGATCGACGAGTCGTTCATCGACGCGGTGCGGGCGACGCTGCCGGAGTTGCCCGATGAGAAGGCCGCGCGCTTCGCGCGGGATCTGGGCCTCTCGGCGTACGATGCCGGGGTCCTGAGCGCGAGCCGCGAGCTCGGCGCGTATTTCGAGGAGGTCGCGGCCCTGCTCGATGCCAAGACCGGCAATGGCGCTGCGCATGCCAAGCTGGCTGCGAATTGGGTCATGGGCGAATTGTCGAGCGCCCTGAATCGAGACAATATCGAGATCACGGCCTCACGCGTCACTCCCGCGCAACTGAGCGGCCTGCTGGCGCGAATCGTCGATCAGACCATCTCCGGCAGGATCGCCAAGGAGGTATTCGAGGCGATGTGGTCCGGAGGCGAGTCCGCGGACGCCATCATCGAGGCGAAGGGTCTCGAGCAGATCACGGACTCCGGCGCCATTGAAGGAGTGATCGACGCCGTGATCGCCGCCAATCCCAAACAGCTCGCCGATTACCGTTCGGGCAAGGATAAATTGTTCGGCTTCTTCGTCGGGCAGGTGATGAAGGCGACGGAAGGCAAGGCGAACCCGGCGCAACTCAACGAATTGCTGAAGCTCAAGCTGGGTGGTGGCGCTTAAGATGCATGACCGCGACTGCTTGCATCGCTTCATGTTCGAGCGATACCCGATTCGTGGACACTTGGTGCACCTCGATACGGCCTGGCACGCGTTGATCGAGCATCGCGAGTATCCGGCACCGATCCGCGACACCTTGGGCGAGGCGGTGGCCGCTTCTCTGCTCCTGGCGGCGACGGTCAAGTTCGAGGGCGTTCTATCGCTGCAACTGCAGGGCGACGGGCCCGTGCATCTTGTACTGGCGCAATGTACCGGCGGCCTCGGAGTCCGGGGGCTCGCTCGATACCGGGAAGGCGCTCATCGGAGCGAGAGTACCGGCATCGACGCGGGCCCTGAGCGGATCGCCGATCTGATCGGCGCCGGCAATATCACCGTCACCTTGGAAACCGACGACGGCGCGCAACGCTATCAGGGAATCGTGCCCATTACGGGCGGGCGCCTGGCCGAATCCCTGCAGGTCTATTTCGAGAACTCCGAGCAGTTACCGACGCGGCTCTGGCTGCATGCCGATGCGCTCGGCGTGTCCGGGATGCTGCTGCAGAAGCTTCCCGTTGCAGACGCGACGCCCGGGGCCGACGCCGTGGATGCCGCGGCTGTGGAGGACGCGTGGCGGCGCGTGCAGCTGATCGGGGAGACCCTCACGCCGGAGGAGTTGCGGACGCTGGCCGACGCCGACATTCTGCACCGGCTGTTCAATGAAGATGACGTCCGCCTGTTCGAAGCGGCGCCGGTTTATTTTCGTTGCCGATGTTCGCGCGAGCGCGTCAGCCGCATGTTGCAGAGCCTGGGCGACGCTGAAACCCGTTCGGTGCTGGCTGAACGCGGGGAAGTTGAAGTGCGCTGCGATTTCTGCAACCGCGCCTATGTGTTCGATGCGGTGGATGTCGCGCAATTGTTCAATACGGGCGTCACGAGCGACAGCGGTAGCTCGGTGCACTGAGCCGTCGGCGGGACCGCGTGATGCAGTTTCCCCGCCACATCCGCGACTGGTGCCCGGGAAAGCGCCGAAGCTCCATCAGATTTGGCGCCGTGACGGCGGGGGCCGCATGGTTGTGCGCCGTTGCGGCCGGAATCGGCGTTGCCGCCGCCGATGCGCCCTTCTACGCCAATACCTTCGAGAAAGTTCCCTCGGCGGCGGCGCTGACGGATATCGGGCGTGCGCTGTTCTTCGATGAGTCACTGTCCGCGTCGGGCAAGAGGGCATGCGCCAGCTGTCACGATCCGGCGCGGGCCTTTGGTCCGCCGGACGATTCGCCGGTGCAGCGCGGCGGCAGCGACGGGCGTCGCCTCGGCATGCGCGCCGTGCCCTCGTTGATGTACGCGCAAAACATACCGCCGTTCACCGAACATTACTTCGACGATGAGGGGGATGACGGCATCGACCAAGGCCCGGCCGGCGGGCGCACCTGGGACGGTCGCGTGCAATCGGCTCATGATCAAGCGCGGCTGCCGCTGTTGTCGCCCTTCGAGATGGCCAACGCAAGCGCCGACGCGGTAGTGGCGAGAGTGCAGCGCGCGGCGTATGCAGCGCAGTTTCGCGAGACCTTCGGCGACCAGGTGTTCGATGACAAGGCATTGGCGTTCAAGGCAGTGCTGATGGCCCTGGAGACGTTTCAGCAAAGCCCCGCGGAGTTTTATCCGTATAGCAGCAAGTACGACGCATGGTTACGCCATGAGACATCATTGAGCGGCGAGGAGATGCGAGGTCTAGCCGCGTTCAACGATCCGGCAAAAGGCAACTGCGCGCGCTGTCATCCGAGCGCCGTGCGAAACGGCGCGTTTCCGCAGTTCACGGATTTCGGTTACGCCGCCGTCGGCGCACCGCGCAACCCAGTGGTTCCTGCGAATTCGGACCGGCGCTATTACGACCTTGGACTGTGCGGACCGCTGCGTACCGATTTGGCGGATAGGAAGGAATACTGCGGCTTGTTCCGTACTCCGTCATTGCGCAATGCCGCGGCTCGCCGGGTGTACTTGCATAATGGGGTGTTCCACCGCTTGGCGGACGTCGTGCGCTTTTATGCCGAGCGCGACACGCAGCCGCAGAAATGGTACCCCCGCGGGCCCGGCGGGATCACCATGAAATTCGACGACTTGCCGGCGCAGTACCGGGGCAATCTCGACACCCAGCCTCCCTTCGATCGAGTACCCGGCGCTGCGCCGGCGTTGAGCGAAGCCGACATCAAGGACATCGTGGCATTTCTGAATACGCTCACTGACGGCTACGAGCTGCAAGCGCCGGCGAGAGGCGCCGCGCCCCCGAATCCGGCCTCGAACTAGGACTCGTCTCCAGCGCCAGCGTCTTGATGTCATTGAACATCACCTGCGGCTGTAAGAATGCCAGCGAATAAATCTCCCGTACCTCGCCGCCGGCGTCTATCAGAAACATTTTCAGCATGTGATGCAAGGTGCGAGTCGCGCGGCCGTCTTGGTCCAAATCCACGCTCACGTCCTGCCCGAAGTCGTCGAGCACGGGCAGCAGCTCCGGCACGCGGCGCGCCGTCACGAAGCGCCACTCGAATTTCGGATCGGCCGTGAATTCTTGGCCATAGCTCGCGATGGCCGCGGGCGTGTCGTGGGTCGGATCCAAGCTGACACTGACGAAACGCACGCGTCCCGCGAGCGCGCGGTCGCCTGCCACGCGATCGCGCAAATCGGCCAGTGTCGTGTGCGCGAAGGGGCAGCCCAAGGGATCGACGCAATACGTGTAGAAAAAGGTCAGCAGGGTGATCTTGCCCTGCGTCAGCGCCGAGAGTCGAACGGTAAGGCCCGTGCTATCGAGCAATACGGCGTCCGCTATCGGCTGGATCTTCTGGAGCTGATAGCTGCCCGGCGGCGGCGGCATGAATTCCAAGCGCGGCGCCGTCGCCTTGCCGGGGTCTTCAGTGCCGTTCGCCACCCCCGCGGCGGCGAACAGCACCGTCGCTATGGCACCCGCCGCGACCCCGGTTCGGTGCATCAGCGCAGGGATGCGCCCGTCAGCGAGGCCACGCGCTGTGGATTCGCGGTGAACTTCATGTGATGGGCACGGCCGAGCCGTTCCTGGGTGAAGTCGACCTCGAACGCCAAGTTGAGTTCGTGGCCGTCCCAATGGAATGCACGCAGGAACTGCTCGTTGTCCTTGCCCGTCTTATCCCACTTTGACAGCAAGCTCGAGGTCATGTAGACGCGGCGCCCGTCCCAGCTCTGCGACACCATGTTCACCTGTGCGCCGATGTGCTTGGCGTAGGTTTGCCGCGGATGCTCGGGGTCGGTGAGATCGAAATAATGCGTGGTGCCGTCCATGAAGGTGTTCACCCACAAACCCTTCGCATCAGCCGTGATCGAAATATCCACCGGCAAGGGAACCTTGGCCGGGTCGCCGATCGTCGCGACGTCCTTCGCCTGCCAAGACCCATGCGCGTCGCGCTTGACAAGCCACAGTTGCGAGGTCAGTGCCGCCGCCGTGATCGCCCAATTTTGACCCTCGGGCAGTGCCCAGCGAATCTCCAGTGGCGCGCCCGGCACGGCGAGAATCTGTTCCGGTTCCATGGTTTTTAAATTCCACATCACCATGGTGCCGCCGAAATGCTTCATCGCCTCGGGGTCCTTGACGACCTCGCCGAGATCGCGCATGAAGTTGTTCCAGCCGGTGAAACTCGAGGTCAATAGGGCGTTCTTAGCGGGATTCACCGCAATGTCGTAGCCATAGCCATCGCCCTTGATCTGTTTGATGGTGGAGGCCGGCATGTCGTACTTGGCGACGAAGCCGCCTTTGTTGTTGTAGACCGCCATGCCGGTGACGCCGCCCTTGTCCGCGACGTTCGATAAATTGCCGATCAGCATGCGGCCGGGCAGTGCGTAATACGTGTGCGGTCCTGCGTAGCCGGTCTTCGCCGGGAGATCGTCGATCGTCTTGACGAGTTTCGGATGAGACGGGTTGGTGCCCACATCGAAGACGTAGATCTTGCTGTCGTCGAGACCGCCGGCCCAGAGATATTTGCGATCGTCCGTGAACCCCATGTGATGCGCCTCACCGCGGCCGCCGACGGAAATCTTGTGAATCACTTTCCCGTAAGTCTTGGAGGCGGGATTCGCATCAATCGTGACCAGCTTGTCCGATCCATCGCCCAAGCCCGGCACCCCGAGCGTCCACACGTGCACGAAATCTTCCTGGCCTTTGATCAGCCCCGACATGTAGGGCGAATTGCAAGTCTCGTCCGCGTACGAACCGATCGCGGCGACACTCATGATGACGGCAATGCCGAGGCCCAGGATCAGTCGGCGATCGATGCGCATGATGATTCCCCTTGTCGTTGTTCGAGCAGCGGTCGCTAAATTGCGGCCGTCCCCCGTGAAAAGCAAGCCGGCGGGCGACGCGCCGGGCGCCATGGGATGGTGCGGCGCAGTAAGCGCTTCCGCGCCGGCGGTTGCCCGAACCTAAGACGGCGATTGCCGGAATTTAGATCTTGTCCAGCGGCGTATTGCCGCCCGTGAATTGAGTGCGCGCCTGCGCCAGACGGTACTTGTGCTCGGCACGCCAGCGCCGCCAATCGCGCAGGCCGCTGATGGCATACACCAGCTTGAACAGCTTCAGGCGCCACAGTACCTTGGGTGTCTCGAACAGGTCGCCGGCGAGCATCGAGATCACGCCCTGTTCCAGCTGCCATGTGTTGCGCGGCTGGCGGAACATCTGTTGCATCACCGGGCCATTGAAGCGGTAGATGAAGAACGAGAAACGGGCCATGCCGGCGCGCTGACGCTTTTCCAGCCTGCGCAACAGTGCCGCCTCGCGCGACGGGTCGCGCAACGCAGAGTCCACCGCTTCCGCCGCCTGTTCTGCGCCGCTCATCGCCAGGTAGACGCCGGAGGAGAACACCGGATCGAGGAATGCGAAGGCATCGCCGATCAGCAGCCAGCCCGGGCCCCCCATCCGCGTCGAGTCGTAGGAATAGTTGCCGGTGACGCGCACCTCGTCGTCGATCAGCGCGGCGTGCTGGACGCGCCGCCACAGCGCCGGGCTCCGCCTCAGCGTGTCGAGCAGGAACTCCAGAGTGCGCCCCTTGCGCTGCTTGAGGTAGTCAGGCCGGCAGACGGCACCGACGCTCATCACGCCGTCGGGCAGCGGAATCATCCACATCCAGCCATGCTCGAAGCTATAGATGCTGATGTTGCCCGCGTCCTCGCCCGCGCGCCGTTCCGCACCGCGGAAGTGGCCGAATATGGCCGCGCTTTGATGTTGATCATTCTTGCGCCGCAATCTCTTTTTTGTCGAGACGAATGCGTCGCGGCCGCTGGCATCGACCACATAACGCGTTTGAACGCAGTAGCTGCGGCCGTCGTCGGCACGCACATCGAGCCGCGATTCACGCGGGCCCATCTGCTCGACCGCCACCACTTCATGGCCCTCGCGGGCATCCGCGCCGCAGCCGCGGGCATGCTCGTAGAGCATCTTGTCGAAGTCCTGCCGCCACACCTGGTATGCGTGCGGCGGACTATTGCCGATCGCGCGGGCGAACGCATAGGTGTTGTAGCCGCGCTCGTTGTCCGCTTCGAAATCCGCGCCCGGCTTGAACACGCCCAGGGCGCGCACCTTGTCCAGAACGCCGAGCCGCTCGAATATCGGCAGATTCATCGGCAGCAGCGATTCGCCGATGTGGAAACGGGGGTGGCGGGCCTTCTCCAGGGCGATCACTCGATAGCCGCGCCGCGCCAACAACGCCGCGGCGGTGCTGCCGGCGGGGCCGCCGCCGATCACCGCTACGTCGCATCGTTCGGTCGTCGTTTCCGCAGAATTCGTCATGCTCTCTCGCCGTAGACGAGTCCGTCATCGTCTTGGAACGCAGCAGTGTAGGATATGTCTGGTTCCCGAAACCAGCGTATTCTCGATGCCAATTGCCGGCGGATGTGGCGGAGACGGGATGGACGCGGTGCGCCAGGAGTTGGCGGAGGAACTCGGTCGAGCCGTCCGGGGGCTGAGACACGGGAACCGTTCAGACCGGTGCATTCACGACATACGCGCGCGCTTGAAGCATTGTCGCGCGCTGCTGCGTCTGCTGCGCAAGTCCTTGGGCGAGGATGCGTATCATCGGGAGAATGCACGGCTGCGTGATGCCGCACGGCCATTGGTAGCCGTGCGCGATGCCGCAGTACTAGTGCAAGCGCTCGATGGCCTTTGCCCGCGCTCGGGCGGAGGCAAGGCGATTTACAGATCGATCCGCTCGGCGCTGCGGCAGGAATGCCGCGAGCGGCGCGGGCAATTGCGTCGCAAAGCGCTGTTGTCGAGCGCCCGGTTGGTGGGCGCAGTGGCGCGGCACATGCGCACGCTGCCCCTGTCGCAACCGGCCGGAGCGGATCTGGCGAAAGCCGTGAAGCGCGCTTATCGGACGTGTCGCCGTGCAATGACGGCGGCCGAGCAGCAGCGCAGCCGCGATCGATTGCACGAATGGCGCAAGCAAGTGAAATACTTCGCCGGCCAGCTAAAATTCCTTGCGCCGCTGATGCACGAGCACCTGGGCAAGACTTGTAAGAAATCAATTCGCCTGGCCGACTGTCTTGGCGATGATCACGATCTGGCATTGTTGCATGACAAGATAATTCAACACGGCCGGTCAGGGGGCGCCGCGGTCGACGGGTTGGTTCATCGACTGACACAGCGACGCGCCAAGCTGCAGCGCAAAGCCCATCGCTGGGGAAGACGATTATTCGACGCAACCGCACGGCGGTTGGAAGCGCGCGTTCGGCGCCGGCTTCCACGCAATTGATCAGGCAGCGTCACGGCCCGTACCCCGACTCCTACATGATTTGTCGACAATGACCGACATCAGCGTCTTGGTCTTGAAAGTAGCCTACCGCAGCCCCGTTTATGATGCGATGCACATGACTGAACGCGTAGTGCCGAGAGGCAGACTATTTGTCTTCGTTAAGACTCATCCGCACTTACAGTACTACCTAAAGCTGCCTGATACCCGTCGTGCCGCCAATCAAGACTGGTTGCGTACCGCGAAGGTCATCAAAATTCGCGCGGCAAGCAAATCGACCCAGCCGGACGTGTGAGCGAATTCCAGCGAGCGGCGCCGTTCGTGGGTACGCTCAATGAATGGCCAGCGATTGGATTTTGCCGTTTGCGAGCACGAAGGTGTAATGGAGCTCGGTGGGACTGCCGGGGAAGTTACCGGTTATGCGAGCGTGCAGTTTGACGTTCCTCTCGGTGACGGCCACGTCGAGAGGTTCTACGGTATATTGGTACTTGGCGTCGGCCTGCTCTTTCCACGACCGTATGGAATCGTGGCCTTGGTACTGGCGGCTTTCATCGTGCACCTGTGCGTCGTTGGTGAAGCACTGGCAGAGCTTGTCCAAGTCTCGCGCTTTGTCCGCGGCCAGATAGGCGGTCACTGCCGCAGGTAGTTTGGTGGTCATGACATTCCCGTAAACTAAGTTGGAGAGATGATTTCGCCTTATTCAAAGAATGATGATAAGGAGCGGAAGGCACCTTCGCACCATTAGCGATCATGATGATCTTCATGTAGGTATTGTCTTACGTCGCGGCACGCACGGCCCATTGAACGCGAGGCGCGTGCCCGGGGACTAACACACGATATGTCGAGAGTTCTCTCAAATGAATAGCACCAGCCGGACGGAACGTAGCGTATCGAACAGACAGCGCATCCCGAACAGGACGCCGAGCGGGCCTGCCTTGCTGTTTGCGCGCAATTTCTTTCGCCACCCCCGAATGCTCGGCTCGATCGTTCCGAGCTCTCGGTTCTTGATCAAACAGCTGCTGGAGCCGATCGACTGGGCGCGGGCACGCGTGATCGTGGAATACGGCCCCGGCGTCGGCGGCATTACGGCGGAAATCCTGCGGCGCATGCGCCCCGACGCGAGCCTCATCGCCATAGAAACCAATCCGGAATTCGTGGGCTTCCTGCGCGCAACGACCGAGGATGAGCGCCTTCACGTGGTCGAAGCTTCCGCGGAGTCGGTCGTCGAGATCCTACGGCAGCACGGCCATGAGAGAGCGAGCTACGTCATCTCGGGCATTCCCTTCAGCACCATTTCCGCGCCGGTGCGCGAGCGCATCCTGCGCAGCACGTGGAGTGTGCTCGAACCGCACGGTTCCTTTCTCGTCTATCAGTTTTCGACCCGTGTTCTCCAAGATCTGCGGCGGATCTTTCGCTATGTGCGCCACCAGTTCGAGCCCCTCAACGTTCTGCCCGCGCATCTGTTCTTTTGCCGATCCGACACCGTCTTACCCGCAGGCCTATAGGGCCGAGACTCCCGCCAACTCGGTGAGGCTCTGGGTGCGGGTCAAGGCGATGAACTCTCTTATGTACGAGGCGTCGGCGCCGGCGCGGGTGGTCGCGGCATAGAGTTCGCAGCGCAGGCCGCTTTGGCCAATGGGGCGGGACACCACATAACCGCGCTCGATGTAGTTGCCCACCGTCCAGGACGGCAGCGCGGCGATACCGCGGCCGCTGGCGACCAGCTGCAGTATGGCCACGGTCAATTCGGCCGTGCGCCGTTTGGGGTTGATCGCGGCCGGCGTCAAACAGTGCTTCATCACATCCAGCATCTCGTCCGGCACGGGATAGGTGATCAGCGTTTCTTCCGCGAAATCAGCCGGCTCGAGACATGGCTTGGCCGCCAACCGATGTCGTGGGCTCATCAGTGCGACGCTTTCATAGCGAAACAGGGGGCTGAAAACCACGTTCGGGTGCGGTGCCTGAGGATCATGGATGATGGCGAGTTCGGCCTCGCCGCGATCGAGAAGCGGCAGCGGATCGACGACGAAGCCGGAGATGATGTCGAGCTCGACTTCCGGCCATAGAGACCGATAGGCATCCATGGCCGGCATCAGCCAGTCGAAGCAGTTGTGGCATTGCACCGCCACGCGCAGGGGTCCGGCATGACCCTGGGCCAGGCGGGCCACGTCCCTTCCCGCTTCGGCCACCTGCGGCAAGACCGCGCGCGCCAGGGTGAGTAAGCGCTGACCAATGGCTGTAAACCTCAAGGGCCGCACGTTTTTTTCGACCACCGCCGCCCCATAGTGACTTTCGAGCGCTTTCAGCTGGTGCGACAGCGCGGATTGGGTCAGAAACAGGCGTGCCGCCGCCTTTGACAGGCTGCCGCACTCGGCCAACGCCAGCAGGGTTTCCAGGTGCCGAAGCTCCAATGCCGTCGATGACATGAGCTGAATTCATCCTTTGTATGAGAATAATGAGCTTGGATCATAGCTTAGGCTCCTGCATCCTGTCAGTCGAGAACCTCCGAGCGAGCGTGCGGTGTCGAATCCAGTGGCCGTGTCATTTGAGTTTTTCCCCCCCGGCGATGAGCCCATGGGGCGGCAGCTGTGGGAATCCGTCCAGCGGCTCGCTCCCTTGCAGCCGAATTTCGTGTCGGTGACTTACGGCGCGGACGGCTCGACACGCACCCGAACACATGACTGCGTGCTGCGAATCCTGCGCGAGACCAATCTCACGGTGGCGCCTCATTTGACTTGCGTGGGCGCATCGCGCGCCGAGGTGCTGCGCATCGCACGGGACTATTGGCAGCAGGGAGTGCGGAACTTAGTCGCCTTGCGCGGCGATGCGCCTGCGGCCCAACTGTCGCCGGACGGACGCTATCGTCCCTACGCCGGTGGTTTTGCCTATGCGTCCGATCTGGTCGAGGGACTCGCGGGAGTCGGGAAATTCGACCTGTCGGTGGCAGCGTACCCGGAAGGCCACCCGGAGTCCGGCAGCGTCGATGCGGACCTGGAGAACTTGAAACGCAAGGTGGACGCCGGTGCCAGCCGTGCAATCACCCAGTTTTTCTTCGAGACAGACGTATTTTTGCGGTATCGCGATCGATGTGCCGCCGCGGGGATTCGCGCGCGGCTCGTACCGGGCATTTTGCCGATTACGCGTTTTCCACAGCTGCTGCGCTTTGCCGATCGTTGCGGTGCGTCCGTGCCGGCATGGCTGCGCCAGCGCTTCGATGGATTGGATGACGATGCGGAGACGCGGCGGATGATTGCCGCGAACGTGGCGATCGAACAGGTCCAGCGCCTGCGCGAGCACGGCGTCGAGGAATTCCATTTCTATACGCTGAATCGCGCGGAACTGACCTACGCCATTTGCCATGCCTTGGGTCTCCGGCCTCGATCGGTCGAAGCGCAGGTGGCCTGACATGGCGACAGGGCAGCAGGTTGCTCGGGCAAAAGTGTTCTTGGCGCTCCTGCAAGAGCGCCTGGTGATTCTCGACGGCGCCATGGGCACGATGATTCAGCGACACGCCTTGAGCGAGGCGCAATTCCGGGGCGAACGATTCGCGGCATGGCGCAGCGATTTACGCGGCAACAATGACCTGTTGTCGATCACACAACCCGCCATCATCGGGGCCATTCATCGCGAGTATCTGCTCGCGGGTGCGGATGTGATCTCCACCAATACGTTCAATTCAAACGCCGTGTCGCAGTCGGACTACGGAATGCAATCATTGGTCGGTGAGCTCAACCAGTCGGCGGCGCGGCTGGCGCGCCGGGTTGCGGACGAGGTGACCGCCGAGACCGGCAAGCCGCGGTTCGTCGCCGGAGCGCTGGGTCCGACCAGCCGCACCGCGTCGCTGTCTCCCGATGTCAACGACCCGGGGTTTCGCAATATCAATTTCGATGAGCTGGTTGCCGGCTACTCTGAGGCTGCTCGCGCCCTCATCGAGGGCGGCGTCGATCTCATTCTGATCGAAACGGTGTTCGACACCTTGAATGCCAAGGCGGCCCTGTACGCGGTGCGTGCAGTCCTCGACGAGCTGCAAGCCGATCTGCCCATCATCGTGTCGGGTACGATCAGCGACGCGTCGGGCAGGACCTTGTCGGGCCAGACCACCGAGGCGTTCTGGAATTCCATACGTCACGCGCGGCCCGCCGTCGTCGGTCTGAATTGCGCGCTCGGCGGCAAGCAATTGCGCCCGTATATCGAGGAGCTGGCGCAAATCGCGGATACCTATGTATGCGCCTACCCGAACGCGGGATTGCCGAATGCATTCGGCGAATACGACGAAACTCCGCAGCAGACAGCCGGGATCCTAGGCGAATTCGCGGCCAGCGGGTTCGTCAATATGGTGGGCGGCTGTTGCGGCACCACGCCCGACCACATTCGCGCCGTGGTTGGCGCCGTCTCGCACCTGCCGCCGCGCGCGTTGCCGAACATCGTGCGAGCCTGCCGCCTGAGCGGGCTGGAACCGCTACACATCCACGCGGACAGCTTGTTCGTCAATGTCGGTGAGCGCACCAACGTGACGGGATCTGCGAAGTTTCGCAAGCTCATCGAGGCAGGCGACTACGCGGCGGCGGTCGACATCGCGAGGCAGCAGGTGGCCAACGGCGCGCAGATCATCGACGTGAACATGGATGAGGGCATGCTCGATTCTCCGGCGGTCATGACGAAGTTCCTGAGCCTCATCGCCGGTGAACCGGATATTGCGCGCGTACCCGTCATGATCGATTCGTCCAAATGGTCGGTGATCGAAGCGGGCCTCAAATGCGTGCAGGGCAAAGCCATCGTCAATTCGATCAGCCTGAAGGAGGGCGAGGAAGCATTCCTGGCGCATGCACTCAAGGTGATGCGCTATGGCGCCGCCGTGGTCGTCATGGCCTTCGACGAGCAGGGTCAGGCCGACACGCTCGATCGGAAGGTGGCGATTTGCGAACGTGCCTACGGGCTGCTGACGGAACGCATCGGATTTGCGCCCGAGGACATCATCTTCGATCCCAACATATTCGCCGTGGCGACGGGCATCGAGGAACACAATCGCTACAGCCTCGATTTCATCGAAGCCGCGGCCGCCATCAAGCAGCGCATGCCCGCGGTGCATGTCAGCGGCGGCGTCAGCAATGTGTCGTTTTCGTTCCGCGGCAACGACCCGGTGCGCGAGGCCATGCACTCGGTATTTCTCTACCACGCCATTCGCGCCGGTTTGACCATGGGTATCGTCAACGCGGGCCAGCTCGCGATTTACGAAGACATCCCCGCTGACCTCCGCGAACGCTGTGAGGACGTCATTCTCGCGCGGCGCGCCGATGCCACGGAACGGCTGCTGGAGATTGCCGAGCAATTCAAGGGCGGCGCGGGCGCCGCCAGGCGCGGCGATGATCTCGAGTGGCGCAAGCTCCCGGTGGAACAGCGCCTGCAACACGCGCTGGTGAAGGGTCTCGACGAGTTCGTTCTCGAGGACACCGAAGAGGCGCGGCTCGGGGCCAAGCGGCCTCTCGACGTCATCGAAGGGCCGTTGATGGACGGCATGAACGTGGTCGGCGACCTGTTCGGCGCCGGCAAGATGTTCCTGCCGCAGGTCGTCAAATCGGCGCGGGTCATGAAAAAAGCGGTCTCCGCGCTGATTCCCTATATCGAGAAGGAGAAGGACGGAACGAGCCGCTCCAACGGCAAGGTGGTGATCGCCACCGTCAAGGGCGACGTCCACGACATCGGCAAGAACATCGTCGGCGTGGTATTGCAGTGTAATAACTTTGAAGTCGTGAACTTGGGGGTGATGGCCTCCTGCGAGAAAATTCTCGAGGCTGCGACCCGCGAAGGCGCCAATCTCATCGGATTGTCCGGATTGATTACTCCGTCGCTCGATGAAATGGTGCATGTGGCCAAAGAAATGCAGCGCTTGGGCTACACGCAACCCCTGTTGATCGGCGGCGCCACGACGTCTCCCGTCCACACGGCGGTGAAGATCGATCCGCACTACCAAGGTGCCGTGGTCCACGTGAAAGACGCGTCGCGCGCGGTCGGCGTGTGCCAGCAGCTGGTGACCAAGGGCACCCGCGACGCTTATATCGCGGGCGTCAAGGCGGAGCATGAGCGGCGCCGCGAGCAGCACCGCAACAAGAGCGCCAAAGCGCCACAGCTATCGTTGCCGCAGGCACGGGCGAAGAAGCTCAAAATCGACTGGTCCGTCTACGTGCCGCCCGCGCCCAGTTTCCTGGGGGTACGCGCCTTCGACGACTATCCGCTCGACGAATTGCTGCCGTATATCGACTGGATGCCGTTTTTCAACGCATGGGAATTTGCGGGTAAGTTTCCCGACATCCTGCGGGATCCCGTGGTCGGCGAAGCCGCGTCGAACCTGTATGCCGATGCGACACGCATGCTGAAACAACTGGTGGAGGAGAAATGGCTGCGGGCCCGAGCCGCGGTGGGATTCTTCCCGGCCAACAGCACCGGCGATGATGACATCGCGGTATTCACCGACGACACCCGCCACACCGTCAAGCTTCGGCTGCATCATCTACGGCAGCAAAAGTCCAAGCCGCAAAACCAAGCTCAATCCTGCCTTGCGGACTTCGTGGCGCCCCTAAGCTGCGGCCGCGCCGATTACCTGGGAGCGTTCGCGGTGACCGCGGGCATAGGCATCGACGAACACGTGGCGCGTTTCGAAGCCGCGCACGATGACTACAGCAGCATCATGCTCAAGGCGCTGGCCGATCGCCTGGCGGAGGCGTTGGCCGAGCGGATGCATGAGCGGGTGCGGCGCGACCTCTGGGGCTATGCCCCCCACGAAAAACTCGATGGCGCCGCGCTCATCGGTGAGGAGTACCAAGGCATTCGTCCCGCCCCGGGATATCCGGCCTGTCCCGAGCACACCGAGAAAGGGACTCTCTGGCAGCTGCTCGATCCGGAACGGAACGCGGGCATCCGATTGACCGAATCCTTTGCGATGTTTCCGACGGCCGCCGTCAGCGGGTTCTATTTTTCGCACCCTCAGGCTCATTATTTCGGAGTGGGCCAGATCGACCGCGATCAAGCGGCGAGCTACGCGCAGCGCAAGGGGTGGACTCTTGCCGAAGCAGAGCGCTGGCTAGCGCCGAATTTGGGATATGACCCGGAGGCGGGCGACGCCGCGGATGCGGCCTAGCCGCGCAACCGCGAGCAGGCTCACAATCTGCGGCGCCGCCTCGATGGTAGAATAGCGATTGCGATCCTGTGTCATAGCCTCGGGGCCAGCTGCAAAATGTGGACGACAAAGCCATGATCCGCCTCCTCACCCTTGCATCCGTCCTCGCCATGGGTCTCGCGGCCTGCGCACCGTCATCGCACATCTTAGTCGGTACGGCACGACCGCCCATCTCACCGTCGGACGTCAAGATCTACCTACAGCCGCCGCCTAGTTTCGAGCAAATCGCGATTTTGAACGCGTCCGCCAACAGCATGTTCGGCACCGGTGGACAAGGCACCGTCGACAAGGTCATCCAACGCCTGAAAGAGCAGGCCGCGAAACTGGGTGCGAACGGAGTCATCTTGGAGGGCATGTCCGATCGCCAAACGGGATCGCTCGGGGGCGGCAGCGGCTCTACCTCTTATTCGAGCAACTCGGCCGTGGGCGTCGGGGCGGGCGCATCGCTGGGTATCTTCAAGAAAACCGCCGAAGCGCGCGCGATCTTTGTTGCCCCCGGGCCGGCGACGGCACCGGAAGGCGCCGCGAAATAGCCAAGGAGTCCGAACGCGAGTCAGCACTGCCTCGCCGCGAGTGAATGAGAGATGGGCCGAATATGGGTGAACGGGTCAGCTCGTGGAAACGAGCGAGCGCTCGTCATTTCACCCCCAAGGCGTCCAGCAGGATGCGAGCAAACTCGGGTCCCTTCCCTGCCTCCTCGTGCTTGAAATACACAAACACGTCCCTGCACCCGGATGTCTTGTCGCGAATCGTATCCGCCCATCGCGCGATGTCCTGCGGCGTATATCCCTCGTCCCGCAATCTGAAGTAGGCATAGTCCGCCGTGATGATGGCGGGCACTTTCAGCTTCTCGCTGTCGGCCACGCAGAGCGCCAGGTTGCGGGCCTTCAGACGCTCATATACCGCATCATCCAGCCACGAGGCGTGGCGGAACTCGAAAGCCGAGCAGGTATTTTGCGGAAACGTGTCCAGAAACGCATCGAGCAGAGCGAGATCTTTTCTGAGGTATGGCGGCAGCTGGAACAGAAGAGCACCGCACTTGGGGCCAAGCGTCGCCGCCGTCTCGCAGAAGTAGCGCACGCGATCTGCACAGTCTCGAAGGCGCGCATCATGAGTAATCCGTTTCGGCGCCTTCAGGGTCAGCTTGAACCGCTCCGGCGTCGCGCGGTTCCAGCCTTCGAGAATCTTCGCGTTGGGCGTGCGATAGAAGGTGTAGTTGATCTCGACGGTCGGGAAGCGTTCCGCGTAGTACGGCAGCATCTTCGTTGCAGGCAGCTTCTCCGGATAGAAGCTCCCCTTCCATTCCGGATAGTTGTAGCCCGATGTTCCCACCCAGGTGGCCATGCGACGGGCTCAGGGGGCCTTCGCCCGACGAATCAACTTCACGAGTTAAGCAACCTGCGGTGCATCCAATGAGTATATACCGGGCCTTGGAACACGCACGTACGTGCGTTCCTGACTAATCATTTCCAATGACGCGGACTCACTACCCGCTCGATTGATCGCTACTCATTTCCGGCGATTCCAAGGTGTGCGGTCGGTGGATCACGCTAGCGCCGTCGACAATGTCGGCCCACGTGCCGATAGCCAAACATCACCGATCAAGGAGACAGAAATGAACAAGACCACCGCCGCCGCTTGCGCGATGACGATCTGCTTCGCAGCAATTCTGAGTTTCAACTCGGCCGATGCCTCCGCCGGCAGCCTTTCAAATGCCCCGTCAGCGACGGACGGGTTGCTCAAGTATGTCGTACGATTCCGCTATCTCGATCTGTCGACAATTGAGGGCGTTACTACGCTATATTCCCGGCTCCGCTACGCGGCGCGTAGGGTCTGCGACCCGTTCGAGAGTCGAGAGATGTGGGCTGCCGAAAAGCAGCGAGCCTGCATGAACAAGGCCGTCGCTGATGCCGTTGCGAGTGTCAATCGCCCGCTCCTATCGCAATATCATAGGTTGCGCATCCATGATGATAGGGTCGGCCTCGCGCAGCTCGCAAACGCCAATTGAGGGTGAGTAATCGAGCTGAATGCCGCGCAGGCGCATGTCTGTGCGGCATGGCCGGATCGAATGGACTCATGCGCGAAGCCCCAGCGCAAGCGAACAGGCTTCGACCTCGTTTAAATGTTCTCGGGCGTCGGTCGCGGAGATGCGCCAAGCCGCGCCCAGGTTTTGATCCAGGATCTTGGTGACCATGGTCCGCATCTGTTCCTCCGTGGGCCGACGGCGCGCCTGACCGTGCGTCTCATGGGCGACGTCGGCGACCGTGATGATTCGCGCCGCGACTTCGCATCGACCGTCCGCACAGGCTAGGTAAGCCATGGCGTCGAGCACCGAGTAGAGCTGGCTGGAGTCGAACCGATGGGCGAGGTCGAAGAGCTCCGCGCCGGTGGCGCGCGCCTCGGCGATGTCGCCGGCGATCAGCAGCGCGTCGAATATCGCACCCAAGAGTTCAAACCGCGTTTCTCGGCGCCCCGAATGCCGCAGGCTGAGTGCAAGCGGCCGGCCGAGCTGCAGGGCGGACGCGGTGTCGCCGCAGGCAGTATCGAGTTCGACGATGTTCACCGTCGCCGCCAGCGCCTGCCGCTCACTGATGGTCAGTGCAAGCCGCACCGCGCGCCGGTAAGCGGCACGCGCCTCTATGAACTGGCCGCCGCTCATCAGCAGTGCGCCTTCGGTCAAAGCGCCATGGGTCAACAGACGCGCCGGCCATGCGGGATCTTCGAGGCGACGAGCGGCGTCGAAGGCCGCCCGCGCAGCCGAGTCGTCGCCGCGCCAGTTGAAGGCCAATAGAGTCAGCGCGTAGTAATGCGATCGAACGTCGCCGGTGGCGGCATGCATCTTTGCCGCAAGCTCCGCGGCGTACCGCGCCCGGTCGCATTGCCGCGTAGAGTCGTACGTGGCCACCGCCTCCCAGAAGCGGCCGACGCGCAAATTGGGCTGAGTGTCGGACAGCAGCGTCACCGCCTGCGCGAACCGATTGCGCCCTTCGGCAGAGAGGTCAGTCTCGACGAATAGAGGCCAAGCCGACCCATACAGTGCGACTCCTAGCGAGCGATCGTGGGCTCCGGCCCAATCCATGGCCGCACGCACATTGTCGAGTTCGGGTTCGTAACGGTGCAGCCAGATCGCTTCGTCGAGCGACCAATATTCTTGGTACCCGGCGTCGAGCAGATTCAGCACGGTGTTCGCCATGTGCTGCCGCGCCGATTCAAGCTCACCGATGGCCGCGAGCCTGCCAACCGCGAAGTAGCGCGCGGTTTCGAACAAGGCGTAGCGCGGTGGATCGACGGGCAGGGCGGTCACGAGAGAACGGTCGACCAGGCGCCCGACCAGATCGATCGCCTCGACGGCGTCGATGGTCTCGTCCGCGACGCAGCGCGCGGCCGAGTTGAGCGAAAAACTGCCGGCGAACGTACCGAGTCGATTGAATACCTTCTGCTCAGAGGCGGTGAGCAGTCCGTAGCTCCAATCGAAGGCGGCTTGCAGGGCGCCATGATGCGGATTGGACGGGCGGGCGGGTAGTCTCAATAACCGAAACCGATCCTCGAGCCTCTCGAGCAGGGCGTCGAGTCCCAGTGCCGGCACGCGTGCCGCAGCGAGTTCCAGTGCGAGCGGATTTCCGTCGAGCCGGCGGCAGATTTCAGCCACTGTCGACGTATTGATGGCCGATAGCTCGAATCGCCGGTCCGCCGCCGCCGCGCGCTCGGCGAACAATTCAACTGCCGCGAAACGCGCAGCTTCGGTCTGGGCCATGCCGCGCTCTGGAACGGGCAATGGGGCCAAGCGGTACACGGTTTCACCGGGAACCCCGAGAGGGACTTGGCTGGTCACCAGAGCGCGCACGCCCTGCGTCCGCGATACGAGTTGGGTCAACTGTGTGGCGAGCGTATCGCCGAATTGCTCCGCGCCGTCCAGGATCAGCAGTACCGGCGTTCGCTCGAGCGCCTGGCGCAATGCCGCAAATCCGTCGGGACCCTCGGGAAGTGCCAGACCGAGCGCCAGTGCAATCGCCGAAGGAATGTGCTGCGCTTCATTGAGCGGCTGCAGCGATACCCATGCTACGCCGTTGCCCGGTTTATCGGCTTCGCGCGCCAGGATCTCCTGGGCGATGCGCGTCTTGCCGACTCCGGCGATGCCGACCAGGGTCACGAGGCAGGATTGGCCGAGAGCCTTCTGAAGCTCGCCCAGGTCGCCGTTGCGACCGACCAGTGATCCAAGGCGGTTCGGCCAGGCACGTCGAGGCACCAATAACTGCGCCGGCTCGCGCTCGCGCGGGGATGCAACAGGTTCGGGTGCTTGTTCCCCGGCCTTCCCATTGGAGACCGGTAGTTCGAGCCGGTAGCCGAACCCCGGAATGGTACGAATCGCGCCGGCGCCGAGGACCCGTCTTAAGCCGGCGATCTGAGCCGGGAGATTGTTCTCATCGACGACAAGCCGGGGCCACACACGGTCGAGCAGCACGGTTTTGGTCACCAATCGTCCCTGATGTTCGGCGAGAACGAGGAGCAGGTCGAAGGCGCGGGCGCCTACGTCCACCGGCTTGCCCGCCGTGCAGAGCATGCGTTCCGAGGGGTAGAGCTCGAAGGCTCCGATGCGTATCAGGTCCATGCGGTCGGTTTGCAGAATTTCAGAATAATTTCACCGGCGATTCAAGACGCGAACGCCGCTTTGCGTGAGACTACGCCTGCTCCGTCCAAACAAACAAATCAGCCAAGGAGACAGCATGCCGAAATTCGTCATTGAACGGGAAATTCCCGGCGCGGGTAAATTGAGCCCCGCCGAACTCAAGAACATCTCGCTGAAGTCGTGCGGGGTGCTCAGCAGCCTCGGGCCCAGCGTGCAGTGGGTCCACAGCTACGTAACCGCCGACAAAATCTACTGTATTTACCACGCCGTCGACGAATCGCTGGTGAGGAGGCACGCCGAACTGGGTGGATTCCCGGCCAACAAGATTTCACGCGTGACGACCATCATCGATCCTGCGACCGCCGAATAGCGGTGCATCACGACACGCGCCCCGGCAGTGACGCCGGGGCGCGCGTGCCATGAGTGCCGGTCGTTCAACGGTGACCTCCGCCATGGGAGCCGCCTCCACCCCCATGAAAGCCGCCGCCGCCGCCATGGGAGCCGCCTCCACCCCCATGAAAGCCGCCGCCCCCGTGGGAATCCCCGCCACCATGGAAACCGCCGCCAGCCTGGCCGCGTGACGAATATGCGCCTGGGACGCCGCCATGATTGAAGCCGCTGGAATGACCGCCGAGGGGTGCGCGGCCCGCAAATCCGCCCGCTGGTCCGTGATCGAAATGATTGTGATCGAAATGACCGTGATCGAAATGATCGTGATCGCCATAGGGTCGATCGTGGGGGACGTAGCCATTGTGGTTGTACACCACTCCGTGGCCGTGCCAGTCGGCTCCCCAGTGGTGCCAGCCCCAGCCGAAGCCGCCGAAAACGCCGACGCCGATCCCCAAACCGAAGGCGATCCCGGGTCCGGCGAATGCTTCGGGATCACCAACCCAACCCGGATAGTAGTCGACAGGTTCCCCGTAGACATCCCAAGGATCGTATTCCGGCACGTAAACCACGTCGGGGTCCGCTGGTTGGATCGTGATCGTCTGACCTTCCGTGGTCACGGCCTCCTGTGGCGTGCTCGTCAAGTTTCCTGACTGCTGCGCTCGCTGACGCATCGCCTGAACGGCATCGAGGACGTTCTGAGGCTGGCTTACATACGCGTCTCCGAGCGCCGAGGTCCAGGAGAGGTTCTTGTTCATCATCGCAAGCACCGATGGAAACTGCGTGAGGGCCTTCACGCTGGGATCCCAGGATTGCGAATCTGCCGCTTTGGCCAGTTCCTCTCCCTTCAGATCAGAACGTTGTTGGATCCAGTGATCTGCATCATCAATTTCACCGGGGTCGCTTGCGGCCGCAAGGATCTGCGCGACCAGCGCGTCCGGATACAACGCGATCGGCGCAACCAGCTGGTTCAGCTCGTCGGGCGACCATGTGGCCTCCGCTGCCTGCGAGGACGGCGACGCGGCCTCGGCCGCCGGCTGTGTGTCGGCTCGAGGTGCCTGGGATGCGCACCCGACTTGCGCGGATGCCAATAGGAGGGAGCCGGAAACCAATAAGGCCGGCAGTGCCATTTCCCGAATCCGATGAGTCATGTTGCTTCTCCTGATGGAGCCGCCGGTACGGATTACTGACGGTTCGATATCAGGGTCCTGCTCGGCTGTTACTCCTTGGTTTCGCGGTACCGGGGCGGGGTTTCATCTGCAATAGCGAGCCGGCGTGCGCCGGCACGTCGCGCCGACGCTGCTGGTACGGCGATAGAGGGGTCGGCTCCACTACATGGTGTTTCCATCCGGTGGCGGTGCACGCGTCACAGTTTCCTCTTCGTCAGTGGATGAGAAGAATTGCAGAGGACGAGAGTTATTATCGTCTGACATCCGTCGTCGGTTGCCTGATGATAGTGTCGGAGAATTCACGGTGAGAGACAGACGGGAGATCGCTGCCAATGTCCGCAATCGCGCTCAAACATTACCTGCTGGCCTCAGACTTTGACCAAACTCTGAGTTTCAACGATTCGGGACTCGTGTTGAGCGAGTTGCTGGGCATATCTGGATTTGAGGATCGTGTTGCAGGCCTTGCCCGGAGCAATCTCGTGCAGCAGGGCGGCGAGCTGGCCTATTTGATCCGTCACGATCCGGAATTTCGCGGCGTCCGGCGTGAACATCTTGTCGAGGCTGGCCGTCGTGTCCGCCTCAAGAGCGCGATTCCGGCGCTCGCCGACTTCATGAAGCGCGGCACGGAAGGGTATCGGTTCTCTTTTTTTGTAATATCGGCAGCTCCGCGCGAAATCGTCATCTCTGCGCTTGCCGGAATAATACCTCCCGAACATATCTACGGCACCGAGCTGGAATTTGACGCCCATTCGGAGGAAGTTCGTGCGATCAAGCGCGTGCCCGCCGGCTACGGCAAGGTTGCGGTAATCGAGGAGCTCGAGCATCGATTGGGCGTCACGCCCGATCGCGTGATCTATGTCGGCGACGGTAGTTCCGACGTTCATGTGATGCTGCATGTCAACAACCATGACGGGTTCACGATTGCCGTTTCTGAAAACAAGCAGCTCGCGCGGATCGCCAGAAGCACGGTGCTGAGCGAGAACGCTTTCAGCATCATGGTGCCGATTCTCGATCAACTGCTCCACTGGCGGACGGGGGACATTCGGGAATTGTTCGAGTCCTACGGCTTGACGCTGAGCGAGTGGGAAAAGGACCGGACGGATCGGGTGAAAATCAGCGAAGTACTGTCCCTCAATTCGCGGGCGGAGGCCGAGGCGGTATGAGCAATGTCGGGATCGAGTGTTTGGGATGGGCGGCAACCGCGGTTTTTGTAGGATCGTATTTCTTCGGCCGCCCATCACTGCTGCGCGGCGTGCAGATGCTTGGGGCGCTGCTCTGGGTGACCTATGGCGTGCTGATCAACGCATCACCGGTCATAGTGGCCAACGTGCTGGTGTTTTCCGCAGCTGCATGGACCGCGTTCAGGAAGACGTCCGCACCGGCCTCCGCACCGTAGTTGCACGAAGCGAGTCCGTGCCTGACGGCGCGTCGCGGCGGCAGCGGCGGCGCCTGTAGTGGCGCCTGTGGTGGCGCCGGCAAGCTCAGCGCACGGCGGCCCTGGGGATCAACAGCGTGATAAATGTCGATGGTCCTGGCCGGCGATTCGCCGGATTACTTCCAATATTGGCTTAGAGCGCGCCAATTCATCCATCTACCGGTGCAAACGTGACATGTGTACTCTCAACGCATCTGTCACTAGGGAGCTTATGATGAAACTGCAGCTTGCATCGATCCTGGCGCTGGTCAGCGTCTCCGCGTTCGGCGCGCCGACTTCCTACACGATTGATCCTGACCATACGCATCCGAGCTTCGAGGTCGATCATTTCGGCGGGCTTTCCACCTGGCGCGGGACGTTCAAGAAGACCACCGGCAGTGTCGAACTCGATGCCGCGGCGAAAACCGGAACGGTTGAGGTCATCGTCGACGCCGCAAGCATCGATTTCGCGCACGACAAGCTCAATGCGCATGTATCGGGCCCCGAGGTGCTGGACGTGGCCAAGTATCCCACGGCTGAATACAAGGGCAAGTTCGTGGACTTCGCGAACGGAGCCCCCAAGACGATCAGCGGCCAACTGACGCTCCACGGCGTGACCAAGCCGGTGACGCTCACCATCAATTCGTTCAAATGCATCGATCATCCCATGCTCAAGAAGCAGGTCTGCGGCGCCGACGCGAGCGGCAACTTCAATCGTGCGGACTTCGGTGTGAACTACGGCCAGCAGTACGGATTCAAGCAGGACGTACTGCTCCGCATTCAGGTGGAAGGCATCAAGGCTAATTGAGCCTCTCTGTCTCGCGGCGGCGATTCACCGATTCGCCGCCGCGAGGATTTGCCGCGCCAGGTTGGCATAGTCGCCGTCGAAATGATGGCCACCCTTGAGCTTCACGATGTTGAATTTCTTGGAGTCCAATTTCGGGCATAACGAGTCGCTCTCGTCAGCGCCGTAGATGCACAGCACCGGTGCGCCGGTAATTCGGTTGATCTCCGGCAGTGTCTCGGGTCCCGCGCTGCTGTCCGAGATCCAGCTGCTCAAGTGAAATTCAAATAGTGCGTGCTCGGACATGCCCATGACTGCCACCAGGGCGACGCGCGCGCGCGTTGCCTCGGGCAGCCGGTTAACCGCGAAGGGCAGCACGTCGGCGCCTTGCGAATAGCCGATCAGCAATACGCGCTGTTTCCCGAAGTGGGGAAGATAGTAGCGAATCATGCGGTCGGTATCCGCCGCGAGGCCCTCCGGCGTTCGCGCGGTCCAGTAATAGCGCAGCGAATCCAGACCGACCACCGGTATGCCCTTGGCGCCGAGCGCGGCGGCAACGTCCTGGTCGAGTCCCGCCCAGCCGCCGTCACCGGACATGACGATCGCAAAGGTATCGGTCGGCGCCACGCCAGGCTGTGCGGCGACGGGCTGCGCGGGGACTTCCACAACCGGTAGGTCGCTCAAACCTGCGGGCGGAGGCGCTACGCGCGTGGGATTGTGGGTCGCCAGCTTGTTGTAGCCGGCGGTGAATTGAGGCAGCCAGTCGGGCAGCGAGGCGAAATCATGGCCCACCTTGGGCAGTGTCACGCCTGCCGCCCCGCGAACCTGGGAGATGAAGTCTCGCGTCGCTCCCGCGGGGCAGACCCGGTCGCTTGCGCCTTGCAAGTTCACCCAGGGATCGCCGAGATTCTTGATCGGCAGAAATTCCACGCCGTGACCGCGGGCGCCGCGTACGGACTCGAGCCCCGAGCCCTTGCACAGCGGTTTTTGCATGTCGAGACTGGGGCAGAATCCCAGCGTCAACGCGGCCGCAAAGGTATTGCGCGGCGCTTGCGCCAGCATGGCGTAGGCCATGGCGGCACCGGAAGAAACGCCCACCAAGATCGGAGACAGATAGGTGGAGGTGTGGAAGTAGGCCTGCACGAAGTGACTCAGATTTTCCAAATCTCCGTCGGGGAACACGCATTGATCGCCATCGGCTTCGAGGTTCGCCTTGAACTTCATCCAATCGATGCCGGCGACCATCGCGCCTTGCTGCGCGAGCCGCCGTGCCAACGCGTCCGCGGTCGAATTCCAGCCCTCATCGCCGGACAAAAGCAGCACGAAACTGGTGGGTGAGCTTGAGGGCTTGTAAACGAGAAAGTCCTTGAAGCGGCCGTGACTGAGATGCGTCGGATTGCCTCCGGCGGATTCCGGCGGGCTCGGCGCGCGAACCGCGCCGGAAGCCTGGACCTCGGCGGCGGCCGTCAGGAGGCCCGTACCCGGCAACAGGCTTGCGGCCGGCAACAGGCTCGCGGCCAGCAACAGGCGGCTCGCGGCCAGCGGCCAAGGGTGTCGAAAGACGCGCGAAACTCTCATGGATGTACCTCGGTGAAGGGGGCCAAAGGCCGGCCGTGCCAAATTCATCGTTCTGTCATTCTCCGTACGCACAATGATGCCGACAATGAAATCCATCGACCTAGTGTATTTCAACGCGGGGGGAGGACATCGCTCCGCGGCCGTGGCGCTCGATACGATGATCCGCGAATTGGCGCTGCCGTGGCAGGTGCGGCTCGTCAATCTGTTCGAAGTACTCGATCCGCGGGATGTGTTCGGCAAGACCACCGGCATGAAGCCCGAGCAATACTACAATGCGCGTCTGGCTCGCGGCTGGACCTTAGGGTTGGGCCAGGAGCTGAAGATACTGCAGGCGCTCATTCGATTGAGCCACAAATCCTTGACCGCCCAGCTGCAGCGTCATTGGCAGAAGACCAAGCCGGACATGGTGGTATCACTGGTGCCGAATTTCAATCGCGCCATGTATCACGCCCTGATGGCGGTGCGGCCGAACGTGCCTTATGTGACCATCTTGACGGACTTCGCCGATTCTCCGCCGCATTTCTGGATCGAGCCCCATCAGGCGCAACACTTGATTTGCGGGACGGTCAAGGCGCTCGAACAGGCCCGGGCCGCCGGTTACGACGACGCGAGCATCCATGCGACCTCGGGAATGATCATTCGTCCCGATTTCTACCGGCCTTTGAATATCGATCGACGCGCCGAGAGGCGCAAGCTGCAGCTCGATCCGGACCGGCCGACGGGCATCGTCATGTTCGGCGGGCATGGATCGAAGGTGATGCGGCGTATCGTCAAGCGTCTCGACGATACGCAGCTCATCCTGGTCTGCGGCCACAATTCCGCGCTGGTGGATGAACTGCGGGCGGTGAGTTCGGGAGCGCCCCGAGCCGTCATCGGTTTTTCCTCGCAAATCCGCTATTTCATGCAGCTCTCCGACTTCTTCATCGGCAAGCCGGGTCCCGGCAGCATCAGCGAAGCCATTCAACAGCATCTGCCCGTCATCGTGGTGCGCAACGCGTGGACCATGCTGCAGGAGCGCTACAACGCCGATTGGGTAGAAGAACACAATGCCGGAATCGTGCTGGACTCCTTCAAGGCCATCGGCAGCGGCGTAGCGGCGATAACGAGCCGTCTCGACGAGTATCGAGCCAGCGTCGCGCGCATTCAGAATCGTGCGATATTCGAAATACCGGCCATCCTCGAGGGTATATTACGTCTCAGCGATGCGAACTCGGGTAGGCATCGATTTCATCCAGCATTTCCGGGCCGCCCAGTGCCTGCATCTGGCTTAAGATCCATTCGCGTCGCAGCTGAACGTACCTGGACGGCGCTGCCGCTGAATAGCGCTCTGGGTTCGGCAATACGGCGGCGAGCACGGCGGAATCATCGCGGCTGAGCCGGCTTGCGGGTTTGTGGAAGAAGCGTTGCGCGGCGGCTTCGGCGCCGTATGTGCCGTAGCCGAATTCCGCGATATTCAAATACACCTCCAGTATGCGCCGCTTCGGCCACAAGGCCTCGATCAAGACCGTGAAATAGGCCTCGAGCCCCTTGCGAATATAACTGCGTCCGGACCACAGGAAGAGATTCTTGGCGACTTGCTGGCTGATGGTGCTGGCGCCGTGCACCCGGTGGCTATGCTGGTTGAGGGCATAGGCTTTTTCGATGGCCGGGACATCGAAGCCCCAATGTTCCGGAAACTTTTGATCTTCCGACGCCACGACCGCGAGCGGTAGATTGGGCGAGATCCGATCCAAATCGATCCAGGTGTGGCGGCATACATAGTTGGCGTCGCGGCTCAACCAAGCCGAGACCTGGGATTCGGCCATGAAGGCAGTGACGGGCGGATTGATCCAGCGCAGCGATGCCGCCGCGATGATGCTGGCCGCGATACAAGCCACGACCAGCCACACGATTGCCCGAAGCAGCCGGCCTGCGAATGATCTCTTCTGCGCCACGCCGCGCTTAAGCGGGTATTCGCCGTACGCTCTTCATGATGACCGCGTCGACCGGGACATCGTCGAAACCGCGCCGCCGGCCGGTCTCGACCGCGGCGATCTTGTCGATCACGTCCATGCCTTCGGTGACGCGCGC
>Ga0137409_10000324_pt1 | contig 51712 bp, 48 predicted proteins | sample CZODoug1_16funga_FD_122059 | JGI IMG/M metagenome (GOLD analysis project Ga0137409, IMG submission 122059) | Vadose zone soil fungal communities from Angelo Coast Range Reserve, California, USA - CZODoug1_16fungal (Hybrid Assembly) | ecosystem: Environmental > Terrestrial > Soil > Vadose zone... | reverse complement strand
GCCGTCGAACGGCGCCTCGAGGTTCTGCCACAGGAAGTCGGTCTCGTCCTCGGTCTCATCGACGGTGCGGTCGAAGTACGAGGTCGAGGAAACGAAGTTGAAGGAGCTTGCATCGTAGCTGGCGCCGAGGGAGGCCAGCACCCAGGAGTCCTTGCTCCTCTCCGGGAGGTTGAAGAAGCGCGCCTGCAGGTAGCCCTGTGGATGCAAGTTCAACGGCCCGACCACCGCCGGGACCGGATAGCTGCCGCCATCCGCATACAGCAGGCCGTTCGTGTCGGACTTCTGGAACATGACGCGCGGGGTGATCATGAGGCCCTCGCTCGCCTTGATGCCGAGCGAGACGGCGGCGCCGTAGCTGTTGTCCCGCCCGACGTCATCGACCGTCGTCGTCGGCAGGTTGCCGAGCGTCGTGGGATTGGCGGTGGCCCCCACGTTGACCGCGTCCGCCGGATTGGTCAGGAAGCGGCGCTTGAAGAAGCCCGCATCGTGCTGATAGAAGGCCACGGCGCGCAGCGCCATGGTGCCCTGGATCAGCGGGATGTTGACCGCGCCATCGAAGCCGTAGTTGGCGTTGCTCGCCTCCTGGGTCTTGCCGCCGTTGGCACTGACTCGCCCGGAAAAGTTGTTCAGGTCCGGCTGGGTGGTGATCATGCGCACCGTGCCACCCATGGAGCGCGCGCCGTACAAGGTGCCCTGGGGCCCACGCAGCACCTCGATGCGCTCCACGTCGATGACACGCGGGTCGATCGAATCGGGTACCGGGGTTTCGTCGATGTAGAAGCCGGTCGTGTTGTCACCCGACACGCCGCGGATGGAGATGGTGCGGGCCGTGGCGCTGCCGTCCCCGGTGCTGCCAAAGGCGAGGCTCGGCACCTGGCTGGCGTAGTCGATGAAGGACTTGACCGCGCGCTGCTCCAAGGTCGCCGCGTTGAGCGCCGTAATGGACATCGGCACGTCCTGCAGGCTCTCGCTGCGCCGCGTTGCCGTGACGACGATTTCCTCGACCTGGCCGCTCGCGGGCGTCGCGGTCTGCGCGACGGCCGGGGTAGCGCCGAATAGGCTCGCCACTGCGAGCACCCAACGAATCGAACCCATGTTGCCCTCCCCTGCCGACCAGGCCGTTGTTATTTCGAAGGCCAGTCTGTCTGCTGCGCTAACAATGTCACCGCCGCGTGCCCGGATCAAACCCGCTTACGCCCGTCCCCGCCGCTTGAGGGCTTCAGCCCTTAGGTGCGGCCCGCGGGTGCGGACAGCAGCTGTGCGCGGGTACCGGGTACGTCGACGAGCGGAGTCTTGCGGTAGCGGGCGACTTCCCCGGCAGTGAAGTCCCGGAAATCGCTCGACACCGGCCGCGCACTGAGGTTACGGATCATCCAGCTGAGCACCTGCGCGAGTTCCAGATCTGACAGCGGCGACTGCGCCGCACCGGGAACCTGCACCAGGAAGCGCCGGCCCGCGGCGCTGGCGGACAGCGCCGGCAGCGAGTCACGGACCGAGGGAACCCTGCCCGGGGATCCGCTGCCGTCGGCCACGTGGCACCCCATGCAGTGGAGCATGTAGTCAGCCTGCGGATCGGCTCCGGCAAGGGCGCACGCGGGCGCGACGGCCGCGAGGGCGAGAAGCGCACGCCGCAGTCGCGGCCTCACTTCGCAAGCCCCACGATCCGGGCCGTCGAGCAATGGTAGGAAATGCCCACCTGACTGCCCGCGCACCAGTTGTAATCGTTGGAGGCAAACGGCATGTACAGCGGCTTGTCGTTCTCGTTTCGATTGCACAGGCAGCGTCCGCAACTCGCCTTACCGCAGCAGTCGTTATAGGAAACGATGTAATCGCGGCCGTCTCCCGGGTTGTGGCAGGTGCCGACCCAGGTGATTGCCGACGGCTCCGTCCCCGGCGGGCAGCTGTGGGCGGAGCCGCCGCAGCAGCTGCACAGGAAGCCGTCGATCGCGCAGTGGCGCCAGTACTCGCACGTCTTGGGGTCACCGGGGTCCCCAGGCGTACCACCGGCAGACTTGGCCGGCGGCGCACCGCGCGCGACGGGCAGCAGCGGCAGGGTCGCGGCGCCAAAGAGCAGCGCGCCCAAGCTGCCGAGCAGGCCTCGGCGCGAGACGCGCCGCGCCATGTCCCGCGCCAGCGACTCAAGCATCGCGTCGACGCGGTTCACCGGGTCACCATGACCGTGGGGGTCTGGCCGAGACTGTCCACCGAGCGCAGGTAGCGCCCGGAAATCGCATCATAGATGTCGAGCACGTTACTCTCGATGAAACAGGTGAACAGCAGCGGCTTGTCATCCTGCGATACCGCGATCGCTCCGGCCTTGTGCTGCGTGCTGATCTGCTGCACGCGCTTCTTGGTTGCCAGCTCATAGACCCAGATATCCGTCCCCGGGTCCTTGTGCGTCTCCAGGCCCCCGCGGTGCATGATCGCGAACAGCCGCCCCCTCTGGCGATGCACGGCCAGGTGCTGCAGGCCGCCCGTGCGCCACCCCTGCGCCTGCTCGGCAGCCGTGACGAGCGGCCATTTGGCCGCCAGCTCCACGCCCCGGGGAGTGGCGTGAATCGGGTAAACCGTGCCCTGAAAGGAGGCGAAGTACCAGGTATCCCCGACCCGCACTGCCTTTTCGGTGAGCGGATCCTTCATGGCATCAAACAGCACCGGGCTGCGGACGCGGTTGGCGAGCTTGCCGTCCTCGCCCAGCGTGACGAGCAGCACGGCCCCGTCACCGCAGACGGAAAAGAAGGTGCGCGGCCCGCTCGGGTACACCAGCGCGCAGCCGGCGGTGTCGATCTCGCCCACGAACTTGCGCGCGCGCACGTCGACGATGGACACCGACTGTGCGGGAGTGAAGTTATAGACCACCAGGAATCGCTCGTCATCGGTGAGCGCGGCGGCGGCGCTCATCGGCATGTTGGAAGAGCGCTTCGGCGGGATGACGATCTCACCGAGGGGCTGCAGGCGTTTGGTGTCGTACAGGGTGACGACATCGGTGCGCGTCCCCCGCGTGCCGCGCGAAAAGTAGCTCTCGGGGGAATAGATGACGTCGCCGGACTTCGGCAGGATCACCGAATTGAAGGACGATCCGGTGCTGAGCATGCCGAGCATCCGGCCGCTGTCGCCGTCGACCAGAAACGCCTGGCCATCCGGCATGCTGAAGAAGTTGATGTCGTTGACCCAGACCCAGTGCGGGCCCGCCTGCGGCGCGAGCTGCTCGGCACTCAACGGCTCAGCCGGCAGCTGCGCTCGCGCGGTGAGCGCCGCTGCCGCCGCGAGGCAAGCGCCCACGACCCGAAGCAAGCGGCCTGACGTGTTGATGGGACCCTCCCGTCGACTCTGGCTGCACGCTCCCGCCTGATCAGGATTCCAGGTCGCTCCACATCTGCCGGTCACGCTCCGCCGTCCAGATGCGCGGGTCGCGAAAGCGGGTGGCTTCATCATACGCGCGCGAAACATCGAACGGCAGGCAGTGATCGAAGATCACCCAGTGGCCGTATTTCGGCCGCAGTCGCTCGCTGACATCCCGGTAGATGGCTTTCAGGTCGCAACCGGCCACCACACCTTCTTTCACAGCGGCGTACAGCTCGGAGACGAAGTTGCGCGTCCCCGCAAGGCCGCGCGCCACGGCGTCCGCCGTCTGCAGCGCGGCTCCCCGACCGGGCACGAGTTTGGCGGGCTTCAGTGCCGCCACGGCATCGAGAGTCGCCGGCCAGTCCTCGAAGTAGCAGTCGCCCGCGTAGGGAGTGGCATCGAACTCGACCAGGTCGCCGCTGAAGAGGATCCGCTCGGCCGGGAGCCACACGACGGTGTCGCCCTTGGTATGGCCCCGGCCGAGCTGCATGATCTGCACCTCGAGCGAGCCGAGCCACAGCGTGAGCGCGCGCTCGAAGACCATGTTCGGCCAGGTAAGGCCCGGAACCGATTCCGCCGCGCGGAACAGGCGCGGGAAGCGCTCGATTTCGCTCTTCATGTCCGCCTCGCCGCGCTCGGCGATCAGATCGTAGGTGTCGCGGCTCGCGATCACGTGCCGGGCGCCGTAGGCACTCGCCCCAAGCACGCGCACTGCGTGGTAGTGGGAGAGAACCACATAGTCGATCGGCTTGTCGGTCACCGAGCGGATGCGACGGATGACGTCCGCCGCCATCACGGGCGTCGCCTGCGTGTCGATCACCAGCACCGCCTCATCGCCGATGACGACGCCGGTATTGGGGTCCCCCTGCGCGGTGTAGGCAAACGCATGATCCGACAGGCGATCGAAGCTGATCACCTTCTCGGCAAGATCGGCCTGGGATGCGAACTTCTTATTCACGACCGGCCTCCGGCGCAGGGCTGACGGACGCGCGTGCCGCGGCCAGCACCTGCGCGAGGATTGTGCGATCCCCGACCTGGTTCGCCAAGAGCAGGATGAGCCTGGCGTTCAGGACGCCGCTCTGGCGCTCGCTCAGGCCCTGATGCGCCGCGACCAGGCGCTCGTAGAACTCATCGCCGTTCCCGCCGAAACCATCCGCACCTCGCAACTCGCTCATGCTGTCTCCCTCTCCTCATCGTAACGGCGGTACGCGTCCCAGGCGGCGCGCAAGGCGTGCGGGTCGCAGTGCGCCCAGCGCGCGAGCACGTGCTGATCGGGCCGGATCAGGTACGTGACGCCGGCAGCGCCACCGTAGCGCGACCTGACGAGACCCTGCGGATCCGCGAGCCTCGTTCCGCGTGAGGCCTGCGCACCAACGGTGATCACCTTGAGGCCGCGGATGCCGCAGTCGGCGCCGTCTGCGTCAGCACGCGCGGCCTGGGTCTCAGCCTCCACAAACACCAGGGCGCAGGGCGTCGTGCCCAGCTGCTCGAGCAGCCAGCCGGGCGTGCCGTCCGCGCGCGTCACGGGCGCGTCGCTGCAGGGCGCGCCGGCGCTCATGGCGCCGGCGACGGTGCCCGCCTCGAGCGCCATACCGGGCAAGCCCGCGTAGTCGCACGGCTGCGAGAGCCGGCCGGAGTTGACCAGAGCGCGCGCAAAGGGAAAGTCGGCAGCGAGTTCCAGGACCGCATCGCGAAATTGTCGCTCGACGGTTGAGCCGGGCGACATGAAGGCGGTGGTGCGCCGCGAGTTCAGTATGCTCTCGTCCGCCGCGCGGCCGCGCTCGATCTCGTAGCTCGCCAGCAGCCGCGCCGGCGCCTCGCTGCGTATCACGCGGGCGAGCTTCCAGCACAGGTTGTCCACGTCCTGGATCCCGCCGTTGCCGCCGCGGGCGCCGAAGGGGCTTACGACGTGCGCGGCATCTCCGACGAAGATGACGTGGCCATCGATGAAGCGGGCGATTCGTGCGCACCGGAAGCTGTACACGGAGCACCATTCAAACTCGCACGGCACATGCGGGCCCACCACCCGGCGTACCCGCTCCATGACGCGCGACGCGTCGCGTTCCAGGTCCGGGTCGGCGTCGCGACCGAGCTGAAAGTCGATGCGGAACAGGTTGTCGGGCTGGCGGTGGATCAGCACGCTTTCGCCCGGATCGAATGACGGCTGAAACCAGAAGCGCCGGTCGCTGGGATAAGTCGCCTCCATGCGCACGTCGACGATCAGGAACTTATCCTCGAAAGCTTGGCCCTCAAACTGATGTCCCCGCAGGGTGCGCACGCTGCTGCGGGCGCCGTCCGCGGCGATCAGCCAGTCGCACTCCAGATGGTATTCCCCGTCGGGCGTCCCCACGGTGATCCTGACGCCATCGTCGAGATCCTCGACCGCGGTCACGCGGTTCTTCCAGCGAAGCTCGATGAGTTCTGGAAGCTCGCAGACCCGTTCGACCAGGTACTGCTCGACGTGGTACTGCTGAAGGTTGATGAATGCGGGCATCTTGTGGCCACCTTCGGGCAGCAGGTCGAACTGATAGAGCTCGCAGTCGCCGTGGTAGACGCGCCCCACCTTCCAGGTGACCCCCTTGGCGGTCATCCGCCCCGCCACGCCCAGACGGTCGAAGATCTCGAGCGTCCGTTTCGCCCAGCAGATCGCCCGGCTGCCGTCCGAAACCGAGTCGTTGTCATCGAGGACCACGCAGGGCACCCCCTGCTGCGCGAGGTCGATTGCAGCCGAAAGCCCCACGGGCCCGGCGCCGACGATGGCCACCGGGCGGCGTTTAGGGCGGCCACCGGCCAGTTCATCGGGCGTGCGATAGCGAAAGCGTTGGTACGTGTAGCTGCCCATCGGACTTCGCGGCGGCGCCCCGGATCCCCGGTCCACAATGTACCGCCAAAAACGCTCAGGCGCGGCGAACTCCCGACCGGGCCGTCCGTGCCGTGCGCTCAGGTTCAAGGAACCCGCGAAGCCGCTGCCGCGCGACGCGAGCGACGCGACCGGCGAGTCGCGCGTGAATGAGTCGTTCGGCCGGGCGCGGTGAAGCAACGGGTAACGTCGAGTAGGACCGGGCAGCGCGCCGTTGCATCCCACCGCTCTAAACACTTGATCACCAAGGAATTTAGGCGCAGAGGCGGTGACTCTTCTATTTATCAATTATCCGTTGATCTCCGGCTCCTCGGCGCCGGTACGCTCTATCCTCCTCCCGGGTGGCGGCGCTCACGTTCCATGTCGCCTGACTCTTTGAGGTGTTATGCGACACTTCGACATCATGGGCTCGTGAAGCAGTCCTGGATGAACGAGGAGCGCAGCCCGGCCACTGCGGCGCTGACTGTAGGCCTTTGCTTTCTGGGCGCACTGTGTGAGGGATTTGACGTACAGGCCGCGGGCGTAGCTGCCGGCGGCTTGAGCCGGCAATTGCACCCTACGCCAATCAATCTTTCCGCCTTCTTTGCGGCGAGCGGCGCCGGCCTTCTGCTGGGTGCCATTGTCGGCGGGCGCCTGGCGGACCGGTTCGGGCGTAAGGTTGTGCTGGTCGTATCACTCATCGCCTTCGGCTGTCTTTCTCTCCTGACGTCTTTTGCACCCGCGATGCCTTCACTCACCGCCGCGCGGTTTCTCACGGGACTTGGATTGGGCGGAGCGATGCCCAATCTGATTGCGCTGGCGGCGGATTCAAGCAACGCGCGACGGCTTAACACCAGCATCGCGTCGGCATACGTGGGCATGCCGCTCGGGGGCTCCCTTGCCAGCCTGGTCGTTTTCTTCATCCCGCTTGAACAGTGGCGCGTGGTTTTTCAGGTTGGTGGCGTGGCGCCGCTTATTGTGGCGGCCCTTCTCGGCGCATACCTTCCCGCAGGCAAGGCGTCCAATCCGACAACGACCGGCGGAAATCCACAGGGGATGCTGCGTGAACTCTTTGGCGAGGGACGCGCGGCCAGAACATTGCTGCTTTGGGCGGCGTTCCTACTCAGTGTTCTTACTCTCCATCTGATGCTTAACTGGCTGCCGCTGCTGCTTTCAGGGCGCGGGCTCACGAAAGGCGCGACAGCTCTCGCGCAGGCCGCATTTGGGGCCGGGGCAGCTGTGGCCGCACTTTGGGTCGGCGTGTTACTCGACTCTCGCTGGCAACGCACGAGCATCATTCTCAGCATCGTCGTGCTACCCGTCGTTCTCGTTCTGATTGCACAGGCACCACCGCAGCCTGCATTGATGCTCTGCCTCGCGTTAGCACTTGGGAGCGCGATCCTCGCCGGGCAGGTAATCGTCTATGCGATCGCGAATGCGAGCTACGCCGCGCGGGTGAGAGGAACGGGAATCGGTGCTGCCGTGGCCGCGGGCAGATTCGGCTCCTTGGTCGGACCTCTGTTCGCCGGTGCACTATTGACGGTCGGGCGCACGCCCTCACAGGTGCTCATTGGCGTCGTGCCTATTGTGCTTGCCAGCGGTCTGTGCGTGGCGTTACTGACGCGGTACGGATTGGGTCCGTATGCCGGAAGTGAATCTGCTGCTTCACCGCTCGCCAACGCGTATCACCCCAGCAGACGATCAGAGGGGTAACGCTTCTACGAATTTGCGCTGATTAAGGCGAGCGTCCATCCAGGGCGGGAATCAGCACGGTGTACATGAACCGTGGTGCGGTTCTCAATGTCACTTTCGCGGGCCGGCAGGGAATGTCCGCCAGGCTAAATCGCAGCGTTTTCTTATATGGGCGGAGGGCCTCGTCTTGCCATTGACTGTCCAGCACCTGGACGGCCACCTCGTGCAGCTTGCTGCCATTCACGTCCTGGCACTGCCCCCATTGCAAGGTAAACGTATGCTTTGGATTCGTGCCACTATAAATCATCGAGACCACGAGTTGGTCGACGCGAGAGTCGTAGTAGGCCTTCGAGAAATTGTCGGCATGCGCGCCGTGAGACAGTATCAGCGTTACGAGCCCGCTCCCCAGAGCTGCCGCGGTCCATCGCGCACAATGACCGCCGCGTCCGCCGAGTGCCAACCCTCGAATGCCGTACTGTCGCATGAGTCGCGTGCTCCTGTTTGGCGAATGTCCACAGCCTGCAAGCGGTCCATTGCTTCCGGGTTACGACCCGGGCTCCTCCTGTTGCATGTGAAACCGATTTTGATGTTGAATCCCAGACGCGCGGTAGTTGCACTGCTGTGCGCAAGCTTTCTCGCACCGGCGGTCGCCGCGGCCGGCACATGCAGCGGACGCGGCGTGGAAGTACAGGTTCTCGGTTCGGGCGGTCCCGAGCTCGAGGATAAGCGAGCGTCCAGCAGCTATCTCGTGTGGCAGGACGGCCGACCGCGCATCCTCGTCGACAGCGGTGGCGGCAGCGCGCTGCGCTTCGGACAGGCCGGGGCACACGTCGCGCAACTTGACGCCGTCTTGTTCACGCATCTGCACATCGATCACAGCGCAGATTTCCCCGCGCTCATCAAGTCTTCGTATTTTGAAGAGCGTAAGCTGCCCCTGCCGGTTTATGGACCGCCCGGCAGCGAAACCTTCCCCTCTACCACGGGGTTCGTGGCAGACCTGTTCGACCGCAAACACGGCGCTTACCGATATCTAGCGGACTTCCTGGCCGGGAATGATGGCGGCTACGCGCTGCAGGCACACGATGTCCACCTGACAGCTCGCGAGATCCGAACGGTCCCAAGCGCACGCGACCTCGCGCTGGCTGCCACGCAGGTTATTCACGGCGGCGTACCTGCCATTGCCTGGCGCGTCAGCATGGGCGGCAGGACCATCGTATTCTCCGGCGACACCAACGGTGACAACGGTAATCTCGAGCGACTGGCGACAGGGGCAGATCTCTTCGTAGCGCACAACGCGGTTCCCGAAGGTGAGACCGGCGCTGAGAGACAGCTCCACATGCCTCCGTCCGTAATCGGCCGCATCGCTAAGACCGCCGGCGTCGGGCGGGTCGTGCTGTCACATCGCATGCTGCGCACCCTAGGACGAGAGTCTGAAACGCGATCTGTGATCGCGCGGGTGTACCCGGGGCCGGTGACGTTCGCCGAAGACCTCGATTGCTTTCAATAGTCGTGTCTAAGTCTTAGCGTACCCCACGCGATACCCCCTGGCAGCGCTTGATCTTCAGGCGCCCTTCTCGTCGAACTTGGCCCGCGCCTTAATGATGTGCTTCACATGGCCGCGCGCCCACGCGCCCAGCGGTTCCACCGCTTGCCACAACGAGCGGCCGAGACTGGTCAGGTCGTAGTCCACGCGGGGCGGAATGGTTGGGAAGACGGTGCGGGTCACCAAGCCGTCGCGTTCCAATCCTCTGAGCGTGAGGGTGAGCATTCTCTGCGAAATGCCGCCGACCATTCGTTTGATCGCGTTGAAGCGCTTCGGCCCGTCGCCGAGCAACACGATGATCAGCACGCTCCATTTGTCGCCGACGCGGGCCAGCACCGAACTGACGGCGCGGCAGTCCTCGCTCGCGCGGTCGGGAAGCTCGGTAGTCACCTTTATGTGCTCCAGTACCAAATTTGTGCCTTCTTGCGCACCTCAGCTGCAGTATATACCTTAGCCCAGGTTACGGTTGTATACCGAACATCGAGTGGCGAGATTATCTCGTGGCGACGCGCGCAATTCGCGCTGGAGTAGGAGCAAGAGCATGACCGTCATTTCCGTCATCGTGGGAAGCACACGCGAGGGGCGTTTCTCGGAAAAGCCCGCGAAGTGGATTTTGCAACACCTGAAGAAGCGCGAGGGTGTCGACGCTCGGCTTCTCGATCTGCGCGACTTTCCGATGCCGTTCTTCGATCAGCCAACAACGCCGGCCATGCCGGGTCGCCCGCCTTACGAGAATGAGGTCGTGCAGAGATGGACCGCCGCGATCGCGCGATCCGACGGCTTCGTCTTCGTCACCCCCGAGTATAACTACGGCCCCTCGGCGGTGCTCAAGAACGCAATCGACTGGGTCTATCCCGAGTGGAATCGCAAGGCCGCTGGCTTCGTGAGCTATGGCTCCGCCATGGGCGCACGCGGCGTCCAGCAGCTGCGCGAAACGGCGATCGAGCTTCAGCTCGCCCCGATTCGCTCATCGGTCCACATCCCTGTCCCCACCCTGTGGGCTCACTACACGGGCGGCGATGTCGACGCCGGACTGGCCGAGCTGGGGGCGCCTGCCGGGGCGCTGATCGACGATCTGCTGTGGTGGACCGAAGCCTTGAAGACGGCGCGCGCCAGCGCGTCCTGACCGCCAGTGCGCGGCGACGGCTCTAATTCCCACGCTATTTTTCAAAAGGAACCCCAATGGCCCTTGCCCCAGCTAAATCACCGCCTCCGCGCGAGGCGCGCGCGATCGTGCGGCGTACCCGCGGCCGGACGCACGGCCCCATCACACGTTTGATGAGCCCGTCCGACTTCGGCGAGATCCTGAAGCCATTCGTGTTTCTCGACCTCTTCGACCATAAGGGCGCGCCCTTCAACGGGCCCCTCCACCCCCACTCCGGTATCGCCACCCTGACCTATATCGCGGAAGGCGCGGTCAGCTATATCGACCCGGACAACGTCAGAGGCACGCTGCCGGCCGGCGGCGTCGAATGGATGCAGGCGGGACGCGGCATGTGGCACGGCGGTGGGCTCGACAAAGCAGGCCGGACGCGCGGCTTCCAGCTGTGGATCGCGTTGCCGCCGGAACTCGAATTGGGTCCGACCATAAGCATCTATCAGGCCCCTGACGATGTGCCCGAAGATGGCCCGGCGCGCGTCCTGCTCGGCGGCTACCGGTCCGCATCGAGCGCCATTGCCTCCCCCTCGCCGATCAACTATCTCGCGGTACGCCTGACGGCCGGCGAGCGCTGGCGTTACGAGCCCCCGACGGGCCACACCGTCCTCTGGGCCGCCGTCGCATCGGGCGTCTTGTCGGCGCCTGACGAACTGCGGCACGGGGACCTCGCGGCTTTCGAGCCGTCGAGCGACGCGGTCGAATTCGAAGCGCTGACCGATGCCGAGTTCGTACTCGGCTCGGCCGCTCCGCACGAGCACGATCTCGTCCTCGGCTATTACTCGGTCCACACGTCGCCGGACGCGCTTCGCAATGGCGAGGCGCACATCTCGTCGATCAGGAAACGCCTCGTTCAAGAAGGCCGTCTGGATTGGTAGCCGAAACTCATGCGCGGAACCTTCCGACGTGACGGCCACTGCTCTTTGTCAGCTCACCGGGTCCCCTTAGCGCGTCTGGAAGATCGGATCCTGTTGAATCAGCTCGCTCACCCAGTCGACGAAGACGCGCACCTTCGCCGAAAGGTGACGGCTTCTCGGGTACATCACCGATATGGGGAATTGCTCCGCCGTCCAGTCAGTGAGCACCTGCATGAGCTGCCCCGACTCCAGGTACGGTCGCGCCACGTAGTTCGCGACCTTCACGATTCCAAAACTCATGAGACCGGCGACGACATAGGCGTCGTGATCGTTGACAGCCAATACGCCATCGAGTGTGAGCTGGACCTTCTGCCCGTCTCGCGCGAACTCCCAGTCGAGGACTCGTCCGGTGCGATTTGAAACATAGTTGACGCATCGGTGGGCGGACAGCTCCTCGGGCCTGCGCGGGATTCCATGCTCCCGCAGGTACGCAGGGCTCGCACAGCAGACGGAAGTCATCGTACCGACTCGTCGTGCTACCAGGCTCGAGTCCGGCTGCACGCCGAAGCGCACGACACAATCGATGCCCTCCTCCATTAGATCCACCGGCCGAAGCCCCATCCCCAACTCCAATCGCAGATCGGGATAGCGGGCGAGGAATGGCGGCAGTCGTGGAATGATGAAAAGCCTCGCGAGCCCACCGGGCATATCGACGCGCAGTCTCCCCTTCGGCGCGACGCGAGCTTGCATGACTGACGCTTCTGCCTCGTGGAGGTCCGCAAGGATGTGCGCGCAGCGCTCGTAGAAGGCGGCTCCGTCCGGAGTGACCGTCACACGCCTCGTGGTGCGCTGCAGCAATCGCACCCCCAGGTGCTTCTCGAGGCCCTGCACCAAGTCGCTCACGGTCGTCTTCGACAAGTGCAGGGAATCGCCCGCTTTCGTGAATCCGCCCACCTCGACGACGCGGGCGAAAGCCTGCAGTGCCATCAGTCGGTCCATTGTCCGCACTCCCGGACAGTGATTCCGCTTTCTGCCGGTTTATCCCTGTCCTGCGGCCAATAATACTGCAACCGCCGATTGGTTATGGCTTCACTTCAGGAGTGCCTGCTCATGAACAGATCAATATTGGGTCTCGCAGCCACCGTACTGCTGACGTTGACCGTACAGACCGGTTTCGCCGCAGGGCTCGTCCATGTTCCCGCGACCCCCCAGGCCGCAGCGAGCGCAAGTCTCATCGCCCGCGCCGATCGCGCTCTGCGCGATTACGTTGCCGCATGCTCGACCGGCAATGAAGAGGCCGTTGCGCGCATCGTCACGAGTGACGCGCTGCTCGAGTACGCGCTCGAAGAGCCGGGAACGTACCTCACGGTCGAGGCAGCCGCGCTGAGCGCCAACCGCTCGGTCAATGCCGAGCCGACAGGAACAGGGGCGCATATTTCGAATCTGTCGATTTTTCCAACGAGCGATTCAAACACGGTATTCATTCACTACACGACTGGCTCCGGTGTTCGATCGCCGGCCGAGCTCCCGGACTCCGAACATTTGGCCCTGCTCGAGATGCGCGGTGATCGAATCTTCAAGATGCGCATGCTCGGCGCCAACGCCGGTAATCTCTCGGCGCTCGAGGGATCCGTGGTCACACGTGCGATCGCTTCCTCCCGCGTCAACGCGCACCACTAAATCCAATCACAATCCGCGGCGTGCCTCGTGAGGAGGCAGCTACGAGGTTCGTTCCCTCACTCTGCCCGAAGGAGATGAAGATGAAAGACTCGAAAGCCCTGCTGTTGGAATATCTCGCCTCGATCCGTGATCCAGAACACGCTGCGTCGCTGTTTGCGGACGACGGGGCGTTCGAACTGCCGTTCCTGCGCTCGCTCGGCGTCGGACCTCGCTACAGTGGCCGCCGCGAGATCACCGCGCTCCTTCACCAGTTGCTCACACTCTATCCGAACTTCGCGTTCGCGCCGGAAGATATCCAAATCCTCATCGAGACGCCGCAAAAGACGTTCGCCGAGTATGTGGCGCACGCACGCGCCGCCGCGACCGGCCGAGCGGTCCATCATCTGTTTACTGGGTACCTGGTCGCAGAGGCTGGTAAGATCAAGTTGCTGCGCGAAACCTTCAATCCGCTGGCGATGGCGCAGGCGCAGCTGCCGAATGGAGTCGCCGATATCGGACCGCCCGGCGACGAGGTGCACTCTTTCTGATTGAGTGCGAGTGAGGCAGACGGTCGCACTCGGTTCGAAGCCGTGACCTTGGTCATCGCCGACGGTTATCAGCGCATCTGCGCTGTCTGTTATTGCGGCGAGGACGCGCCGGTAGCGTGCCGCCTGGCCCAGATCAGCAAGGCATCAGTGACTCGGAAGTAGCCGCTCGGCTTCCGTAAACAGTGCTGGGTCGACATGCGCGCCCGCAGCCGCTGCGTTATCGTTTACCTGCTCGGGACGCGACGCCCCAACAATCGCCGAAGTGACGTTCGGCTGGCGCAGAACCCACGCGAGCGCAAACTGTGCCAGAGTAAGGTTGGCCTTGGCCGCCAGCTGCCCCACCTCTTGCACCGCTTCAAGAACCGCAGGTGCCAACCAGTCCGGATTTAGGAACGCGCCCATCGAAGGGTCCGCCGCACGACTGTGCGCGGGAGCTGGCGAGTTCGGCAAATACTTGCCGGTGAGAACTCCCTGTGCAAGCGGCGACCAGACCACCTGCGAAATCCCGGTTTTAGCCGATAGAGACAGCAACCCGTTCTCCGGCTCGCGATGTAACAGGGAATATTGCGGTTGACTTGAGACAAAGCGGGCAACGTTTTTCAGCTCCAGAGCTGCCTCGATCCGCTCGAGCGGCCATTCGGAAAAGCCAATGTAGCGTACTTTTCCTGACGTCACCGCCCGAGTCAGCGCCTCCATGGTCTCTTCCAGCGGTGTCTCGAAGTCGTAGCGATGGCACTGGTACAGGTCAACGTACTGGACCTTCAGTCGCTGCAGTGATGCATCCAGCTGCTTTTGGATCTGCTCTCGCGACAAGCCGCGGTCGGCACTACTCATTGGGAAGAACAGCTTGGTGGCCAGCACATAGCTTTCGCGTTTGACGCCGGTCAGCGCTTCGCCAAGAACCGTCTCGGCCGCGCCACGACCATAGACGTTCGCCGTATCCAGGAAATTGATCCCGAGATCCAGCGCGCGATGGACGCACGAGATGGCGAGTTGCTTGCGCTGCGGATCCGTGAAGGTCAGCCACGAGCCAAAGCCAATCTCTGAAACCAGAAGTTCGCTATTTCCCAGCTTCCGATATTTCATAGACAACTCCCAACGATCGCGGCGCACACGAATGTGCGTTCACCGCCCGCCGGGAACGCTTTGTTCAAACAGCTTTCGTCTTCCGGGCAGCTGGCTTGCGCTTCGCCACGCGGGTCCGGCCTGTGGCCTGGACGCTATGCGCATTCAAAATCGCGGCGATCAATCCCGGGAAGCGCCGCTCGATCTCCTTGCAGCGGCTGATGTTGCGCATTTCCACGCCGTGCCGTTCGCTCAGGATCAACCCTGCTTCCCTGAGCGCCCTGAAGTGTTGTGAAAGCGTGGATTTGGGGATGCTGCGATCGCTGACCTGAAGGAAGTTCGAGCAGATGGTGGCGCCGGCCGAGGCCGCCAGCTCTGCATAGATCGCGACACGCACAGGATCGGACAGGGCATGCAGGATGCCCTCCACGGTGATGTCGCCGATCGACGGGTGAACCAGGGGTCTCATGACTTTCATCGTACCAGCCCTTGACAATTAGTTCCATAGTTCGTATGTTACGAACTACCGAAGTACTGCACTCCTCTCCACCAGCCACCTTCAGGAAACGTCATGAGCAAGCTCAAAGGTAAAGTCGCCATCGTTACAGGCGCATCCAAAGGCATCGGCGCAGCCATTGCGAAGTCGCTGGCCGCCGAAGGCGCGTCAGTAGTCGTCAATTACGCGTCCAGCAAAGCGGGCGCGGATACAGTCGTCGCGGACATTGTCGCGGCCGGGGGCAAGGCTGTCGCCGTTCGCGGCGACGTTTCCAGGGCGGGCGACGCGCAGGCCATCGTCGACGCGGCGGTCAAGCAATTCGGCCGACTGGATGTCCTCGTCAATAACTCGGGTGTCTACGGGTTCGCGCCCATCGAGGAAATTACCGAAGAAGACTTCCACAGACACTTCAACATCAACGTGCTCGGCCTGCTGCTGACTACCCGGGCGGCGGTCAAGCACCTCGGCGAAGGCTCCAGCATCATCAACATCGGGTCAGTTGTCACTCGCATCACGCCTCCTGGAAGCGCGGTGTACACCGGCACCAAGGGCGCGGTGGATGCGATTACCGGCGTGCTGGCACGTGAACTCGGCGCGCGCAAGATTCGGGTCAACGCGCTGAACCCGGGCATGGTCGAAACCGAAGGCACGCACACGGCCGGTTTCATTGGCTCCGATTTTGAAGCCGGCGCCGTCGCACAAACGCCGCTGGGTCGCATCGGTCAGCCGGACGACATCGCCTCGATCGCCGTGTTCCTGGCCTCAGACGACTCTCACTGGTTGACCGGAGAGCAGTTGCTTGCCGGCGGCGGCGCGCGCTGAGCGGCGTAGAATGCCAAAAGGGGCGCATCCAGACGCCATGGATGCGCCTCGAAATTCATCCGGGCATTGACCGCATGCATGCCTGGATGTTGCAAACGAAATGTGGCCCTCCGCAGACGAAATATGCCCTCTACGGGCCGTGCGTAACGTCACCAGCGTCGCCAATGTCCAACGATTTATCCGGAGACGCCTGTGAAGACACGGAACATACTCGCTCGGCCGGGCTGGCGGCCAGCGCTTGTCATGGCCACCAGTGGATTCGTGGGCTCACTGGCGGCCCCGGTGGGGCGGGCAGGTCCACCCGATTTTCACCATGCCCCCCTCTCGGCCGCGAGCCTCGAGAACCCGTACCGCGGTCAGGCGCCGGCGGCACAAGCCGGCGGCCAACTCTACGCGGCCTACTGTGCCGCGTGTCATGGGCGCAGCGCGGAAGGCACCGGCAGTATCCCGGCGCTAGCGCATGGACGGGTGCAGAGTGTGGCGGACGGCGAGGTTTTTTGGTTCATCACCAGAGGATCCCTCAGCGGCGCGATGCCGTCATGGGCTTCGCTGCCCGAACAGCAGCGTTGGCAGCTCGTCACCTATCTGAAGACGCTGGTCAGTGCACCCGTCGTTGCCCCGGCGCCCGTTGCCGCACCCATGACACCGATTACTGCGCCGCCTCCGCCGGCACCGTTCACTGATTTCCGGTTCGAGGTGCCAGGCGCGGTGCACAAGATCGCGGTCAGTGATCTGCCGGCGCCGTTTGCGACGAACTCCGCCGGTAACGCACCGTCCATCGTCGCCCGCCCCGCCGATGCGTGGCCAAAGGCTCCCAACGGCTTCAAGGTCCGGCTCTACTCGGACGGGCTCGCGACACCGCGCGTCATACGTGTGGCGCCGAACGGCGATGTCTTCGTCGCGGAAAGCGGCGGCGGGCAGATCCGCGCTTTCCGCGGGCTGAACGCGGACGGCAAGCCCGAGCGTTCCGAGATTTTCGCGGGAAATCTCAACAAGCCCTACGGCATTGCCTTCTATCCCGCCGGCCCGGATCCGCAGTGGATCTACCTGGGGGATACCGACTCGGTCATCCGCTTTCCGTACCGGAACGGTGACCTCAAGGCAACCGGTGTCGCTGCACACGTCGTCGACCTTCCGCACGGTAGCGGACACTGGACGCGGGACATCGCCTTTTCTGCCGACGGCAAGACCATGTTCGTTGCGGTAGGCTCAAGCTCGAACGTCGACGACCCTGACACGGCTTCGGCGGAAAGGTATCGCGCCGATATCCTGGCCTTCGACCCTGATGGCTCGCACATGCGCGTTTATGCGTCCGGAATCCGAAACCCATCGGGCCTGGCCGTTGATCCGCGCACCGGTCGATTGTGGTGCACCGTCAATGAACGCGACGGCCTCGGCGACAACCTTGTGCCCGATTACATCACGTCGGTCCGCGAGGGCGGCTTTTACGGCTGGCCTTGGTGGTACGTGGGCCTGCACCAGGACCCCCGTCTCATCGGCAAGCACCCGGAACTGCGGGAGCGTGTCACCGCGCCCGACGTGTTACTCCAGCCACACAACGCCTCTCTGCAGATTGCCTTCTACCAGGGCCAGCAGTTCCCCGATGAATACAAGGGAGACATCTTCGCCTCCGAGCATGGCTCCTGGAACAAGTCCGTTCGCACCGGCTACGAGGTTATCCGCGTGCCGCTGCACCAGACCGGGAAGGCGAGCGGAGAATACGAGGACTTCCTGACCGGCTTCGTGCTCGCGAACGGTCAGGTATGGGGCCGTCCCGTAGGCGTTACCACCGCGCTCGATGGCTCATTGCTGGTGACCGACGACGGCTCGAACTCGATCTGGCGGATCAGCTACGTCGGCGGATAGCAGCGTGTCGAGGCGCTTCGAGACTGCGCGGCTACGGCCGGCGCACAGGCGCCTTAGCGCTTGTCCGTTGGTGCATCGCCAGCGTCCTGTGCCGCGAGGCCGCCGATGGCGGCCCAATCGAGGCTGTCGCCGCCTTGCGCGAGGAGCCGCAGAAAGCGGTCGTGCAGCAGGCTTCCAAGCGGCATGGGCACGCGCAGACTCTCGGCCGCCGCCAGCGCGAGGCGGATGTCCTTGAATCCGAGCGGCGCGGCGAAAGCGGCCGGCTGAAACCGGCTTTCGGCGATCAGGCCACCGTAGATCTTGTACGCGGGCACCGGGAAGATTGTGGAAGTGAGCAGATCAACGTAGGCCCGCCGATCGATGCCCGCCTTGCCGACGAGCGCGATCGCCTCGCCCAATGCCTCGATTGCGGCGGCGAGCAGGAAGTTTCCGCTGAGCTTGACGAGATTTGCTGCCGCGGGCTCCATGTTGATGGGAAAGGTCTTCTGTCCCAACACGTCGAAGAGCGGCTTGCAGGCTTCGACCGCAGCGGCCTCGCCCCCGGCGACGATGAAAAGCTTGGCTGCCGCCGCCGCATCTGGACGGCCGAAGACTGGCGCCGCGACGAAGCGCTGTCCGGCGCGAGCGTGCGTCTCTGCGAGGTGTTTCGAGAGCGCGACGCTGATCGTGCTCATCGAAAGATGGATGGCGCCCTTGGCGAGGTTTTCGACAATGCCGTACTTTGCCAACGCCACATCAGCGACCGCGGTATCGTCCGCAAGCATCGTGATGATCACCTCTCCATGACAAGCATCAGCAACACTGCCCGCCTCGTGTGCACCCAGTTCGAGGAGCGCGCGACGCTTCTCGGGGCTGCGGTTGAACACGGTGACATCGTGCCCCGCCTTCACGAGGTTCGCCGCCATCGCCGAGCCCATATGGCCCAGCCCGATAAATCCAATCTTCATTTCTTCAACTCCGGGGTCGTGAGCCATTAGGATCGTTGCAGGGGCGCCATGAACTCGGGCCCGACGGGATCGGTGATCGCCTCGCTCAGGATGCGATCGATTCTCGCCCGCGTTGCAGCGCCGAGCGACCAGCCCGCCACACCGAGTACGGCCTCCAATTGGTCGGGGTGGCGGCCGCCCCAGAGCGCCACGCTGATGCCCTGGTCGAGCATCCAGCGTACCGCCAGGTGAATCACGCGTCGGTGGAAGAAATCCTGCGCGAGTTGATCGAGCTGCCCGACGGCTGTCAGGTACTGCCCGTAACGGGGCGGCTGGAACTTCGGGTCGAGCCGCCGCAGATCATCACCTTCGAAGGTGGTGTCGGCCCGCATCCGGCCGCTCAACAGCCCGCGACAGAGCGCGCCATACCCGAGCGTCGCGATGTTGTTCGCGCGGCAGTAGGGGAGAATCTGCGCTTCGATGTCTCGCTCGAAGAGATTGTAGGGTGGCTGCAGCACGTGCAGAGGCGCAACCCGGCGGAAGCGCTCCATCTGTGCCACCGAGAAATTGCTGACGCCGATGGCGCGAATCTTCCCCTGATCGTAGAGCGTGCGCATCGCCTCGGCGGTCTCCTCGATGGGCACGAGCGGGTCGGGCCAATGGACCTGGTAGATGTCGATGTAGTCGGTGCGCAGTCGGCGCAGCGAGTCGTCGATCTCCCGCATGATCCGATCCCGGGTCGCGTTCCGGTAGACCTTTCCGTCGCGCCATTCCAGGGCCACTTTGGTGGCAATGACTGCCTGTGAGCGCAGACCGGCCGCCCCGACCGCTTGGCCGACGATCTCTTCGGACACCCCGAATCCGTACACCGGTGCCGTATCGATCAGGTTGATACCCTGCTCCAGAGCGGCCCGGATCGTGGCGACCGATTCGCGCTCGTCGGTTCCGCCCCACATCCAGCCGCCCATCGCCCAGGTTCCGAGCGCCACGCGCGACACACGCAGCTGAGTGCCAGGAATGTCAACGGACTCGGGCTCGACTTCGTGCATCTGCGTCTCGGCTAACTGTTGCATGAGTGGGGTGCTCCTCTTTGGCGAACGTCAACAGGCTGTGCGCGGTCCATCGCTTCAGGCGGTCGGGAAGGTCGCATCGATGGTCTTGCCGTCGGGCATCTGACACTGACCGCGGCCTCCGCCGGCCATCCCTTGCGAGGGATGTGCGAGTTGAAATTTGCAGCGCATGTGCGCACCGCCCGGAGCACCGAGATTGGCCACGACCCGGCCCGAGTAGTGCGTGACGAAGCTCGGTCCGGCATCCCAGTAGTCAAAGCCGCCAAAGCCGCGCCAGCCCGGATTCCACCCGGTCCAGAGAGGCCCGAGGTTATCGACCCTCGTATCCTTGGTGATCTCGAAGAACTGTCCGCTGTATTGCTTGCCGTCGGTCAGCGTTGCGCTCATTGTCCCGGACACCGAATCCGAGCTCTTCCAGCTGAAGGTGACCGGATCGGCGCCCGCGGCGGTCGAGCCGAAGCCCGTGCCCATGGTTGTGCAGCCTGCTGCGAGCGCGAGCAGCAGCGGCAGCCCGAGTTTTACCGTTCGATGTGTCATGTCACTTCTCCTGTTTGCGTCCGGCGAACACACTTGCCGCCGGTGTCAGGGGTAAGCATGGTCGGCGAAGGATGCGCGCTGATTTCGTGGTGCTCGGTGAGCGTTTCAGACGTAGCACGCCCGCCAACGCTGTCGCGGTCAGGAAGGAACACTCTCCATGCCTGCGTAGGGTGGCGGGCCGCCCAGTAGAGTGAGGCGATTCCGGCAACAGACAGGTGCGTGTCCGGCTCCTCTTCCAGCAGCAACGGCGCGGCCGCGATGGTGACAACCTGCTGCAGATCCTGAACGTGAAGGCTCCGCAGGTCGGGCGGCCGAAGATCGAGAGTCCTGCGCGGCGGGACGGTAGCTATGGCGCGTTCGGACGCCGGTGCTACCGCACTCCCTTTCGGGTCATCGAGTGCGTCTGCGGGAGACCCCACGGCGACATGCAGGGACGAGAGGGCTATCCGGAGTAGGGCCGGAATGAACTTCTTCACGAAGGCTCCTGGTCGACGTGGATGGACAGGACACGACCGTCCTTGCGCATCGCTTCGACCACGTCCTGACAGCGAGGGTCAGGACCGGACCCCGTGAGCTCGATGACAATGACGGATCCAGGACGCCAGCCCTGCAAGGTCAACCGATAGCCGGCCTGATTGCTCAGGAGCGAGCTCAGGAACCCCAAATCGACCGGGTTCGGCACATCCGGCGTCAGCTCGACACTCAACCGCATGTTGCACACTGCAGGTGATGCGATAGCGATGTTGCTGACAAGCACTGCGGCCAGCATCGCAGCGCTCACAATGCTTCCGCTGCGGCGGTTTGACGCACTCGCCATGGCTCAACCACCAGGCGAATGCCTGCCGCTGGCCACGTCCGTGCCTACCGCAACATTGGCCTGCTTCTGCGGGGCTCCGGCCGCCTGGCTAGTGAAGATCAGAACTTCGCACACGGTGATGAGCAGCGCTGCAACGAGAATGAGCCATTCGTAGGTTTTCATGAGTGCCTCCGTTTAATCAAAGCTATCAATGCCTCGTAGAGCGGGTATTACGTCTGCCGGCACACGCATTTCAAAAGAAATGCTCCTCGCTTGCATCCTGCGTAATCCCGCCACGGCACTGATGGCGCCGCAAGCAAATGCGCCCGCTGCGCTTGCCACGAACAAGCAGAGTGCGGCGATTCCGAGGATTGCGAGATCGCCGCTCATGAACTCGGATCCTGCGCCGCTGTCCAACCCCCGCCGAGTGCGCGGATGAGCTGCACACTGGCGCGCAGCTCGCGGGTGTCGAGATCGACTGATGCCAGCTCGGTTTGCAGCGTGACTGTTTGCGACGTGACCACGTCGAGATAGCTCGTAGCGCCCTCGCGGTATTGGGTCAGCGACAGATCCAGCGAACGTTTCGCCGCCGTCATGGCCGAGTGCTCCTCGGTTGCCGCGATTCGATAGTGGTGTGTCAGCGCCAGGCTGTCCTCCACCTGCTGGAACGCCGTGAGTACCACACCGCGGTAGATGCTTCCGGATTCGTCCAGTGCCGCCTGCGCCTGAGCGACCTGCGCCTTGCGCTTACCGGCGTCGAACAGAGTGAACAGCAGCGAAGGTCCGATCGACCAGAACGCGTTCGGCGCCGTGAGCCAGTCTCCGCCCTGCGTGGATTGATATCCCAGCGCTGCGCTGAGCGTGATCGCGGGGAAGAACGCGGCGCGTGCGACTCCGACACTGGCATTGGACGCGGCGATGCGCCGCTGGGCCGCGGCGATATCGGGTCGTCGCTGCACGAGGGTTGATGGCACGCCCACCGGCACGTCCGGCAGCGCGAGCGGCGTGAGTCGCGGCTCGAGCGAGAATTGGGAAGCGGACTCGCCAACCAGTGCGGCGATCGCGTGTTCGGCCACCGCGCGCTGTGCGAGCGTCTGTTCCGCCAGTGAGCGGGAAGAGTCGAGCTGGGTCTGGGCGCGCGCGACATCCAGGCCCGCGGCAATTCCGCCGTCGTGGCGCGCCTGTGTCAATGCCAGCGCCTTTTGGTACGCGCTCACAGTTTCATTCAGCAAGGCGATCTGGCGATCCAATCCGCGCACCACGATGTAATCGTCAGTGAGCTGAGCCTGCAGGCTCAGTCGGGCAGACTCGAGGTCCGCTTCATACGCCTGCGCCTGGGCTCCAGCGGCTGCCACCTCATTGCGAATGCGTCCCCAGAGATCGAGCTCGTAATCGGCTGCCACGCCGACCGTGAAAGAGTTGTAGCCGTTCGACGAATTGGCTGGACGCTGCGGTCTCATATTCGACAGCCCGTTGCGCTGCGCGTTGGCACCGAGTACCAGCGACGGAAAGAGACCGGAGCGCTGCTGATCGCTGAACGCCTGCGCCTGGTTATAACGCGCCAACGCCGCGGCGAGATCGGGGCTGTGTTCGATCAGGCGCGTCTGCAGCGCGTTCAGTTCGGCGTCGCCATACGCCTGCCACCAGTTGCCGCGCGGCAAGCCGTCCGCCGGCTGCGCCGGCGTCCAGGGCGCGGCTTCTTTATATACCGCGGCGGTGGGGACGTCCGGTATCGTCAGCCGTGGCGCCATACTACAGCCGCCGAGCGTTACGGCTGCGGCAAGAACGGCTCCTGCCAGTGCGCTATTTGGTTTCATCGGCCCTTGCCCCCGCAGGCGCCTGGAGTGAGGCCGCCGCGAGCATGCTGCCGCCCGATGAGCCGGGGGCGATCCGGACCTGGTCACCCTTGCCGATGCCGTCGGGCGGGCTGTCGATGATGCGATCGTTGGCCGCCAGGCCCGAGGAGATCTCGATGACGTCGCCCAGATCGCGCGCGATGGTGACCGGCTTTAAGGCGACGCGGTTATCCGACCCGATCGTCGCCACGCGCGCGCCGCGGCTGTCGAAAATCAGGGCGCTGGCGGGGATGCTCAGGCTGGCCGCAGCGGGTCGCAGATCAAACCGCACATTGGCGAACGCGCCCGGCACCAGCTCTCCGCTCTCGTTGTCCACCGCGAGCTGTATGAGCGTGGAGCCTGAGGCGGGGTCCACTGACTGGGCCGAAGCTTGCACAGTGGCGACAAACGTCCGGCCCGGACGCTCCGGGACCGTCATCTGCGCCTGTGTAGCGGGGGTGATCTGAGCCGCATAGGTTTGCGGGACATTCACGTACAGGCGCAGCTCGTGCGTATCGGAAACGACAAACAGCTCGAGCCCTTTGCCGCTGCCCGCGTTGATCAGCGCGCCGACATCCGTAGTCCGCGCCGTGACGATGCCGTTGAACGGAGCGGTGATTCTCTTGAACCCCTCCATGACTTCGAGGCGCTCGACGTTCGCCTGCGTAGCCTTGACGATGGCCGCCTTGGCGGCGAAGTCGCCGTTCTTCATGTCGACGTCCTGAAGGGAAACCGCATCAGTCTTGACCAGCTGTTGCCAGCGCTTGGCCGTGGTGCTCGCGAGCGCCGCGTTTGCCCGCGCGGTCAGCAGATCGGCCCTGGCCTGGGACAACTGTTGATCGACATCCGGCGCCTCGATTTCGGCGAGCAGCTGTCCAGCCTGGACTGAGGTACCGATATCGACCTTCCAATCCTTCAGATAACCGTTGACGCGCGCATAGATCGGCGCACGCGAGTAGGCCTCCAGCCGGCCGGGTAGTGCCAGGACGGCGGAGCTGTCGCCGCGCAGCGCTTGCGTGACCGTCACGACCGGCTGCGCTTGCGCAGCGGTCCACTGGCGCAGGCGCTTGCTTTCCGAAGCCCGGGAGGCGATGCCGCCACCCACGACGAGAACGGCAATGCCGACAGCCAGCAGGGCGGCGATGCGCAGTCCGCGGCGCGGGATAGGGTGAACGACAGGCTCAGGCGACATGAGGCTCTCCAATGACAGGGGACGGTGCAGCACCGCGAGCGTATTTACGATGTACGATGCTGAAGACAACGGGAACGAAGATCAGAGTGGCCACGGTCGCGAACGCCAACCCGCCGATGACCGCGCGCCCGAGCGGCGCGTTCTGCTCGCCGCCTTCGCCCAAGCCCAGGGCCATCGGCGCCATGCCGATGATCATGGCGAGCGCGGTCATCAATACCGGTCGAAAGCGCACGAAGCCGGCCTCGAGCGCCGCCGCGACCGGGTCGCCAAGCGCCTCCAAGCGCTCGCGCGCGAAGCTGATGACGAGCACGCTGTTGGCGGTCGCCACGCCCATGCACATGATTGCGCCTGTGAGCGCGGGCACGGACAGCGTAGTACCGGTGGCAAACAGCAGCCACACGATGCCCGCAAGTGCGGCCGGCAGCGCAGTGATGATGACGAATGGATCGCTCCACGATTGGAAATTGACCACGATCAGCAGATAGATCAGCACGATGGCGCCGAGCAGGCCGAACAGAAGTCCGGCGAACGCCCTGTTCATCGTCTGCACCTGGCCGAGCAGCGCCACCGTGCTTCCCTTGGGCGCGTCGTGCGCTGCGTCCTTGAGGATGTTGTCGATGTCCGCCGCAACCGCGCCGAGATCACGCCCCTGTGTGGTGGCGTAGATCTGAACCATCGGCTGGATGTTGTACTGTGAGACAACCGCGTTCGAGGCGTTGCGGCTGATGTTCGCCACACCCCCGAGGACTTGCGGCACCGGCGTCGTGGTCGCGGTGATCGGCAGGTTCTGCAGCGCACTGAGCGTGTCGACCTTGTACTGCGGCGTCTGCATGACAATCGGGTACTGCACGCCGTTTTTCGGGTCCAGCCAGAACGTGGGCGCGACCTGGCTGCTGCCCGCGAGCATGACCAGCAGGCTGTTGGTGACGTCGCGCTCCGTGAGACCGAGGTACTGTGCCTGCGCCCGATCCACGTTGACGTTGAAGCCGGGATTGCTCGGAGACTCCTGGATTCGCGCATCGGCGACACCCGCTACCAGCCGAATGCGGCGCAGGAGCTCCCCCGCATACCTGAAGTTCGCGGCCAGATCGGGTCCGCGCACCTGCACATCGATCGGGGCGGGAGAGCCGAAATTCAGGATCTGACTGACGATATCGGCGGGCAGGAACGCGAAGGTGGCGCCTGGAAAGCGGACCGGGAGCTGCTCGCGGAGCGTCTTCACGTAGTCGGCCGTCGGTCGGTGAACCGCCTTCAGCGAGATCTGGATGTCGCCGTCCTGTGAGCCGATGGTGCCGGTGTTGTTATAGGAGAGGTTGATGCCGCTGACGGGCATGCCGACGTTGTCGACCAGCGTGCCCAGCTCGGCAGGCGGAATGACCTCGCGGATGACCTTCTGGACCTTGGCGAACACATTGGCACTGTCCTCGACGCGCGTGCCGACCTGGAGGCGCACGTGCATCAGGATCTGCCCCGAATCCACCGCGGGGAAAAAATTGCGGCCCAGCATCGGCACGAGCAGGAACGAGGCCAGCACGACGCCGACAAAGCCGACTACGAACGGGCGGCGATGACTGAGCGCGAGCTGCAGCAGACCGTGATATTGCTCACGGAAGCGTGCAAATTGCTTCTCGAAGCCACCCTGAAAGCGCACCAGCGGGTTGCGAGACGCCCGCGCCGAGGCTTGGGCGCCCGCCTCCGCCTGGGAGGCGTGCCGCCGCAGCAGGTACTTCGCCATCGTCGGTACGAGCGTGCGCGACAGGATGAACGAGCTGATCAGTGCAAAGATGACGGCCTCTGCCATCGGCACGAACAGAAAGCGTGCGATGCCCTGCAGGAAGAACATCGGCACGAACGCGATGCAGATGCACAGCAACGACACGAACGCCGGCGTGACGATCTGCCTGGCCCCGTCGAGGATCGCCGGCTCCACCTCCTTACCCTGCTCCAGGTGCCAGTTGATGTTCTCTATCGTCACGGTCGCATCGTCGACCAGAATGCCGACTGCCAGCGCGAGCCCGCCGAGAGTCATGATGTTGAGCGTCTCCCCCAGGACAGACAGCGCGGTAATCGAACCCAGGATCGCCAGCGGAATGGATGTGGCGATGATCACCGTCGAGCGCCAGCTGCCGAGGAACAGCAGGATCATCAGACTGGTGAGCGCCGCGGCTATCACGCCTTCGCGGACCACGCTACTGATCGCCCCGGTCACGAACACCGACTGGTCACCGATCGGAGCAACCACCAGCGCCGCAGGCAAAATCGCCTTGAGCTGCGCCATCTTCGCCTTGATGCCCTGAATGATCGCGAGCGTCGAGGTGGCGCCGCTCTTCTCCACGATCAGCAGTACCGAGCGTCCACCATCGACGTGCACGATATTGGTCTGAGGCGGGTAGCCGTCGCGCACCTGCGCGACGTCGCGCAAATAGATTATCGCGCCGTTCACGGCCTTGATCGGCAGGTCGGCGAGCCCGCTGATGTCGGTAGGCGAGTTGTTGAGCTGCATCGTGTATTCGAACTTGCCGATCTTCTGCGTGCCCGCCGGCAAGATCAGATTCTGAGTCGCCAGTGCAAGCGCCACATCCTGACCGGAGAGGCCCCGCGCCTGGAGAGCTGCGGGGTCCAGATCGATCTGCACTTCGCGCGTCTTGCCGCCGAACGGCAGCGGCAGTGACGCGCCGGGCACGGTGATGAGCTGAGTGCGGATCATGTTCGTGCCGAGATCCGAGAGGGTCTGCTCGGACATCCCTTTCCCCGAGAGGGCGAGCTGGATGATCGGCACGGTGGAGGCGCTGTAGTTGAGCACCAGCGGCGGCGTGATACCCGCGGGCATCAGCTTGAGCTGGGTCTGCGAGACAGCAGTGACCTGCGCGTTCGCCGTACGAATGTCGGCGGTCGGCTGGAAGAAGATCTTGACGACTCCAAAGCCCGCATATGAAACACCCTCGATATGCTCGATGTCGTTCACGGTCGTGGTGAGCGCGCGCTCGAACGGAGTCATGACGCGGCCGTTCATCTGGTCCGGGGGCAAGCCGGTGTATTGCCACACAACGCTGATTACCGGGATCTGGATGTCCGGAAAGATGTCGGTGGGCGTGCGCAGCGCAGAGAGCGTGCCGAAGATGAGAATCAGCAGCGCGAGCACCACGAACGTGTAGGGGCGGCGCAGGGCAATTCGGACCAGAGCCAACATGTTGTCACTTCTCCCTCAAACGTCCTGTCGGGCAACGAAACGACGCAGTAGCGCGCCTCATTGATCGATGGCTGGCAGGTTGCGCGGCAGGTCTTGCGCAGGCATTTCCGCGAGCCTCGCGGGCATTTCAATTGCAACGGCGGCGGCATCGGCCGAGCTTGGCAGTCGAGCCACTGTCGGCGGCGCCCAGGCGGCAGAACTCCCTGGCGAGGCACGGGAAGGATCGTGGACCGCGAGCGCCGCCGGCACCGGCGATGCAATGCCGCAGTCAGGAGGACGCGTGACGGGCGGAGGTTACGCGCTGCTTTGCGGAGCTCGGCGGCCTTTTGAGCTGTAATGCCCTCGGCAACGCGGCGGTACGTTCAATACAGGACTTCGACCGCACAGTTGAACGTATAGCCCACCCCGCGTTCCGTGACGATGAACCGGGGTTGCGACGGATCCGGTTCAATCTTCGGGCGCAGCCGGGCCACCTGAACGTCGATCGAGCGGTCATAGACCTCGTTGTCGTACACGCGACTCGCCTCGAGGAGCTGGTCCCGCGTGAGGACCCGCTGCGGGGCGCCCAGCAAGGCGGCGAGCAGGTTGAACTCGCCATTCGTCAAATCAATCGGTCGCCCGTCGCGCTGCTTGAGGCGGCGCGTTCGCAGGTTGAGCTCGAACTCGGCGAACCGGTAGGCGCGAACCTGGCGCTCGCGCGCTTGCGTCAGCGCCGCGCCTTTCGTTCGCCGCAGCACTGTCCGAATACGCGCCAGCAGCTCGCGCGGACTGAAAGGCTTGGTCAGGTAGTCGTCCGCCCCCAGCTCAAGTCCCATGACGCGATCGGCTTCGTCGCGCACGCCGGTGAGCATGACTATCGGAATCGCTGAACTGTCGCGCAGCGTCCGCACGATCGCCATGCCGTCCTCACCGGCAAGGCGCAAGTCGAGGATGACGAGATCAATCGCTTCATCCGCGAGTATCTGCGACATCTGCTTGCCGCTCGCCACCACGCTGACGCGCAGCGCGTTCTGCGTAAGATACTCCTCCAACAGCGCCCGGATCTGCGGGTCATCGTCCACGACCAGGATGTGCGGCTGAATTGTTTCCGGCATATCTGCAACCTCCTTCAGTGAGCCGATCCCAGCACTCGTGCAAGCGACTCGGCAAGGTCGCGGCCCTGAAGCGGCTTGCGCAGCACCTCTTTTGCGCCGACGGCAGCCGCTCTGCGCGTGAGCTGCGCACCACCGTGGCCGCTCATCAGGATGATCGGCAAGGTGGGCTGAATCCGCCGGACTTCGTGCGCAAGCTCGGTGCCGACCAGATCCGGCATCGCTTCATCGGTGAGTATGAGATCGAAGCGCTGCGGCTCGGCCCGAAACGCCTGCAGCGCCGCGCTGCTCGATTCGAAGCCCACGGGCTGGTAGCCGAGCGCGGCAAGCATTTCCTTGGCGAGCGCAACCAGGGGGCGCTCGTCGTCGACAATCATCACCGTTTCGCCGTGTCCGCGCGGCAGCTCGCGGACAGCCTCGACCGCAGGTTTCCCGGCTTCGCCCGCGACCGGCAGCCAGATCTCGAACTTCGTCCCTTTACCCGCACTGGTAGCCACGTCAATGGCGCCCCCAAGCTCGGAAACAATGCCGTGCACTAGCGACAGACCGAGGCCGGTGCCTTCGCCGACACCCTTGGTGGTGAAGAAGGGATCGAACATCCGCTCCAAAACCACAGGCGGGATGCCGGTGCCCGTGTCGCTGACGACGAGCCGCACATACGCCCCCGGGGAGAGAGTACCCCGCGAGAGCGAGCGCTGCTCGCTCAACTCGGCGCGCTCGAGAACCACGCTGAGTATCCCACCGCGCTCCATTGCATGGAGAGCGTTGGTACACAGGTTCATCGCCACTTGATGCAGATGCGTCGCATCTCCGATCACTGCAGCGTCACCGGCTTCGAGGGTTTTCTCGAGGCGAATGCCCGCCGGCAGCGAGGCTGCGAGCAGCTCAAGCGTTTCCTCGATCACGGACTGAACGTTCACCGGCACGCGCTCACCGAGCCCGCTGCGGCTGAAGCCGAGAATGCGCTCAACGAGCGTCTTTGCGCGCCCCGCGGCGTGCATGACATTGTCCAGGTAGCGCCGCAAGGCGCTGCCTTCAGCAGAATGCTGGTACGCAAGCTCGCCGTACCCCAGGATCGCGCCGAGGATGTTGTTGAAGTCATGGGCGATACCGCCGGCCAGTGTCCCCATCGCCTCCATCTTCTGCGACTGCCTCAGTTGCGCCTCCAGGTGTTCCTTGTCGACTTGCGCCTGCTTTTCAGCGCTGACGTCGATTGCCGAGCCGACGAACCGATACGGCCTGTCCGCCGCGTCACGCAGACAACGGCCACGTGCGAGCACCCAACGCCACGCGCCGTCAGGTTGACGGACGCGGTATTCGCACTCGTAGTGCGGTGTACTTCCTTCAAAATGATCTCTCAGTGCGGCGTCGAAGCGCGGCATGTCGTCGGGGTGAATGACGATTTGCGCCAACCACGCGGTGCGAGTCGTGATTGCACTGCCTGCGCTTTGACCTCCCAACGTTTTCATCTTCGGCGAGAGGAACAGGCGATCCGTCGCGACGTCCCAGTCCCAATGCCCCTCATTGGCTCCTTCCATTGCGAGCGCATAGCGCTCCTCGCTTTCCCGCAGCGCACGCTCGCCGGCCTCGACTCGCCGCAATTGGCGCAACAGACCCGCAATAGTTAACATTCCCAGCAGCGTGATGATGAGCGTGCGCAGGCCGAGGCGGATGGTCTCGTCGCGCCACGGCTGCAACGCGACCGCCTCTTCGCGAGTGACCGTGAGCTCCAGGGGCGTGTCCCTCACGCGTGCCACGGCGATGAAGTCCCGCTTGCCGTCGATGGGGTTCAGGAGTCGCTTGACCTGCGCGGTCGGTGCAGCAACGAGCTGCGGGAATTTCTGCCCGACCGCGTTCGGCGTCGGCGGGTTACGTACGAGCAGCGTCCCGTCCTCGCGCAGCAGGTGGATCGCGCTGCCCCCGCCGAGCTTGACGGCTCCATAGAACTGCTTGAGATCTTCGAGGTCGACGATTGCCGTGACAACGCCTGCGAATCCCTTGTCATCGTCGAGCCGGCGCGAGAGTTCTACCCCTGCGCGGTTTTCGGAACGTGTCACGAGCGGTTCGCTCATGAAGAGTCCCGTCGCGGTGCGGTCCCGCTGAGCAATGAAGTACGAGCGGTCAGAGACGTCAAGGTGGGGTGGCGAGGATCCGCGCGAGCGGTAACGCTGTATACCCTGGGCGTCGACGATCGTGAGCAAGCGTACCTGCCGCACGCCCGCCGCGCGGTTCGCAAGAACTTCGTCCAGACGCCCCGGCGCGCTCTGGTCGCCAACGTGTTCATACCAGCGCGCCGTATCGCGCAGCAGAAGATCGATGCCTTGCCAGGTCCAAGCGGTTTGCTCGGCGAGCGCCTTGGCCACGTTGTCGAGCTCGCGATCCGTCGCGACGAGCGAATTGTGATACGCGCGCCAGGCGTCGTAAGCGGACGAGCCCGCAAACGCAAGAATGACGAGAACGCCGAGCACGATGACCCCGAGCCGCAGACGCTTGAACCGGAGTGAGCGGCTGCGGGGTGAAGCAGAATCGTCTAATGAGGGCATTCGGTGCGTTCGTGCGCTCAACTCGGTGCGCCAATGATAGCGCGTACCGCCTCAAGCAGATCGCCGCGGGTCAATGGCTTTGCAAGGACCCGCTGGACACCGAGCATCTGTGCGGTCGCGCCCGCGGCCGAGAGACCGGAACAGAACTGCCCCGAGATCGCGATCAGCGGTGTGCCTGGATGCGCGGCCTGCACTTCACGCACCAGCTGCGCGCCCGCCTGTTTGGGCATGTAGACACTGGCGATCACGAGATCCTCTGTGCCTCCGCGCTGCACCCCGCCCGGCGCGACCTCACGCACACGATAGCCTGCTTCGCTCAGCCATTCCTTGAGCAGGGCGCGCATGAGGTCATTTTCCTCGTATATCGCAATGCCTGACATGGTTCTGATTCGGAAGCGCCCTGGTGGCCTCATTGCTCGCGTCGCCCGATCGCTTTGCCTGTCCGGCGGGCTGCTCAGCGCCGAGGACAGGAGCAATGTGCGGGACGCAGTCTTCGAGCTGATTTCGCGCTATGCGGCTCTTATTTCAATCGTAATGAGCGCAGGCGATCAGTGCCTGGTCGATGCTCAACCTGTGGTTGCGCGACGAACCTTGGTAAGCTTCGCCGATCACGCGAAGGAGATCTACTGTTGCATTCCTTGCCGGCGATTTCTCTCGCATGCACCGTGTTGAGCCTGTCCGCTATGTCTGCCGTGGTGCAGGGTCGCCCGACCGGCTCCACGCGGCCGGCGTCGTTCGACATTGAAGCGCATCGCGGCGGCCGCGCGCTGCGCCCCGAGAACACGCTGCAATCCTTCGCCAACGCCCTGTCGATGGGCGTCGATACGCTTGAACTCGACATGGCGGTCACCAAGGATGGGGTGATCGTCGTGTCGCACGAGCGGGGTCTCAATCCGGACCTGGCGCGCGCTCCCGATGGGCTCTACGTGCCTCCGCCTGGCATTCCCTACGTCAAACTGACGCTCGCGGAGGTCAAGAAGTACGATGTCGGCCAAATTCGTCCCGGCAGTGACTACGCCGCTCGGTTTCCCGACCAACGCGCGGTGCCCGGGACCCGCATACCAACTCTCGCCGAAGTGTTCGAACTGGTACGCAGGTCTGGCGATCGCCACGTACACCTGAACATCGAGACCAAGATCGATCCGAATCATCCGGACGAATCGCCAGACCCGGAGCACTTCGTCGCAGTTGTGCTCGATCTGCTGCATCGCGAGAACTTTGCGGGCCGCGTCATGATTGAGTCTTTCGACTGGAGAACCTTGCTGCTGGTGCAAAAGCAGGCACCCGCGATTCCGACCGCGTACTTGACGCAGCTGCGGGAACCGGACGCCAACATCTACCTCGACAGGCCTTCACCGTGGACCGCAGGATTCGATCCGCGCAAGTACGGTCGCTCAGTCGCGCGCGCCATTAAGGCCGCGGGCGGCGCGATCTGGTCGCCGTTCTACGGCGACGTCGACCGAAGATCGATCGCGGAGGCGCACAAGCTCGGGCTCAAGGTCCTGGTCTGGACCGTGAACAGCCCTGAGGATATGGCGCGTCTCATTGATCTGGGCGTCGACGGCATCATCTCGGATCGCCCCGACGTGCTGCGCGCCATTGCAGCCAGGAAGGGCATTACTCCGCCGCCGCCCGCACCGGTATCGCCCTGACCCGGAACCAAGACCGATCGCCTGCATCAAGGTTCGAGCGGCTCGCTAGCTGGTGCACCAGGCCGCGCGTGAGTGATATCGCGCACCCACGTCAGGCCTTTTATCGCCTGTGACCAACCCACGGCCGTGATGGCGAGGGTGGCTACGTGCTCGAGTTCCTCCGGACTGATTCCCTCCGAGCTCGCTCTGCGTGCATGCGAATGCGTCGCGCCCTCCGAGCTGGCGGCAATGGCGAGTGCGAGGTGAATCAGGCGTCGCGTGCGCGCATCGAGCGGGCCTGCGCGGCTTGCTTCCTCACCCAGACGCTGAAAGGCCTCCCATAGCGCGGGATGCGCGCGGGCCATGTGCAGCGCTGCTCCCGGCAGCTTTACGTTGGCTGCATCGGAAGGCGCGTGCGGCTGACTTTTGCGGGCCATGTGCTGCTCCCTTTCGTGACGGTCTCTAAAGGATGTGACGTCCTTCGTTACCCAGTCAACTGGTCCGCACTCGACAACATCCTCAAGGCCGCTTCCCAGCGCTGTCGGAAGGGATATCGATCTGAATGCGTTTCAATACCTCAAGCCCTGCAGGAGACTGAGCGACGGACTCCGGTATGAGTATGAATTCCCCGCCCGTCTTCGTATTCACGATGCGCGCGACGATCGGGTAGTGCTCGCCATGATCCGGATAGAGCAGCTTGCGGTGCGTTCGAGTCCAGGCAAGCGGCTGGAACAGCCAGGGTTTGCTGATCGCAAAATCGGTAAACGCCTCTCGGGTTACGACCTGCAATGGCGCAATTCCCTCGACGGGTCCCACGAATTCCACGCCCTCCCCTTCGATCGTGAATCCGAACGCACCTCGTGACGTTTCCCAGGAGTCGAAGAAACTGCCGGGTCCCCACGACACGACGCCATGTCGCTCCGGATATTCCCGTGACGCGCCTGTGTTGGCGTCGAGCGGTGTCCAGGCTCGCTCGCCGCTTTCAAATCCGATCGTTGGCACATCGGCATACAGGCCGCCGCCTGCTCCTGCATATATCACCTGTATCGCGATGACGTTGTCGCCGCCAAAGTTCAGGGCGGCATACGCGTCGTCGCCGGGTCGTATCCAGTAACTTCGAAATGCCCTGGCCCCGCGGTCCGAGCCAGCGAGGACGCCGTTGAGGTACGTCCAGTCCCGACTGTTGACTCTCCCGAGCGTCAAGACCAGTGGTTGACCCTTGGCTTCCGCCGGCAAGTACAAATGTGTCTTAAACCATTCCCAGCCCGTGTATTGGGCGCTCGGGTGGTCTTTCCACACTTGCGGGACCTTGAGCGCGGTCCATCCGGAATCGCTTTGGTTTACGGCGTGCCAGCCTTGCTTCAGTCCATACTCCTGCGCGTGCTCCACGTCGCCGCCATCCGGCGATGCCCGAAATTTCCATTCGCCAATCGGTTGATAACTGATCTTTGGACGATATTCGTACCAGTCAACGACGCCGCCGTGTTCTCCCATGGTTTCGCGGTCACGCATGGTGGCGCCATAAAAAACGATGGCGCCACCGCGATCGAGGAATCGTCCCAGCGCATCCTGCAAATCGCGACCGGATCGAGTTTTTCTCGGCAGCGCGTTCCCCGCAACGATCAGCGCGCCCGCTGTTCCCGGGTCAAGCGTCAGGAGCTCATCTGCCGTGACATGACGCCGCGGCAGTCCGACGAGCGTCCGGGTCGGCATGCCGTCTTCAACAAACGTGACGGCTGCCCGTCTTTTTAGTGCCGGCGGCACCAGGGGCGTTGGAGGTGAGGAATCTCCCAGCACCGGATACTCACGCTTCGACAATGGCGCATGCTGCGCTCCGCTCACCATTGCCGTCGCCGGCGCCTCGATCACTTTGACCCGTGGATCCGTAACGCTGATTTGGAGCCTGCCATCCGTTTGCACCAACAAAAGTCGGCCTTGCGGAAGGGGAACAGTTGCATGCCAGCTCTTCCAGTCCGCCGGAACGTTCGGAGACACACGGATGCGCGCACAGCCTGCCTCGATAATTTCGATGCCGAGGAGACCTTCGAAAATGGCGTCCTGGTACGCGCCCGCCGCGCTCACGAACGCGTGCCCCCCCTCGCTCACACCGTCTGGCGTCATCAGTTCCTCAACGAGCCCCGGGTACTCCGGGTCTTCGAGTGTGTTGGAGAAGCCTTCGAGCAGATGGATTCCGCCCTCAATATCACCATTGAGAAAACGCGCCCGCGCTTCAACGGCATTCCACCACGGCCATACCTTGACATTCTGGTCGTTGTGCGCGTCGACATGCGTCATCGGGGGCGTGATCGTGACAGACCCCGCAGTCCGCCAATTCGTTTGCCGTACGGTTGCGAGCACGCGCTGCACGCGATCTTGTGGCGCGACGCCGCTCAGCACCGCCAGCATGTTGCCCTCGGACGAGGAGCGCTCATCCGCTTCTCCCCCAAGCGAGAGATTGTTGTACTCACCCGCGGCCTCATTCCACAGATGGGCATTGATGCCCCTCACGAATCGCAGCTGCACGTGATCGAGTCGCTGTGCCGCCGCCGGGTCGCCCAGCGTCCGCTCGATCGTGGCAAAGCGTCGAAGCAGATCCGCAAAGAGCACGTTCGAGTAGAGAGCGCGCGCGCCGTCCGGAAACAGAAGGAATCGGGAATGATCCATCCACTCCGTCACGTCGATGAGGAGTCCTCGCTCATCGGCATCACGATCGATCCACGCGTTGACCCAGGGACGCAGCGTGGTCGCCGCGTTGGTGAGAAACTCTCGATCCCCCATGAGAAGGTAGTAACGCCAGACGGCGCGCGTCAACCAGGCCACGCCCTCCGCCGAGCCGCCCTGGGACGCATCTTCCGTGACTTTGAGCCCGCGCGGGTTGGCAATCGCGTGCCGATGCAGATCGTAGTCGATGGTGGTGCGTGCCGCCGCGAACTGCCCGTCGACCATGGCGCCAGGCGCAAGGCCTGACCCGAGGTCACGCGACCAGACGTCGCGCCATCGGAACAGCTCGCAAACGTGCAAGTACCCGTTGAAGCCCAGGTCGATCAGGAAGCGGTTGAATGGTACGGCGCGATCGAGCTTGACGTTCGGTGTTTCAATGCGAAAACCCTCGCGGTACGGGGCCTCAAACAGTGCACGGAGCGTTTCCCATGAGCCGGGTCGTTTGAATCCTGCGGTAGAAAGAACCACGAAGCCTTCTCGATGTTGGAGTGGAATGCGCACGCGGCCGCCAGGCGCCACCGCGGGTTCACCCTTGCTTTCGATCTGCAACTCAACGCGGCCATTCGCATTCCGAACGTGTACGCCCGCCGCATAGGGAATCGCTCCGCTTGCACCGTGGAGCACTTCCACTTCCACCCCGCGCACCGTCAAGCGATAGGAGACCCCTCCCGGAAAGAACGATGAGCTTGCGTCGTCGGCTTGCAACTCATAGGGCTCGCCGTCCACGATCAGGCGAAATCGCCCCACCGCATTACCGCCCTCAAAGAAGTCAAAGCCGCTGGGGCGCACCTTGACAATACTGGCGCCATTTCCCACGAGTCCCAGCGGAGTTTTCGAAGGAAAAGCAATCCGCGTGCGCTCTTGCGCGCCGGCCGAATTGGTCAGGATTACCAAACTCCCAATCACGCGCCAGAACCAACAGGCTGTCATTTGAAGCTCTACTGCGCCGGATTGTGCACTTGTTACGCGGATCTGCCGAGCGCTACTGTGGTTTGGCAATCATCAGCCAGAACACCAAGACCACTGATGCAAATGCCGGCACGCCGAGCCAAAACCAAACTCGCGCGTACCTCCGATAAAGGGCACCCATGGGCGCACCCTCGCGTTCCGACATTCGGGCGAGATCTCGCATTCGAAGTTGCAACCACACTACGGGAATCCAGCAGATCCCGGCCAGGCAGAACAGCACGAGCGCCCAGGCGAGCCAACCGCGAAATAGCGGATAGCCCAGGAGCTTGGCGAGCGCTACACCTGTCGCGGCCTGAACAAGGATCGCAGGCAGCGTAAACAGCCAGTCGGCCAGTACCACCTTTTCGGATACGACCCGAATGGCGCCTGTATTCCCTGTTCGGTCAGTAATCCACTTAAAGAATGCGATTCCAAGCCCCGTTCCGAACAGAACGGTGGCGCTGATGACGTGCACGACCTTGAGGACGAGGTAGCTGTTCATTCCACGATTTCCCGGATGCTGAGGTCGCGAAGCGGCTCAAGGAATTCATCAACGGTCAACAGACCCATGCAAGGCATTGCACCGGTGGGGAGCTGATCGTCGGAGGCAATTTTTCGCGCCAGCGCGATGGCAGCACCGCAGGGAATGTGCGGTCCGTGGTTCTTCCGGGCCAGGAGATTCCAAGTAATCGTAAGAGGACTTTGATCCCACCCTTGGCCCTCGAGCGTCACGAACATTCCGCCTTGGTCGCTGACGATCGGCTCGATCCATCGGCTAATGCGATTCAACGACGCCGCGAAATCACCCAGGCTGGGCAGGATCCCGGCTTTCACAAGCCCAGCAAGACTCCAGACTACCAGGTGCCCCAAATCACTCGCGAACCCCGCCTGGAAGGAAACTGTCTTGACTGTCGGATACCGCCGTGGGAACAGCTCAAGGTCGGGAACATCGCAGCTTCCCAACCACCTTCCTCCGAGCGATTGCGGAAATTGATGCCTGCGAAGATTCAACCAACCGTACTCACGGACCCAAGTCCCGTTCTGCCAGCACGGGATCGGTTTGCCACCGTAACTGAAAACCCCCTTCACCGTCGCCAGCCCGGGGGCGCGTGCCCCAGAACTGATGCCGACATGAATGGAATCGAGCCGTTGGAACTTCGCCCTGTACCGGTCCACGACAGCTGAGGAAAGAGCCGGAACAGAACTCGCACCGCTGATGACCGTCACGCCCTGCGCCCGAGCTGAGGCATCGAGAGAATCTATTCCGGCGACAAACTGGCGCCCGTCTGCCAGGTCGACGTAGTGGCAGCCTGCTTCGATCGCGGCACGTGCGACCGTGTAACCCTGACCCTGAAACGGGCCTGCCGTATTGATCAGTATGTTGACCTGCAGTCCGCTAAGGGTGCGCGCCAGATTGACATCGAGCGTGTCAATTGCAACCGCACGTTCGGGTGGTAACTGCATTGCATCCGCTGCCGCGATGGCGCGATCGAGATTTCGTCCGGCCAGAAGGACTTTAAGCGTCGGTGTCAATGCAAGCGCCGCACCGATGCGGTGGCCAAAGAACCCGTAGCCGCCAAGGACCAGAACCGTATGCACTAGCGCCTGCCGTCCCGGGCACGGCATGTAGGCCACATCCCACGCAAATTGCGGATCAGCCTGAGTCGGTAGATACACTCTCGCGGCGTAGGCTAGTCCCCGTTGACTAAGACCATGCGACCAATCGAGCGTTCGTGTCTGCTTCTTGTTCCAGCGTTGCTGCTTGCTGCCTGCGGCAACAGCGGCAAGTCAGACTCTACCACTGCGGCCCCGCCTCGGGGTACGCTGCTGCAAAGCCCGCCTGAACTGCTGTCGACAGTCACAGCGCCCACTCTGCTGCTCGAGCTCAATACTGCAACCAATCAGCAGCTGCTGTCTCTTAGCGGCGCCCCGGTTTGCGACACTCTTATCTATCACATCCGGTACACGACGGTCGGCGGCGCGAACGAAGCCACCACTGCATCCGCGGCGCTGATGGTGCCTACAGGTGCCGGTGCGAGCTGCACTGGTGCGCGTCCGATCGTCTTGTACGCGCATGGCACGACGACGGATCGCGCGTTCAATATCGCGGACATGCAAAATGCGGAGACGCTGTTACTCGCGGCGCTGTTCGCATCACAGGGCTACATAGTGGTCGCGCCAAACTACGCCGGCTATGACACGTCCACGCTTGCCTACCATCCGTACCTGATTGCCGATCAGCAATCGAAGGACATGATCGATGCACTGAAAGCGGCGCGTACCGCGCTGCCGCTCGCATCTGCAACGCTTACGAAGGATAGCGGGCAGTTGTTTATTACCGGCTACTCACAGGGAGGTTACGTGGCAATGGCAACGCATCGCGCCATGCAGACCGCCGGAATGAAGGTTACCGCGTCTGTGCCGATGTCAGGGCCGTATGCGCTTGCCGCCTTTGTCGATGCAGTATTTTACGGTGAGGTCAATGGCGGTGCGCCGGTATCGTCCACGTTTCTCCTCACTGCCGATCAGGCCGCCTACGGGAATATCTACGCCAGCGCCGTCGAGGTATTTGAGCCACAGTACGCGGCTGGCATCGAATCCTTGCTGCCCAGCACGATGCTCAGAAGTCAGCTATATGCGGCCGGGAAACTTCCCCAATACGCGCTGTTCAGCCTGACACCGCCCGCTGCGGAATTTGCCGACATTACTCCACCGACGGCACCCGCAAACCTGGCTGCGGTTTTCGCCCTCGGCTTTGGCAACGGCAATTTGATCCAGAACAGCTATCGGCTCAGTTACCTGCGCGACGCGCAGACCCACCCGGACGGGGGATTCCCGACGTTGACGACCGGGACGGCGGCGGCGGCCCCTGAGCTTCCCTGGCGGCAGGCGTTGCAACGGAACGATTTGCGCGACTGGATTCCCAGTGCACCGGTGCTGCTGTGCGGCGGCAGTGTCGACCCGGTCGTCCTTTGGCTCAACACACAGCTGATGCAGGGCTATTGGGCCTCACATGCGCCATCGACTGCCTCGATCAGTGTTCTCGATCTTGAGTCCCCGGTATCGGTCAATGACCCTCATGCCAATCTGAAGCAAGGCTTTGCGTTGGCAAAACAGATTGTTGCTGCCAATGCTGTTTCGCAAGGTGCTACCGACGGTGGTGCACGCGCAGTCGCCGAAGCCTACCACGTGACTCTGGTGGCTCCCTTCTGCTTTGCGGCTGCCAAGTCGCTCTTCATGACCCAATGAACCTGATTCCAACGTCGCCGCGGAGGATTTTCCGTGGCCCGCGAGTTGGTCGCCACGATTGCTGGTTTTCCCGCTCTTGACAGCAAGCGAAGCAGGCGTACGATCCGGGCGCACTTTTGGGAAGGACAACCACAATGAGATTCGTGACCATACGCCTTCTGGCAACGTTGCTCATCGCCCCGCTGACGCTCTGGCTTTTGTCCGCACCCGCCGCGCTTGCGCAGGAAGAGAGAGCCGCACCAACTCCCGTACAGATCGTGGCCTTGGACGAATGCGATCCGACGACCTTCAATGCCGTGCTTGGACCCGACTTCTGCAAGAACGTCGCGCTTGCATTTGTCTTGCCATTCGCAACCACGTTTGACCATCTATTTGCAGAGGCAGCGGCTGGAGCTCCGGACCCGGGCTGGGACTTCGAGCCCGACAGTGTCACGATCAGGAAAGGCACCCCCCTTCTCGTAGTGAACCAGGGTGGTGAGCCTCACACCTTCACCGAGGTGGCGAAATTCGGGGGCGGTTTCATACCGCCGCTCAATGGAGGGGAGGCGACGGTTCCCGAATGTGCCGGCGGCTTTAAGGACGTCGCGGTGGCCCGGACTCGTATCCTTCAAGGCAGTCAGTTGCAGGTCACGGGTCTGTCGAAGGGCGAGCATCTTTTTGAGTGCTGTATTCATCCTTGGATGCGTGTGACAGTCGACGTCAAATGACCGTGGCAGCGGCACCTGCACTGCCCCCGAAGAGGCTTGCCCCATCGGTACCCGCTGTTGAAACTAAGCGGCCCAGTCGAGTGACTGGGCCGCTGTGTTTATGCGCACCGCTCCGCAAGAGCCAGTGATCTGACAACGTTACTCCTTCCTGTCGTCTGATTCCCTCGCGATCATCACTTCCGCTGCCGACCCACTGGTCCTGGGTGCGAATCCCTCCGAGGAAACGCCAAGTGATACCTCGTCAGTGCAGATAGATCCTATCTATAGAGCATAGTGTCCGCGCTGCAGTCGCCCCTCTAGCCTATGCGAACCATGGGCGCTGTGAAGAGTTGCGAATGCAGCGCGATGCCTGAGGAGTCAAGCTACGTCCCTCAATTTCTGGGCTGCACCGTTGCCTGCGGCCGGTAGTTGGACCATATTTCCTCCGCACGAGCGTTCAACCAGTACAGTCTAAGATCAAGGAGACCCCGATGATCCGGAAGGCGAAGGCGATGTGGCGCGGCACCGGTCGCGATGGAAGCGGCAATCTTTCCACCGACTCTGGTGTGCTTGCCAAAACGCCCTATTCTTACAAAACCCGCTTCGAGAGCGAGAAGGGCACGAATCCCGAAGAACTCATCGCCGCCGCACACGCGGGCTGCTTCACCATGGCCTTGGCCTTTGGGTTGCAAACTGCCGGATATACACCCACCGAACTCAGCACTGAGGCAGCCATTACCCTCATCTCCGAGGGTCAAGGGTTCCGCATCAGCCGCTCGGCTCTGTCGTTGCGCGCCACTGTGCCAAATATCGATGATGCTACGTTCGCCCGCCTGGCGAGTGACGCCGAAAAGAACTGTCCGGTCTCGAGGGTCCTTAACGCCGAGATCACATTGGACGCAAAGCTCATTTGAACCTCAAATGGCACTCGGGACGAGGGGACTGTTACCGGATTGCTGGCATGCGAACTACAATTGGTCAAGAGGAGAAATAGGCGTGAAACGCATTCTTGGATTCCTGCTGATTACTCTGTCGATCCTTTCGGGTTCCGCCGCGCTGGCGGACGACTATAGCGACACGGTTGCGCTTTTCAAGAATGCCGGCGAGAGCGCGGCATTCTTCAATGACTGCTACGGGTATGCCGTATTTCCGACCATCGGTAAGGGAGGGTTGGTAGTCGGGGGTGCACACGGCAAGGGTCGAGTCTATGAACACGGCAAGTACGTCGGTGACACCTCGATGACGCAACTGAGCGTCGGTCTCCAGGCGGGTGGTCAGGCTTACAGCATGATCATTTTCTTTCAGGATCGGAGAGCGTTCGAAGAATTCACTCGGGAAAACTTCGAATTCGGCGCCGACGTGAGTGCGGTCGCGATTACCGCTGCCGCCTCAGGGCAGCTCGGCACGACCGGGGCGAGCGCGGGCGCCAGCGGGGGCAAGAAGGACGCAACCACAGCGGGCAAGTACTACAAAGGGCTGGCCGTCTTTACGATTGCCAAGGGCGGTGCGATGGTTCAGGCGGCGGTTGCCGGTCAGAAGTTCACCTACAAGCCCAAGGCTGCCAGCTAGGTCCACGGCCATCTGTGACCGCCTTGTCTGCGGTGCTGCTTCGAGCCGGCTTGGTGTGCTTCAACTGGAAGTCGGCCCGAAGTCCGCCGCCCTGTGTTCCTCGCGTGCCGCCCTCCAGACCTCTCGAGCGGCGTCGAGGTTCATCGCTGCGATGCCGAGACCAACGAACAAGTCGGGCCAAGCCGAATGCGTATAGGCGGTAACGAACCCGGCCGCGATGATCGCAACGTTCGCTACTGTATCGTTTCGAGCTGACAGGAACGCCGCTCGCGTCAGGCTGCCGCTGTGCGCCCGGAAACGGGCCAGCATGAAGGCACACGACAGGTTGATCGCCAAAGCACCCAGGCCGGTTAGCGACAGGGGAAGCGGTGCCGGCGGCATCGGAGCCACGAACTTCCCCCAGGCTGTCCACAGCGTCGCCAGACCCGGGACCAGCAGTATCCCCGCGAGGACCATTCCCAGGCGAGCCCGGCTGCTTGCACTCCAGCCAAGTGCGATGGCGATCAGGAGATTGACCGACGCATCCTCGAGGAAATCGATGCTATCGGCAAACAGCGAGACCGACCGAATAGCCGCCGCAACCGCGAACTCGACCCCGAAATACGCCACGTTCAGGATCGCAACGACGATGACGACTTTGCGCAGCTTCTCGAGCATGACTTGGGCTGCCGCACTCGCGACAGCTCAATGATTGCCGCTGGGTCTTCCTGCGAGTGCGCGCTGGCCTTCCATAGCCTGCCAGATCAGCAATATGGGCACTCCGACCGCGATGTCGCGCGCCCTTTTTAACAGGGACACGGCAAGCCCGAATTCCGCTCCGACGCCGAACAGCGGCGCGAGGACCGCGTAGGCGGCTTCCTGCACGCCGAGCGCATTGGGGATGAGAAAGGCGGCGCTGCGTGTCGCGCAGACGAGACTTTCGATCGCCATCACCGCCGCGAGGTCGGCGCGCGCCCCGATCAGGCGAAAGGCGATCCATGTCCCGATCGCGCTTGTGATCCATCCGCCGAGATGAATCGCCAGGGAAAGTCCGACGCGCACACGGGACCGATAGATCGCATCGAGCCCAGCGGCTACTGTCGCGGTCGCCGCGGCAGCGCCAGCGAAGAGACGCGCGGCGAGTCTTCTGGTCACCCATTGGCCATAGCGCTGCAAAGCGAGAAACAGTCCACCGGCGACCGCGGCAAGCACGAGGCCGATCACGAAGACTGTCATCAGCGACAGCTCGAAGGATGTTCGAGGGGCACGCGCGCTGAAGATCAGGACACCGAGCGCAATATAGGCGATCTGCGCGAGCATCTCGGTGGTCACATCGACGATCGTCGAAGCAAGGGCGAGGGACGAGGAAACGCCCTGTAGGATCGCCGCACGCGCCCCGAGCACGAGTCCGCCAAGCTGCGAAAACGGCAGCACTTCCGCGGCCGAATCCCGAACCATCCGCGCCCGAACGAAAACCCACAGTCCCGCCCGGGACGAGTCGGGCAGCAAAACGTGCCAAGCGGCTCCAAGGACAACGAACAGCCCCAAAGCATAGAGGCAAAGGATCGCAAAACCGCTCCATCCGACCGCGACGGCAGCCGAGAATACGGCACCCAGGCCGACATACATGAGGAGGTAGAGGCCGAGAGCGAGTCCCAGAGCGGCGATGATGACGATACGCAATTTCATGCAATCGACGCGATCTTATGCGCGGCGCTTTGACTTAGGATCCATGAAACGGCGCGCCAATCCCGCCAGGGCCGGAACGGCGAAGGGTCGCAGCAAACGCCGATCGTAAGGGCTCATGCGCCGCCTGTTTTCGGCCAGGCAGATGTCGATCAGCTCGGCCACGTTGATATCGTCGCCGACTGACTTCGCCCCGGTCATGGTGAAGTTGTTGTCCTGTACGCCGTTCCCCACGTCGCGGGCAATGCCAATACGCTCCCAGATGAGAAACAGCCAGACGGCCAGCACCTTCAGCTCGAAGAAGGGCCGCCGCCACAGCGGTATGGTCCGGCGATGCCATGCAGCCCAATTGACAAAGAAGAGGATGTGACGGGCTTCTTCCTGCATGACCGGCTCGAACGTGTCGACCAGCGCCTTGGGAAAGAATCCGGAACGCTTCGCCGATTCGAACAGACCGAAGGCAAAGAAGCTGTCGATGCACTCGCTGTACCCGGTCACCATGAAGGCCCATTCCGGGTCGCCCCGCAAAACGTATTCCGGCTCCGGCGCAAGGGCGATGCCATAGGCCGCGACGAGATTGGACAGCACATGTTTGTGGCGGCCCTCCTCGAAGGCGTTGAGCTCGATCGCCTTGCGCAACAGTGGATCGGAAGTGGCGGCGGCATAGGAAGCGACATTGAGCCGGGCTCGTCCCTCCGTCTGTACCGCAATGTCCCAGATGGGCAGGCTCACCAGCTGATCGCGCGTCTGCGAATCGAGCTTGGGCCAATCGATCACCGCCGGTTTGTAGGGATTGAAGGTGTCGAGCAACGCATTGCAGAAGAGGGTCTTGTGCGCGTCGCTGCCGAGGCGAATGGGTCCCTCGGGAGGACTCACGGCATCAAATTCCTGTTGGGCACGCGGCCGTGAGATGCGGCCGGATGTAGTGTCGTCTCCGGATCCAAAAAATCGCAGAATCCGCCAAGCCGCAGCGAAGAATCACGGGACGCCGCGACAATTTCAGCGGCCATGAGCGCATCGAACTCTTCGCGATAGCGATAACCAGGTGCGGCCCCCGGGAAGGGCCCGGTGGCGGGATGAAGATAGATCTCGCTGAGGCCGTTCGGCAGGTTGCGGATCAGACCGGACAGACGCTCCCGGGTCATTTGTCCGGACCATCGAAGTCCGAACAGGCGATCGGGTGCAAGGAGGCCGGCGGCGCGAAGGCGCCGGCGAAGCAGAATCGCAAAAGGTGCCGTCAGCAGCGACGGCGCCCATGGCGTCTGCCGCTCGATCTTTCGCAGCACCTGCAGAGGCTCGAGCGGTACGCGAACCGCACGCAGGCCGAAGCGCCTGCCGATCGCGGCCATCAACCCCCCGACCACCGGGTGGAGATGGAAATGCTTGTGCGCGTTGCAATGATCGAGGGTGAGGCCGGTGGCGCGAAAGGCCGCGAACTGTGCCGTGATTTCGGCGGCGAGTTGGCGGCGCGCTTGCCTGCTGAAGAATATGCCGGTCCCGAGAGCCCCCATATCGGAGCGAAATACGCCATTTCCATCCACCAGATGAGTCACGGCAGAGGCGGGAAGCACCGGCCGGCCTTCCACCAGCACCACATGCAGGCCGACACGCAAGGAAGGCATGCGCCGCGCGCGGCCAATTGCGTCGGCCGTCGCCGGCGCCGCAACCATCAAGCTCGCGGCAGTGAGAATGCCGCCGCGATGAGCCGCTTCGACGGCGTCGTTGACTTCGCGAGCGGCGCCGAAATCATCCGCCGTGATGATCAGCCGCTTCAAACAGTGTCCCGCCGCGAGCGCAAGAAGTGGAAGAATTCCACACCCTCGCGCAAACGGCGCTTCATCATTTCCGGGCTTGCGATCATCTCGGCCACGATGGCTGCGATCTTGGACGGGCGGAAATAGAATTTCTTGTAGAAATCTTCAACGGATTCGAAGATCTCGCCGTGGCCGAGATGCGGATAGTTCAGCGCCGCAATCTGCGTGCCTTCCTGCGTCAGGAGATCTATCTCCTCGTTGTACAGCCAACCGTTTTCCTTTGCCTGCCGGTAGAGGAAGGTGCCCGGATAGGGGGCCGCGAGCGAAACCTGAATCGTGTGGGGATTGATCTCCTTGGCGAAATCCAGCGTCTCGCGGATCGTCTCCCGGGTCTCGCCGGGCAGTCCCAGAATGAACGTGCCGTGGATGACGATGCCGAGCTCGTGGCAGTCCTTGGTGAAGCGGCGGGCGAAGTCCACCCGCATGCCCTTCTTGATGTTGAACAGGATCTGCTGATTGCCGGACTCATAGCCGACCAGCAGTAGACGCAGGCCATTGTCCTTCATGACTTCGAGGGTCCTGCGGGGCACATTGGCCTTGGCGTTGCACGACCAGATGACCCCGAGCTTGCCCAACTCCTTCGCCAGCGCCTCGACACGCGGCAGGTTGTCGGTCAGCGTGTCATCGTCGAAGAAGAATTCCTTCACCTGCGGGAAGGCGTTTTTTGCCCATTTCATTTCCGCAACGACATCTTCGACCGAGCGCACGCGATAACGATGCCCGCCCACCGTCTGCGGCCACAGGCAGAAGGTGCAGCGCGATTTGCAACCACGTCCCGTATAGAACGAGATGTAGGGATGCTTCAGATAGCCGCCGAAATAATTCTCGATCGTGAGATCGCGCTTGTAGACCGGAGTCACCCAGGGAAGCTTGTCCATGTTCTCGAGAACTTCGCGGTTCTCGTTGTGAACGATGACGCCCTCCTGGTTGCGGTACGAAAGCCCTTTGATGTCGCTCCAGCGCATGCCGTCGGCGACTTCCTTGATGGTGAAATCGAATTCGTTGCGGGCGACGAAATCGACGGCGCGCGCGGCGATCAGGCTCTTCTCGGGCTCGACCGCGACCTTGGCGCCGATGAAGCCGATGCGGATGTCGGGATTCGCCGCTTTGATCATGTCCGCGGTCTTCACGTCCGATTTGAAGGATGGGGTGGAGGTGTGCATCACCACCAGGTCGCGGTTCTTGAGCTCCGGCGCGATGTCCTCGAATTTCAGGCGGTGCGGCGGCGCATCGATCAGCTTCGAGCCCTCGACCAGAGCCGCCGGCTGCGCGAGCCAGGTTGGATACCAGAACGAGCGGACCTCGCGTTTCATTTGATAGCGGGCACCGGCGCCTCCGTCGAAACCGTCGAAGGAAGGAGGATGCAGAAACAGCGTTCTCATCAGGTAAGTCCTCGCAAGCAGAGCCGCAACTGCAGCTCAAGGGATCGGGCGAGCAGAGCCGTCGCGAGCCACTCGGTAGCGGGCGTGGCGCCATTGTACGCGGCGCGTAGCGAAGCCCCAGCACCACAGCGCAAAGACGAGCAAGTCATTGAGCGGCAGCACCCAGAGCTGCTTCAGAGCCGAACGGGCATGGCGGGCGCTGCAATGTAGCATGAGGCGCGCTATGGCCGTGATGGCGAGCATGGCGAGCGCCGCCCTCGCGCCGGCCGCCAACAGGCTCCCGAGGACGGCCGGCGCCAAGCCGAGGCTCACGAAGGAGAACGTGTAACCCACCGGGCGTACGGTCCGAATCGTGCGCAGCCATCGCAGCTCGTGCCGTATGAGCTCGCGCATATCGCCTTCCTCGACGCAGATCTCGACCACGACTTCGGACAGCACGGTGCGCAGGCCCCTGCGGCGGGTCAGCTCTCCGAGCCGATAGTCATCAGGCAGTTGATCCGCCAGGGCGGCGAAACCGCCGATGCCGGCCAGCGCCTTCCGCCGTATCGCAATGGTCGCGCCAAAGGCGAACGAGCGCGAGCCGAACAGGGCTGCGACGTACACCGAAGGCATGAACCAGTCGTTGATGAACAGGGATCCGAGCAGCGACCACAGCCCCGGCCGCGGGCGGCCGCGGTAGGGACAAGTGACGATGCCGACGCCGGGATCGAGGAGCGGCCCCACCACCTTGGCGAGATAGTCGGGAGCGACGCGAACGTCGCTATCCGCGATGATCAGATAATCGTAGCGGGCGAGCGGCATCATGTTGATCAGATTGCCGACCTTGCGGCTGCTGCCATGCTGCGTCGGATCTATTGCGATTTGCAGGTCGAGCTCGGGAAGGTCGCGTTGCAATCTGTGCACGACCGCCACGGCAGGATCACCCGCATCGCGCACGCCAAAGACAATCTGAAATCGCGGATAGCGCTGGTCGCAGAACGTGCGCAGGGACTCATAGAGCCCATGCTCCGCACCACACAGGGGCTTCAACACAGTGACCGGAGGCTGAATGGCAGGCCAGGATTGCCCGCGACGGCGCCGGAATCGCACCGTCAGCCACGCGATGATAGTGTAGGCCATGGCGAGCGCGACAAGCGCGAGGCCGCAGCGGCTTATAAACCACAGTTCAGCAGCCCCGCTCACCCTATTCCCGAGGTCGTTGTCATGCGGAAGCCAAATCCCAAAAACCGCAGTTTACGGCACCCGAGCCGGACCGCGACCGACAATGGGGCCGGGGCCCTCTCCCCCTTTCTGGTACTTGACTAAGCCTGGGCGCAGGCAGGAGTCTTTGCCCAATGGATGACGATCGTGACAGCGAGAATTGCGGCGCAGACGTTGCGGCAGATTCCGAGCCCTTGATCCTGGTGGATGAGACCGACCGGGAAGTCGGCCACCTGAGCAAGGCGCGGTGCCACCAGGGCCGCGGCGTCCTGCATCGGGCTTTCTCCCTGCTGATCTTCAACGACGCCGGCGAATGGTTGCTGCAGCAGCGGGCGCCCTCCAAACGGCTTTGGCCGCTGTACTGGTCCAATAGCTGCTGCAGTCATCCCCGGCGCGCCGAGACCCTGGAGGCCGCGATCCACCGTCGGCTGTACGAGGAGCTGGGCCTGCGCTGTCCCTTGCATTTTCTGTTCAAGTTCCAGTACCAGGCGCAATTCGATGCCGCCGCCGCCGAGCACGAGCTGTGCTCGGTCTTCATCGGGCGCTCCACCGGCCCGGTCAGCATCAACCAGAACGAGATCGTCGCCTGGCGCTGGAGCACCCCGGAAGCGCTCCAGGCCGAGATGACAGGGCCAGGGGCCGAGAGCTTCACTCCCTGGTTCGTGCTGGAGTGGCAGCGCATCTGGCAGAATCATCGCGAGGTGATCCTCGCGTTGCAATCCGAGCCCTAGGAGCCGCGTACTTGGGCATTCCGCTGATCCAGATGTACCGCGTAGCTCGTTACATCGCGGGCCGCAAGCTGCGGGGCGAGAAGCGTTACCCGCTCGTGCTCATGCTGGAGCCGCTGTTTCAGTGCAATCTCGCCTGCGCGGGCTGCGGAAAGATCGACTATCCGAAGGAGATCCTGCAAAAAAGAGTGAGCGTCGAGGACGCGCTGCGCGCCGTCGATGAATGCGGGGCGCCCATCGTGTCCATTCCCGGCGGCGAGCCGCTCATTCACAAGGACATGCCGCAGATGGTGGCCGCGATCGTCGCGCGCAGGAAGTTCGTCTATCTCTGCACCAACGCCATCCTGTTGTCCAAGCATATTGATGAGTACCGGCCTTCGCCCTATCTCACGTTCTCCATTCATCTGGACGGCAATCAGCGCCGGCATGACGAGTCGGTGTGTCAGGAAGGGGTCTTCGACAAGGCCGTCGCGGCAATCCGGCTCGCGCGCGGCAAGGGTTTTCGAGTGACCGTCAATTGCACGCTGTTCAGCGGCGAGAACCCGGACGAAGTCGCTGAATTCTTCGATGCGGCCATGGCGCTCGGCATCGAAGGCATCACGGTCTCTCCCGGATACAGCTACCAGCACGCCCCGCGACAGGACGTTTTCCTCGGGCGCAGCGCCAGCAAGCGACTGTTCCGAGAGATCTTCAAGCGCGGGCGCGGCTCACGCGCCCGCTGGTCCTTCAATCATTCGGCCTTGTTTCTGGATTTTCTCGCGGGCAACCAGGCCTATCAGTGCACTCCCTGGAGCAATCCCACCTACAACATCTTCGGTTGGCAGCGGCCCTGTTATCTGCTCTCCGATGAAGGTTACGCGCCCAGCTACCGGTCCCTGATCGAAGACACGGATTGGGACCAGTACGGCGTGGGGCGCGACCCGCGCTGCGACAACTGCATGGCTCACTGCGGGTTCGAGGGGACCGCGGTGAATGACGCCTTCGCTCACCCATTCAAGGCACTGAAGACGGCTCTGCGCGGCCCGCGGATCACGGGACCGATGGCCCCCGATTTGCCTGTCGTGCATGGCGGGCGCCCGCGGCATGCCGCGGTCACGATTCCGGTTGCTGAGGTGAAGCGAGCGAGCGCGAGGTAAATGGCCATGGAGCGCGCAGCGAATATTCGACTGACCCTTCGAGATGATTCGGCAAAGGCTGAGTTGGCGATCGAGGAGTCGGCCAGGCGCGATGCGTTCGATGCGCAGCTCAAGTCCTGGCGCGCGCGCATGGAGCTGGCGTTGGAGGCACGGCTTCCAGACTCCAATGCCGTGCCCGCGCGTTTGCATCAGGCGATGCGGTACAGCGTTCTGGGTGGCGGCAAGCGGGTGCGACCGATGCTGCTGTTTGCCACGGCGTGCACGCTGGGTCTCGCGGAAGACGAGGTCGAGGCGGCGGCCTGCGCCGTCGAGTTGGTGCATGCCTACTCGTTGGTTCACGATGATCTACCGGCGATGGACGATGACGACCTGCGTCGCGGACGGCCTACCTGCCACAAGGCTTATGACGAGGCGACAGCCGTCCTGGTGGGCGACGCTTTGCAGCCGCTCGCCTTCCAATTGCTTGCCCGGGATCCGGCACTGCCCGCCGCACCGGGGATCCGCCTGCGACTGATCGGCTTACTGGCCGAGGCGAGCGGCACTTTTGGAATGGCCGGAGGACAGGCGATCGATCTGGCCGCACAAGGCCGGCGGCTCGATATTGTCGATGTGGAGGAGATGCACGCTCGCAAGACCGGCGCACTGATTCGCGCCAGCGTGTTACTGGCCGCGGCCTGCGCGCCCTCGCTCGACCCTCGCTTGTACGAGGCGCTGGACGGTTTTGCGACTCAGATCGGTCTCGCATTCCAGATTCAGGACGACCTGCTGGATGTGATCGGCGATGCGGCGACGCTGGGCAAACCAACCCATGCCGATCGCGAGCATGCCAAGGCGACCCATCCGGCAATCATTGGAATCGAGGCGTCGCAGGAGCGCGTCAGCCGGCTGTACGCCCAGGCTCTCGCGGCCCTGGCGCCTTTCGGCCAGCGCGCGCAGCCGCTGCGCTCGCTGGCTGACTGGTTGCTCTCGCGCGGCTACTGACTCTTTAGCCGCTCGCCGAACGCAGGCATTCCCTGGATTGCGGTGTCCACCAGCGCTCGATGCTCGCGCTCAAGCCTGCGGTATCGAGGCCGGCGGCCACGAGGCAGCTGTCTCGCGAACCGTGCTCGATGAAGCGGTCGGGAATACCGAGCTGCAGCAGCGGCACCTGCAAGCCCACGGATGCAAGGAGCTCGCCGATCGCGGAGCCGGCGCCGCCGAGTGTCGCGTTTTCCTCGATGGTCACGATGGCGCGGTGGCGTGCCGCCAGGGCAATCACAAGATTCTCGTCGAGGGGTTTCACGAAGCGCATGTTGACGAGCGTGGCGTCGAGGCGCTCGGCGATTTTTTGCGCAGCATCGACCAGGGCGCCGAATGCCAAGAGCGCGAGTCCGCTGCGCCCTTCAAGGCGCACGTGCGCGCGGCCGATCGGTAGAGCCGTCATCTCATCGATCACCGGCACTCCGGGGCCGGTGCCGCGCGGGTAGCGCACCGCCGAGGGACCGGGAAGCATGCTCGCCGTGTACAACATCTGCCGGCACTCGTTCTCGTCCGCCGGCGCCATGATCACCATGTTGGGGATGCAGCGCAGGAATGACAGATCGTAGCTGCCCTGGTGAGTCGCACCGTCGCTGCCGACGAGGCCGGCGCGATCGAGAGCGAAGACGACTGGCAGGTTCTGCAGGGCGACGTCGTGAATGAGTTGATCGTACGCACGCTGCAGGAACGTCGAGTAGATCGCGACGACGGGCTTGAGGCCCTCCACGGCGAGCCCGGCGGCGAAGGTGACGGCGTGTTGCTCGGCGATGGCAACATCGAAGTAGCGATCGGGAAAGCGCTTGGAGAACTCCACCAGCCCGGAGCCCTCGCGCATCGCCGGCGTGATGGCAATGATGCGCGGATCGCGCTCCGCCATGTCGCACAGCCATTGGCCGAA